>Ga0209376_1004480_pt1 | contig 12121 bp, 11 predicted proteins | sample GraSoiAngelo_134_FD_185891 | JGI IMG/M metagenome (GOLD analysis project Ga0209376, IMG submission 185891) | Grasslands soil microbial communities from the Angelo Coastal Reserve, California, USA - 14_0929_05_30cm (SPAdes) (version 2) | ecosystem: Environmental > Terrestrial > Soil > Grasslands ... | reverse complement strand
AATGGAACCTTCGCTTCGACGTTCATAGAGAAGCTGCAGCAGGCGTCCTCTGACGACAGAATCCTTCATAAACTTTGCCAATATGCTCTGCGTCCCGCGCACCAACAACTCGTCTCGTCGGGGACAGGTCTGTGGCTGTTAGAATGGCCAGAAAGTTGACTTAGTCGCCGCCGCTAGGACAGAGGTCAGATGTCCGAGGTCACAAGTCAGCGGACAGTGGTCAGAGAACACGGCGTGCTGGGAAGCCGCCCGGTAGATGGTCCGACCGCCGAGGCAGGCGGTGAATGAGCGGGAGTGAATGAATCAACAGGAGGACAGATTTCTGACGCATCATAAGCGGCTTATGATGAATCCGGTCCAAAATACCGGTTCGAAAAACGAGTCCGCGGGTTCGGAACTGCAAACTTCTGAAGAGTCCGCGGCCCTAGTCTATTTCCTAACCGCCTTAATGAGCGTCGCTGTTGTGGTACGGGTTGCAGGCGGAGCGCCGCCTGTGCCAGTAACAGTAAAGGGATATGTCCCGCGCGCCGTGGAAGAGCTGACAGTTATTGTCAGCGCTGAAGAGCCAGTGGCCGGATTCGGGCTAAAGCTTCCGGTAGCGCCAGCGGGAAGGCCGCTCACGGACAAAGTCACCGGAGAATTGAAGCCTCCTGTCGGCGTGATTGTTACGGTATAGGAAGCCGTTCCGCCACCACGCGGCACAGTCACAGACGAAGGCGTGATTGACAGCGAAAAGTCTGGCGCAGGAGTTGGCGTTGGCGTCGGAGCTGGCGTTGGGGTCGGAGTCGCAGTTGGAGTCGGTGTGGGAGCTGGCGTTGGTGTCGGAGTCGCAGTTGGAGTTGGCGTGGGAGCTGGCGTTGGTGTCGGCGTTGGGGTCGGGGCTGCCGAAGCCAACTTGAAGCTAGCGATGCGCGTGCGCCAATTAAAGGAGCCGTTCGCGGAATAATATTCGTTCGTATACCAGAAAGTGGCGTCGTCTACTGGATCGATAACCAATGCGCTGTAATCGCCCCAGCGATTGCTCGTGCCGCTCTGACTGCCAGTGCCATCGAACAAGTGGGCTTCGCCCTGGCCCAGCGTGTTCAAGGGATCGGTCGCGAGCCGCGCGGCGTAGCGGAGCTGGGGATTTATGGTCGAGCTCGAAGCGCTAAAGCCAATCGCGAGATTTCCCTGCCCGTCCATTGCTGCACTTCCCATCCAGCGCCAGGTCGTGTCAGGTTGATAGGTGCTTTCTTGAAAGACTGTCACCGGTCCGGCGGTTACGTTGCGCAGCTCGAACCAGCGCACACCTGCTACACCGCCCGCATTCACCGAATAGTTTGAAACCACAGACTCATAAGTGCCAAAATTTCGGTAGGCCGCCCGAAACATTAAGCGGTCGCCGATGCCGTCCAAATTGTCTCTCGAGGAAGTTCCTGCCTGCGGCACGCAGCTCCGCGTCGTGGGACAAAGCGCGGTAAAACCCGCAGCCGGCGGGGTCGCAAACGTAGTAAAGGTGGAGTTCGCCGGCGTAGCAAAGTCCACGTGGAAATGATAGGTGGTGTAGTTTGGATTAGACGCCTGTCCCGGAAATCCGACAAACGTCGCGGGCGCACCCGCTGGCGGCAATGTCGGACCGTCGATGTCGGCGGGCAAAAAAGGATCCACACTACCGCCAAGGGCTCCAGTCGGACTGACGAAGGTGGCGGGCAAGCCAGCCAACATGTTCGTGCGATCAAAAGCGAACGCCTGGGGACCGAGATAAGACGTCCCGGCGGCATTGAATACGTTCATGCTCATATAATAAGCGTCGGTCCAGACGCTCAGTTTGGGATAGTCGAAAAAGTTGGTGCCGAGATGAAAGCCGTAGCGGTTGTATGTGCCGGTAGCATCAGCGGAGGTGGAAACGGCGACGCACTCGTCGGTAATTGGGCCGCCGGACGCGCCGGCGAACTGGCTGATGACCCAGCGATCAGCCAGGTGATCGTAGAGCATAACGGGATCGCCACTGCCGCTGGTCTCGCAGACACCACCAAAGCCAGTCCAGACTGAAGAGATGCTGTTTGGTCCCAAGACCGAATTCCCGGTGGCTTTGTCAAAAACCTGATACCCTTCGTTTACGATTTGCACGTATTGGGTTTTTCCAACCGCTCCGTTGGTATCGGGCGGCGCGCAGTTGCATCCCACGCCGGGAAAAGGGATGCCATCGAAGTTGAGAAGCGGGCTTGGCACATTGGGCGCCACCATATTGCGGATGGAGACGGACGTCTTCTGGATGACGGGGTCAGCGCTGTCCTTGTGGCGGTAAGGCACCTTAGGGTTTTCGTTGGCCTCGTGCTGCGGCTTTGAGCCAGAAGCACTCCACGGCGGCACATCACGCATCGGAGGTGACACGTCGTTCTGATACGAAGCACCGACTTCGACGCCGCTGGAGCCTTGATTTTGGTTTGGTCCTTGGGCCGAGGCAGATCCGCCCGACAACAGACCGAACCCGAGCAGCGCGAGAACGGCACCGATCAAGCAGAGAACGAAACCAACGAGGAAGCGTGGACTGAAGAAGGCGGATTCGGCAGCGGACTTTCTTTTCATAAGCGAGTGTTGTTGGAGGGTGGGACGGGCAGACCTAAAGTTTGCTATCTTAGCAGAACCGCTACCGTTGTCACGCGTTACGATGAAAAACTCGCTCCCGCCAGAACTAGCTGACGAAAGAAAGACTGGGTGCAAGTTTCTTGTTCTCGTATCGTTCGGTTATGTGGAACATGTCGCTGGTCTGGTGGGAATTCGTTTCTGCGCGGAATCATCATTTATGTTTTCCTGATTGTTCTGCTGCGATTAACCGGGAAACGGCAGGTCGGCCAATTGTCGCCGTTCGATCTGGTTCTGCTCCTGGTCTAAACATCTCTTCGAAACGCTGAAACACGGAAATACTGAGACGCTGAATGGAGCGACTGGGGTGAGCGACAAAAGAATTGGGAAATGGGGTCGCGTCTAAACTCCGAGAGCGTTCGCGAGCACGCGGCTGGCAATAGAGGTCTGTTGATTAGCGCCAGTGATGATAAGAACGCCAATAAGCGCGTCGGCCGTCGAATCGATGCACCCGATAGAACCCGAACCGCGGCCCGTAGTAGCCGTAGGCCGGGTAAATGAGGACGTTAACCGGCACCGGCGGCGGCGGAGCGTAGTAGACGGGGCGCGGCGGTGGCGGCGCGTAATTGTAAGTCGGCGCGGGAGCGCTGTAACGCTCAATCACCTCGGTGCCGGCGTTCAAGCTGAGAACAGAGCCGAATGCGAGGACCGCTGATATTATGAGAATAATTTTCTTCGCCATGATCGGATATCCCTCCTGTTATCTGGCCGATTGAACCCAACAAGCACTGCGAAGTTGCGGCGAAGCCGGGATATCAGTTATCGGTTATTAGTTTGCGAACCAGCGCCGGGAGTTCGATCAAGCGCGGCGATGGACGCCGTGTTTATCAGTTATTCGTTACCGGTTAACTTCCGGATCAAAGCCGGAACTTCTGAAAGATCGCGCAGCAAATAATCTGCGTTCGCTTGATACTGAGAAGGATCGACAAAGCGGCGATCGGGAATGGCAGTGACGCGCATCTTGGCCGCTTGGGCCGCAGCGACACCAGGAAGCGCGTCCTCGATCACAAGGCAGGCGGCTATTTAATCTTCGCTAAGATCTTTTCCATCTCTTCCCGGCGGAAGGCGCGCATGGTCTGAGTCTTGACGTTGCCCAATGAGCCGAGCTTAACCGAGAACGCGGTCACGGCGGCGTCATCGGGCGCGTCGAGCAAGAGCACGACGTCGTACGCGCCCATCGTCCAGAATGAATCGGTCACTTTGATGCCCATTTTCTCGGCCTCGGCGGTGGCGGAGGCGGCGCGCTTGGTCGTGTCCTTGACATTGCGGATGCCTTGATCGGTAAACTTAAGAAGACTGATATACATGGCCATATTTTCTCTCCTTTCGTGAAGTTTCGCTCAGAAAGGTTATGGCAAATTTTCCGTGGATGCAAAGGGCACAGAAAAAGTAAAAGTAGAAATTAGGAAGTAGAAAGTAGAAAACGCGGAAGCACTAGACGCTGACATCGGAACAGCGAAACAGCTTGTTGGCGACAGCGGCAAAGCGGCTGGTTGGGAGAGAGGACAGAAGTCAGAGGACAGAGGTCCGAGAATAGACATCAGGAATCAGACAATTTCTTTCCCTGTCGGAACTTGATTGGCGGTCAGAAAAGTTTTCACCAAATCGCCTTCCCCGCAGACGATCATCCCGGGAAAGCGCCTGAACCATTTCTCATTCGGCACTTCGGGCTCGGTGTCGAGCCAGTCGGCAAACAATCTGGATTCAATGCCTTTGAATCCAGCTTGCCCGGCTTCCCTAGACACACTCAAAGTCTCGGTGCCTCCCGCCGTAAAGCTGGCAGCCGCGACACGCGCGCGGTCAGCGCCCGAGTTGATCGGCAGAAATCTCACGCGAACGAATTCGATCAAGCAAATGATGCAACAACGCCGGCGGAAGATTTTGCCGCCGGATCTTAGGCATCGTGGCGCTGGCCGTAGAACCCTCGAATGATCGTTTCGCGGACTCGTGCCGCTTCGACGGCATCCGTGGTGTTGACCATGCGCTCCGCCAAGCTGGACAATTCGCTTCCGGTCAAATGCCGCTCAGCGTCGAGCTGATAAGCAAAGCGGATGACACCTAACTGCTCTTTGGGATCGAGCCGCTTGATTTCCTCGATGATTTGGCTGGCCGTCATCGGCGTCGGCGCAAGTTTATGGCGCCCAGGACTGTAATCAATCACGACGATTTTTCACTTCGCGGGCGGAAAGCTGGTGGCAGCTTTAGGAAGACGGCGTCGAAACTCGCGTAGTAAACCTGAGTCGCCGCGCTCGCGAGCCTTAAGGCTCACGCACCCGTGCGCTCTTTCCGTCCGCCATGTCGCGTTCGGCCTGCTGGATGGAGCGCTCGAACTCGGGCGTGAATTCCAGCTCGTCCTCGATGAGGTCGTCGAGCCATTCCCGAATCTGGCGAAGCTCTGACTGCGAAAGTTTTCGCAGCTCGCTTTCCATTTGCTCGACTTTACTCATAGGCAACGATTCAATGGATTTATCCGGACTTCAAGCGTGATAGATGCTGGATCGAGCGACACTACGACGGCAAGCCGTTGCGAGCGATTAGCTCCATTTGAGCGCAAAAACGATCCAGCTCGCCGAGCGTGGTGTAAACATTTGGCGTGATTCGGATGCCCTGAAATTCTTCGTGAACGATGGGCGTGGTGAAGATGCGGTTTTTGTCGAACAGATATTTAGCGACGGCGTCGGGGTTTGTCCCTTCGATCTGAACGTTCGCTATCGCGCACGATTGATTCGGATCGAACGAAGTGTTAAAGCGAACCTTGGGCACGTCTTTGAGCCGGTTCATCCAGTAACGTGACAGGTAACGCAACCGCGCTTCTTTGCGTTTGCCGCCAATCCCGTTGTGAAACAGGAGCGCCTCGCCAATGGCCAGCCTGGGCGCAGCCGAGTGAGTGCCGATTTCTTCGAACTTGCGAATGTCACTTACTTGCTTGGATTCCGCGGCCATCAACGGCCAGAGCTTCTCGATCTTATCGCGTTTGACGTAGAGCATGCCCGTGCCTTTGGGCGCGTACAACCACTTGTGCAGGCTGGTGCCGAAGTAATCGCAACCGAGGTCCTTCTGTTTGAAATCGAACTGCGCGAAGGAATGGGCGCCGTCCACAATCGTCTCAATTCCCTTTCCGCGAGCCATCTCGCAGACCGCCTTCACCGGAGTGATCTGTCCCGTGATGTTGATCTGATGCGAAATCAGAATCAGGCGCGTGCGATTTGTAATTCCTTTTTTAAATGCCGCGGAAATTTCGTCGAGGTTCTTGGGCGGAATGGGAATCTGGATCAGCTTGAGCTTCAGGTTTTCCCGTTTTTCCCGCTGACGGAGGGTGGTCAGCATGCGCGGATAATCCTGAGTGGTGGTGAGAATTTCGTCACCGGGTTTGAAGTCCATTCCCATCAAAAGAATCTCGAGTGACTCGGAAGCATTGCGCGTGATCGCGATCTCTTCGCGATCGCAGCCGAATAGCTCCGCCAGTCCGGTACGGATCGTTTCCGATTGCGGCTCGAGGATTTGCCACATGGTGTAGGCAGTTGCGTCTTCCTGTTGCCATTGGTACCGCACCAACGCTTCGGTCACGATCCGCGGGCTGGGCGAAACGCCGCCATTGTTCAGATTGATAATGCCACGCGTGACGGTGAAAGAGTTTTGAATGATGGCCCAGTAGTCTTCGTCCATCGCTGCTTCCTCCGGCGTCAAATGCGCCACGGTCTTGGCCGCGGCTTCGACGTTTTTCAGCAACGACGCGACTATTGCCGAAGAAAGCGCGGCCAGACCGAGGCTTTTGCCGGCGAGCGCAAGAAAGTCGCGGCGCGTGCGCTCGCGAACCATGGAACTGGAGATCGTCACAAAATGGGAACAGCGCGATGAGGAGTTGGCTGCTGATCTATTTTCTGTCGGGTAGCCCGCGGTAAGTCAAGAACGCGCCCTCGAACGCGCTTCGGAAAAGCGAAACAGCTTGTTAGCGCTTAACGAACCGCGAAAAATCGGACAACTGAAACGCGGAGAGTCCAATCAGGCGACGAGACGGTCGACGGCTGAGCGAAGTTGATCGACGTTAAAAGGTTTCGGGAACATAACGTGCACGTCCATTCGCTCGTAAGCGCCGCGAACTTCCTCCGATAGATGCGCTGATACCACGATGATTTTGCTGGTGATACCGCGTTTCCTGATCCCTTCGACCAACTCTATCCCGCTGAGATGCGGCATTTTCTGATCGACAATTATCACATCGTAGGGATCCGGATTGGCATCGAGTGTCGCCAGGGCAGAGTCGCCGTCTTCCGCGCAGGCCACGTCATAGCGCGATCCGGCAAAGACATAGCGTAGGGAAAGGATAACCGACGGCTCGTTATCGACCGCAAGAATCCTCACTGGCTTTTCCATCGTCCGTCTAAAAGCAGCAACGTCTGTACCGGAAAACTGAAACGCGAACATCGGAACGTTGAGGAGCTGAGGTGCGAGCCGCACTGGCTTTGTTGATCGCAAAATTTGTGGACTGATCCGACCGGAACGGCCTGTTTACTGCTGCCATTAAACCAGCCACAAAATGAAAAAATTCATCGCCGCCGCCGCGCTAATCGGAATTGCCGCCTATTTTTGGGTGCAGCCGTCCGCTGAGCCTCCTCCACAACCCCGAGAGAGACATCGCCCGGCGACCGCAACCGCCGCAACTCCTGCAAACAACCCGACGCGGGGCGCGAGCAGCATAGGAACGGCGCCAAACACGGACGGCTCACTCGCGAGTCGATGGCCAAAAGGATCAAATGCTCCGACCAATTTAACCGCAACCGCCCCCGACCGTTGGAAAACCGGAGCAAACGCTCAGACCGATTTAACCGCGAGCGTGCCTGATCGATGGAAGACGGGACCGAAGTAAACATCTCATAGAAAAACTGAAACGCGGAAATGCGGAAACGCTGACGGCCGAACGTTGAGCAGTTGAGGTGCGAGGTCCGAGGTGCGAGCCGCACTTGCTTTGACTGCCGTTGAACTGGCAGTTGAAACGGAAAGAGAACTTCGGTTCGGAAATCCGGTATTAAAGGAAAGGCGCGGGAAGAATTGGATTTCGCGCCCCTCGCTTTAAGCTAGCGCTGGATATAGGCTGGAATCTAGTCATAATCGACCGCCGACACCCGTTCTCACCAATGACCTTCGCCGAATGGCTTTCTCTTTCTGAGGCAGAACGCGAAGCCGAAAAGCGCACCTGGCTCCCTTTTGAACCGGGCTATTGGCATTCCCTTGCAGCGGAAGCCGCGGCCCGGTTCAACGCTGAGTTTGGCTCCAACCCGAATATCACCAGAGTTTTCAAGAGCCTCTATCACGTCCGCGAATTGATCGTGGCGGTGCAAACCGACTTATCACCCGAGAAGAAGGCTAAGCTTCCACCGTCTTACCTCGGTTTCAGGGTCTTGCAGTTTGCCAATCAAATTCCTGACGGGATCCTGGTTGACCCGGGTCCTCCCAGCGAATTATCGCGTCAAAGAAAAAGTGAGAGCGAGAAACAAGCGCCAACCGTTTCCCGATCTCCAATTCGTAAGGCCAAGCCGGGATCGCATCGCATCCTGGCGCTGGAAGGCGAAATTGATATGCGCGTCTCGCCACGGGTCGCCGCCGACCTGCGCGCCTTGATCAGAGATAAGCCGGAGAAGGTGGTGATCGATCTTTCCAAGGTGTCGTACATCGACAGTTCTGGATTGGCCGTCCTGATCAACGGGATGCAAAAGGTCGAAGCGTACCGCGGCAAGCTCTACCTGGTCGGGATGCGCGAGACCGTCCAGATAATTTTTGAGACGTCGCGACTGGACCAGGCGTTTCGAATACGGCGCAATGTCGCCGAGGCCCTCGCTGCCTCTTGAGATCTCGGTCGGACGTTGAAATGGGAAACCGGATCGCGTCTAAAGATTTTTAGAAAACTGAAACGCGGAAAATTGAGACGCTTTCGCCCGCCACGGCGGCAGGCTGAGCAGGCCAATTTTACATTTGCGACCCGCGCAACTCTGTCGCCAGTCGAGCCGAGCCGCACGTTAACTCGTCGGGAAAGTGAAAGTCGCAGGTGTTCATTATTTGCTTGGCAAAATCAGAGCACAAAACTCTTTGAATTTCTGGTCGCCAAAGCTCCCATAACTGCTTCGGAATCACGCGATCGCCAGCGAGATAGCACTCTTCCCATATTAAATTCAGGTACGCGATCATCACCGGCGTCAGTCTTTCCCAATGGGTGTTGTCGCCAGCCAACGCCTTTTGCCACTGTGGATAAATCTCCGGCTGTAAAATGGCGTCGTACTTGTCCGCGTAAACTCTAAATATATCCCGATGAACGGAGCGACGATATTGGTACACCGCTATCGCAATTGATGCGGCACTAACGGCCACAGCTAAAACCGCAATGAGATGCCCGAAGCTGACCATTTCCTGATGCTCTTTCGAGAATATAATTGCCCGCGCAGCTGTCCGAAAAGCCCAAAACGGCCGGAATATGGCGAGGGCAGCGTGGTCAAACCCGTTTGGAATCGGGAGGCCGATCACGACGATGTGGAACCGCGGAACTGCCGCCTTTGTCAAGTGCTTCCGCCTTGGAAGCTGCGGTTAGCCGGGGACGTCAGACATCGATGTAAACGCAGCCGCAACAACGGATTGATTGAATGGTTCAATGAGTGACCATGTCCAATCACTGGAGCCCTATATTATGAAATCGCATAAAGTTCTTTTCCTCGCTTTGCTCGTTTCCGTTTCACTCGCAATTTCAGCTCAGGCCGGTGATCGCCACGGAAACAATGGCAATTCGCAGAGGGGCCCTGCGCGCGGGCGCGGCTCGGCGCCGATGATGCATTCCAGTTCCGGATTCCGCTCAGGCGGCAATCGCATGTTTGCGCGGCCATCGGGCGTGACGATGCGCTCAATGCCGCAGTTTTCTCAACGTCGCATGATTGGTGGCGAAAATACATCGTTCGTTCCACGACAGTTTACGCCTCGAACATTCACTGGGCGGACCGGCAATGATCTTGCGCAATTCCGGAACAACCGATCGATCCAAACCAATCGGTTCGGAGAAATGCAGGTCCAGCGTGGCAATCGGACTGCGCAATTCGGGACCGGCGACAGGAACCGGACAATTGGCAACATCAGTCCTGGACATAATCACGTTTTCGCCCAGCGCTCGGCCGATTGGAATCGCAACTGGGACCGCCATCACGACCATTTTTGGAACGGGCACCGTTGCCGTTTTGTGAATGGCTCCTGGTTCATCTTCGATTTCGGGTTCTTCCCGTGGTTCGGGTGGCCCTTCTACGATTACTATCCATACGGCTACCCGTACTACGGTTACGGCTATCCGTACGGCTCCGGGTATGGATATGATTCCGGGTATGGATATGATTCCGGCGCGTACGACGGCTCATATTACGGCGGTCAAAACGGCTACGATCCTTCTAACTACGATCAGGGCGGCTACGATTCTTCTAATTATAATCGGAACGGCTACGGTTCTAACGATCGGTCCGCCGTCGCCGCAGAGATTGCCGACCTCCAGGACAAATTGGCGACAGCAGGTTATTACCATGGACGAATCGACGGCCTCCTGGGGCCGGAGACACGTCATGCGCTGGTCCGTTATCAGAGCGACAAGGGGCTGGAGCCGAGCGGAAATTTGACGCCCGACACACTGCGATCGCTCGGCTTGCGACAACACGTGGCGCAGGACTGACGCTGCAAGGTTACATCGTTGCAACGTTAGATCGTTACATCGCACCATAACCAACGACTCAATCGTTAATGGTTGTTGGTTAATGGTGATCCGAGAGACGCAGGCGACACGCCTGCGCTCAACGCGAAATGGCGGACAGCCAGAGTACTTGCCACCTCTGGTAAACTGTCGGAGGTGACTGGACAATTCCTGCTCGTTGCTGGTGCGCTCCTGGTGTTCGCGAATGTCGCGCTCGGCGAGGGAACTTATCAGCGCACGAGAAACGGGAAGACACTCGTTTGGAATAATCATCCCAAGCCTGTCGACGAAGCAACCTGGTCGGGCGCCCGGGACCAGGAAGGGTACGCCCGCGGGTTTGGCACGCTGGCCTGGTACAAGAAAGGATCCCTCTTCGCGCGACTGACGCTTTATGCGCGCTACTTCGGCAACATGGACGGGGGAAAATTTAACGGACCGGTAACTGTTCATTCGAGACGAAAAACGTTTCACGCTATTTTTGCCGACGGCGTTCGAACGACGCGTTGGACGACCGGTCCGGCGTCGGCGCAAGCGTACGCCCGGTGGCGCACCGCAATGGCGGGACAGAACATCGAGCCGGAGCCGCCCGGAGAAGGACCGAGCCTAACTGGCGGGGCCGCTCAACTTTCTGAACGTTGGCCCGAATCCGGCGTTGATGATTCTCTCCAATTATTGGTTCGACCGCCGCGCTTTTTGCATCTGCGATCTGCCGGTACCAGGTCCGGGCCGCCCTTGGCGAACGCGCGCCTAACGAAAGAAGAAGTCGTCCATCTTGCCGACGCTGCCGCGCGCGCACGCGGTTACGCTTTTACTGAATACGCACGTCCGGAGCCGCAGTACGATCCGGCGGATCAGATTTGGTTGCTCGCGTACGATCAAAAACTGATCGGAAAACATTTCATTGTTGCGGTCGGCGACCGGTCGAAGCGGACGACGATCCTGGAAGGTACGAAGTAGAATGGAGCGCGTGGGAGGTGCGACATTCCACCGGCGCTGTTGAGAAGTTGAGCGAGCAGCGCGATTGTCGATCTTATGGGACATAGTCACGGCCGAGATAACGTGAGGAAACGGGCACGGCGCCGCAAAAAAGCCGAGCGCCTCGCCGACGCGAAGCGAAAACCGAAGCCGGCAAAGCAGGCTTAGCGGCGGAAGAGCGAAGACCGACGAGAGATAACAGACGATCGCGCGCGAACTCCTGCGCTATCGGTTTACGCACACATTCGATGAAGGGCGCGAACCGCTATTCGAATGTGATCGAAACGACGATTGATTTCGTTTCCGATTTCGTTGTAACATCGAAAAAGTCGGTTAACCGAAAGGAAAGTTTATGTTCACAGTAAAGAAATCTGTCGCCCTGGTCGTAGGTTCAGTCGCGCTTCTCGGCATCATCCCGTTCGTGGCTAAAGCCGTGCGGACCGATGTGTCGCGCGATTTTCCCGTTTACAATAATCACGGCAAACCAGATTTAACCGTCGATCCGAAGCGGTTCGTTAACCAAATGGAAATCATTGATCGCTTGTTCGATGCGTCGAGCTGTGAGATAGCCGAGGGCTCGGTCGGAGGAACAGGATACCGGCGTTTGCTCCGGTTCGACACTGTGCTCATCAACGGCGGCGACGGCGACCTGGTGGTCGGCAGTCCGACTGACCCGAACAATCCATATCATTCGGTGTTCATTTATTCGCCGTGCCACATGCATTATCACATCATCGGTTTTTCCAATTATCAATTGCTGAACCTGGATCGCACTATTGCCGCGCAAGGACATAAACAAGCATTCTGTCT
>Ga0209376_1004474_pt1 | contig 12132 bp, 10 predicted proteins | sample GraSoiAngelo_134_FD_185891 | JGI IMG/M metagenome (GOLD analysis project Ga0209376, IMG submission 185891) | Grasslands soil microbial communities from the Angelo Coastal Reserve, California, USA - 14_0929_05_30cm (SPAdes) (version 2) | ecosystem: Environmental > Terrestrial > Soil > Grasslands ... | reverse complement strand
GGGAGGGGCAATACAATGCAAGCGAAATGGGTCTTTGGAGCAGTGCCTCAGGCGCAAGGAAGAGGGAACGGTCAGGAACGGGGAAATACTGTCGCTTGTAGCGCAGTGGCTCGGGAGATGAAAAAGGGGTCGGGAGTCTTTGTATTCTGGTGCGCGCGCTCCGCGAGCACTTCCACCCCTCCTACCCCTTACTGAGGTACCTCGACTAATTTCCCTTGGCGGGAATGGCCCGGTTCAGAGCGAACCCTTCGACAGGCTCAGGACAGGCTTCACAGGAGGAGCGGCACACCCACCGATTCCTTTCCTCACATTCCTTCCAGATCACTGGGGGAGGCGGCCTGGTTAGTCCCCAACTGCGCGCATCGAGCGACCACTGTTTCATCGTGGGGGCTCTGCGAGCAATGGGGACTGACCAGGTCGCCCGCCCCGCCTCTCACTTTATCGCCACAACCATCGCATCCGGCCCCACCAGCGGCTCCACCCGAGTTTTCGTGAAGCCGGCGTCCCGCATCCATCCCGTGCAATCCTTGCCGGTGAAGTCGAAGCCGCCGTGCGTCTCGATCAGCATGTTCAGGCTCATGAGGAGGCCGAGCGCGTTCTGCTTCCGCGCGTCATCGATGAGAGCCTCGTGGACGATCAGCGCCCCGCCGGCCGGCAGCGCGTCGTACGCCTTGCGGAGGAGCATCATCTTCTCCTCGAGGTTCCAGTCATGGAGGATGTGCCCCATGATCAGCACGTCGGCCTTCGGGAGCGGTTCCTTGAAGAAGTCTCCGGGATAGAAGCGGAGACGCCCGTCCAACCCCTTCGCGCGCACGTAGGCTTCGAAAATCGGATGGACCACCGCCAAGTCCATCCCGCCACCCGAGAGGTGTTTGTGCGCCAGGGCGATCTCCACCGGGACGCCTCCCTGCGCGCAGCCGATGTCCACGAAGGTGCGGTACTTCCGCCATGCAAACTTCTTGGCGATCGCCCGCGCCGCGCCCAGGCTCAGGCCCGTCATGGCTTTGAGGAAGCCTTCCAGCCGTTTCGGGTCCGCATAGAGGGTGCCGAAGAAGTCCTCTCCGGTCTTGGCCTCGTTTTGCGGCTTGCCCGTGCGCAGGGCCTCGGTGAGCGAGCCCCAGAAGCGATAGAGCCGGGCATTGGCCATCTCGAGGATCCCGCCCATGTACGACGGCTTGGCGCGGTCCAGGAACAGGTTGGTCTCGGGCGTGTTTGCGTAGCGATCGCCGGTCCGCTTCAGCATCCCCAGGGCCACCAGCGCATCGAGGAAGTCACGTGCGCTCCGTGGATGCAGCCTGAGGAGCTCGGTCACTGCGGTAGCGTCCAGGGGGCCCTTCGCGAGCTCGGTGAACAACCCGAGCTCGATCGCGCTGAGCAGCGTCTTTGAACCCCAGAATCCCAAGCCAAGCTGCATGATCCGATCAGGAGTCAGTTGACGGTCACCCATGGATCGCTCCTTCTTGTTACGCGTTTTCATGGGAGCCATTATGCCGCCGCTCAATGGAATCATTCAACCGTAAAGCTGGCCAAGGGTGGGCGATGAAAAGAGATCGGGAGAGGTTAGCTAGGTGTGTTCAAGAGGCCGGGGCGACGTCAGAATCGCATGCAGGATGTTCAAAAAGGCCGCCCAACGAGGCCGCAGGGGGTGCGGCGACTGAGGCGTACGTTTTTCGGTACGTCGCAGGGAGACGCACGACCGAGAACAAAGTTGGAGGCCTTTTTCAACATCCTGCCACCTGGCGGTCGGCGTGATAGGAGCTGCGGACCAATGGCCCGGATTCGACGTGGCTGAAGCCGAGGGAGAGTCCTTCCGCTTTGAAGGCGGCAAATTCATCCGGATGGTAGTAACGGGCCACGGGCAGATGCTGCTTCGTGGGGCGGAGGTATTGCCCGATCGTCATGATATCGCATCCGACCGTGCGCAGGTCGCGCATCACGCCCCGGACTTCCTCGTTTGTTTCTCCCATCCCGACGATGAGCCCGGATTTCGTCCATGCCCCCATCCTCTTTGCCCTGTCTAGCAGCGTGAGAGACCGCTCGTACTTGCCTTGGGGCCTGATGGACGGGAACAGCCGGCGTACGGTCTCGATATTATGGTTGAGAATATCCGGTTTCTCGGCAACGACTGCGGCAAGCGCCGCTTCGCTGCCTTCAAAATCAGGAATCAGCACTTCCACGGCGCAAGGCGGGACGAGACGCCTGATGTGCCGGATCGTTTCCGCGAAGATCCAAGCCCCGCCGTCTTCCAACTCGTCACGGTTCACCGACGTAATCACGGCATGGCGAAGGCCCAGCGCCTGCACGGCCTGAGCGACGCGCAGAGGCTCTTCCCGATCAAGCTCCAAAGGTCGTCCTGTCGTCACGGCGCAGTAATGGCACCGGCGCGTACAGATGTCCCCCAGGATGAGAAACGTGGCGGTCCGGTTGTTCCAGCATTCCCAGACGTTCGGGCACCGGGCCTCTTCGCAGATCGTATGCAGACCCAGGCTGTCCATGGTCCGCCGAATGTCCCGGTAGTCGGGGCCCTGCCTGATCGTGACCTTGAACCAGGGTGGGAGGCGACGGCCCGAATGGCCGATCTCGTCTGTCGGGATGAAGGTCATGACGTGCTCTAGTGTAGCATCAGGGCTTGATCAATTCTTGAGGATGTTCCAGGATGCGCTTGAATTCTTTCAAGAATTTTGCTCCCTGAACCCCGTCCAGCGCGCGATGATCGCAGGACAGCGTGACGGTCATACGCCGGCCCGGTTTGACGCCGTCAGGCCCCACGACCGGCACATCCCGCACCGCCCCGACCGCGATGGTGGCGGCCTCCGGCGGCATGATGACGGCGATGAAGTTATCCACCTCGAACATCCCCAGGTTGGAGACCGAAAAGGTGGCGCCGGTGTATTCGTGCGGCTGGAGCCGCTTGGTCCGTGCCCGTTCGATGAGCGCCCGCGCCTCGGTTGAGATTTGTTCCAGCGTTTTGCTCCCGCAATCCCGCAGGACGGGCACGATCAGGCCGTCGTCCAGCCCCACGGCAATCCCGATATCAATGCTCCCATGCTGGCGCAGCGCATCACCGATATAGGAGACATTGATCTCCGGATGTCGGGTCAGGGCCATCGCCGCCGCTTTCACGATCACATCGGTCAGGCTCGGATGAAACCGGCGGGTTTGTTTCAACTGGGTGCGCAGCTGCTCCGTCTCGTCCATCGCGATCTCGGCCGTCAGATAGAAATGCGGGACGGGCGCCTTACTCTGCGTCGTGGTGCGCGCGATGGCTTTCCGCATCTGGCTGAGCGGGCGATCGGTGGCTCCCGTGGTCCGGGGGGAGACAGTCCCGCCCGCCTTCAGGATATCCTCTTCGACAATGCGCCCCCCGGGACCTGATCCCGTCACGGAGGCCAGATTGATCCCACGCTCGCGAGCCAGTGCCTTGGCACGAGGCGACGCCTTCACGCGATCTTCCTCTCCCGCGGGCTGAGCGGCCGCCGGAGCCGGCGGTGTCGGCCTGCCCTGGTTGGATTTTAGCGCTGGAGCGGGGCTCATCGTCTCAGCCAGGACGGGCGCGATATCCTCATCCGGGTCCGCGATCACCGCGATTAATTCACCCGCTTTGACGGTCGTGCCCTCGCGCACCAGCACGCGCCTGAGCGTGCCGGAGGCAAAGGCCTCGAGATCCATCACGGCCTTATCGGTCTCGATTTCGGCCAGCACATCCCCGCTGCCGACCACCTCGCCCTCCCGCTTCTTCCATTTCACGACGACACCCTCTTCCATCGTATCGGTCAGCTTCGGCATGACTACCCGACTAGCCATCGAATTCTCCATCAAAATCAAGGGATGCCCAACCAACGGCGGACCCATCCAAACAGACCGGATGACGGCGGGGGCTTCCGCTCAGGATCCGGATACTCGATCCACGGCTCCTGGCTGCCCAAATAGTGGGCTCCGTTAAAGCTGAGCCGACTCCTGAGCTGGGTATAGCCATTCGCCTGAAGCCGGCCGATCAGCTCGTGGAGCGCCGCCGCTTTGGTTTCCACGTCTTCGCTGACCACGATGGCGGTCTCGTACCGGAGCGAGGCACGATAGCTGCCTTCCCGCCGCTCCAGTTCGACCAGCCGATTGAACCCGCGCGCTCGCTCATCCAGCCCCGCCAACTGATGTTTCTCCACCACGCCGTCCGCCATGGACCGCCCTGCTCGCGCCCGCGGCGCACTATGCCATGTTAGGACGCTCGGAACACGGCCAGGAGGTCGCTGAGAGCGATCGTCTTGTTCTGAAGCACCGCCCGCTCCCCTTTCAACTCCTTGAAGATCGCCTTCTTGCCGGTTCCGCCCTTCAAGTACGCCGCTCCCAGTGACAGCACCCGGTCGCACTCTTTCTCCACCTTCCCCTTCACCACTCGGTTGACAGAGAGGCTCTCCATCAGCTGGGCCTTGGTCGCCGCGAGATGCGCCTGCAGATCCCTCTCCGGGAATCCCTGCCGCGCGGCCTCGTCATGACAGCGATCGAGATACTGGGCCAGGAAGACATAGAGCCGGACCAGCGTCTCGGTGATCTCAATATGTCTCGGCACTGAAGAATGAGCAGACACGTTGCGTCCTCCCTTCCCTACGGTCCGTTGACTAGCTGTCTGACGGCCGCAAGGACGCGCCCTCGATCAGGAATTGCCGCATCTTCAAGGGGCCGCGTATACGGCATCGGGACATCCGCCCCCGTCACCCGCACTACGGGCGCATCCAAATAGTCAAACGCCTGCGCGTAGGCCAGCTCGGCAATCTGGGCGCCAAGCCCCGCGAAGAGCCAGCCCTCTTCCACGATCACGAGCCGGCCGGTCTTCTTGACGGAGGACACGATGGCCTGCACATCCAACGGCTTGAGGGTTCGGGGGTCCACGACTTCCGCCTGGATGCCTTCCCGGGCCAGATCCTCCGCCGCCTCCAATGCCAGCAACAGCATCTTGGAGTAGGCCACGATCGTGACATCGTCGCCCCGGCGCTTGACCTCCGCCTGACCGATCGGGATCGTGTACTCCCCCTCCGCCACGTCTCCTTTCGTGGAATACAGCAGTTGCGCCTCGATGAAGATGATCGGATTCGGATCGCGGACGGCGCTCTTTAAGAGCCCTTTGGCATCGTGCGGGGTCGCCGGCGCGATGACCTTCAAACCCGGGACGTGACAAAACCACGCCTCCAAGCTCTGCGAATGCTGCGCCCCCAATTGATGTGCGGCGCTCCCCGGCCCGCGGATGACCATGGGAACCGCCAACTGTCCGCCCGACATGTACCGGATTTTAGCCGCGTTGTTGACGATCTGATCCAGCGCCAGGATGCCGAAGTTAAACGTCATGAGCTCGACGATCGGACGCAACCCGGCCATGGCCGCACCGATGGCCAGCCCGGTGAACCCCGCTTCCGTAATCGGGGTGTCCAGAACCCGCTGCGTGCCGAACTCTTCCACGAACCCCTTGCTGACCTTGAAGGCCCCCTGGTAATAACCCACTTCCTCGCCGATCAGGAAGATGCGGTCGTCCCGCCGCATCTCCTCGCGCATGGCCTGGTTCAACGCTTCGCGGTATGAGATCAGCATGGGTGATTACTCGGCGTAGACGTCTTCCTCGAGAGCCGTTCGAGCCGGGAACGGACTCTCATCGGCGAACTTCACCGCGGCCGCGACCATCTCTCCCACCTCCCGCTCCAGCCGTTTAAAATCGGCTTCCGATCCCAGCCCACGGTTCGTCATGGTCCGGCGGAGCAGCAGCAACGGGTCGCGTTGACGTTCTTCTTCCACTTCTTCCTTGGTCCGGTAGTGCCCATGGGACGGGTCGGCCATCGAATGACCCATGAACCGGTACGTCAACGCCTCGACGAAATAGGGGCGCGGCGCGGACCGAACCTTGGTGACGACCGTCTTCATGAGCGTGCGAACCGCCAGCACGTCCATCCCGTCCACCGTGTCGGCCTCAATGCCGTACGCACGGGCCGTCTCCGCCACGTCGGAATAGAGGGCGACCGCCCGATGGACCGGCGTCCCCATGCCGTAGCGGTTGTTTTCACAGATGAAGATCACCGGCAACTTCCAGAGGGCGGCGAGATTGAAGGCCTCGTGCGCCTGCCCGGTGGGCACCGCGCCTTCTCCGAAGAAGCAGAGGACCACCTGGTCTCGCTTCTGGTACTTGACGGCAAAGGCCAACCCTGTGGCCAGCGGAAGGTGCCCTCCCACGATCGCATAGCCTCCCATGAAGTTCCGCCGGGCGTCCACCAGATGCATGGACCCCCCCTTCCCCTTGCACAGACCGGTCGCTTTGCCGAACAGCTCCGCCATGACTCGGCCCGGCTCCGAGCCCTTGGCCAGGCAGTGCCCGTGGTCTCGGTAGGCAGAGATCACGTAGTCATCCGCCCTGACGGCGGCGATGGCGCCCACGGCGATCGCTTCTTCACCGATATAGAGGTGCAGGAACCCGCCGATCTTGGCCAACGCGTACATCTCCGCAGATTTTTCCTCAAACCGGCGGATCAGCAGCATCTGGCGGTAGAGAGACAGGAGGTCGTCGCGGTCCATCAGGACCCATTATGCAGAATGCGGGCGGGAGACACAAGAAACGTGGTCGAGTTAGAGCAAAATCTTGACGTCGCTTCCTTCGACCTTCACCTGGTAGGACTTGACGCAGGCCGACGGGTTGTTGATCGATTTCCCGGACTTCACGTCGTACTGCCAGCCATGCCACGGGCAGGTGACGGTGTCGCCCTCGAGTTCGCCCTCGCCAAGCGGACCGCCGCGATGGACGCAGGTATTGTCGATCACGTAGTAAGTTCCGTCCACGTTGAACACCGCGACGGACTGGCCCTTGACCTCGGCGACCACGCCGGTGCCCGGCGCCACATCTCCCGCCCCCGCGACTTTCACGAATTCAGGCATGTCCCCTCCCCTTCTTATGTCAGGTTGAGGTTGAGGCTAAGGTTGAGCAGGACTCGATCGACGGCTTGCCTGTTACCCTCAACCTCAGCCTTAACCTCAACCTCTCTTCCTCATGTCCCCAGCGGCCGTTTGATCTTCTTCACCAGGCTGTCAAGCGACGCGCTCGGCTGGCCTCCAGTCCCTGCATCCATCCCGCTGATCCCATCCACAAGCTTGGCGGCAATCCCCCTGAACGCCGCCGCCTGAGGCGACGCGGGATTGGCCACGACGATCGGCATCCCTGAGTCCCCACCGGCTCGGATGGCGGGATCGATCGGAATTCGCCCGAGAAACGGAACACCCAACTTCTCGGCGGCCCGCTCGCCGCCCCCATGAGAAAAAATTTCAGTTCGCTCGCCGCAGTGCCCGCAGACGAAGAAGCTCATGTTCTCGATGATCCCCAGCAACGGGACATTGACCTTCTGGAACATCATCATCCCCTTCCGCACGTCGTGCAGAGCCACCTCCTGAGGCGTGGTCACCGTCACCGCGCCACAGATGGGCACCAGCTGAGTGAGGGTCAACTGAGCATCCCCCGTTCCCGGTGGAAGATCAATGAGCAGATACTCCAGCTCCCCCCAGAGAACATCGCGCAGGAACTGCTGGATGGCGGTGTGAATCATGGGACCCCGCCAGACCACGGCCGTCTCCTCCGGCACGAAGAATCCCATCGAAATCAGCTTGACCCCATGGCTCTCGGCCGGCTTGATCTTGCCGTCCTGCTGCTCAGGCGGTTTCGGGACCCCCATCATCATCGGGATGTTCGGCCCGTACACGTCCGCATCCAACAGGCCGACCGTCGATCCCGAGAGGCGGAGCGCCACCGCAAGATTGACCGCCACGGTGGTTTTGCCCACTCCTCCCTTGCCGCTGCTGATGGCGATGACATGCTTGACGTTCGGGATCAGGTCTTCTTTCCCCTGATTCCGCCCCTGGGTCATCCCCCCGCTGTTCACTTCTCCCATGCCACCGTCCTCCTCACCTCCCCAAGCTCAGACGCAAGCCTCACTGTCCCTCCCCTCCCATACGCACCGTTGTCAATGTGGCAACTGACCGATGTCCGTCGCGCGGTCAGCTAAGCTGGGTGGCGAACTTCTTGCGTGCGCGGCCTATAAGGGGCGACGGACGAGATTCGCGATTGGACGCGATGACCGGGTCCAGAATCTCTCCGCACGTGACGCAGCGCCAGCCTTTGAAGGACAAGGCCCCCGTGTCGTCCCTCATGTCTTCAAAGACATCCTGCACCATGACACCCCTGCAGCGTGGGCAGTCCATCGTGCATCTCCTCCTGAACGGAACCAGGTTGGCGTTATTATGATACGCCACCGCCGGTGCAGAGACAAGGGGTGAAGACCAAGGCTGGGAGCCGAATGGCGAGAAGGTCAGGCTCGAATCCGCTGCAGATTATAGGCCAATCCGAGCTTCGACAGGGAAAAGATCAGCCACTTGGAGGGATCGAAGTTGTACCACCTCGGTCCATTGCGATAGTCGCGAAGGAACGTGTGGTGATAGTTATGGTAGCCCTCCCCGAAGGTCACGAGGGACACCCACCAACTGTCCCGACTGCTGTCTCCGTCTCCATGTGGCTGAGCACCCCAGAGATGACAGATGGAGTTGATGCAAAACGTGGAGTTGAGCACGAAGAACACACGGCACACGCCGGCCAGCAAAAAGCAACTGAGGCCTCCCATCCAGCCTCCGTGGAGCAGACCGACCCCGAACGGCAGCGCCAAGCCCGACAGCACGATCGGGATATAGTACCGGTGCTGCCACATGATCAACGGGTCCTTCCGTAACGTGATTTCGTATTTCTCCTCCCGGTAGGGAGAGACATGGAAGATCCAGCCGCAGTGGCTATGCCAAAATCCCTTCATCGCGTTGTAGGGGTCGTCTTCCTCATCACACCGGGCATGATGCCGGATGTGATCCCCGCACCACCGCAGCGCCGAGTTTTCCAGCGCCCACCCGCCGGCCACCAGAAAGCAGGCCCTGACCCAAGCCGGGCATTCGAAACTCCGATGCGAGATCAAGCGGTGATAGCCCACCGTGATACCGAGTCCGCTGGTCATATACAGCACGCCGAACATGATCCAGTCGAGCGACGTAAAGCCGACCTTGACGCCGAACATCGGCACGACGACGACCGTGACCAGCGTGAAGATCACAAATAGTACGATGACGGGGTAATCAAGCTTCCTGGAAGGTTTCTCCACCTTCGCTCCTCCTGCTGGATCGCACAGCCTCGTGCGAGGGTGCACAACGTGATTGTTGCAAGTATGGTATCGAACTGTTGCGCTGGTTTTCAAGAAAAATCGTCCGAGGTGTATACTATCTGTTTATAAGTCTTTTACGCCGTGGAGGGGATGAAGAGGGAATGGAGCTGACCGACTCGGTACTCGAGCCTGCCATTCATCGCATTGGCCGAGCGCTGGCGAAACGATCAGCGGGGAGTTCTCCGACGGTGTTCGACCCCCGCTGGTGGTCAGGAAACCTGCTCGAGTGGTGCATGAAGGATGAGACCTTCAAGGTTCAGTTATTCCGCTTTATCGATGTCCTGCCCTGCCTCCGCGATGATGCCCACGTCGCCCGACTGCTGGAGGAATACTTTGGGGAGACGGAGACGCTGGCACCCTCCCTTCAATGGGGGTTGCGCGCGATGTCCGCCACGCGCCTCGGGGCTCGCTTGAGCGCAAAGTCGCTCCGGCATCAAATCCACCAGATGGCGCGCACGTTCATCGCCGAAGCCTCGATCGAAAGCGCGGTGCCGGTCCTGGCGCGCCTCTGGACAGAGGGGCGTGGGTTCTCGGTCGACCTTCTGGGGGAAGCGACGGTCAGCGAGCAGGAGGCCGACCGGTACCGGGACCGCTGTCTCGAAGCGCTGCGGGTTCTGGCCAAGGCCACGGCCGCCTGGCCTTCCCTCCCGGTGCTGGAACAGGACCGCTTCGGGCCGCTCCCGAGGGTCAACCTGTCGGTCAAGTTGTCGGCGCTGTATTCCCAATTGGACCCCATCGATCCCGAAGGCTGTTTCCGCGCCGTAGCGGCACGCCTGCGTCCCATGCTGGATCTGGCGGTGACTTTACCGGCCGCGATCACGTTCGATATGGAACAGGCGGAGCTGAAGGATCTGACGCTGATGATCTTCATGCGCCTCCTGTCCGAAGACGCCTACCGCCGCTATCCCCATGGCGGCATCGCCATGCAAGCTTACCTGACGGAGTCGGCCGCCGACCTCCACGGCCTGATCCGATGGGTGCGGCAACGCGGCACCCCGGTCACGGTCCGGCTGGTCAAGGGGGCGTATTGGGACTCCGACTCGATCCGTTACCGGCAGCGGGGTTGGCCGGTCCCGGTCTTTAAAACCAAAGCGGAGACGGATCACCACTACGAACTCCTCAGCCGGACGCTGGTCGAGCACGCCGGCTTCATCCGACCCGCGTTCGGCACGCATAGCCTGCGCAGCCTGGCGCATGCCCAGGCTGCGGCGGAAGCGGCGGGGCTGCCGCCGGATGCCGCTGAATACCAGATGATCTTCGGAATGGCCGAACCGCTTCAGGCCGCCGTCGCCCAGGCCGGAGGACGTGTCAGGATTTACACCCCGGTGGGGGAGCTCCTCCCGGGGATGGCCTACCTGGTGCGCCGCCTGCTGGAAAACACGTCGAACGAATCCTTCCTGCGCAAAGAATACGCTGAATCGCAGCCCCTCGATCTCCTCCTGGCTCCCCCGCACGTCCCCACTTCTCCCCCTTCCAGCCGCCTTATGAAAGAACCATCGGAACCCGATCTCACCGATCGGTTCATCAACGAACCTCATACGGATTTTTCGAAAGCGCCGGCCCGAGCGGCCATGGCCCAGGCGATCGCCTCGGTCAGGGCCCAGTTAGCCCGTAGACTTCAATACCCGGTGGCGCCCGGCCTCTCACCGTCCGAGGCGGATCTCGTCTCACGAAACCCCAGTTCGCCGGGAGAGGTGGTCGGCCGAGTGCCCGGCTTCGCTCCTCACGAGATCCCCGTGGCAGCCCGACACGCCCTCTCAAAGCTGCCCGTCTGGACGGTGATGTCGCCGGCACAGCGGGCTGATATCATGACTAAGGCGGCCGCCGCGATACGGCTACGGCGCGTTGAACTGTCCGCGTGGGAAATTTTTGAAACCGGCAAAACGTGGCATGAGGCCGACGCGGACGTGGCGGAGGCGATCGACTTTCTCGAATTCTACGCCCGCGAGATGCGCCGCACCGGGGCGCCGCGCCGGCTGGGCCGGGAGCCCGGCGAGTTGAACCAGTTGGCGTTCTCCCCGCGGGGCCTGGTGGCCGTCATCTCACCGTGGAATTTCCCCCTGGCGATCCCGACCGGCATGGTGTCCGCGGCATTAGTGACCGGCAACGCGGTGCTTTTCAAGCCTTCGGAACGGGCGCCGGTCATGGGACACCTCTTGGCCCACCTGCTGGCCGAGGCGGGAGTGCCCGAAGGGGTCCTGCAATTCACGCCCGGCGGTCCGGACGTCGGCCAAGCGCTGGTCGCCCATCCGGAGGTGGAAGTCATCGCCTTCACCGGATCAAGGGATGTCGGGTTGCGTATTCTGGCCCAGGCCGCGCGCGTGGACCCTGGCCGGCGGTCGGTCAAGCGCGTCATCGCGGAGATGGGCGGGAAGAATGCCATCATCGTCGATGACACGGCGGACCTCGACGAGGCGGTGGTGGGCGTCGTGACCTCCTTCACGGGGTACCAGGGACAGAAGTGCTCAGCCTGCTCACGGGCGATCGTCCATGACTCGATCTATGACGTCTTCCTGCAGCGGCTCGCCGAGGCGGTCATGAGCCTCCGGATCGGGCCTGCCGAGGATCCGAGCAATCGCATGGGTCCTCTGATCGACGAGCGGGCCCGCGCCAGAGTGCGCGACTACATCGGTATCGGCAAACGCGAAGGCCGGCTGGTGCTGGAGAGGCAGGTCACGGGGGACGGCTTCTTCGTCGGGCCGGCGATCTTCGCCGACATCCAACCGTCTCACCGGCTGGCGCAAGAGGAGATTTTCGGACCCGTGCTGGCGGTGATGCGGGCGCGAGACTTCACCGAGGCGATCCGTTTCGCGAACGCCACGCCCTATGCTCTGACCGGCGGCGTGTATTCACGGAGTCCCGCGAATATCCAGATAGCCCGCGAGATCTTCGACGTGGGCAACCTCTACATCAA
>Ga0209376_1004469_pt1 | contig 12138 bp, 5 predicted proteins | sample GraSoiAngelo_134_FD_185891 | JGI IMG/M metagenome (GOLD analysis project Ga0209376, IMG submission 185891) | Grasslands soil microbial communities from the Angelo Coastal Reserve, California, USA - 14_0929_05_30cm (SPAdes) (version 2) | ecosystem: Environmental > Terrestrial > Soil > Grasslands ... | reverse complement strand
CGGTTCTGAGCTCGATCAAGAATTGCCAGGTTGTTCACTGTCCTCGCCACCTCGGGCATGTAGGTGTCGGGGTTATTTTTAGTCAATTCGCGATAAATCTTGAGTGCTTCCTCAAACCCCTTGCGCGCTTCTTCCACCCGGTTCTGAACTCGATCAAGATTTGCCAGGTTATTCAGTGTCATAGCTAAGTCCGGCAGGTAGGCGTCCGGGTTCTTTTGGGCTAACTCACGACGAATCTTGAGTGCTTCCTCAAACCCCTTGCGCGCTTCTTCCATCCGGTTCTGAGCTCGATCAAGAATTGCCAGATTGTTCACTGTCACCGCGACCTCCGGTTGGTAGGTGTCGGGGTTCTTTTTAGCCAATTGGCGACGAACACTGAGCGCCTCCTCATACCCCTTACGCGCTTCTTCCACCCGGTTCTGATCTCCATCAAGAACTGCCAGGTTGTTCAGTGTCACCGCCACATAGGACAGGTATGTATCCGGGGTCCTTTGAGCCAACTGGCGATAAATTTTGAGCGTCTCTTCATACCCCTTACGCGCTTCTTCCACCCGGTTCTGAGCTCGATTAAGAGTTGCCAGGTTGTTCACTGTCCTCGCCACGTCCGGCAGGTAGCTGTCGGGATTATTCTTAGCCAAGTTGCGATAAATCTTGAGCGCCTCCTCAAACCCCTTGCGCGCTGCCCCGGGCCGATTCTGATCTCCATCAAGCATTGCCAGGTTATTCAGTGTCATCGCTATCTCACCGTCATCCTGATTACGCCTGGCTAATTCCAAAGACCGCCCGTAAGCGCTCTTCGCTTTGTCATAGTGATTCAGTTGTTGGCTGAACCACGCAAAGGCGAAATTTGCTTCGAAGCTTTCTGGCGATGTCTCGATTGCCCCTTGATAGGCTTTTTCTGCGTCGTCAAAACGAAACTGGACTGTGAGAAGCTGACCTTTGAGCAGCCAAGCTTGGATCGCCTCTTTGGTGGTCTTCTCAGCTTCGACTTTTTTCTCTTTAGGGGCTTTCGACAGCTCTCGCAGTTTTTCATCACTGAGGGCAACGAGTGCTCGATCGACCTTCCCGTCTAAAAATAACCGCGTGGTCGTTCGGTAAAGTTCAGAGCCGACGCCTGGCTTTTGCTTGGCAAGCCCTTCGACCACCGTGTCTGTCGCCCCTTTGGCTTGATCGCGTTCTTGACTGAGTTTAGCTAGTTCTGCAGCGCTCGCATTTTGCGCGTCCTGGAGCTTCTTTTTGTATGTTTCATCGAGCGCCTTGGCTTGATCGCGTTCTTGACTGAGTTTAGCTAGTTCTGCAGCGCTCGCATTCTGCGCGTCCTGGAGCTTCTTTTTGTATGTTTCATCGAGCGCCTTGGCTTGATCGCGTTCTTGACGAAGTTTAGCTAGTTCTGCAGCACTCGCATTTTGCGCGTCCTGGAGCTTCTTTTTGTATGTTTCATCGAGCGCCTTAGCTTGATCGCGTTCTTGACGAAGTTTAGCTAGTTCTGCAGCGCTCGCATTTTGCGCGTCCTGGAGCTTCTTTTTGTATGTTTCATCGATCGCCTTGGTTTGATCGCGTTCTTGACGAAGTTTAGCTAGTTCTGCAGCACTCGCATTTTGCGCGTCCTGCACCTTCTTTTTGTATGTTTCATCGATCGCCTCGACACTTTTCAGCTTGTAAAAGCGGCGCCCCATTTCTTCGCGATCACCTTCTTTGCACAGAAGGATTATCGCCGGCCTCTCCTCAGGATCCGCCGGAAGTGTCAACTCCAACTGGATATCGTTGACAACAACATAGCCCTCCTTGCGAACAATAAGACGCACCGTGTCGCCCGGTTTCTTATTCGGAAAAGAGAACGTAAACTTCCCGTTGGCATCGGTGTTGTTAGTGTTCCCCACAAGCGCACTAACCTCAATATTCCCCATGGGGGGACCTCCAAGCTCGTTTGACAAAACCACACCGCGGAGCACTGCGCCCGCTTGGGTTTTGGACACCACAACCACCATCGCAAGGAAGATGAATGCGCGAGCTGACATGGCTCGTTACGGAGCAGTTGGAAGAGTAATGGTGAGCTCGTTCGCGTCAGGAACCACTTTGTATTTTTGCGCTTTGTAGCCATGCGCAACGGCCTGCAGATCCATCTCCTGTTCCAACTTGTCTCCAGGGATGATCAATTCAAAATGGCCAGACCCATCTGAATGACCAGACAGACCCGCAATGGTTAAGTCCGCATTTGCAATCGGATTTCCATCCTGGTCCTGGACCCTGCCCGAGAGATGGCCACTCTTTCTGCGAACCGGTAAGTAAAGACTAGCGCCATCGACCCGCTCCTTTTGATTAGACTTAGTTGATTCGAAGCCTTTGGCATCGACCCAAATCGGTACCTCTTGTCCACGAAAACGATCAGGAATCGCTGGAAAATACGCCTCCCCATTTTCCCCAATTGATCTGCTCTGCCGATCTCCGTCCAGATCGACGAATACGCGCCCCGAGTTTCTCAACACAAGATCATTGCGATCGGCCTCGCCATGCACATAAACGGTTAGAGGGAAGGTAGATGGCGGCTTAGGTACGAGAAGAAATCCGCCGCCGACCACAAGGACGAATGCTACAATCGGTCCGCCGAGTTCCAAAGTACCGCCGTATTGTGCGCCCTTGTAACGCGCAAATGATCGCACAACTCCAAAAAGAAATACCGCCGCACATAGACCCAATGGGAACAGGACAATGTAATAAAGATTACCGATCAAACCCAGTTTCGTGAGAGCTTCGGCCTTCCAAAGCATTAAGCCCAAGACTCCGATGCCGCAGAGAAAGCTTGCCAGGGCGATTAGAGCATATGGAATTATCTCTCCGATTTTGGCTGTCTGCGCAGGGGAACCCTCTAGCGCTTCGATTGATGGATGGGCGGTCGATACATCCACTACGGGACCGATCCGCCCAGCCGGGGTGATCGTCGGCTCATTATCGACGGGTTCTGGAAGTGGCGCACTGACCGGCGCCTCTATCTCGACGGGCTTTCGAAGAGACGGATTGGCCAGCACGGCCTTGACCGTTTTCGCCAGATTATCCAAATGCCGCTCCAGCGGCGGCGAAAACGCGTCCATCCACTGCGAGGTCGAGATGAAGTATTCCAGCGACCTTGTAGGTGAAATGTCATCAATCCGGAATGGAATGATGTAAACCTCCTTGTTAACCGCACGCTCTACCTCCCTCTTGATTTGGGATGACTGATTCGCGTTTTTGGAAAAGATCAGGATCATGATGCGACTTGATTCAATCGCGTTAATGATTGATTCGCCCCAATCGGCGCCCGGCACCACATCACGCGGCGCTACCCAGCAGGTAACCGACTTTGCCTCGAGCCGCGCCACGACTGCGTCGGCGACAACTTTGTCTTTGACCGAGTGACTTACGAAAACATCATGAGCCATTCGCCACCGCCGTTCCGCCTATTGCTCTCTTCGCAATCTAATGATGGGGATGATAGCCCTTCGATTCAAGATAAATCGACTCATTGACCTTGCCTGACTAAGAAGAAACCCCATTATCCGATGACAATGAGTTACCGTGACAAATTGGATAAGAGTGGCCCGTGGAAACTGCTCGCATGCGACGACGGCGGCATTCGCGGAATCATCAGTATCGAAATTCTCGCGCGGATAGAAGCGGAGCTGCGTAAGAGCAGCGGCAATTCAAAGTTCGTCCTGGCCGACTATTTCGATCATGTTGGCGGCACCAGCACGGGAGCAATCATCGCGACACTGATCGCGCTCGGACATAGCGCTGATGAGGTACGGGATTTTTATCTGCGGAGTGGCGCAGAGATGTTTTATAAGGCGCGGCTCTGGGAGCGCTTTCCGTACGAAATTTGAAGACGACAAGCTCTCGCAGATGTTGCGCGATGTAATTGGCGAGGATACGACCTTAGGTTCCGAAAAGCTGCGCACGTTACTCATGATCGTGCTGCGCAACGCAACCACCGATTCACCATGGCCGCTGACCAATAACCCCCCAGCGAAATACAACGATGCCACCCGCCCAGGCTGCAATCTAAAGTTACCACTTTGGCAGCTTGTGCGTGGGAGTACTGCAGCGCCGACTTATTTTCCACCGGAGGTTATCCATATCGACCGCGACTTCATCTTCGTGGATGGCGGTGTAACTATGTATAACAACCCAGCTTTCTAACTTTTCCTGATGGCGACGAGCGAGCCGTACCGTCTGCTTTGCCGACTGGCGAGGAGAAAATGCTTCTTATTTCAATCGGCACGGGAGCAAGCGCGAACGCGAACAGCAATTTGAGTCCGGAGGAAATGAACCTCATCTACAACGCAGGCACAATTCTCTCCGCCCTCATGGCCGCAGCGCTACACCAGCAGGATTTTCTCTGCCGCATTTTCGGGAAATGCGTAGCTGGAGTTTTGTTGGACCGCGAGGTTGGCACGGTGATTGCGCAAGGTATTCCGAATGTGCCGAAGCTATTCACTTACGCCCGCTACAATGCCGAGCTTTCCCGCGAAGGCTTGGATGCGCTTGGTCTTGCACACATCAATCCGGTGCACGTCCAGAGAATGGATTCTGTCGATCATATCGACGAAATGCAAGAAGTTGGCCGGGCGGTGGCTGAGCAAAAAGTGAAAGCTGCTCACTTCGCCGGGTTTCCGGCGGCTAGCTAGTTTGGCTGCTTCGAAAAGTGGGAAGGACAGGAAGGGGCGGGGTTGGCTATTTGCGCTCTCTGCGTGCAACTTCGCCCTGCCCTTTGTACGTTCTCAGCGTACAATGACAGAACACGAGCCGGCGCGGCCATGGTCATCCAGCGCGGTCAGCACGTAATCACCGGCTGACGCGTTCCATGAAAACACTTCGTGAGGTCTCGCCTTACCGATAAACGTCCTGCCCGCGAACCAATAAATTTCACCCACATCGCCATCGGTTTTTGCCAGTAATGGAATTGTTTTATCGAGAGGCAACATGATTTTCTGGCCCGCAGCGGGTGTCGTGATTCGTGGCGGGTTTCCCATGCGCGCTGCAACCTCCGGATCCGTACCCGGCAAAAAGGGCGGGGGGACTTTTCGCGCAACGCCCGCTCGCTGAAAGATCGACAACATCTCAGTCGGCCAAAACTCATAAATTTCATGCCGCAGCTGGCGTGTTCCGTCATCTCTGGCGACGCGCAGTCCACTCGCTGCATCGACGAGTACTTCCTGATGCACATCGCACTGTGTGATCGGGGAAATTCCAGGAATGAACCATCCCTCAAGCTGCTGTGTGCAATGCTCTCCTGGTAAATCACCCGAGACAGCGCAAAAGGAAACACGTTTCAAGTTTGCACCCGGAGGCGGAAGATGCGGTTCGTTAGGTTCCGGCCAAGTCGTCCGCAAACTGTCGATGATTTGAAACAAAACGGGAGCAGCTGCAGTTCGCCCCACAAAAGCGCCGTTTGCTCGCCCATCAAAATTTCCGATCCAAATCGCGAGCACATAATGGTTGAACACAGCGATCGACCATGCGTCATGAAAACCGTGGGACGTTCCAGTCTTCCAAAAAACCGGCGCGGCCTGGTCCGAATACGCGGCGCCAATTTCAGGCCGCGGTTGGTTGAGCATGTCCAGCGTTAGAAATGCTGCCTCCGGCATGATAATCCGGCGGCCGCGCGACGCGATTGGATCGCGCGAAGTCCGGCGAAGGGGACGCAGCTCTCCGTTATTAGCGAGCGCAGCGTACAGACGGACCAGGTCTTCCATTGTGACTTCGGCCCCGCCTAGTGGAAGAGCCAACCCATAAAGTGATTCTGAGCGCGGCAATTTGACGCCAGCGCCGCGTAGAAATTCATAGAGCGTGGGATGACGCAGTTGCGCTGCGAGTTCAACCGCCGGGAGATTGCGGCTGCGCGCCAGAGCATCGCACGCGCGGATCGGTCCGAGAAATTCGCGATCGAAATTTTCCGGATTGTATTCGCCAAAGGTGCGGGGTGCATCTGCCAGGATGGATAGCGGATGAATCAATCCCTGCTCGAGTGCGAGCGCATACACGAAAGGTTTCAGAGTGGAACCCGGCGAGCGCGGCGCACGTGTTCCATCAACTTGTCCCTGTATTTCGGCATTGAAGAAATCGGCCGAACCGATTTGTGCGAGCACGTCCATACTCCGCGTATCGATCAACAGCGCGGCGGCATTCTGAATCCCACGACCGCGATTTGTTCGAATATAATCGGCGATTCGCCGCTCGATTAATTGCTGCTTCGAAAGATCGAGCGTGGTGACAATCTCGTCGCGACCTTTCTCGGTCGCCACGACCTGCTGGACAAAGTGCGGCGCGAGAAATTTCCGTTCAGTTTGCGCGCGAGCGCTGAACAAGCGCGCGGAGAATTGCCGGTCGATTTTCGCGCGATCGTACCAGCTGCTCTGGGCTGCGTCGAGTGAGCGGTTATCTTGGTCGACAAACAACGCGCGTCGGGTCGGGCTTTGTGGAATGACACTCAGCGAAATTGATTCCGGTTTCGTCAAATGCGCTGCGGTCTTGCCGAAATAGATCTGGCTGGCCGCGCCCACGCCTTCGATATTTCGGCCGTAGGGTGCAAGATTCAGGTAAGCTTCAAGAATTTCGTCCTTCGAGTAATGCCGCTCCAGTTCGATGGCGCGAATAATTTGAACGAACTTTCCGCTCGGTGTCCGGGTCGCCAGATGGTAACGCAACCGGGCCACTTGCATTGTAATGGTCGAGGCGCCGCTGTGGGCGCCACCTGGCCGCAGATTAAAGGCCGAGCGCACCAATGCGACCGGGTTAACTCCCGGGTGATGCCGATAATATTTGTCTTCAAATTGGAGGGTCGCGTCGATCAGTGCAGGCGAAATGTTTGGCAAAGAAGTCCACACTCGGAATTTCTGATCGGCAGTCAAAGTGACGCGAAGCAGTTTCCCGTTGCGATCGCGAACACATTGGGAAAAGGCAACGCCTTCGAGAAGAGGCGGCTTTGGGAGCGCAAGCCAAATTGCAGCAATGACTGCGCAGAAAAGCAATAGATTGCGGATTGCGGAACGCGGATTGCGGATAGAAAGGAAGCGTCGTCGCGGCAGCGAAATCTTTCCGCAATCGACAATTGGTTCTCCGCAATTCTTGTTCATTGGGTGACTATAATTTTTCCACCAACGCCGCAGCCTTTGATGGCGCGCTCGTACATCGATTCCGCGAAAATGGGGGGCACCGTAAACTCGCCGCGATTAGATGATTTAATCTGATAATTGATCTCGAGTACGCTGCCGGAAACGGTGGCATAAAAGACGGCGCGGTCTTCACGAACATCGGCATAATCAACGCCAGTAATTGTCGAGACGCCCGGTTGCAACGATGCCCCTACAACTTCGAACCCGCCGGGCAGAAGATCGATAATGGCAACATTGGTAACAGATTCATCGCCCACGCTTCGCGCTTTCAGGCGGACATGAATCGACTCACCCAGTTTCGTCCGCGTCACCGGCTGATCATTTTTGTCGAGTAACTCGCGATGAACCTCCAATCCGGCGGTGATCGGCTTCACCGGCACATGTTGATCAAATCCAGCTTCCACTACCTGGGAAAATGCGCCCGGCCCGCTAAGCTTTCCGGCGCTCTTGAACTGGAGCGCAATAGCATCCTTGGAAAACGCGGTCCGTTGCAGCAACTTTGCGCCGCTCGTTAGGGTAACCTCGCGCTTATCTCGGTGAATCTCGGCGATGCTGAGCACAGGCAGCGTTTGCGCAATGGCGTGCGAGTACGACTTCAGGGCCGACACGGCATAAGCGGCCGAGAGCGTGTTGAATTCACCCCGGCCGATCGGCTGAAGAATGTGCTCGAATTCCGCCGCCGAGATTTTTTTAAGTCGGTCCGGAAACGCGCGTGCAAGTATGGCAATATATTGCGCGTTCGATCCGAGCGGCTGGCAGAAGTCGTTGTAATCTCGATTAGCCGCCTTATCGATCTTGTAGGCAGCGATCAAATCATCTGCATCTTTGTCTTTGTGGAGAAGTTTGAGCGCACCTGCCAGATAAACGCCGGTCACATCGTTCTGCCACGCGTCGGCGTGATGGTTATCGAGGTAATCGCGCAGATTAAGGATGTAATTGGTGGTGACAACGCCTTCACGCGTGAGCACGTAAATCCCATAGGCCAGCGTTCTTGCTTCGGATAGATTCGATGGTTCGCGACCGACCATTTTTTGCAGGTAGCGCAAGCCACTCGCGGACATGTCCGCGGGTGGAGCAAATCCGGCAGTTTTCGCAGCGCTCAGAAAATCCATCACGTAAGCAGAATTGAAGCTGATCTTCTCTTCACTGTCTGGCGCCCAGTAACCGAAGGCGCCCTGATCGTTTTGCCTGCGTCGTAGAGTCGCGAACGTTTTTTCAAGCTGTGTGTTTACCTCCGCTCGGGTTAGTCCGAAGTCGGCTTCATCGGAAAGCACAAGCCGGGAGAATGCGCCGCTCGTGATCTGCTCGCTGCAACCGTGAGGAAAATCTTTTAGAAAAACATAAAGACCATGCGCGAGTCCCAGCGGCACGGCCGCGACAGCGGCCTCGCGTTTGGCGAACTCGGAATAGATCGCCCTTGTAATTTGTACGTCCGCGTGTCCTTTTTTGAAATTGCCGCTGCGAACATCGGTCGCGTAGGGAACGGGCGGCCGAATACTCAGCGTAGCGCGGCGGCGCGTCTCGATCCCATTTCGGCTCGCGACGAACTTGATTTCGGCGGAGCCCAGCTTGTCGTTCACATGGAATCGAAACTTCGCGCTTTGTTCGCGGCCTTCGGCGATCCGCAATTTTTGCCTCGGCTCGGCTAGGACCGCCAATTGCGGAGATATGTCGGCGCGCAGATCTACTTCCGCGTCTGCGCCGGACCCTTCGACATTGTTCGCGACGGTCACCCCAGCTTCGAATTCGTCTCCAGGCGCTGCGAGCACAGGTACGCTCGGAGTGATCACAAATGGCCCGCGAATAAGCGCGGCGCAATCGGCTGATCCAGCCGTTTCATTTGAAACACCGACCGCCATTATCTTCAGCGTGCCGTCGAAAAAGTCGGGTACGTCGTAGACAACGTCACGAGCTGTCGAGTCAGCGTCGATAATGCCAGACCAAAACACAACGGGTTTTTCTGTGACGCGCTTGAACGGATTCAATCTTTGAACTTCGCCGCCGTCGCCACCGAACGCGGAGACAGAACGCAGCAACGAAAATTCCGGAATTATGAGATCGACAATCTGCGCCGTCTCCACGCCGAGAGCGCATTTGCGAAAGAGATAGGTGAGCGGGTTCGGCGTCCTGTAATCGGTAACTTGCAGAATTCCCTGGTCGACCGCGAAGATGACGATCTTGCTTGGCCGATCGGTTTTGTAGCCGATGTGCAACGGTTCGCCCGGTTTCGATTTCTCCGGGGTTTGAAGATCGATCTTAAGTCGGCGCTTTTCGACGTTGGCAGTGAACGGGACGACGCCGTAACTGAGCGGACTGACAAAAATCTCTTTAGAATCGAGCGCCCGCACAAACGCGACATTGACGTAGCCGCTGCCCTCAAAATTTTGAGGCAGGCGAATGTGCTGGATGCTGCTGGCGGTGGTGGTTTGGAACCAGCTGTAGGCGTAAACTTTTTCCCGTTCGATTGTGATAAGACCGTAGCCGCTGTAAGGCGCGGTCACGCTTAACTCAATTTCATCACCGGCGCGATACTCCTTGGCGTTGAGCTTGATCTCCAGCTCGGCGTTTTTCTCGAGGGCACCAGCCATTGCGGCGTGACCCACCACTGAGAACCGCAGCTTGCTCAGAGTGCGACTCTGATCGTCGCGCAGTTCGAGCACGTAATTGCCGGGCTCCCCGGTCGGAAGAGCGTAATAATAACCGGTTGCCGCCACCGAGATTTTTTCCGATTTGGCGGGGCGCTCTTTTAGAACTGACTCATAAACGTAATTGCCATTTTCCTGCTTCTTCAGCACGGAAACATATTCCTGGGCGATGAGGTTGAGAGTGACGTTTTCGATCGCGATGCGGTTGAGCTGTGGATCGACTGCGACCAGATCGACGCCGCGCGGTTTGCTCATCTCGATGTAACGAAGGTCGCCGTCCGCTTTGTAGCCGATCACGTAAGGCAGGGCGGAAACAAGTGCGCCGACATCCCCTGTGACACTGCGGCCGCCTTCGCCTTCGAAGCCTTCGGCAATGAATCGCATCGCGTAGGTGGAGTCGGCAAAGCGTTCCAGCTGCAAATCAAAGTCCGCGTGGCCTTCGCCATCGGTTTTTTGTTCGCCGAGATCGACAGTTTGCTCCTGTCGCTCCTTGTTTTCATCAACCAGCGGGTCGAAAAAAGTGAAGTCGCGAAACTCTGGAAATGAAAATGCCGCCGGCGCGAGATCAACCTTGCCGGTCACACGCCGATCGGTCGCGGGGGTGCCGTAAAGATTCGCCAGCGCAACGGTTGCCTGCATTTCTTTCGGATGGATCCAGCCGCGCGGCGCACCTTTGGAAAGCCGTGTCTCAATTTTCATGCGATCGGGCAGAAACTCTTTCACCTGCGCGGTGGCGGAACCGATCAAACTCTCGCGCTTGTTGTTTTTGACCAGATAAACATTGAACGTGTAAAGACCAGTCGGCGATTCGTTGGCGGTTTGATAGCTGAGTTCGGTAAAGCCAGTCTCCGGCAAGGTGAGTTTCCTTGTCTGGACCGGCAGGTCGCGCGCATCCACAACTTCGGTTTCAATGGGCAAACCTTTGAGATTGCCGCCCCAGCTTCGCTGTTTCACCACCAGCCCGATGTGAATTTCGTCTCCGGGCCGGTAAACACCGCGCTCGGTAAAAACGAATGCGTCGAGACCTTCCGGCGCGATGTTCTGCGCCCCTTCAATCTCGAAGCGCGAAAAATTCAGGACGCGGTCTTCACGCGCGAAGGGCATGAACGCAATGTCGTCGCCGTAGCGCGCGACAAACGCCACGGGTAATTTTTCGCGCTCTGATTTTTCAACGGAAGGGAAAGCGCAGTGACCATCCGCGGCCGTTTGGGCAGTCTGGATCGGCACTCCGTTCTTGCCCAAAATTTCCACCGTGGCGCCGTTGATCGGTTGACCACTTTTGATCGACATCAAAAAAACATCGCTGCCGCCGTCGATATTTTTCTTTGTTAAAATTCCGATGTCAGTGACGAGCAGAAATCTGCTGTCCCTGGCCGAGTTGATTGGCTTCTTTTTCGCCGGGTCCCAGCCGCGCGCGGTCAGGAAGAAAAGGCCGCGCTCGCTGCCGCCATCTGCTGGTTTGCGAAGGTGCTCCGCGAAATCGAACGCGGAGTAATTGGCCTTCCATTTGTTATCCACTGCGATCGGCTGCTGCTCAATCGCAATGCGAGAGATGTTTTCCTTGTTAAAGTACTGCGGCGCACGGAACTCCGGGTCCTCGAACTTGCCTTCGGTCTGGCTAACGAGATGGTTGATTTGAGTTGTAGCAACGCGCGCAACTTCAAATTCGATCGCCCGCAGAGCGCGTGAACGGATCGACAATTTCCTGTCGCCACTGAGCGCCAGCAGGCCGCCTTGACCTTCAAACTGCACTTCGCGTGGAAGCTGCGGAACTGCAACGACCGCGTTGTAATCTTCCGCTAAAGGATAATCGCCGAAAGCGCGCACTCCTTTTGGTATGCGAACGTACAGCTCGCCTTCCGATTCGACGCGTATCTTAAAAGCATGTTGTCGATCTTGCGCCTTTTCCGAGGGGACGACGGTGGATTCAATTCGCTTGGCTTGCTCGAAGACGTCGTCCGGGACATCGGTCGGGCTTTGCCATTTCGACGCATTATCAGATTCTGTCGTCTCACCGGACTCGTCCTCTTCCGACTCGGCGCTTTGCCTGTTTTCGTCGCTTTCGCTACCTTGAGCGGCGGATTCTGAATCAGAACTTTCGGTATCGCTTTTTTCGGTCTTTTCAGCCTCACGCTTCGGCAGCAGCCGGATCTGAATAGCTTTGGCCAGCTCGCTGCTGCTGATGTCCGCCGTCGTGTTTAGAATCAGGACCTGCTCGGGCTCGCCAGCCTTATTCCGGGCGATGGTTCCCTCGATGGATTTGATTTGAAATGCGGTCCCATTGGAAGGAATGAGCAGCTTTTGTTCGGCCGCGTCGCGAGTTTGCGCTCCGCCTTGCGCGGTCC
>Ga0209376_1004466_pt1 | contig 12141 bp, 5 predicted proteins | sample GraSoiAngelo_134_FD_185891 | JGI IMG/M metagenome (GOLD analysis project Ga0209376, IMG submission 185891) | Grasslands soil microbial communities from the Angelo Coastal Reserve, California, USA - 14_0929_05_30cm (SPAdes) (version 2) | ecosystem: Environmental > Terrestrial > Soil > Grasslands ... | reverse complement strand
TCCGTTTGCAGCTGGTGATGAACAACGGATCCGCCCTGAATCCGGACGTCACCGCATCGGTCGCGGTGATGGTGACCCGCGGACCCGCGACGGGCGCCCCGGGCCTCTCGATCGTCTCGCCCCGCGAAGGCGCGCTCCTCGGGACCGATTCGACGGTCTCGTTCCGCGTCACGAACTTCGTCCTCGTCCCGGCTGGAGGACCCGCGGGCGTCCCGAACGAGGGCCGCATCCGCGTGCGACTCGACGGGGCGAACTATTCCGAGCTCACGGACGCCGCGCCCCTGCACCTGAACCTCAAGGACGGGCCCCACACCCTGACGTTGGAACTCATCGACAACGGAGGCCAGTCCCTGACCCCCGCCGTCGCCGCGAATTTGCACGTCTCCGTCCGGGCGCTCGTCGGCCGAGTCCAGCCATTCGACGCGACCCCGTACTTCGCCCTCGCGAACGTCCTCCTCGGCCTCGGGATCGTCGCGGCGATCTATCGCAAGCTGGAGGTGGACTGATGGCGCGAGGCGCTTGGGCCATCGCGGTCCCGCTCGTCCTGCTCGGTTGTCTTCTTGGGCTGACGATGGAAGTCCGGGCCGCGGGACCCTCGTTGTCGATCTTGTCCCCCGCGAATGACGAGGTGATCGGAAACGGCACGCCGGTCATCGTTCGCTTTGCCGTCTCGAACTTCGCGTTAGTCCAACCGGGTCGAGTCGGGCAGGCCGTGAATCCGACCGAAGGCCACGTCGACCTGTATGTAGACGGCGCCTACTCACGGCTGCTGACGACAGACGAGCCGATCTCCCTCTCCTTGACATCTGGGCCCCATATGATTCGCCTTCAGCTCGTCCAGAGCGACGGATCGCCACTGGCCCCGGACGTGAGCGCGTCCGTCCGCGTCCTAACGACCCAGGGCCCGGCGGTCGGGACGCCGACGATCGCGATCGTCTGGCCGACGCCGGGCGCGGAAACCGGCCATGACGTCTACTTCGCGGTCGTGGTCACGAACTTCAGCCTCGTGGACGCACATGGCCAGCCCAATGCTCCCAACGAGGGCCACCTCCAGCTCGTCCTGAATGGCGTCATCCAGGAACCGCGCGCCTACGATCTCGGCTTCATCGTCGACATGCCCGACGGGGACAACACGGTCACGGCGCGTCTGGTCAACAACGACCACACGCCGCTCAGTCCCGACGTATCGACCTCCGTCACGTTCCACATCGCCGGCGCCCCGGATCCAATCGGATCGGAGCAGCTCACCGGCTCCGTCTCGGGAATCCTCGCCGTGATCCTCGTCGTGCTGCTCATCCGTCGCCGCAAGGCGGTCGCACGTTTCTCGGATCAGAAGGAGCGAGCGTCCTAGGCGGGAGGCCCTGGGCTCTCCGTCAACGCGGGTTGAGGCTCGGGTTCGCTCGGAACTTTCCGTCGGGAGAGCCACCACCCGACTCCGAGGGCCAAGGCGCCCCCGAGGACCCAGGCCAGGGGCAACCAGTCCGGGTTCACGCGGAGCAGCAGGCCGACGAGGAAGAAGGCGACGGTCGAGATGCCCAACGTGCCGCCGAGGACGATCAAGGCCAGGGGCCGGCGGTCCACGTTGAACTGGGCCTTGTAGATCTGGATGCCGGCCTTGGGGAGCGTGGCGAGGAGGAACAGCTGCAAGGCCAGGGAGTGCGCGCCGTATTGCGTCCCTCCGAGGATCGTCATGGCGACCTGCGCGAGCACGACGCCGAGGGCGACCATCGGGACGAGGATCGCCGTGAGGAGACGACGCATGCTCGCCGTCAGCGAAGCCGGCAGGCGGTCGCGGATCGAGCCGTGGGCGTAGAGGGACTTGGACACCGACTCGGGGATGTAGTTGAGGACCTCCGCGAGCTGCAGCGCGATGAAGAAATAGGAGGTCGGGGCGGACCCGATGAAGATCAGCAGGAGGGCCGGGCCGACGCGGCTCGGCAGGGAATAGACGAGGCCGGAGAGCCAGTTGCCCGCGGAGAGCGAGGCGAGCTCTCGGAGGCGGACGGGGACCCCGCGTTCGTTCTGGAGCGGCCAGACCCGCCGGACGAGGAAGAGGCTCACGAGCATCACAACGAGGAGCGGGAGCGTGTAGGCCGCGGACAGGCCGACGACGCCCGCGGGCAGGAGGGCGAATAGGAGGACGATCTTCGCAATGCCATACGACACGGCTCGATAAGCGAGGTACTCGCTTTTCCGGGCGGCGAGGATCGAGGCGTCCGTGATCTGGAAGCACGTCTGCGACGTCGTCTGGACGACCGCGATGACGACGAGGGCCGGGAGGATCTGCAAGACCGCGAGGTCGTTGCTGACCGTGAGCACGATTAAGGAGAGGACGAGCCCCACGACCGATGCGAGTCCGCCGCCGACCAGGAGGATCCGCCACATGAGCGCCCGCGGCCGGCTCGCCCGCGGGGCATAGCGGACGAGTCCGTTGTCGAGCCCGAGGATGCCGATCGACGTCGCCAGGGAGGAGAGGCCCACGATCGACCCGGCGATCCCGACCGCGTTCGCGCTGAACAGCCGGGCCGCGAGGCCCCAGAAGACGAAGCCGAGGACGGCGCTCCCTATGCTCCCAGCGAGCACCCAACCCCCCTGCTCCCGGACGAGGGCTGCCTCGGAGGTCGGTTCGGTCGAGAGGACGGGCCTCATCCAGGGGAATTCCCAGCCCTCGATGACGCCCACGACGGAAGGGAACGAGGAAGGAGCGATAAGGATTGCCCGAACGGGATTCCTGGTAGTCCGACCGACGTCCCGGGCGGGCAGCGCCGCGCCTGAGGCCTGTCGTCGGTATCAAACGTGAGACTAGGTGTGAACGCAAAATTTCAAGCCCCCATAACAACCTCCTCTTCAGGCCCAGTGGTCCGTCCAAGAGGGCCGTTCGAATGATGAGGGGGAGGAGTAGGGGCGGTAGAGCGGAGACTCCAGTCTCAACCTTCCTCGCGCTCGTCGCGATCCTCACCGTCCTCGCGCCGGTCGCCGAGGCGACGATGTCGCCGCCGGGCCCTCGGGCCGCGCCCATCGCCCTGCTGACGACGCGAGGGGTGGGGGCGGACCCATTCGACACCTCGGGGGCGGGGATCACCTCCGGTCCGTCGGGACTCTTCTTCGACTACGTCGTGACCATCGTGATGGAGAACAAAGGGATCTGCGAGATCCTCACGACCTGCGGCGGGGCCGCGCCGTACTTGACGGGCCTCGCGAACGAGTCGGGCCTGGCGACGCACTTCACGCAATGTTCCGTGCCGAGCCTCTCGAACTACCTCTGCCTGACGGCGGCCAGCTCCTTCGGCTGCACCGCGAACTCGCATCCGCGGTCCGACGCGTGCACCTGGGCCGCCTGGAACGCCACGAACATCGTGAGCCGGCTCGTCGACGCCGGCCTGACGTGGAAGGCCTACATGGAGGCCATGCCCACGAACTGCGACAGCAGCAACGCCGGCCGGTACGCAGTCAAGCACAATCCGTTCGTCTACTATGGCGACCTGGCCGGGAACGCCACGCGCTGCTCGCGCGTCGTCCCCGCGGGTCCCTCGGACCAGGCCCTCCTCAACGATCTCGGCTCCGTCGCCAACGCCTCGAACTACATGTGGCTCACGCCGGACCTCTGCAACGACATGCACGATTGCAACGTCTCGGTCGGCGACGCGTTCATGGCCGGCCTCGTCCCGCAGATCCTGAACAGCACGGTGTTCCGGACGCAGCGGGCGGCCCTCCTCATCACGTACGACGAGGACGGCGGGAAGGGCTCTCCGAACCTGTACACCGTCTGGTCCGGCCCCATGGCGCGGCGCGGGTACCGGTCCGCCGTCGCCTACGACCACTGCTCCGTCCTTCGCACCCTCGAGGAGAACTGGAACCTCGCGCCCCTGAACGCGAACGATTCCTCCGCGCCGAGCATGGCCGCGTTCTTGGTCGAAGGACCTGTCGCCCGCTTCGTCTCCTCGCCGACGTGGCCGCAAGGGAACGAGACCGTCACGTTCAACGCCTCGACATCCTCGAGCTCCGCCCCGAACTCGACCCTCCAATTCCGCTGGGATTGGACGGACGACGGGACCTGGGACACGCCCTGGTCGACGAGCCCGATCGCCGAGCACGCCTACACTCCCGCGGGCGTCTACACCGCCGAACTCCAGGTGCAAGATGCCCTCGGCTCCACGAACGAGACGACCCACCCGATTCCGGTCGACGATGCGGCCCCGGTGACCACCGCCTCGCTCTCCGGGCCAACGGGCCAGGGGGACTGGTACCGCGGCCCCGTGACGGTGACGCTCACCGCGACGGACGACCGCAGCGGCGTCGCCTCGACGACGTATCGGATCGACGACGGCGGGCCGCAGACCTACACTTCGCCGTTCGACGTGACCGGCGACGGCAACCACACGGTTTCCTTCGGCTCGATCGACCGGGCCACGAACGCCGAAGGGTCGAAGGAGGAGACCTTCCGCATCGATTCGATGGCGCCCATCACCAGCGCCACGTTCTCGGGCCTCCTCAACGGCAGCGTCTTCGTGGACCCGATCCTGGTGACCCTCACCGCGACCGATGACACGTCCGGCGTCGCGAACACGAGCGTCTCGATCGATGGCTTGACGGGGACGAACTACACGGTTCCCTTCCTCGTGCCCAACGTCGGATCGCACTCCGTCGTCTACTTCTCCTTCGACCGCGCCGGCAACGTCGAGGCCGCGAAGGACTTCTCCGTCGTCAACGGGACGATCCTCGGGATCGTGCTCGATTCTCGAGCGTTCCTGATCGGGACCGCGGGCTCGTCCGGGTGGTACACGTCGGCGGTCAATGTCACCTTGCTCCTGATGAACGGCACCTCGCCTCCGGACTCGATCTGGTATCGGTTGGATAACGGGACGTGGACCCAGTACGCGCAATCCTTCGTCGTCGTCGGGGACGGCGTGCACACGCTGGACTTCAACGCGACGGACGGAGCGGGCCTCAATGAGATCGTGCACCACCTGACCATTTCGATCGACACCGCGCTGCCGGCGTCGAGCGCCGCGGTCGTGGGGACGTCCGGCAACAACGGCTGGTACATTTCCAACGCGACGGTCTCCCTCGGCGCGACGGACGCGACCAGCGGGGTCCGCGGCATCACCTACCGAATCGATGGCCTCGACTGGCTCGACTATGCCGGGCCGCTTTCCCTTGGCGAGGGTCCACATCTCGTCGAATATTATGCGACGGACGTCGCGGGCCTTGCCGAATCGGTCCGGTCACGGACGGTGAACGTCGACATGACTCCGCCCGCCTCGGCCGCCTCGGTCTCCGGGACGACGGGAGCGAATGGATGGTTCGTCTCCAATGTGACCGTATCCCTGAGCGCCACGGACGCCCTGAGCGGCGTCGATCGCATCACCTACCGGATCGACGGAAGAAACTGGTCCACCTACGCCGGCCCGTTCGTCCTCACCGACGGCCAACATCTCGTCGAATATCTCGCGGCGGATCTCGCGGGACTCACGGAGGCGGTGCGTTCCATCGCGATTTCCGTCGACACTGCCCCTCCGAGTTCCGTCGTCGCCATCTCCGGACAATCCGGCGCGAATGGTTGGTTCATCTCCAACGTCACCGTGGTCCTGAATGCGACGGACGCCACGAGCGGGGTCGCGAGCATTTCCTATAAAATCGACACGGGCGCCTGGCTCGCGTACGCCGGGCCGTTCCTCCTCGGGGAGGGTCGACACCATGTCGAATATTACGCGACCGACGTAGCGGGAATCGTTGAAACGCTCCACACTCTGGATGTCTCCATCGACATCACGGCGCCGACCGTGGTCGCGTCAGTGTCGGGAACCCTCGGAGCCAATGGATGGTACGTCAGCGACGTTGCGGTCTCCCTGAATGGGAGCGACGCAACGAGCGGTCTCGCCAGCCTGTCGTACCGAGTCGACGGCCTGGTCTGGACAACCTATTCCGGAGCCTTCGTGCTCACCGATGGCCGCCATCTCGTCGAATACTTCGCGACGGACTTCGCGGGCCTATCGGGACCAATCCAATCTCTGACCGTTGCGGTGGACACGACTCCGCCCGCAACCGTCGCGACCTTGACCGGGCAGGCGGGGTCCAACGGCTGGTTCGTCTCGAACGTTACGGTCATCCTGAACGCGACCGACGCTCTGAGCGGGATCGCGAACGTCTCCTACCGGATCGACAACGGCTCGTGGCAAGCGTACTCGGCCCCATTCCTATTGGCCGAGGGCCTGCACCAAGTCGACTTCCTCGCGATCGACCTCGCGGGCAACGTCGAGGTCCTTCAATCTCTGAACGTGGCCATCGACACGACGCCTCCCATCAGCTCGGCCATCGTCTCCGGGACCCTGGGATCCAACGGATGGTACGTCAGCAACGCCACGATCTCCCTGACCGCCATCGATGCGACCAGCGGCATCGCTCGGATCGTCTATCGGATCGACGGCGGCGTGTGGACGAACTATTCCGGATTTTTCGTGGTGTCGGAAGGCACGCACACGATCGAGTTCTTCGCCATCGACCTCGCCGGCATCACGGAAGGAATTCATTCGATCACAGTCGACGTCGATACCACGGGACCGAGTTCAAACGCCGCTCTGTCGGGACGGTCTGGGACGGACGGTTGGTACATCTCCAACGTCACCGTCTTCCTGAACGCGACCGATGACACTAGCGGGGTTGCCACCGTGACCTACCGGATGGACCAGGGTGCGTGGCAGCTGTACCTCGCGCCGTTCGTCGTGACCGAGGGCGAGCACCAGATTGACTTCTTCGCGACGGACGTGGCGGGCAACGCGGAGGCGCTTCGGTCCGCGCACGTCGCCATCGACTCGACCCCTCCCACCACATCGGCGGCGGTTTCCGGCGCCGTCGGATCGAACGGGTGGTTCGTCAGCAATGCGACGGTCTCTCTGAATGCCAGCGACTCCCTCAGCGGCGTGGGCGGGATCTCGTACCGAATCGACGCCGGTCCCTGGAACGATTACTCCGGGCCGTTCCTCGTTTCGGAAGGGACTCACACGATCGAGTTCTTCGCGGTCGATAGGGCGGGTAACGAGGAAGCGATCCGCTCCATCACCGTCTCCGTCGATACGGTGGCGCCGAGCTCGATCGCGGACCTCTCCGGACAATCCGGTGCAAACGGCTGGTTCGTTTCCAACGTCTCGGTTTCCCTCAATGCGAGCGACGCGACGAGCGGAGTCGCGGCCATATGGTACCGCATCGACGGCGGTGGCTGGACCCTGTTCGCGGGTCCCTTCGTCCTAGCCGAAGGCCGGCACCAGGTCGACTACTACGCGGTGGATCAAGCGGGAAATGTCGAACCTGTCAACTCGGTGGACGTCGGGATCGACACGACGCCGCCGACCACGTCCGCCTCCTTAGCGGGCACCGCGGGAGAAAATGGGTGGTACGTCAGCAACGTGACCGTCACCCTGACCGCGTCCGATGGGACGAGCGGCGTGGCCACCCTCGTGTATCGGGTCGACGGCGGCGCCTGGCTCACATATTCCGTTCCTTTCGCGTTACAGGACGGGGTCCACACGATCGACTATTTCGCCACCGACGTCGCGGGGCTCGTCGAACCGCAAGAATCCGTCGCGGTCCAGATCGACACGATGCCTCCGACAACCGCCGCCGAGTCCTCCGGGACCGCGGGCGCGAATGGATGGTTCGTCTCCTCGGTGACCGTCTTCCTCAACGCATCCGATGCGACGAGCGGGATCGCGAACATCACCTACCGCGTGGACGGTGGACCTTGGTCGGTGTACGCGGGTCCCTTCGTCCTCGCCGATGGCGTGCATGTCGTGGAGTTCTTCGCGACCGACCTCGCGGGGATCACGGAGCCGATCCGTTCGCTGTCGATCGCCATCGACACGACGCCGCCGGTGACGGAAGCCACGCTCGCGGGAACCTTGGGACAGGGCGGCTGGTACACGTCGGCCGTGACCTTCTCCGTCCATGCAAGCGATCCGGGGAGCGGCATCGCGAACGTCAATTGCCGCGTCGACGGAGGGACGTGGACCAGCCTATGCGCAGGGGTCGTCCTCGGGGAAGGGGTCCATTCCGTCGAATTCTACGCCACGAACGGGGCGGGCCTCGTGGAGTCGACTCAGTCCGTCACCGTCATGATCGACGTGACGCCGCCCGCCACCATCGATACCCTCACGGGAGAACTGGGCGACAACGGGTGGTATCGATCGAACGTCACCGTCTCCTTCAACGCGACGGACGCCCCGAGCGGGGTCGCGGGCATCCAGTACCGGATCGACGGCGGTGCCCGAGTGGCGTACTCCGCGCCCTTTATCCTATTGGACGGACAGCATGTCCTCGACTTCTTCGCGATCGACGTCGCGGGCAACGTCGAGGCGTTGCAATCGGTCACGATCCGCATCAACACGGTCGCCCCCCTCACGACGGCCTTGATCGCCGGGACTTCCGGCAATGACGGTTGGTACGTCTCGAACGTCACGGTCACGCTCAGTGCCTCGGACGGGACGGGAGGCGTGAAGCAGGTCCTGTATCGGCTAGACGGCGGCGGATGGAGGGCGTACTCCGACCCGATCATGCTCCGCGAAGGCCGCCACATCCTCGAGTACTACTCGACCGACTGGGCCGGCAATCCGGAGCCGGAGCACACGAAGGCCATCGACATCGACACGACCGACCCGCTGGCCTCCGCGTCGGTCCCCAGTCCGTCCGGTCACGACGGCTGGTACCTCTCGGCCCTCTCCGTGCAGCTCGAAGCCTCCGACGCGACGAGCGGCGTCACCGGCCTCTTCTACCAGGTCGACGGCGGCGGCTGGCAACACTACACCGTCCCCTTCATGATCGGAACCGGCCAACATCTCGTGCGGTTCTATTCCACGGACCTGGCGGGCAGGAGCAGCCCCGTCGGTTCGCTCTCCTTGAACGTCGACCCGACGGCACCGACGACGAGGGGGACGCTCGCGGCAACGATGGGCTCGAACGGCTGGTACGTGTCGGATGTCGTCGTCACCCTCAGTGCCTTCGACGGCGTGAGCGGCATTGCGACGGTCGAATATCGCGTCAATGACGGCCCCTGGCTCTCGTACAGCGGACCCTTCACCCTCTCCGACGGCGGGGCCTACGTCGTGGAATTCGCCGCCGTGGATGTCGCCGGCAATCAGGATTCGCTCCATCGCATCACATTCAAGATCGACCAGGCGGGACCGGCCTTCCTCTCCCTCACGTCCTCGGGCAACGCGACCGGCTCGCCGGTCCTCATTTCCTGGGAGGCAACCGACAACGATTCGGGCATCGCCGGCTACGAAGTCCGCGTGGACAACGGACCCTTCACCTCCCTCGGAGGCGTCACCGCGGTGTTGCTCAACCTCTCCGAGGGATCCCACGTCGTCCAGGTCCGGGCCACGGATCGGGCGGGCGTCTCGACGACGCGTTCCATCTCGATTCACATGCTGACCGCTACGAAGCCGTCGGGAGGGCCGGGCCTCCCTGCCTTCCTCATCCCGATGGTCCTCGTCGGTTCGGGCCTCGCCGCAGCGGCCTTCGCCGCGTGGCGGATCCGGAAGTTGCAGAAGCGCACGAAGGGCTGAGCATGCGGCTTCCCTCGCCTCACTATCGGATTGTGCGGGCGATTTCGCCCAAGGTACTTACGCGTCGATTTTCTACCGCGTGAGCACCGGGACCAAGCCAGGAGGGAAAGTCGTTGAGAGAAGGTGCAGTGCGGGCGGCCGTCCTGGGAATCGTCGTGCTCATGGTCGCCCTCGCGGGTCCGTCCCTCGACCGATCCTCGCCCTTGCCGGAAGTCTCTCCGTCCGCTGCCGCGGGCGCTTATTTCGACTACCTCGTCATCATCCTCTTGGAGAACCACGGCATCTGCGAGATCCTCACGAGCTGCGGCGGCTCCGCCAACTACCTCACGAGCCTAGCGAACGCATACGGCTACGCGAGCCAGTACCACTACTGCGGCGTGAATCCGAGCCTGCCGAACTACCTCTGCCTCACGGGCGGCTCGGACTTCGGCTGCCCCGGATACGATGGGGATCCGCAGTCGAACGGCTGCACGAGCGACGCATGGAACGCGACGAACATCGTCGACCGCCTCGAGGCGGCGAGCCTGACGTGGAAGGCGTACATGGAGGACATGCCGAGCAACTGCTACGGCTCGAACTCCGGCCTTTACGCGGTCCGTCACGATCCGTTCGTGTATTACAAGGACATCGCGACGAACCCGACGCGCTGCGCCCGCGTCGTCCCGTCCGGATCCGGGGCCGGCGTCCTCCTGAGCGACCTCGGATCGATATCGACCGCATCGAACTACATGTGGTTCACGCCGAACCTCTGCAACGACATGCACGACTGCGGGGTCGGGACCGCGGACGGGTACCTCGTGAACATCGTCCCCGAGATCCTCAACAGCAACGTGTTCAAGACGCAGAACGCCGCCCTCTTCGTCACCTTCGACGAGGACCATGGCGGGGCCGTCCTCGCTCAATGGGCCGGCCGCGGGATGAAAACCGGTTTCGTCTCCTCCTCGCCGTACTCGCATTTCTCCCTCCTCTCGACGATCGAGGCGAATTGGAAATTGGCTCCCCTCACGACGAACGATCAAAACGCGCCGAATATGGCGGAGTTCTTCTCCGGTCAACCGGGCGGAGGGAACTACCAGCCCCCGACCGCCTTCCCGCTCGCCTTGGTCCTGCTCGGCGGCTTCGGCATCTTCCTCGCCGTGATCGTGGTCTTGCTCGCCCGTCGGCTGCGCGGCACGAAATCGGACCGACCGCCGCGGCGCCCCCGCGAACCCGAGGAGCCCGGCGGCGAAACGGATTTCGAATCGGATCTCTAACGGCACCCCGTGATCAGACCATGGCTCCCCCGAGGCACCTTCGATTGGCCGCGGTCGTCTCGGCGATCGCGCCGATCCTCTTCGCGATCACCGCCGGATTCGCGGCTCCCTCGTCCTTTGCCGCGCCGTCCGGCGAAACGTCGTCCCCTACCGCGGTCGGGCCGGGGAAGTACTTCGACTACGTCGTGCTCCTCGTCACGGGCAACAAGGACCTGTGCGACATCCTCACGACCTGCGGGGGACGCGCGCCGTACCTCACGGGCCTCGCCGAGGCGTACGCCCTCGCGGACCAAGATTGGTTTTGCAACGTGGACCCGAGCTTCCCGAACTACCTCTGCCTCACCGGCGGCTCCGACTTCGGATGCGCGGGCTTCACCGTCGGCCCGAACTCGAATCCCTGCACATGGTCCGCGTGGAACGCGACGAACATCGTCGATCGGCTGGAGGACGGCGGGCTGACGTGGAAGGCGTACCTGGAGGACATGCCGAGCAACTGCTACGCCCGATACGCGGGGCGATACGTCGTCCCGCACAATCCTTTCGTCTACTATCGGAGCATCGCCACGAACGCGACGCGGTGCGCGCGGGTCGTGCCTTCCGGGAACAATGGGAGCGCGTTGATCGCCGACCTGCAATTAACGTCGAGCGCGTCGAACTACATGTGGTACACCCCGAACGAATGCAACGATATGCACGAGTGTTCCATCGGCACCGGGGACCGATACCTCGCCGCGCTCGTGCCCCAGATCCTCCAGAGCCCCGTCTTCCGGACGACCCGAGCCGCCCTGCTCGTCACGTTCGACCAAGCCTACGGATATCCGATCTACACCGTGTGGGCGGGACCCGTCGCGAAGACCCGCTTTGTCTCGTCCTATGGATACACGCATTTCTCCGTGCTCGCGACGATCGAATCGAACTGGAACCTGACGCCCCTCACGCCGAACGACCGGGATGCACCGCACATGGGCGAGTTCTTCCAAGGCCAGCCCTCCCGCGGATTCAATGTGGGTCCCCCGCGTCCGATTCCTTTCATCTACGTCGCGACGATTTCGGGAGGGAGCGGGATCGGAGTCATCGCCGTGAGCATTTTCCTCCTGCAGCGTGAGCGAAAGAAAGTCGAGCGGTCCGCGATCGAAGGCCGCGAACAAGCCTCCGGGAAATCTCGCTGATCCGTCCGAATTTCAACAGAGGAAGGACCGGCCGGCCCAGTCGACCATCGACAGATGCCGAATTCGACGTTGACACGATTTCGCTTGATGTCGAATTTTTATTGCATCGCGGGAATCTTTCAGCCTCGGAATGTCGCAGGATGTTGATTCGAGGGCACTGTT
>Ga0209376_1004464_pt1 | contig 12142 bp, 19 predicted proteins | sample GraSoiAngelo_134_FD_185891 | JGI IMG/M metagenome (GOLD analysis project Ga0209376, IMG submission 185891) | Grasslands soil microbial communities from the Angelo Coastal Reserve, California, USA - 14_0929_05_30cm (SPAdes) (version 2) | ecosystem: Environmental > Terrestrial > Soil > Grasslands ... | reverse complement strand
CGTGCAATCCTAGGAATCCGTCGCCGGCAAGATCCAGGCGGGTCCCAATGACAGTCGCGTTGACAATCGCGGAACTACTGGCAAATATGTTCACTGTGATGATTGTGAATAGAACTATTGCTATTGGTAACAGCGCCAAGACCTTCTTCATTCTGGTTTCTTCTCCTTAATCAGCTCGTTGAAGTCACTAAGCACATCCTTGATTCTTCGTTGAAGTAGCATTTCCCGCCATTCGACGACTCTCTCTAGCCAAATCTTTCTAGGTAGAGCTTTGCGCTTCATTCCGATTTCTCCTTCTTAACCAGACCCACAGCTTTTCGTGCTCCATCAACAAGTTCCGTCAAATGAACTTTGCAGAAGTCTCCCTCGAACATTGTTTCATAGTCAGCTTCTGGCTTCCCTTTGACTGAGATATAGAATCCGAGAGGAGCCTCTTTGAAACAACCGGGGTGATCACATCTTGTTACCATCTACTTGTCTCCCTCCGGTTTTCTGTTAACAATCTGCGTCAAACGTCCGTTACCGTCATGCTTCAGTCTCATGATCACTTTTGCAGAGTTGTTCTTACGGAACAGTTTTGCATCCTTCTGGCAATACCAGATTAGGCCGAATGAATCTTTACCAGGAGACTTGAGAAGAATCATGGCTGTATTCTCGCAGCCGTGTGCCCAGCATTTGGCCCAGCCGATTTCTTGCTGTTTCATTCTGGTTTCCTCCTCCAATTCTCTCGAATGAACGTGGCTACTTTGCAAATGGCTATTCCTCCACAGGCTAACCCGCCTGACACAATGAATACTTGTGTTATGTTTGTGAGTAGGACTACCGCTTGCTGCAGATTTGCTGATGGGTCCTGCATCATTATGGTTTCCTCTCAACAATCAGAGTTTTTCTTGTCTTGTTCAAACTCATCACTTGATTAGGATCAACTATCTTCGCATCAATGAGGAGATGTAGAAGGCCGACCATACGCGCCTCTTTTCCATCCATTTCCTCCAAAAGGTCTAAAACAAAGGGGGAATGGTAGACTATGCGATGTCCAGCGCCAAGATATTTCACAGCAGCATCGATGAAGCTATGGACTCCTGGTTTTGTGTAACCGAGCAATGTTAGGTCAGCTTGTTGGTGTTCTCTTTGAGACTTCAGGCTTTGATTCTCCCTTTGCAGCACCTGCGGCCAGACTGATGAGATCCGTCACTAGTCCCTCGTCTCTAGCCTTCTTTAGAGCATCATCAATGATGGCCAGATAGTTGCTTGTGGCACTTGTGAATTGCGACCACTGGATCCCCATCTTGACGAGCAGTTCTTCACCAGTCATTTTTGTTGTCGTTGCAGCACCGAGAAGCTGTGTTAGCATAGGCAATGGATTCAGAGTTTTGATAGCTTCAAGAGCTCCACTTAGATACATGCCTCTGACTTGTGCTGAGACTATTGCCCGTTCTCGTTCAGTCTCTAATCTTTCACTCATTTTCTATCCTCCTGTGCAATAGCACTGTGAGTAATGGCACTCGCAGCCTGAGTCCTAACCCATTCTTTGATGATGAGCTGGATCTGCTTCGTCCGGCTGCGCATCTCTGCCTTCGCCACTCTCTCAATGACCTCCTGGTCTGTCGAGGGAAGGCTAATCGTGAAAGTTCCCATCGCTGGTTAAGAATGGTTACAATTGGTTAATAAGCGTGATCCCTCCATACTGTTCTCGGAGATGAAACTGATGCTGGGCGAATATCTCAGGATTGGACTCCTTCTCGTAAAGCGGTCTTTTTGGGGCAGACTATACCGCGCCAGCGAGAAGCGATACCTGGACGCGAAGACCGAGCTGATACGATTATCGGTCAGGATGGAGATGGCCAAATGAACGTTCCAGAAGTGAACCGGAGAGAAGGCTATCAGATCGACCAATTTCTTGAAGCAGTTCCCCGGACGCCTATGGTTCCACTGGTCCTGAAACGGTTCAGCTATGTAGAATGTACCGACTGCCACCAGCTGCATGACCTGTCGATGGTTACAGACTTGTCACGGTGGAAGTTCAGCGCGATGGGGCTGCGGCCTTCGCTATTGCAGGTGGCTAAGGGGGTCTGTCCTGTCTGCCAGGAGATGCGGCAGCAGTTCCGGGGAGTCATCGGTGAGCAGGCGGACTAGGCCCCGGAGAGGACATAGGCATAGAACAGCACGGCCCAGAGAGATACTGGCAAAGTGAAACCAGTGGAGGTTCCCCAGTCGATAGTATTAACACTCTTCCTACTCGGCATAATCGTCGGATATGGACTCAGCCGAGCTTCCCAACGGGAACAGCCACAGGCTTCGAATCCTGTCTCCGAAGCCACTCCTCGATAAGAAGTGCGATCTGTTTCTCAGGCAAGAACTTCCTAAGCGCGTTCCTCTCAGCCTTGTTCACGGCCAGGACCCATGAGAAGGGAAGTTTCCGATTCGCTGAGGCCGCACCGAGAAACTTGACATTCCTCTCCAGATCCCAGGCGGTAACAACAGCTCGAATCTCGGAATCGTCTGATTCAGTATGAACCGGCTTATGGCAGCAATCACAAGGATACCATGAGATGTTGCCCCGCTGACGGATAGCCTCCTTCACACCAGCATATGAGAGAGCTGTGATTTGTCTACCGTTTTGAGTAAACTGGTAGACCCAGTCCTTGACAATCTCCCCCCGCATAGTCTTCAAAATCTGCTCCTCGTCCTTCTTCTCAACCAGATAGATTTCCTCCGGAACAACCATTGACATGACTAGTGTTTCTCATCGGCTCATCTTAAGAACCTTAGAGAGGGGAGTAAGTATTGACCGGAGCGCTGAGTTCTTCAAGAGAAGGACCCTCACATTGATAGACGTGGCCGCACGCACCACCCGACCCTGGCTTTCCCGTTCCACAAATTCGCGGGTGCTTTGCCTACACCGCTCATCGCGCGTGAGGTGGGACTCGCCCCATTGGTACTTCCCCCGACCAGCCGATTAGTTTCGGCTGGAAAGGCTGCGCTTCTTGGCCCCGGCTATGAGGATCATTCTCGTATGTTTAGCCGAAACCTCCGGTTGCAGGCTGTCGCATGTTTTGCGTGTTTTGCGACTTGGATACTACGGCAAGAATCCTCTGTCTTAGGCGTGGCAGGGAATCATTGTAATAGAGGAATCTCGCCAAGTCATATTTCTCAACTAGCATGATACAAAAGTAGCATTCACAATTGCACCTGTAGTGTAATTCCCAATTCAATTCTCCATCATCATTATGGTAACGGTCACAATCATATGGACACTCGTAAAGGTCTTCGAATAATCCATTCCAAGTTCTAACCAATACTAGCGACCTGGAACCCATTTGAACAGACGCGACTCGCAGACCGGACAATGGGTTGGAGAACGGTATTGTCCTCGGGCAAAAGTGTCGCCCTTGTCGCAGATCCAGAATCCGTCTGTGAAGAGAGAATCCTCGGTTGTAATCTGTCTAGCGGCCTTGTTGGCAGCTTCCATCTGAGCGGTTGCCGCCTCGGCCATCTGCTGGTCGCGTTTCTCGGAGGCTCGCCTGGCTGAGGCTTTAGCCTGTTCCTCGGAAAGAATACTGAGGGAGAGAATGAGAACATTGATAGTGGTCAAGGCTTTGACTCTTTAGAAGCTTTTCCTTTCTCGATAGTGCAGGAAGCTACATATCTCATTGACATGGTAGGACATATAGCCGTACGGGTTCATTCCATACCGGTGTTTAGAATACGGTCTTCTACATGCTCGGCAGTAGAAAGGAGGCTTATGTTTGACGGTTTTCATACTATCATCGGCTTCCCACGTGCGTCTGTGAAGCATTTTTGGCAGATGAATTTCGTGGCTGTTATGCCTCTGTCGTCTCGTCCCTCGAATCTTGTCTGGTGGTAGGCCCGTTTTACCCAGTCTCCGTATCGTATCTCTTCTCCACAATTGCGGCAGGTGCGGACTCGGTGGTCGCGAATGCGGTGGACGCCGCCGCTATGGGTCGAGTTTCTCCCTTCCTCAGCCTTGCTTCTTGGCAGTAGTTGCATGGGCAGAGGCAGTTCTGGACGTGGAAGGCCCAGCCTTTCTCGACATATTTATCGTGGAGTTTTGGACATTTTCCGCTTTCTGGGAATGTTTCGAGAATGGTTGTTCTTCTCCGCTTCTAGCCATTCTGGGATTATTATGGCGCGTAAGAGGCCTTGTAGGTTGGTTCCCCGTCTTTTGGCTATCCGGCGTAGTTCTCTGTCATATTGGGGGGTGAGAGCCTGCATGAATTTTATCATTCTTCCCATCTCTCTCTTATTGGGCTTCCCAAGGCTATTTATCGGTTTGGACTTCCACGGCTATCCAGCCGCTCATGCAGGGAATCTCTGGATAGTATACTGTTATAAGGATGTTCATGTTCATTATCTAACTTGTTGCATCCCCTGCTCTCGCTCTTCCTGATGCTCTGCGGCTTCCTAGCAAGCTACGCGATCACCGCCCTCGCCATCGCCTACGGTTCATGGCCAATCTACAGCATCCCCTTCGTCTCTGCCACACTGGTCGGCTGGCTGGCTACCCGGAAACGGGCGAAGACAGGCTTGGAGTATGATGACAAGAACTTTGCCAAGTCTCAGGATGCTCTCGAATATATTCTGAGGGAGGTGGAATCACGAGAAACCTGAAAATCGTCCTATTGCTCGTTCTGGCCATCGGACTCGGAATGACAACGATCGGCTTCACAGCCGCTGGTCCTGTCAAGAATCAGCCTATGTCCTGTGGCTGTCTCAAATTCTGTTGCGCCATGAGCATCGCCCAGTTCGACAAGCTTGTCGTCAGCTCTAGACACTAGGTGGGCAGAACATCATAGGTCGGCGCGACTGCGACGTAGGTGAAAACACACGTGTCCAAAGTGTTTAGGATGGGAGAGATGGCGTCCACCTGGATGATGTTTGCTATTCCGCGGCAGGTGAACGCTGTCATGTCCCCGATTGTTATCAGTTCTATCTGCTCCTTGTAGCCGTCATTGTTGGTATAGGTGAATGGTGTTGCTCCTGCGGTCAATGGGCCGCGTACTGCTTGGGGATTGAAGCCCGGGTTTTCGGCGATAATCCATGAGGATAATGGATTAACATTCAGATGGACGCCGAGGTTGCCTGATGATCTGCCTAGTGTATTGCCGACGATGGTAAGATTGGAGTATTGGACTGATAAGAGGTCGATGTCGTAGAGCTGTGTTGGAATCGTCTGTGTGTCTTTTATCGTGTTTCCGACAATCGTGATGCCGTCCCATCCGGATTTGCTCCCGCGTAATACTATGCCTGAACAATGGAAGTTGTTACAGACGGGATCAGTTCCCGGCTCCTTAGCGTTGTTCGTGATGACGTTTCCAGTGATCGTTATTGGGCCCGCCGAAGCTGTTCCTATTGCCTGCGTCGTCAGGACAATCCCCGCCGCATAATTGTCGTGGATCTTGTTGTCATGGATGTTCAGAGTCTTGCCCCAGGTCGAAGTTATCCCGAAGCTATTACCGAAAATTTCGTTGCTTCCAACTTCTATGTTCGCGGATGCTGAGCTGGATGCACCTGCCATCTGGATTGCTGATGAATCAGTGAAGTTGAAGCCGGAGATAGTATTGAAGTCTATGCGGATTCCATTTGCAGTGGTTCCTATGACCACGCCAAAATTGCCGTTACATGATCGCGTCTGCGGATTGTGGCAGATCAAGACAGTGGCGAGGAGCGTGTTGAATGATATGATGCAGTTGCTTCCCTGTGCGCTGATCGCGGTGCTCGATGCGTTCCAGATTGTGAGCTGGTTCAGCAGGCATCCCGCTCCATTATGGGTGAAAACATCGCCTGCCACGCCTGTCTGATTTGCGCGTTTGTAATCATCCACTTTGAATCCCTGGGCGACGAAGTTCGTGGCTGATGGTAGAATGTTGAAGACGGAACGGAACGAACTGTGGAATGCGACGTTGCTTGGATAGATGATTGATGCGGGCGTGCCGATAATAGTAATGCCGGGCCGCGTGACATTGATTGTGTCTGACTGGTTGAAGCTTCCCGATAACATCGAGATCGAGCATCCTAATACACAGGCTGATGAACCGAGAATGTCTGTCTGCATGAGGGTCTGGAAACTGGTTTCGGTGAAGAGAGGGATTGTCGTGCTGCCTGATAGGTAGCCGTTGTATGAGACTCCGTTGTCATTGCTTGTTATGGTGAACGTGGAGGCTTGTGGGGTGATGGCCAGACTGCCGCCGCCTCCGATGCCTATCATAGTGCTTACAATGTCGCCTGTGACTATCGAGAATATGAGGATTAGAGCTGCGAAGGCGATTTTCCGGTCCTTCATGCAAACATCATTGCTAGCAGATAACTGATTCCCATTAAAACTAGCAAGGCGAAACAGATGCTGAAGCTCTGTGAATGTGTCAGTTCTTGAACGGGTTGTGTCTGCTCATCCATCCTTTCTTCTCTCCACCATTCTCTTCCCGTTCAATCGTCTCCTCGCGTCCACGCTCGGCCTTTCCCAGTTCGACCACAGCCTTGAACGTCCGGCCCTCTACCGCGTATCGGGTGTTCAAGGTTCCAGTATGGACAGGCTCGAAGAAACCGGCAGCAGTCATCAGGACCCGGTTGTATCGTATTCCATGGTTGACTATCCAGACCATGTTATCCTCGCTCCATGGAAACTCTTGCGGCTTGTAGCCTTTGATGTGGATATGAGACTTGCTACAGCCTGGGCTGCAGCCGTGCCAGCGTTCGATAATGTCCTCGACCTCGCTCATCTTGTACTCCGCGTTTGAATCGACCTCTTCCGGCTTCTCAGCATTAGGGTCCGCTTTGACGTCGGCCTTCCACTTCTTCCACTTCTCCAGCGTGTCCGCCATCTTTTCCCACTGGAGAATGCCGGTCTGGAGCCAGAACCGTGTATTGCCGAAGGCCATGACATTGCTATAGACCTCGTCGCCGCGGAGTTCTGAGAACCTCATGGTGACGGTTGTATCGGTCTCGAAGAGAGCTTTCTTGACGCTCTCTGCCATTGTCTCGCTGTATTTGTCAGACTTTTTGATGAAGCTCATAGCCAGTTCTCCTCGTCAGCGAAGAGGAATATCAATGTGAAGAATGCGATTGCTAGGGAGAAAATGAACATATTCATGTCGGATTCTCCTAGCTGTCCCGTCTAAAAGTGAGTGACATGGCCGAGAATCAAACCGAACATTATACCAAGCGAGATGCAGGCTCCTATGACAAGAAATTTTCCAGTATTCGAGCTGAGAAGCTGAGTAAGCCCGCTACGCGAATAAGGCATCGGCACATAGTGCCCACCGACATCCCTTGGATCCGCAGGTAACGGGTCGAAGCGGGTCCGTGTCTGAGAAACAATGCTGGCGAAAGAACAGGCGACATATTCGCCCTTCCGATAGAGGAATAGCCAGAGAGTGATTAGACTACGGGCGGCGTCGATGACCTGTGCTGGCACGATGTCTTCGTAGGCGACATGAAACTCTTTGGGGAGGCCTGTCTGGACGTCCATGATGTCCGGATCCGTAATGAGCAGGTCCTTGTCTGTCTGTTTCACCCCGGAGAGAAGCTTGCCTACCTGGAGGGTTCCATTCTCATCGACTTTGAGGACGATTCCAAGATTCTGCTCAGCGATAGGACCCTCCACCTGTGGAGAACTATCACTGTTTCTCCGTTTGTAGACTATGTAGGCGATGATGCTTCCTACTAAGATTATGGGAATCCAGTAGAACCATTCTAGGGGAATAGTGGTTCCCGGGAGATATGCCAAGTTGAAGATTGCCTGGACAGGAGGCTACTTAACGATTAGTCATCTCGACATCGTAGGTCTCGCCAGATTCGCCGGTGTCTCGGCTCCTCTGAATGTTCGAGTCGCTTCCCCATCTCTTCGTCCAGCGGTTATATTCGTGGAGGCATTTGGTGCAGAGCATCATTGCAAGAGTCTGTCCTGCCAATCCGGTGACAAGCCCGGCTCTGGGATGATATTCCAGTCGTAGCCGTCTCACTGGGCCTATAGCGTCGCAGTTGTTGCAGCGGTAGAACCAGAGCCCGGGAAACCGTAGAGCGGCCACTCGTCTTTTGGAGGATGGCAGAGTCGTCCCTGTCCTGAAGCGGCTGTCTTCTGCCGAAGAACCCGCTCCAAGAGTCTGATTCACGCGCCACCTTTCTCCCTAGCCGAGCTGGACCACATTGGCTAGTAATTCGTAAGTGCCATAAGTACCATTGTATCCGATGTGAAAATCATAGTTGTAGTAGTGGTTATGCTTCCACGTGTAGGGTCCGAAAAGCCAGCTTGAGCCGATAGTACCGTTGAGGCTGTAGACAATGTTGAGGCTTGGACCATCAATGATGGTGATGTTGATGAACTGGCCGGTAACATCCTGTAGGCTGACTATTCTGAGCCGATAGTCGAAGACTGTCGAGTTGCCTGAGCCTCCATCATAGAGAACACAGACCGGTCCGCCTGCGCAGCCTAGGCTCCATCTGACATGCTGGCTGTTCGAATTCAGGGTATAGCCGATTGCTGAGACACTGGCCACCATGAGAACGGACAATATGAGTCCTAGGACTAAGCGTCGCATTTTCAGCCCGTAGAATGGGCCGGCCAATATAATGCTTCTCTAGTGGCTGACGAGTCGGAGATGCTTCTTGATACGGCTCCTATGAATCCTATGCTTCTTGCCGCATCCTGGGCAATGGATGAGGAGCGTATGCTTCTCGCAGCGTAGACACGTAGACTATCGCACCCTGTGAGGACGGAGCCGGTGCAGTACCCGTGCCAGGTTCAAGGCACGCATCAGATGCGTTCTACGCTTCCTATCATGGATATGCTTGATATGACTTCCGACACAGTTCAAGTCTACATTGCCCTTCGGAGTGAGACAGTGGACTGCATGAGCAAAACTCCTCAGTTCTCCGGGATGGCGGATGGCTCCCGAAATGAACTTCCGCTTACGCTTCGCCATTAGAGCCTGACTCCCCGGTCTCGTAACGCCTTTTCGACCTGCGACTCTGCCACTAGCTCTTTCAAGAGCTTGTCCTTGACCTTCGGGTCCATCCTCTTGTTCAGTATCAACGCGGTAATCTGATTCAGCCGTCTCTCTGTCGAGGACAGTTTGCTGATCTGCTTGTGGACCTTGATATCCTCGATATGAGGCTTCAGCTTCTGGACTAGGCTCAGATTAGGCCCCTCGCCCGTAAGAGTTTATTGATTGCACGCTCATCCTGCCGGTACCGTTTCGGTTTATGAGACTTCCGGTAGTCCAAGCGTTTCGAGGCTTTGGCAAAATTCTTCTTGTGGCTCAACTGTCCTCTTTCCTGTTCGGAAACTCTGTTCCTCGTTGGCCGTTGCCCTCGCGCAGGAATTGGATTTGCTGCTTCATCTCACGCCACATGAAATATGCTCCCTTCCACGGATTCAGGATAGCCACTGTTAAGCCGCCGAGGAAGAGTCCGACTAGAATGTCAGCGACCATTGTCTATGGTCCTGTCAACTCTGGGAGTCTGATGTACCAGAGCCAGTATAGGAAGCCTGCCAATGCCAGGAAGCCGATGAAAGTGATCAGGATGACAAGCCCTGCCACTTGTCGGCTGATATAGACGTAGGATTTGCCCAGCTTGAGCCGGACCATCTTCTTCTTCCGCCCGGTTACAGGACGATAGCTCATGAACGCTCTCCTTCACAAGCCCGTTTAAAGGGCTTTCCAGAGCATGCCAAGAAGACCGCTGACCCAGAAACTTCCAAATCCCCAGATGACCACGAATTCTGCGACAAAGACCAGGGTGAAGACATCGCCCGGCGTCGTGCCAGCCCTCGCGTACCAGTTGTCAACAGTCTGGAGCTGCCAGAAAACATCCTCGCCCAGTATCAGGACCATGCTGAAGACGCCTACTGCGATGTTGAGGAAGAAGAGGATGAAGCTGCGGATGCACATCTGGATGAGGACTTGGCCCGCGCTCTTACTTGGCATCTGTTCCCTTCCAGACATCCTTCGCGAACTTTTTCAGCGAGGGCATTCCCTCCTTCTTCCACCAGATCTTCAGCCCCATCTGTTCCTCCGCGTTGAGATGTGAAGGATCGAATGCTTTGTCACTCAACGCTTTCGGGTCCAGCACATCCCGTGAAAACCAGGCGATGCGGCCCAGACATTTGATTACGCTGTCCGGATTGTTCAGGTCGAGAGTAAGCCCTGTTGCGGAGATATGCCGGTCATAGAGTGCTTTGATCGCATTGTCGCGGGCCATGCCTATCTGCCCGCTGCTGTCGGAGCCGTTGACGACGAGGAGGATGATAGCCTGCTTCATCCGACACCCTGAGCTGACGGTTTCTGCACGCCCTTCTTAGACTCTGCCAGCTTCTTCTGCGCCCGTAAGAGTATCCGGCCCGGTTCCCGCCGGCGGAAGCCTGTGGATACCTTGCTCACCTGGACTGAGGGTCCCCGCCGGAACTGCAACTGGCTGACACCGGGCAGTCCGACAGGCGCGATACCCTTGAACATCTGGCCCGGTAGGATGAAGAGGGCGACGAATCCGAAGATCTCGAGGAACATCAGGAAGAGGTTCACCAGTGGGGCATCCCTTGTCAGTGTTGTTCCCACTCCCGGGACCAGTGCGGTTATCGAACCGGGGAGATTGGTTGTCTCGAACCAGATCAGGACTACTAGGCCTATTAGGAAGCCTAGGATGGCGAAATAGTTGCCCTCCCGGACCTCATCCATCCTGAAGCTCGGCCATGTCGGCGAGCCGGATATGTCGATGCTTGGGATTATCGTGTCAAACTTGGCCGCTATCTGGATAATCGGCTTCGGGACCAGTCCGACAAAGAGCAGGATAACGTCTGTGCCATAGTGGATTGTCTCTAGCAATGGCTTCATTCCAAGTCCGAATACTAGATACTTCATGGTCTCAAACCATGCTTGGAACCCTGCCAGCCCATATTCTCCGATGTCGGCGAACCAGAAGAGGATGAGTAGGAGAACTATCATTGTATCCCAGAGTATGAAGATGTCTTGGACGACTAGCAATAGGAAGCTGATCGCACTCACTCCGAGTCCGAGAAGATTCAATGCGATAGAGAGCATGATTGGCACCCATGCGAATAGGATTGCCAGGGAGTCGAACCATCGTGCAAAGAGGGTGCCGAGATTGTTGAATGCAGTGGGAAGCTGATTCGTGAAGAATTGTATCCAGAAGCCTAGGAAGGTGGCAATGTCCGTTCCGATGTTGCCTAGTCCGAGAAAGTTGCCGATAACATTCATTCCTGTAATCATCAGCGGAAGTACCACTTGGAAGATGACGAATAGTGCTTGGCCGATGGCTACTGTGAAGACCCAGACCAATCCCTTGATGATCGCATTCCCCCAGCTACTAGGGTCGAGAGGATTAAACTGGAAAACAGGCTGAGGCGTTGGCAAGGCACAGGCGACCTTGTTCACAGGGTCCGAACAGGATGATGGAACTGACCAGATTCCCAATGGTCCAATGTTAGGCCCGAAAGCGCCTGGTGCGAAGCTCAATGCTTTGGCATTGCATCCTGGACATGGCGAGAGAGCCGTGTTGAAAGTTGCCATGATGAGAAGATAGTAGTCCTGTCCGAACTGGAGTTGCGAGGCCGAGTTGGTCGAATTACTACTGGCTGCAGCCGAGGAATATTCTTCGATGAAGTTGAGGGGCCCTGTAAAGTTTAGAATCGCCTGGATTCCAAACGCTACCGATGTCCCGTTGAACTGTGGAGCTTTTCCCTGGATGACAAAATCGTTCGGGAGAGCTTCCTGACTGATGCTCTTCGAATTGTCATGGCCGATGTAGATGGTCTGGTTGCCGGTTGGAGAACAGATGTAGACGGGGCAGAGAGACCAGATGAACCTGGATTGTTTATCGTTGAACGGGTTGAAGTTCTCCGTAAAACCTGGGAGTGTCCCGTTTGTCCGTAGTACGAGGGTGAGGTTCTGGACCCGGTTGAACTGGAGGGCCCCGCCCGGGTTATCAACCCAGCCAGCAATAGCTTCCAGCATCCGCCCCGAACCACTCTGCAGGTTGAAAGATGCTTTCGTAATCATAATATCGGCACTGCTACAGTTCAATCCCGGATTTGATGTGGATGCTGAGCCTAGTGAATAGTCGAATACTGCTTCCGTGGCTGAGGGTCCGTTGAGGCTGACACAGG
>Ga0209376_1004462_pt1 | contig 12145 bp, 11 predicted proteins | sample GraSoiAngelo_134_FD_185891 | JGI IMG/M metagenome (GOLD analysis project Ga0209376, IMG submission 185891) | Grasslands soil microbial communities from the Angelo Coastal Reserve, California, USA - 14_0929_05_30cm (SPAdes) (version 2) | ecosystem: Environmental > Terrestrial > Soil > Grasslands ... | reverse complement strand
CGGGGACTCTATCTTAAGGCCAAGAGAGAGCCAAAGTTTCGCTTCTATCTGTTACACGACAAGGTGTGGCGTGAGGATATCCTTGAGCATGCTTATCGCTTGGTTCGTGCAAACGGTGGAGCCTCGGGCATCGACGGGGTGACTTTCCAGTCAATCGAGACTGGCAAGGGGCGAAGCGAAGTTATCGGCGCACTCGCATGCCTTGAGGTGAAGATGATCGGAAAGCCGTATGCGGGAGAACTGCAAGTACGGTTTGATGAGGGGGAACAGGACTTCGTTTCACGGAAGATTCTAAACGGGCACGCAGCTGGAAACGGCGGATACGGCCAAGGATCAACCTAAAGAATGATGAGCCTGTTCTCTACTCTACCCGACCGCTTGTTGCTTCGTACCGTCTTTGGTGCGGGCAGTGAAAAGCTTTCTAACGGCAAACGCAGAAGCAAGGGCAATGCATCAAAAATAGGCGCGATCGCGTCGATGATCCCGTGAAGCGCGCTATTTCTGTTCGTCGAAATTACTGTACGGCGCGGTATCAGCGATTGGAGACCAAAATGACATCACCAAACCTCATGAGCGATTTGGGATCTTCACCGAGTTCTCTCGTCAGCCGAGGTAAACTCTTTTCTTTCAAGAAAATTCGCAGCGGCAGTTCTTGTTTTTTCCATTCAGCAGCGAATTCCTCGTAGGTAAAAATAATCTGGCCGTAACCGCGGGCGGGGGCTGGACGCTTCTCCGCTACGTAGACACTGCCCATTACCTCTCTTTTCTGAGGGGACTGCACGAGCCAGATGGGCTTGTCAAGGCGAAGATAGAACGGCAGTCCCTCGATATAGTTGTCGTAAAACACGAGACGGTCCTGTTGACCTATGAGCGTGCCGACTGCCTGGGCTATCGACTTGGCTGAGCGGTCGATCGACGCTGCGCTCATGATCTGCCCGGTTAGAAGTAAAAAGAGTGTAAGACTGGCGGCGGTGCTCACGAAAGCCGCGCCTTGGTCGATCCAAAGGTTTCTTAAATTACCGATCACGTAGATTCCGAAAATCCCTACGATCGACGCCCCAAACAGCAGAAGCACCGAAAATCTTTGAGTCACCACGGATCTAATTTCGCTCGCCAAGAGATTGGGCCATGACGTCCCGACAAGAAGATAGCTAATGAAGGCAATGGTAAAAATCCCTGGTATGTAGATTACCCGCGAGTGCTTGGTCGCTGTGTCGTGGATTCGATCTACCAACGCTTGGCCGGTCAGGATCGCCAACGCCGGATAGATCGGCAAGATATAATGCGGCAGCTTGGCATTTGACGCGGAAAAGAATGCAAAAGGCAGGATTATCCATAGGACCAGAAACAGATTCGCGTCAGTAAATGTTCGTTTCCATAGGTTGGTCGCGACCAGGGGTATGAAAAAGCTCCAGGGTAAAAATCCAGCTCCTAGAACCAGGAAATAGTAATACCAACCCTTAGAGCGGCCAAAATGCGGCGTGACGTAGCGGAGTAAATGTTCTTCCCATAAAAAATACCGCAGATAGCCTGGATTTCTCACCTCCGCCCACCCGTACCACGGCGAAACAATCGTAAGGTAGAGAATGATCCCGAGAAGAATGTTGAGCCGCCGAAGCAAAAACCACTTACGCGTCAAGAGCAGATAAAAGAAAATGACTATACTCGGAACGACCGAGGCGATGGGACCTTTTACCAGTGTGCCGATGGCCATCGCCGCATACATCATCAGAGAATGGATCTTCCCGGAGCGCGGATTATCTGTCTCGGTGGCGGCATAAAATGAAAAAAGGCTCAAGGTGATGAAGAAGGTCAAGGTCATGTCGAAAATGACAAAGCGTGAGAATAGCGCGAACTCAAAGCTCGTGATGAGGATCAAAGAACTCCACAAAGCTTCCCGCACCCCACAGTGACGCCGGGCAAACTGGTAAACCAAAACAATGCAGCCAAGAGCGGTCAATGCAGATGGCAAGCGCGCCGCCCATTCGGATAGCCCGAATAGCTTAAAAAAAATCGCCACTAACCAATAAAAGAAAATCGGTTTGTCCAAGGTCGGCAAAAAATTTTCGTGAGGCGTCACCCAATCGCCGAGCAGTAGAATCTCCCGTGCCTTCTCGGCGTTTCGCCCTTCATCGGGTTCGAACAAGGCGGTGCTCCCCAGACTGCAGGACACGATGACCAGGCTGACCAAACAAAGCAGCCATAAACATCTGCGTTCGCCGACGCCGTTGACCCAGTTCTTACCGGCGTTTGATTCAGCGTCGACGCTGTTCTCAGACGTTTGATATACGGAGTCCACTTTTTGTTCCTGAATGCGATTCATTCTATGGCTGCAAAAAAGTGCCGATGATTCGAAATTCGAATCGGCAAGCGAGGTGGGCAGGTTATTAAGGATTCTCCAGATAGGTTTCATGCCAGATTTGAAATACAAGCAATGACCAGAGGGATTTCCTATTATCCTTTTTTTTCTCCAAATGTTCATCAATGAGCTTTTTAATATATGGGTAATTAAAAAATCCTTGGCGCTTTATCTTTGTCTCATTCAGAGAATTCAGCATAAAATCCTTGAGCTCATTTCTTAGCCACCGCGCGATAGGAATTCCAAAGCCTTTTTTTCGTCTGTGTATAATCTCATCCGGAAGAATTCCCCTGGCGGCTTTTTTTAATAAATATTTTGTTTTCAACCCCTTCAGTTTGTATTTGGTAGGAAGTTTGCAGGCAAATTCAACAAATTCCTGGTCTAACAAAGGGCATCGAACCTCCAAGCCATTGGCCATGGCGGCCCTGTCGACTTTGACCAGGATGTCGTCCTGCAGATAAAGCTTCATGGACAGATAAAGGATCCGTTCCAGATCTTTGGTGAGTCCGCTTTCGCTCAAATAGCGGAAGATGTCTCGGTAGCTGTTATGGTGGCGCAGCGCCGCTTTGAGATCATCGCTTAACAGCTCTTTTTTCTCCGAATCAAGTAAACCACCCATCCACCTGAAGAACCGTATCTCGGAAGAGACTCCGGCGCCACGCAAAAATTGCTTGACCTTAAAGTCAAAGCTTATATTGGCATCAGAAACCGGAAGATACAGTGCCAGAGATTTGGCAGCGTCTTTTAGGCTATCGGGCAAAGAATCAAAGTAGGTAATCAATTTATGCGCCTGATAAGTAGGATAGCCGGCGAACAGCTCATCCCCGCCATCGCCACTCAGTACCACCTTGAGCTTTTCGGCTGTCATTTTGGAGAGGAGGTATGTTGGTAGAATCGACGCGTCCGCAAGCGGTTCGTCCAAGAGCCGAGGGAGCGCTTGAAGGTTTTTCAGCATTTCGCTCGTGCTGAATATCCTCAGATTTTGTTTAAGATTTATAAACTGCGCAACTTTAACGGCGTACTTGCTTTCGTCAAAAGAAATTTCATCGAATCCGATCGAAAAACATTCAATGTCCTTGTTGCTTCGTTGTGCCATAGCCGCGACCAGGCTCGAATCAAGGCCACCACTTAAGAAAACTCCGACAGGAACATCGGCCACCAATCTTGACCGTACCGACCTTTCTAAAATCTCTCTGAGTTCTTCGACGTATTCGTCCTCCGTCTTATAGCCGATGGGGTAATCCGACAACGGGATGTCCCAGTATCGCTCCGTCTGTATATCGCCGTCTTTGTACAGGAGAAAATAACCGGGTCTGACTTTACGAATGGACTTGAAAATCGTGTCCGGGGCGGGCACGTACTCGTAAGATAGATACTTGTCGAGGGAGCCCAGGTCGATGTCTTTTGCGACCTTGGGATGCCTCAGCAGCGCCTTGATCTCCGAGCCAAAAACAATTCCACCATCGTAGAGGCAATAGTGCAGGGGCTTTTTCCCGATTCTATCTCTTGCCAGAAAAAGAGTTTTCTCGCTTTGGTCCCATAGAGCAAAGGCAAACATTCCGTTGAGCCTTTCCAGACATCGAACACCTCGTTCTTCGTAGAGATGTATAATGACCTCGGTGTCCGAGTTAGACTTGAAGCGGTGGCCGTTCCTTTCCAGTTCGATCCGCAGCTCTCGAAAATTATAAATTTCGCCATTATAAGTGATCCAGATCGTCCCATCTTCATTGCACATCGGTTGTTTGCCTGCGGGCGAGAGGTCGATGATGCTCAACCTCCTATGACCCAAGCCGAGTCCCCACTCTACCGATTGGCGGATCTCTTCGCCCTCTCCGTCCAGTCCCCGGTGCTTGAGTGAGTCTCCCATGCCGCGCAAAATGTCTGGGTCGATCTTTTCTCTGGTTGAGAAATACCCGTAAATTCCACACATAAATGCCTAGCCTTCTATACCAGTCGTATTGCGCTCCGAGGACTGGAACATTTTTCTAATAAAATGAGGATAAGTCGAGCCGCAGTTCCGTTGAAATTCCATTTCATCTCCCACCGGAGTACATCCCCGATGAATAGTTAAGCCGTTTGTTGCCGTAAGAAATTGGGTTTAGCTGGCCCGGATTTCACCTGAACGCGCAGCTTTGTCAGACTGCCTAAGTCTACTTTATTCGGGACTGGCGAAACGATAGAGGCAAGCACGCTCCTCGGGGTTTCTAAACCACGCTTCTTTTTATTGATCGATTCCCAGCACCTCGAACCCAAGACTTCTGGCGGCAGTGTCGACTTGGGAATCGTGGGTCAACAATAAATCCAGATTCTGCTTTTCGTGCCGCTTTTTCTCTTTGGCGGACGCTGCGATTCGACAGTCTCAGTTCGCTTTCCGGGCTGCGGGCGCCGAGTTTGCGAGATTCGTTACCACTCAGGCGGGCTGCATTTTGTCTTTTTCGTTTCCCAAACCTCCGTCGGCGTTTTCGCTATAGACGAAAGAAGCGTTGGGCATTTTTGCCAAGAATCTTTTCCTTGACTCGCTCCGGCATATCGCTTCTCTCCCGCCAGCGAGTGACGTAGTTTTCTTCTGCGGAGGGGTCGCCGTGAGGGAAGTCAGAGGAGCACATGAGGCCATCCTCTCCCACGTGCTTCAAGAGATAATCAAAATCCTCGTCTCCTTCGCAGTTCACGAACGCCCGCCCCGAACGGAAAAATTCCTCCGGGTCGCGGTAATAGCGCCGGTCAATCGCATTATCGACGGGGCGTCGTTGCCCCGCTGAGAAAAGTACGCTGGGCGGCTCGACCCGGCGCCTGATCTGCTGCATCGCGTAGGGCACCCAGGCGGAGCCGGTCTCCAGGAAACCCAGCCGGAGCTTGGGAAAACGGGTTAGCAGCCCAGCTCCCATGGTGTACATGAAGCCCCACATCACGGGAACAATGGCCGAACAAAAGAACGCATGGGAATCGGCAAAAAGCTGAGTTACCTGCGGCGAGCCCCAACCGAGATGAACGCAAAGGGGGAGGTCGAGCCCCGCTGCTTCCTCATAGATCGGAAAGAACTCCGGATCGGCCAAATTCCGCTCCCACACCATGCCCATGGTGAAAACACCCGAAGCGCCCAGATCACTTGCCCGGCGCATCTCCTTGACGGCGGCCTCGGGGTCACGAAACGGCAGAAGCGCTGTCCACCTGACCCGGCCTTTTGACTCGGCGCAGGCTCGACCGACATAGGTGTTGTAGGCGTGAAACAGCGCGCCCTCGAGTTTCACATCCTCCGCTACAGCGGCGAGAAACATGGTGGGGAAGACGATCTGGCAATCGATGTGGAAGCGATTCAAGTCGGACACCCTGGCTTCCATATCTTCCAGAGTCTGTGACCCGAGAGACACGTCGATTTTTTTCGACCGTTCCGTCCACGAAAGCGACGCCGTGGTACGTCCACGGCTGCCAATGTTAGGAACGCTTTTTCCCTCGATGAGCCAACAGCCGTTGAAGTCACCCCGGACCGTGTCCGCCGGCAAGCGGACCGGAATCGGACGTCGCAGATGAAACTCATCTGAAAGATGGTCGAACATGCCTTCGGGCTCAATGATATGTCCATCGGCGTCAATCACCTTCATGGCGTCTTCCTCCTCTGATTGATTCTTGACTGAAGTCAGTCTATTCGCAGCGCAAAACTTCTGTCAAGCCACCTCGTAGCGTAAGAAGATTGTTCCAGTCGTTCCAATCGTTCAAGCAGTTCAATCCGTTGGTAGAGCAAAACGCAGATCCGGGATTGAACCCCAGCCGCGCACCTGTTTTGGCGGCTAACGTTACAGCATCATCTAGCTCGGCCGCGCGTAGCGAAGCATGACGTCGCCCGACTGGTACTGCTTGGCCTCGATGAGCTCCAGCCTCAAGTTCTTCGATCCATCGCCGAGCAGCGGCCGGCCGCTTCCGAGGAGAATCGGGCAGAGGACGAACTGATACTCGTCGATCAATCCGTGCTGCGTGAGCTGCGTTACAATGGAGCCGCTACCGAAGACGATCATGTCCTTCCCGGGCTGGCGCTTCATGGTCTCGATCTCGCGCGGCTCGAATTCGTGAAGGATGCGGGAGTTTTGCCACGTCGCATCTTTCAGACTCCTGGAGAAGACCAATTTAGTCATCTCGTTTAACCACTTCGCTATGGCACGGTGTTCCTGAGTGCGCTGCCCGGGCTGGTGAGGGTCCGGCGCTGTGGAGGAGTCCTCGACAGCGTGGCTCCAGAATTTCTCGAAGAGCTCGTACGTCCGACGGCCGAACAGCGCGGTGTCGAAAAGCGGAATCGCCTCCGCGGCGGCTTTGGCCTGCTCCTGGTCGGGCACGACCCAATCCAAGTTGCCGTCGGCTCCGACAAAATACCCGTTTGCCGTCATCCAGTTAAACATCACGATTCTTCGCGTGGATTCCATCGTGTCCTCCTCTCGGCGCGCATCGGCCAAGCTGATCTTGGCGCGCCGACTACAGTTTAGCGAAGCACCGGCCCAAGCCGATGCCGCCGTTTCTCCTCGCTCAGTCTGGTGCCTACCCGTCGGCGCCACGAGCGGAGTTCGGCTCCGCTGAAATGGCAGCGAAAGCTTCGGCGATGCGCGGCGGCGCATGCGGCCGCGCGTACATGCGCTGCATGTAGGCGACAAGTTGCGGGCAGTCGCCCAGCAATTTGACCTCGTTGCCCCAGTCGAGCGTGTAGGCCATCACTAAATCGGCGACCGTCACACTGTCGCCGGCGACGAACTGCCGTCCTTGCATGTGCTTTTCCAGCACGGCTGCCATGTCTTTGAACTCGCGGCCGGCGAGGATCACGTCACCGGGCAGGCGCTGCTCTTCCGGATAGAGCGCCGTATGGCGCGAGATGCGCCAGAGCGGCTGCTCCAACTCGGTTGCTGCGAACAAAAGCCAACGGTTGACCTGCGCGCGCTCTTCGAGGCCGGCGGGCAGCAGGCCCTTGTCAGCATATTTTTCGGCCAGGTAGAGCACGATCGCCACCGACTCGGTGAGCACCAGGTCGCCGTCGACGAGTACAGGGATTTTCCCAGCGGGATTGATCTTGAGGAACTCGGGACGTTGATGCTCGGCGGCCAAAAGGTTGACGCGGACGGGCTCGAAATCCACGCCCAGCTCCTGGAGCGTCCAGCGCACGCGGATCGATCGGGTCGGGCCGAACTCGTAGAGTTTCATCTTCATCGCTAACTCTCCTTTCTTCGGCATCCGCTACGGCTTTAGATCGACCGCCGCTTTGTCGCTGCCGTCCATGTAGAAGGGCACCGAGCTGTGCTCATGCGCGATCTTCCACTGGCCGTCGATCTTGCGAAAGCCGAGGGTCTGGCGAAACCAGAGATCGACTTTCGCACCCTTTGTCGTCGTTGCCCTCATCCGGTTTAGACTATGGCAGAAGGCGACGTCATCGCCGGTGCTGATGCTGAGGTCGCGATTTTCGTAGTCAATCGGGCCCTGGAAGGAGGAGAACCACTCTTCCAGGTCTTTCTTGCCGAACGGATTATCTTTCGTGTATTGCAGCGGAGGCGCAAGAATGAACTTAGCGTTGTCCGCCGCATATTGAGAGACCAAGCCGTCGGCGTTTTTGGCGCGCATTGCGCTCGCCCATGTGTCAATCACCGCGCGGATTCGGGCTTCTTCATTTGTTTTTGTGTTTGTAGCGACCATTTCTTACTCCTTTCTCCTCATATCGGTGCTTTAAGCGCGCCGATTTTTGAATGCGCTTCATTAGTACGACGAACGAGGGAGCCGTCTCGGGACGTATTTTTTGAATTTATTGGGGCTCCTGAAATATTGTGCCAAACTGAAGGCCGGACCTAAATGGCACGGCTGGTGTTTGGGAAAGATCTCTCACTCATTCGACATGACAAATCGCTTAAACGCTTGTCATTCCGCGCATGTGGAGGAATCCTTCTCGATGTTACGACTGATGGTGATAAAATAAAACCACTACCAGGAGGGAAATCCGGCGGGAAATTAAGGGCACAGCAATACAAACATAACAATCTTGTCCGAACCACGTCCGTCCTCGCGATTTAAGATGATACCGTGATCTTAGGCTACTCCGGGAGTGGCAATGAGCCGTGATAACTCGCGTTTTGATCGGCTGCTCCTATCACGTTTCCGGAATTCCGGAACGTGGAAACGAACAGTCGCTATCTGTCACTCGCGCCGACCACGGAGGCGACCTTCACAGCGCCAGGTACGCAAGTTGCGCCCGTGGCTTTGCCCACGCGCGCGGCGATATTGACACACCTTTCAGCGGAGTGTTAAGCGATAACCAATCTTGGGTCTGACGCCTATGTGAGGCGCGGTGTGAAACAAATTCTTTGTCTGTTGTTTTTGTTGCTTTCGACCGGTACGACGTGGGCCCAAGGCCATTTCTACCAGGGCAAGACTATTACGGTGATAGCTGGCTCCAGCGCCGGCAGCGCCTACGATCTCTACGCGCGTCTGATGGCCCAGCACATGGGCAAACATATTCCTGGCAATCCCAACTTCATCGTTCAGAACATGCCCGGCGCCGGGTCTATCATCGGGGCCAATTACATCTATGGCGTCGCCAAAGGGGATGGTCTGGCAATCGGCGCGATCCAGCCGTCGATCTATTTTAACCAGCTGCTTAAACAGCCGGAGGTCAAATACGACTGGAGCAAATTTACGTGGATCGGCAGCTCCGATAAATCGGATCATCTTATGTACATGCGCGCCGATCTGCCGATCAAAAGCTTGGCCGACGTGCGCCGCGCCAAAGAGCCGCCCAAATGCGGCTCCACCGGCGCCGGCACTTCCGGCACGTATCTGCCCAAGCTGCTCGAGCAGGTTCTCGGGACAAAATTTATGATTGTCAGCGGCTACAAAGGCGGCGCCGAGATCGATCTGGCGACGGAACGGGGCGAGCTGCACTGCCGCGCGCTCACCATCCAGGCCTATCACTCGCGCGAGCCGTATCACACATGGCGCAAGACCGGCTTCGCGCGCATCTTGATCCAGACCGGCAAAACCCGCGATCCGCGCATCGCCGAAGCCCCGACCATCTACGAGTCGATGAACGAATTCAAAACTCCCGAATCCGAGCGCGCTTTATTACCCCTGGTGTTTGCCGCCAGCGACTTTGGCCGGCCCATCGTCGCGCCTCCCGGCGTGCCGCCCGCGAGAGCAAAGATTCTGCGCGACGCTTTCCTCAAAACCATGAGCGATCCCGAATTGCTAGCGGAAGCGAAGCGAAAAAATTTCGACATCACTCCCTCCAGCGGCGAAGAGTTGGAAGCATTGGCCAAGCAAGTCATGGCGCAACCACCGGAAGTCGTGTCGCGCGTAAGGACGATCATGGACCAGTAAGCGCAATTCTCACTCATGAGCGAAAAGGGGACCTTGAGCACTGACCCGACGAATGATGAAGAGACGGAGGATTGAGGCAAGAGTGGATTTGAGAGAAACCGAGCGATCGCCGCTAACTATCGCTTCGCCTTTTCAGCACGCGTCCAAACGCGGGCGGCCTGAGCGTTCAACGTTGATTTCTCTTAGACCTGAAGGTGCCGACGGCCAGCAGGTCCTCCAGTACTGGATTTGAGAGCCATCGGAATTCAGCAGGTAGCGGGAGCGGAGAGACGCTGAATAAGGGGACGTTTCGGAAGATCGTCTATAGCCCGTAGAACCTGCGCGGATTGTCGTCCAGGATCTTGCGGGCAACCGACGCGGGGATTTCTCCTTTTTCGGCGCGCTGCTCGATGACGTCCAGGGCCTGCATCTCGGCGGACTGGTCCGCATGGCTGTAGTCGGTGCCGATCATCAAGCTGTCTTCAGTCCCGTACTTCAGGATGTAAGGAAGATCGTCGTTGGTTTGGCATGCCACATAGAAGCGGTAGCGGCGGAACAAGTCTTCCTTGAAGTCGATCGGCAGGAAAGTTCGGCGAAGTTTCTTTGCCACCAGATCGGCATAGAGATAAGGTATCCATGAAGCGCCCGTTTCGATGAATCCGACTCTGAGCTTCGGAAACAGGTCCGGGACGCCATGCTCCACGAGCGCGCTGAACGCTGCGATGGCAACCATTCCTCCTCCAAGGCCGGATCCTTCCGCGGTGGCGGACTCGACGTTTCCCGTCGCATTGTGGATGCAGATGGGAAGGTCGAGGCGGCTCGCCTCCTCGTAGACCGGGTAGAAGTATGGGTCGCTGGCAGCGCGGTCGCCGCATTCGATCCCCTTCTTGAACAGGCCGCAGGCTCCGTGATCCTTCGCCCAAAGCACCTCCTCTACCGCCTTGTCGATGTTGAGCAGAGGCAAAACGGCGACCCAGCGCAGCCGTCCGCGGCTCTTGTCTGTGGCTTTGGCGATCCAGCGATTGTAAGACTTGCAAAGCGCCACGTCGATTTCCGGTCGAGCGGTGAAAGCGTGGAGGAACAGGGTGGGGTACAGGACCTGGACGTCGACGTGCAACTCGTCCATGTGGCGCACCCGGGCTTCCACGTCCAGGAGCTCCCGGGTCGCCCGAACAGTTCCCGTTCGCTTGTCATCGCGCCAGCGTCTGAGTCTGATCGTGCCGTCGATGAGCCAGAGGCGGTGCGGCCGGGCATCGCCCGGAACCGTCGCAGCTCCCGGATCGAGTGTGACCGGCTTGAAGCGGCGTGCCCCATCGTCGAGGTATTCCCAGGTTGCTTCCGATTCGTCTATATGGGCATCGACGTCTACGCGAAACATGGTTCCTCCTGCCGCGCTCATCAAGCGGTTGTGATTTTTAAAGTCCGACAATTCTGAGGGGACAGTTCGTCGTTTATTGCACAGGAAGGGAGCTGTCAAGGAGAAATCTTGCGAGAAGTTAACGGGCCAAACAGTCAGACCTTTATCGGGCTGGTCAAGCACGCACGTCAGTTCAAGTTGACAGCAAGCACGTCAACGAATAATTTCGGCGCAGAAGAGCGATGTTCACGCCGGCAAATGGAGGGATGATGTACGGATGGCGCGCGCGAATCGGCAATATTTCACCGACGGCTTGTTCGGAGATATTGCCGTATGAGTTTTATCGGGTGGCTCCGGAGGGAGTCACTTTCGTGTCGACCAATCTGGTGATTCGCGACGCGCGGGAGTCCAGCCAAGTCGAAGCTTCGTGGAAAAAGTTCGACACCGCGTTTGAGGACCTTTTGCACACGCGGGTAGACCATATCACGCTCAGCGGCGCGCCGCTCGTCTTGGCCAACGGCGTCGAGCGGCACCGGGAGCTTTTGCAGGGATTCAGAAACCGCTATCCGGTACCCGTCGGGACCAGCCCCCAGTCGTTTGCCGACGCGCTAAAATATCTCGGCGCCGTGAAGGTGGCGGTCGCGACCTCATTCATTCCGGCCCATAACGAATTGGTCAGGGCATTCCTGGCTTCGGAAGGTTTTGACGTGTTGGGAATCGAATCGCTTGACACGGGCATGACCTCGCTGGAAAAAGCGATGCTTTCGCCAACGCAAGTGTTTCGCCATGTGCGCGCGGTCGGGAGAAAGTATTCGGCCTGCGACGCGGTGCTGATCACCTCGTCGGCGTGGCCGACGTTGACGGTGATTCAAGCGCTCGAAGACGAGCTTGACAAGCCGGTGGTGAGCAGCTCCATGGGCCAGATCTGGTGGCCATTAAAGGAGCTCGCGATAAGAGCGGGCATCAAGGGATACGGCAAGCTTCTTGGGACGCTGTCCTGACGGAGGTAGTGTCATGAGAAACCACGGCAGCATCCATCGGTTCATTGCGGGGATGATCACGGTTTTTCTTGGATTTCATGCTCCAAGCATGTTGTGCGCGCAGGCAAAGCC
>Ga0209376_1004461_pt1 | contig 12146 bp, 4 predicted proteins | sample GraSoiAngelo_134_FD_185891 | JGI IMG/M metagenome (GOLD analysis project Ga0209376, IMG submission 185891) | Grasslands soil microbial communities from the Angelo Coastal Reserve, California, USA - 14_0929_05_30cm (SPAdes) (version 2) | ecosystem: Environmental > Terrestrial > Soil > Grasslands ... | reverse complement strand
GAATACCTACACGATTGTTGTGACCAACGGCGGGCCAAGTAACGTTTCTGGCGCGGTCATCAACGACAGTTTCCCGAGCACTTTCACCGGCGTCACCTACACCGCCACCCAGACCGGCGGTGCCTCAGGCTTTAGTGCCACCGGCGGCGGCGGCATTCACGACACCGTCGCAATGCCCGCGGGCAGCAAGATCACCTACAAGGCCATCGTCACGATCAGCGCATCAGCCACCGGCTCTGTCGCTGATACCGCAACTGTTAGCGCACCCAGCGGAGTTACGGACCCAAACCTCGCGAATAACAGCGCGACGGATACGGATACGCTTTGATTATTGCTCAACGCAGAGAGAGTGCGAAGGGGGACGCGATTAGCTACGCCAGAGGCGGGCCAAATTTGGACGCGGCGAGATTCGGGTGCTCAAACACGACGCCTTAGTGGAAAGCGTCATCCGGGTTTAGCGTCTCGCCGAGCGAACATGTGACTTGTAACCTTGGCGATGGTACAATGTTCTATTTGGTCCTATTGAAGTAATGTCCCCGGCGGGAATGGAGCCCGCGGGAGCGGAGCGACGTAGACGAAGCCCCGCAGGGGTGAGGTCGCCGCGGCGACCGAGTCAATCGAACCTTCGCTCAGTACTACCCTAAGTTTACCAACCCTCCGCCGTGTGGCGAAATGTCCCCGGCGGGAATGGAGCCCGCGGGAGCGGAGCGACATAGACGAAGCCCCGCAGGGGTGAGCGTTCGGGAGAAAGCGAATCAATCGAACCTTCGCTTTGAACCACCCTTAAGTTGGCCAACCCTCTGGCATACCATGCAATGTCCCCGGCGGGAATCGAACCCACATTTAAGGTTTAGGAAACCCTTGTTCTTTCCGTTGAACTACGGGGACGATGCGATTTCCGATTTTCGATCTTCGATTGCCGATTTCAAATACCGAATGCGAGAAGGATAGAGCGCTGTTCTACCGCGATGACAGCCGAAGTGACGCGGCGATCACGGACAGTTTTCGACCAGCTTGCTCTCGACGGTCGGGCGGAAGTGGAATTATGAATTGCTTTGTTTTTAGGTAACTTCACCGGATGTCGGCCGCGGTTAATAAGGAAATTCAACTCGAAATCGCGCATGTCTTGTTCATAGACATCGTCGGCTATTCGAAGTTGCTCATCACTGAGCAGAGCGAATTGCTTCGCCGGTTGAGCGACGTTGTGCGCGAAACAGAGCAATTCCGCAGCGCGGAAGCGCAAGGCAAACTGGTGCGCTTACCAACCGGCGACGGCATGGCGTTGGTTTTTCGTAATAATCCAGAGGCGCCAGTCAAATGTGCCCTGGAATTGAGCAAGAAGTTGAAGGCTCATCCCGAACTGAGTGTGCGCATGGGCATTCATAGTGGCCCAGTCAACGAAGTGGCCGACGTGAACGAGCGGACGAACATCACCGGAGCAGGAATCAACGTGGCGCAACGGGTGATGGATTGTGGCGATGCCGGGCACATTCTCCTCTCCAAACATGTGGCCGACGATCTTGAGCAATATCCGCAATGGCGTTCCCAACTGCATGACCTCGGCGAATGCGAAGTAAAACACGGCGTCCGCGTCTCCGTCGTTAATCTCTATACCGATGAACTCGGTAACCCAGAAGTGCCAGAGAAATTTCGGCAGACAAAAGAGACGCAAATAGCGCCGGCGACTCCCGCATCCGATGCAAAACCGGCTCGACGAACACGCACATGGATTGCTGCGCTTGTCATTGTTGCAGCTTCCGCCGCTGCGGGAACTTACATTTTCTCACATCGGTCCAGTTCGAAAGCGATTCTGGAAAAATCGATCGCCGTGCTCCCGTTCGAAAATCTAAGCCGCGATCCAGACAACGCCTACTTTGCCGACGGCATCCAGGACGAGATTCTGACCCGCTTATCCAAGATCGCCGACCTGAAGGTCATCTCGCGCACTTCCACCCAGCATTACAAAAGCGCACCGGAAAACCTGCCTGAGATCGCAAATCAACTTGGCGTCGCCCACATCCTGGAAGGAAGCGTGCAGAAGAGCGGCGACGCCGTGCGGGTGAACGTGCAGCTGATCAAGGCAGCGAATGATTCCCATCTTTGGGCCGATAGCTTTGATCGCAAACTGACCGACATCTTTTCGGTCGAGAGTGAGGTGGCCAAAGCCATCGCCGACCAGTTGCGAGCGCACCTGACCGGTCGTGAAGAACAAGTCATCGCCGCCAAACCGACGGACAATCCTGAGGCGTACGATGCCTACCTGCGCGGGCTGGCTTATACACTGAAGGCTGGTAACACAACCGCCAACACCCTTGGCGCACAGAAATATCTCAGAGAAGCGGTGAGGTTGGATCCGAAGTTCGCCCTTAGTTGGGCGCTGCTGTCATACGTTGATGCGCTCGGCTACATCACAACGGCTCTTCAACCAACGGTCGCCCTCCGCGAAGAGGTACGACAGGAAGCCGAAACCGCGCTCACTCTTCAGCCCAATCTTGGCGAGGCCGTAGTGGCCAAGGGATATTACCACTACGGCTGTCTAAAGGATTACGACACCGCGGTGCGTTACTTTGAGCAAGCACGTCGGTTCCTGCCCAATAGCAGCCGGATTCCTGAATCGCTGGCCTATGTCGCCCGGAGGCGAGGCCAGTGGGACCGGAGCGAGTCTTATTTCAACGAAGCCGAGCGGCTCGACCCGCGCAACGTTAACCTACTCACCCAGCACGCGCTTTCCTATGTCGTCCTTCGTCGTTTCCCCGAAGCGCTGCGAAAGCTTGATCAGGTTCTCAACATCATGCCGGACGACGTGGATACTCTCGTGGTAAAGGCGGCTATTGCACAAGCCGAGGGCGACCTGCCGCGTGCCTCGGCGCTCCTCGCTCCGCTGCATCCGAACGCCGACGACTCCAGTGCGTTGGAAACACAAGTTTACCAAGCGATCTTGGAGCGCCGCTCTGCACCAATCATCTCTCGACTAAAGGAAATCCTGGCCAAGCCTGATCCAGTGTTGGGTTATAACAACGGCGAACTGCGCTTTTGGTTAGGCTGGGCGCAAGATGTCGCGGGTGACCATGCCGCCGCACAGCAAAGTTGGCGACAGGCGCGCAGCGAACTGGAATCTTTTCTCAAAGAACAGCCGGAAAATTATCTCCTCATTGGAGATCTCGCGCTGACCGATATGGGCCTTGGCGACAAAGCCGCCGCGTTGGCTCTGTCGGAACGGGCCGCGGCCGCGATGCCGATCGAGAAGGACGCGTTATCTGGTCCCAGTCCGATCGAGATCCTCGCCCGCGTGGCAGCGCAAATGGGGGAGCCCGACCGCGCCATCGCCGCTTTACAGAAACTACTCTCGATACCGTATAGTGGCGCACTGGCTTCAAACGCGCCGCTCACTCCCGCGCTGCTCCGGCTCGATCCCATGTTCGATCCGCTCCGGAATGATCCGCGCTTTCAGAAACTCGCTTCGACTACACTTACGGCGGCTGACAAATAAGCCGACGCAGGGACATCACCGATCTCGTCGCCGAGCTGAAGCGGCAAATTGTTTGCACGGCTGCTCGCGTGCGCAGTCATGGGCTGCGTGCTAACAAAAACAGGGCTGAGATTTGTGTCACCCGTTATGTCACCCGGCTGCCTAAAAATCGGCACATTCCTGATGAGGTGAGATGACGGAGCTTCCAGAGCAAGCTACTAGTAAAAGGTAGTTTGCGTAGTTGAGACAACTGCTGACAAGGTGTGATGAAACATCCGTTTCGTCTTAGGAAACCCTCGTTCTCTCCGTTGAACTACGGGGACGATGATCTGGAAGGAATAGACGAATTGAATGAAGATGGGCAAGCTGCCGTTAGGAGTGCGCAGCGAACTCTCGAGGGCGGGCTTTGCTCTCGACTATCGGCAGTTGAGTCGAGATTATAGATCATTCGCGTAGGCCCCGTTGGAGCCTTGATATGTCTGCCGAGGTTAAAAAGGAAATTCAGCTAGAGATCGCCCATGTCCTGTTCATGGACATTGTTGGCTACTCGAAGCTCTCGATTAATGACCAGAACCGGGCGGTTGAAGAATTAAACCAGGTCGTTCGCGCGTCGGAACAATTTCAACTCGCCGAAGCAGCGGGCCGCTTACTGAAGATCGCGACCGGCGATGGCATGGCGTTGGTCTTTTACACCAGTCCGGAAGCACCCGCGCAATGTGCAGTCGAGATCGGCCGCGCTCTCAAGGAACATCCACGCCTGCAACTGCGCATGGGTATTCACAGCGGGCCGGTCAGCGGTGTGGTCGATGTAAACAATCGTCCCAATCTAGCCGGAGCCGGCCTGAACATGGCGCAACGGGTGATGGATTGCGGCGACGCCGGGCACATTCTTCTGTCCAAGCATGTGGCCGAAGATTTGGAAGAATACGAGCAATGGCGGCCGCTCCTGCATGATCTTGGCACATGCGAAGTAAAACACGGCGGACGCGTTGGCGTGACCAACCTCTACTCAGATGAAGTTGGCAATCCGCAGCTGCCCAAGAAATTCGTGGCGCTTAAGAAACACCGCACCCATGTCCGCTGGGGGGAAGCGGCCATCGGATTTTTGGTGCTCGCGGCGATTGTCGCTGCCTTCATCTTTCTCCTACGCAAACCGACGCGAGCGGTACTAAACATTGCGGAAAAGAGTATCGCCGTATTGCCTTTCGAAAATCTGAGCGAAGACAAGGCGAACGCCTACTTTGCCGAAGGCATCCAGGACGAAATCCTGACGCGTCTGTCCAAGATTGCTGATCTTAAGGTCATCTCGCGCACATCCACGCAGCATTACAAAAGCGCACCTGAAAACCTGCCTGAGATCGCCAAGCAACTTGGCGTGGCCCACATCCTGGAAGGAAGCGTGCAGAAGAGCGGCGACGCCGTGCGTGTAAACGTGCAGTTAATCAAAGCCGCCAATGATTCTCATCTTTGGGCCGACACTTTTGATCGCAAACTGACTGACATCTTCTCGGTCGAGAGTGAAGTCGCCAAAGCGATCGCCGACCAGTTGCGAGCGCACATCACGGGTCAGGAAGAGCAAATCCTCGCCGCCAAACCGACAGACAATCCTGAGGCTTACGATGCCTACTTGCGTGGGCTGGCTTATACACTGAAAGCCGGGTACTCACCCGCCTACGCCCTTGCCGCGCAGAAATATCTGAGAGAAGCGGTGCGGTTGGACCCGAAGTTTGCCCTAGCCTGGGCACTGCTGTCATACGCGGATGCGAGCGGCTACATCATAGGGAGTCTTCAACCAACGGTTGCGCTCCGTGAAGAGACGCGGGAGGCAGCCGAGATCGCGCTCGCTCTTCAGCCCAATCTCGGCGAGGCCGTATTGGCCAAGGGCTATTACCACTACGCCTGCCTGAAGGATTACGACACTGCGGTGCGTTACTTTGAGCAAGCACGCCAGCTCCTGCCCAATAGCAGCCGGATTCCTGAATCGCTAGCCTATGTCACGCGGAGGCGAGGCCAGTGGGAGCGGAGCGAGTCGTACTTCAACGAAGCCGAGCGGCTTGACCCGCGCAACGTTACCATGCTCAACGAGCACGCGGGATCCTACATCATGCTTCGTCGTTTCGCCGAAGCGCTGCGGAAGCTTGATCAGGTTCTCAATATCGTACCGGACGACGTCAATACCCTTGTGTTCAAGGCGGCCATCGCACAAGCCGAGGGTGATCTGCCGCGGGCTGCCGCGCTTCTCGCCCCGCTCCACCCAGGCGCCGACGACTCCCCGGTCTTGGAAACACAAGTTTATCAAACGATATTGGAACGCAATCCCGGACCGATGATCCCTCGGCTAAAGGAAGTGTTGGCCAAGCCTAATCCGGCGTTGGGTTATCTCAATGGCGAACTGCGCTTTTGGTTAGGCTGGGCACAAGAAGTCGCCGGTGATCATGCCGCCGCGCAGGAAAGTTGGAAGCAGGCGCGCAGCGAATTGCAACCCTTTCTCAAAGAGCAGCCGGAAAATTTCTATCTCATTGGCGATCTCGCGCTAACCAATATGGGCTCGGGCGACAAAGCCGCTGCGTTGACTCTGTCGGAACGGGTTATGGCCGCGCTGCCGATTGAAAAAGACGCGGTGACTGGTCCCACTCCGATCGAGATTCTGGCCCGGGTGGCGGCGCAGATGGGAGAGCCCGACCGCGCCATCGCCGCTTTACAGAAACTACTCTCGATACCGTACGCTGGCGCTTTCCCTGCGGGCCCGCTCACTCCTGCGCTGCTCCGGCTCGATCCAATGTTCGATCCGCTTCGGAACGACCCGCGCTTCGGAAAACTCGCCGAGTCGGCCGAGCCGGAATAGACCATGGCACCGGAAATCACAAAAGAGATTCAGCTCGAGATCGCGCACGTCCTCTTCATCGACATTGTCGGTTATTCGAAGCTTTCGGTTAAGGATCAGCACGCGGCGGTTGAGCAGTTAAATCAGATTGTTCGCGCTTCGGAACAATTTCAACGGGCCGATAGCGCGGGCCGCCTGCTTAAGGTCGCGACCGGCGATGGCATGGCGTTGGTGTTTTACACCAATCCGGAGGCGCCGGCACAATGCGCGGTGGAGATCAGCCGCGCGCTCAAGGAGGAGCCGCGCCTTCAATTGCGGATGGGAATTCACAGTGGACCGGTCAGCGGTGTGGTCGATGTGAATGAGCGGACCAACGTCGCGGGCGCTGGGATCAACCTAGCGCAGCGGGTGATGGATTGTGGGGATGCCGGGCACATTCTGCTGTCCAAGCATGTCGCCGAGGATCTCGAAGAATACGACAGGTGGCGGCCACTTCTGCACGACCTCGGCGCATGCGAAATGAAGCATGGAGTGCGTGTTGGCGTCACTAATCTCTACTCGGATGAGGTAGGTAATCGGCAACTGCCGAAAAAGTTCCAAGCCCTGAAGAAGCACAGGGCGCGCGTGCGCTGGGCGGCCACGACGGCAGCGTTGCTCGCACTCGGGGTAATCGTCGCTGGTATTGCAATGTTTTCCCGTTATCGGATCCGATCAACACTGGCGGCGCCGGAAAAATCGATTGCGGTGCTTCCGTTCGAAAACCTAAGCGAAGAAAAAGCCAACGCCTACTTTGCAGATGGCGTCCAGGATGAGATCCTTACCGATCTCGCTAAAGTTGCGGACCTGAAAGTCATTAGCCGCACAAGTGTGATGCAGTATAAGAATGCAGCAATGCGCAATCTGCGCGAGATCGCGCAGCAACTCGGCGTCTCGCATGTGCTTGAGGGAAGCGTGCAACGCGCGGCCAACCGCATTCGTGTAAACGCCCAGTTGATCGACGCCCGGACCGATGCGCATCTCTGGGCGGAGCATTATGATCGGCCGCTCGACGACGTGTTCGCGATCCAAAGCGAAATTGCCAAGACCATCGCCGACCAGCTTCAAGCCAAAATTTCCCTTAGCGAGAAGGCGGCGATCGAAAAAGCGCCGACAACAAATCTTGTCGCGTACGACCGCTATTTGCGTGCCCAGGAACTCTTCGCCGACACCTCTGATCCAATCCATGCAAGGGAAAAGCTGCCCCAAGCCGCCCACTTGCTCGAGGAAGCTGTCACCCTTGACCCGCACTTCCTACCGGCTTGGTGCCTCCTTTCCAGGATACATGGCGTTACTTACTTTAGGGGCCATGACCACACTCCGGCCCGTCTCGATCTGGCTTACGCGACCGTGCAGGCAGCGCTCCGTCTCCAGGAGGATGCAGGCGAAGCCCACCTCGCTCTGGCCAATTATTATTACCACGGCTTCCGCGACTACCAGCGGGCTCGCAGCGAGCTAGCTATCGCCAGACAGACGTTGCCCAACAGCGCCGACGTATTTCGATACACGGGCTTCATCGATCGTCGCGAAGGCCATTGGGAAGCGGCGACGCGCAACCTAGAGCGCGCCGTTGAGCTGGATCCGCGCAACTTCTTCATTCTCCAGCAACTCGCTTTGACTTACCAGTCGCAGCGTCGCTACGCGGACGAAGCCCGAACATACGATCGAGCATTGACGATCGTGCCGGCCGATCCGAATACTCGCATACTTCGGGCGCTGATTGCGTTGGATTGGCGGGCGGACATCAAACCTTTTCAGGCCACGCTTGCTACCTTGGTGGCTGAAAATCCCAGCGTCGCGGCCGATGTAGATCTCCCCCGCTATGCCCTGTGCGAACGGACTGCGGCCGCCGCAACCCGGACGCTCACAAACTATCCCCGCGAGGGCGTCGTAAATAATGGAGTCAACTTTCCGTATGTATATTGGGAGGGCGCCGTCGCTCGTTACCAGGGTGATTCAGCCAAAGCGCGAACCGCCTTTACTGCCGCGCGCAGAGAAATGGAAAAGACTGTGGAACAGCAGCCCGACTTCGCGGCCGCCCTCAGCCTGTTGGGCATGATCGACGCCGGGCTCGAGCGGAAAGAAGAGGCACTTCGAGAGGGACGTCGCAGCTGTGAATTGCTGCCCATCTCCAAAGACGCTATCGACGGCGCGGACTTAGCCATTAATCTGGCGCAAATCTACGCCTGGACTGGTGAGAAAGATCGCGCCATCGAACAGATCGCGGCGGTGGAGCATGTTCCGAACACCCTCAGCTATGGCCTTCTCAAACTTCACCCTTACTGGGACTCGCTGCGTGGCGATCCGCGCTTCGAGAAAATCGTTGCCTCGCTCGCGCCGAAGACGAATCCGAAATAGCCATCTTGGGCCTTCGTCTGGTTCTCTCCAACAGCTCTTTGCTCTCGATCTATGCAATAGCAATGGAATGATTGTTCGCGTACGATTGCGAGCGGCGTTATTGAATGTCCGTTGAGGTGAAAAAGGAGATCGAGCTTGAGATCGCGCACGTTCTCTTCCTTGACATCGTCGGCTACTCCAAGCTTTCGGTTAACGAACAGCACGCCAGAGTTGATGAACTCAATCGGATTGTTCGCGCTTCCGACCAATTCCAAAAAGCTGAAGCGGCCAATCGGATCTTAAAAATCCCGACCGGCGACGGCATGGCGCTAGTGTTCTATAAAAGTCCCGAGGAACCGGCGCAGTGCGCCTTTGAGATCAGCCGCGCGCTGAAGGACAATCCGCGCCTGCAAGTCCGGATGGGCATTCACAGCGGGCCGATCAGTGGTGTGGTGGACGTGAACGAACGGACGAACGTGGCCGGCGCGGGCATCAACCTGGCCCAACGAGTGATGGATTGTGGCGACGCCGGGCACATTCTTCTGTCCCATCATGTGGCCGAGGACCTGGCCGAATACGAACGATGGCGACCGTTTCTGCACGATATCGGCACCTTCGAGGTGAAACACGGTGCGCGAGTGAGCGTGACCAACCTTTACTCCGATGAGGTTGGTAATCCGAACCTGCCGAGCAAGCTGCAGGCGGTTAAGAAACATCACGCCCATGTGCGTTGGGCGGCAGTGGCGATCGGGTTGCTGGTGGTAGCCGCGCTCGGCGCAGTGGTTCTCTCTTTTTTGCGGAAAGGACCGGCTCGTTCGCTCGCCACTGCCGTGGAAAAAAGCATCGCGGTGCTGCCTTTCGAGAATCTGAGCGAGGAGAAGCAGAACGCCTATTTCACCGATGGAGTGCAGAACGAAATTCTTACTGATCTAGCCAAGATCGCGGATTTAAAAGTGATCAGTCGCACTTCCGTGATGCTCTACCAAGCCGGCAGTCCGCGGAATCTACGCGAAATTGGCCAGCAACTAGGGGTTGCTCACATACTGGAAGGTAGTGTCCAGCGCGCCGGCGGGAAAGTGCGGGTGAACGCGCAGTTGATCGACGCTCGGACCGACAAGCATCTCTGGGCGAAGACATACGACCGTGACCTGGCCGATGTTTTCGCGATCGAGACAGAGTTGGCGCAATTAATCGCAGATGAACTTCAGGCCAAACTCTCCGCTGGCGAAAAAGCCGCCATTGCAGAGCCGCCGACCAGGGACCTGGTTGCCTACGACCTTTATATTCGCGCTGCGGCTTTGATCGACCAGGCCGACTATGTGCAAGATAAAGAGCAAGAAAAGGATCTTTTCCAAGCAGTGGAGTTACTCAACCAGGCGATCGCCCGGGATCCAGCGTTTTTCCTCGCATATTGCAGGTTAGCTGAGGCGTACGACGCTCTCTACTTCCAAGGGGTCGATCACACGCTCGCTCGGCTGGCCTTGGCGAACTCCGCAATCGATGCCGCGTTTCGCTTGAAACCAGATTCAGGCGAAGCGCATCTTGCCTTGGCTACGCACTTTTACCACGGCTACTTCGATTACGACCACGCCCGTGACGAGCTCGCCATCGCCGTCCGCACCCTGCCCAACAATGCACGAATTTTTGAATGGACTGGATACATCGACCGCCGGCAGGGCCGTTGGCATGATGCCGTGCGCAACCTGGAGCGTGCAAGTAAGCTCGATCCGCGAAACGTTAAGATTCTCACTGGTGCCGCGGTAACTTACAATTTAATGCGCGACTATGGGCGAGCGAGAGAGACTTTTGATCGCCTCATTGCCCTCGAACCAAACAACGATTTTCCACGGGTGTATCGTGCTTGGATCGACGCATATGAGCGAGCCGATACTCGACCATTGCATGCTGTTATCGAAAAGATTCTTAGGGATGACCCAGCATCGGCGCGATTTCTGCCGGACTGGCGCTTTTATCTCGCTTTGTGGGAGCACGATCCTGTCGCGGCCGATCGCGCCCTGGCGGCGCTCACTGAGAGTACCGTTGCCACAGGAGGTCCGGTTAAACTTAGCCGATATTACGTGGAGGGTTTAGTTGCTCGGATGAAAGGAGACACAGTCGCGGCACGCGCCGCCTTTAGCGCCGCGCGTGCGCAGCAGGAGGAAGCGGTCCGCGAACGGCCTGATGACGCCGCGGTTCTTTGCCTCCTGGGTCTGATCGACGCTGCACTCGGGCGAAAAGAAGAGGCGCTGCGCGAGGGTCGCGAGGCAGTGGAACTTCTCCCCGTGGCGAGGAACGCGACCGACGGCGCGGATATACTTCATTTTTACGCGGTGATCTGTGCCTGGACTGGCGAGCACGACCTTGCCATTGAGCAACTCGAAACCCTCGCGAAAATCCCGGCGCGTGTCTGCTACGGGGAGCTCCGTCTCGATCCGCGTTGGGACCCGTTGCGCGGCGATCCGCGCTTCGAAAAAATCGTAGAGTCGCTCGCGCCGAAAGAATGATGTAGGCGAGCGGCGTGGCAACCCGGTAAGCTCAGAAGATGTCGTCCGAAGAACAAACCCGTTTGCAGATTGGGCACGTTTTGTTCATCGACATTGTGGGCTACTCGAAATTGCTCGTTAACGAGCAAAGCGGATTGCTGCGCGAGCTCAATGAACTCGTCAGCGGCACCAGGGAATTTCGCGAAGCCGAGGCCGAAGGAAAACTGATCCGGCTCCCGACGGGCGATGGGATGGCGCTTGTTTTCCGGACAGACCCTGAAGCACCGGCGCAATGCGCCTTGGAAATTGCGCGAGCCCTTAAAGAACATCAGCGGATCGCGCTGCGGATGGGAATTCACAGCGGTCCCGTCAACGAAGTGGTCGATGTAAACCAGCGCCAGAACATCGCCGGGGCGGGGATCAACATGGCGCAACGGGTGATGGATTGTGGCGACGCCGGCCACATCTTCGTCTCCAAACATGTGGCTGAAGATCTGGAACAGCATGACCGTTGGCGGCCGCTCTTGCATGATCTTGGCTCGTGCGAAGTGAAACATGGCGTCCGCATCGAAATCAGCAATCTCTATTCGGATGAAGTCGGCAATCCGCAACTGCCCAAAAAGCTCGAAGCGGTCAGGAAACATCGGGCGCATGTGCGGTGGGCGGCAGTGGCAATAGGACTACTGGTACTTGGAGCAATCGTCGCTGCCTTCATGATTCTTTCGCGTAGGCCGACTATGTCGCTAACTGCCATTCCCGAAAAAAGCATCGCCGTGCTGCCATTCGTGGACATGTCGGCGGGGAAGGACCAGGATTACTTCTCCGACGGTATCTCGGAGGAACTGCTGAACCTGCTCGCGAAGATTCCGCAACTGCAAGTGACGGCGCGCACGTCGTCGTTCGCATTCAAGGGCAAGGAAATCGGCATTCCCGAGATCGCGCGCACGCTGCACGTGGCGCACGTGCTCGAAGGCTCGGTGCGCAAGGCGGGCAACTC
>Ga0209376_1004458_pt1 | contig 12148 bp, 12 predicted proteins | sample GraSoiAngelo_134_FD_185891 | JGI IMG/M metagenome (GOLD analysis project Ga0209376, IMG submission 185891) | Grasslands soil microbial communities from the Angelo Coastal Reserve, California, USA - 14_0929_05_30cm (SPAdes) (version 2) | ecosystem: Environmental > Terrestrial > Soil > Grasslands ... | reverse complement strand
ACTCAGAGAGTTCTTCAGCGTGAAGCTTTAGGAATCCCTGGTCCTCGCTTACTCTGCCCCACACTAGCATGTAGCGTCGGTCGGTGTAGCCACCCGTTGGAATCCCGGTTATGTGGTTGAAGAGAACTCCGACGCGACCGCCCGTTATTATTGTGGGAACGTTGGGTTTCTTCAGAAGAATTTCTCCGTTCTCGGACAAGAGAAAGTCGGTTGCGACGCTGAACGGAAAGCCATCCTTGCCAATCCAAGTGACCACACTATATCTGAACCGTGATAGTCTATCGGGGTCTACGAGATCTAATGAAGTCAAAGGCTGATTTCCTCCGCGGGTTTGGAGGTGTCTCCGTTCTTCCATGCAAGTATCTTCCTTGGTTCCACTTCAACGACGATTCTTTTCCAGAACCACCCGAACTGTTCCCGGGCCGCGAGGAATCCGTCAATGTATGGCTCCTTCTTGCGCCAAATGGGAAGGTACCGTTCCCAGCCATGGTCAAGATCAGAATCATCACACTTTGCAACGCCCTGGACTAGGACGACATGCTTCTCGACCCCGCTTCCTTCTGGATTGGAGAAGAGTAGCGAGACCTTCGGGTTCTTCTTCATATGCTCGATCTTTCGAGAGAACAGTATACTGGACGTCACAGCAAACTTAGGTGGGTTATCATTATAGAAAAAGAGCAGAGGAAATGTTACGGGTTTCCCGTTATCTATGGATGTGAATTCGCAGATCAAATAATGCTCAAAAACGTCTCGAACCCAGTTCGGAGCTTTCATCTACACATCCGACCTTGCGGCACGCAAAGGACTGCTTCTTGGCTATAAGACAAGCGATTGGACTGTTCATGCTGCCCTCGGGATCTGTCTTAGAAACTCCTTTGGGTATTGTTTCGAGTTCAGCAGTGAGAGGAACTCTCCCCTCCTGATCGATGCTCTCGCAGATTCCAGTTCGTTCCTCTGAGCCAGATGATCATGGACCTTTGCCTTTGCCAACACGTCCAGGACTTTGCCTTCGTAGAAGGGTTCCAGATCCTTTCCCTGACACACAGCGCAGTTGCAACTCGTCGAGTTTCCTCTGATTTCCTCGTAATCTCGCTTCTTCAGAGCTCCCCAGCCTTTTCGATCGAAAACATTGATCACTTCTTTCGTAAGCGGTGTTGGAGGCGGGGGCACGATCCATCTGGAAAAGCTGTCTATGCTGAACATTGGAAGGACCATTCCTTGACTGCAGGGCATCGGGCTTCTTCCGAGCCGTATCTTTGGTGGAACTTGAAACGCATGAAGCCAGACTTCGGGATTCTTCTTCTTGAACTCCTCCATGACTCGAAGAGCATGATAGTGGAATGCGCCCCTGAGATCAATTCCGATCTGGGCTGACTCGTGCTTCGCAAGTATCTTAACAAGTTCTGTCCCGACTTCTTTGTTGTCGGTGGCTTGTATGATGGGCATTAATGGCTTCTCTACTCCGCGCTCTTCCATCCAGCGTTCCGCAAAACGGACTTGACCGTCAAAGTCCTCTGGAGACATGTCCACAGTGTGCTGGACCGTGATGATGTCAAGTCCAGCGAGGTATTGTAGGTCTAGGATCGTCTTCAGGTCTTGAGTCTCTTTTACCATAGCTCCCCCTTTGTAGGCGAGATAGAGGAGGCGGACAGAGTCAGGACTCGTTTCTCTGGATAGGAATCTCGCGGTAGACTTCAAGGCCTCTTCCTGAGTGAGAATTCTCTTGAGCGTGTCTGGTGGTGCGAGCCGGGCGAGAACTGCTACCTCTCCAGGTAGTGGTTCCTTTACACCCGCCGGCTTTAGCGCGTTTCTTTCTGGGCTGATAGGGAACCTGTTGGGAAGGGGAATCCGCAGTTGCCCTATCCGGAGCTCGGATTGGCTCGCACTAGTCCCAGAGTCAACTTTGATCTGGGCTAACTGGATTGTAGACATTGCCAGAGAAGTTACTTGGGTCAGATAAAAAGAGGCTTCGATTAAAGAGTGCGCCTAGTAGTCTTGGTCATCTGACTCAACGCCTTCTTGTGCTCGTTCCTCGATGGCCTCATTGGGGTCTGGAGGGGCCTCAATAGGCTCAGCAGGAGCTTCGTAAGGATCCGCAACCTGTGGATTGGGCGTCTCTTCCTGCACTCTTTCTCTCGGTTGAGGTTCAGGTGTTTTTGACGCTTTCTTCCAAGGAAGTCGGAAGATTGAATGATGAGGCTTTGCAGCCTCCGCTGTAGACTCGTCGAGGCTCGGACCCGCCATTTTCGCCTTGTACGCGTTCAACTCTACTGATGTAAGGTGTCTTCTTATCAGGAACATCATGGTAAAGATCCCGGCCGCGAACACTGTAGCGTTGACAATGATTGAGAGATCGATTCTGGTGATCGGGACTTGGAGTATGAAGTAGAACTGTGCGACAGCATAAACTGAGCCGAATGAGAAAACTAAGAAGGGTAGAACTTGGCTCCATCGCCTGTCTGTGCGGGTAACGGTCTTCCTTGCGAATGTCTGCATAGCGCCAATGACAGAAACCAGCATCAATCCGCTGTCGATGAGGGGATTCGATGGCTGGTTTTGAGTGATGTATCCAATTGCGATGGTTGTTGCTCGGTAGAGCAGGTATCCCCAGAGGACTAGAAAGGTTCCTCCTGCGAATATGGCCGCCTGGGGTTTTTTCTGTACGATCACTCGCCATCCCCAAATGGCGGTGAAGAAATAGGTTGCCAGAAGGAGTACCGTCACAATGATAGTCCAGATGATAATCTTGTCGGTCGCGCCTTGGACGTTTTGATAAGTTGAGCTTAGCCAGTTTGATATTGCCCATACCCCGTATGTTAATGGCGCGACAGGGAGAAAGAGTACTGAAATTCCGAGGGTTCGCATCAGCTTCTTTGTGTGTCCTTCACCCGTCAGGCCTCGTTCTACTTTGACGAGTAGTTGGGACACGGGTGTTGCGATGAAGTAAGCTTGCAAGAGGATCCATGTGTAGAAGATTATGATGAACGCGGGGAATATGGGGAGGGCTTCAACTGTTCCTGCTTGTTGGATCCAATACGAGATCCCTGCGATCATTGGAGCGTATGCTACTACTAGTATGATGACTCGTCTTGTCATTCTAGAGAATAGGATGGCTGTTCGGAATTTTTCGATCAATGCTAGTGGTGTGAGGACGAGGTATACACCTGTGCTACTGGCGCCCGCAATGAAGATGAGGGTCCAGGCTTGGGCTAGGCCCAGTCTTGCGCCTACGAAAGCCGTGGCGAATAGGAAGGCCATTATGACTGTGAAGATTAGTGTGTGTCCTCGGATGCCAGGCGAAAGTAGGAGTCTGATAGAGCTGGGCAGATAGAACCTGGATTTCTGCTCTGGTAGGGTCAAAACACGGTCTCGCTAGGGCATCCTGGCTTACTGGTCTGTAAGAGGAAGCCTAATCATTTCTACGGTACCGGCCTTCGGCTCGGCTCGTAACTAAGCCTGGTCGTTTCTAGGGAGTTTCGACCCTGTGCCTAGCTCGGCACCTGCGTTGGCGTTTTGTTCAGGTCCAAGGGGTTATATGGAGTTCCTTAGGGGTCGGTTTCGAGGACGTCCGAGATTTGGTTGGTGCTCATTACCATCCGAGCGGTGAGATGAAGCGGCATGTTCGTGCCTTCATCTACGTGGCTGCGGTCTTGGGTAAGGAGTCGAAGGTTGCTGACGCATTGTTCAAACTTGCCGAGGTCAAAGAGGTTCATGTTATCCCCGGCCGACACGATATCATGGCGGTCGTGGAGGTTCCTAGAAAGCTTCTCGAGCCCGACGCGCAGAGCATTTACTGGTTCATTGTCGAGCGTATCAAGACGATTGGGGATGTCACGGACACTGAGACCCTTATTCCGATCGTCTCGGCTTCGAAATGGTCCGACTAACCCTCGACCACTCTCGCGACGCGGGAACTTTTGAGCAATCCGCCTAAATCTTTTCTGAGGGGTGTTCCCGCCGGGCTTTGTTCCGGGTTTGTTTCTTCGAGACGGGTGCATTATGGGCTTGTCCCGGCTTTTAGATCGCCATGTTTTCCCTCTGGACAAGCGTGGAAGATCATGTTTTGGAATTCGTGGGCTTAGAATCGGGATCAGGGCTGATAGTGTGGGATTTTCGCGAGTCGGGTTCCTCCCTCAACCGCTCTTGCGCCGCAAGATGCTCTGCTCCTATCCCCCCTCCTTTTTCTAGACAAGATTCTCTGTCCGGCGTGGATACGGGGCGAGGCAGGCTTATCAGGGCACAATCCGGGTTTAGATGATAAGGGAAGATACGGGAAATCTAGAGCTGTTTCCGAACAATTTCCAGGCGAGGTGTTAGCCGATTCCCAGAGTAGTGATCAGAGCTGATTCTGGGCGAATTCTCTTGAATTCCTGTTGCCAGGGGTCATTTGTCCCCGTTCTCCCATCTGAATTTCTTCAGTGCCAAACCAACCCGGGTTTGTCCGGCATGCCTTTTCCGGCGGGTCCACTGGGGAACCCGCTTGATTCTTGAAAGTAGCAGTTTGATTCTTCTGGTTGAGCTACCGGATCAAAATCAGTAGTATCCGGCTAGCCAGGACGGCTTCAACAAAAGCGTCCCTTGGCTCGGTCGCATGTGATACTTGAGGTTGGGAGATAGTGTTCTGACTCCTTTCCATAAGGTATCAATGCGAATATCGGACTGGGGCTCTTGATAAAAGGGGCGCCGATTGTTTCCACCTAATTACCTCAGTTTTCTCCTGCGAATTTCACAGGTAACCAAATCGGGATTGTGGATTCCACAAACACCAATCATTCGGCATAGTGCATTCTCCGAGCTAGCTTGATTTCAGTGGAGATGCATTTCTTCATCCGGGCGAGGTGCCCTCTGTGCAGGTCAGTCCACATCATTGGCGTCCTTCCGATAATTTTCCACAAGGCCCAATCTTTGGAACGCCAGACAAGATGTCTCTCAACCCGTATATTGGGTTTAGTAGGCTGTACTCTTCAGCATGACTGACAAAGCTTAATGGAACTAGGATTCGTGACCGAGCCAATCTCCTGGGTTTGGGTCTTTGCGGAATCCGAAATACGTTGCTCCGAGCTGGGACGATGTCTATGATATGATGATAGAACTTGCGCGTCAGATCAAAGGGGGAGGTTACTCGCCGGAAGTCATCGTGGGAGTCTCCAGAGGAGGTTGGCCTCCAGCTCGAGTCATGAGCGATCTTTTGGAAAATCCGAATCTTGCCAATATGAAGGTCGAGTTTTACAAGAACATCGGAGTCACCGCAAAAAGGCCGAAAATCACCCAACCAGTCACTTCCGAGGTCGTCGGAAAGCGAGTTCTGGTGGTTGACGATGTCGCCGACTCGGGACATAGTCTACGAGTTACAGTCAAGCATCTTGCCCGAAAAGGAGCACGAGAGATTAGAGTTTGTACGCTTTACCTGAAACCGAAGAGCATCTTCAAACCTAACCATTACGCCAGAACAACATCAAAATGGGTTATCTTTCCATGGGAGAGATTGGAAGCCATTCACCTCATCAAACGAAATTTCAAGTCAGGCGGGAATACACGCGCGGTAATTCGAGAGTTGAAAGGAAGCGGACTAAGCGCCTCGCTCATTCGTAGACTCTCAGCGTTAGATCGATGATAACGGAAAGAATCGGCCCTTACTTCATTTGGATCCAAGGATTCAGAAACGCCGAAATAGCGGACTCCGAGAAAGCTTTGCGAGAGCTGCGAGAATCGTCTAATGGCATTGAGCTTCAGCTCTTGCGTGCCGACAGGATTGCTGGCATTGAACACCTGTTGTTCGCGGCAAGAAACGCCGTTGACTCTTTCACAGGTAAGGATCGAAGGGCGAAACACCTCTCCATGGAGTTCTTACTCTTCACCTCGGGAGAACACCAAATAGTCGAAGCGATCAAGTTTCTCGGTGTAAGTGAGTCAAGCACAGAACTCGCCCTGGTCGGGTTTTCTGAAGATAATACCGACTCCCGTGTTTTGATTCAGAGAGCGACAGATGTTCTCAGAGGGATCTTGGACGATTCTGTACTGGATGTCGAGACCCAGAAGAAACAGGAAGATTTGAAGAACGGCTACGCTATCTCCGTTAAGCTGTTGAACGCGTCGAGGATGCCCGGTGAAACCGAGAGTGGCGTCGTGAAGAGGCTAGTTATCGAGCGCTCCGCACTCTTAGTTTTAGAGAACTAGAGCATCCTCTTCTCCTTCTCAATTCCCAAGATGCCGTCAGGCGGAATGACAGCGATCCCAGCCACTTTGCCAATAATTTCTATCAGGACTATCTTGCCTGGGTCCCGGAGATCCACCTTCCTTGGAATCTTTGTTGCAATAGCGTCGATGACTTCCTTCGACGAAACATCGCTTCGCCGCTTCTCGATCGAGACCCGAAACGTTTCACCATCCTTAATCGCTCCTGACTTCTCTGAAACCGCGTTTCCAATCGCCTCAATCTCTGTGGGCACAACTCTCTGAACCGGTTTCACTTTGAGAACATACCGAAACTCCCACGGTTTCTCTTTCAGCGTAGACCGTAAGTTCCGCACCACTCTGAGCGGGTCCAGGGACGTCTTGGCGACAGTCAGGCCGCTAACTGGAGTATAGCTAGTTTCCGCGGATCGGTCCCCGAGCTCTGCAATTAGATACCGTAGCTCAGAGTTTGCCTCTCGCTCATTGCCTCTCGCACTCGATACAAGAAGATTGAAGTCGCTTAGCAAAACTGTCATTCCTGTAGTTCTACATTCGACGGGAGAACCTTTCTGATGTCTTTTGACCCAATGGCTCCTTCCCGAAGAATCTGGATACCAGATTTGGTCTGTTTTACAACTGTGGACTCGAGTCCTGTGGAGGTGATGCCTCCATTCAGGACTATGTCGACTTTGCCGTCGAACACCTTGAACGCATCTTCCGCTTTCCTCAGCGGCGGGTTGCCGGAAATATTTGCACTGGTCCCTAGAAGGGATCCTCCAGCCTTCGAGATCAAATCTAACGTGTCCCCCCGGCCTGGGATTCTAAGGCCGACCATTTTCTCAAGACCAGTTACTTGGAAAGGGAGTTTCGCCTGAGATGGAACCACAATAGTTAGCGGACCCGGCCAATACCGCAACGCGAGCGTTTCTACATCGCCGCCAATATCGCCTAATTCTCTCGCCCTGCCAAGAGTGTCAACTAGGACTGGAAAGTTCCCCTTGCTTCTTCCCTTTACCGTGGCTACCGTGTTGACCGCTTTCTCATCGAAGGGATTGCATCCTAGCCCGTACACCGTGTCCGTTGGATAGACTACGAGTCCACCGCTCTGTATCGCGGTTGCTGCTTTCTGAATCGAGTCGCTGGTAATGTTGAGAAATTGAGTCAGCATTGCTGGTAACTTTCCCGGACCAAGTCGACTCTTATATCTCGTTCACATCTCGTCGCCCGTGACACAATTTGGTAAGTCCGACAATCATCGTTCATGGTGGCGCTGGAGAGTGGCCCAAATCGAAGCAGGCAGCTGGACTGTCGGGCGTCAGACTGGCTGCGACCAGAGGATTCAGACTCCTTCAACAAGGACAATCTTCCATTAAAGCGGTTGAGGCTGCAGTTATGGAAATGGAGGATAATCCAGTCTTTAATGCGGGAAGCGGGTCAACCCTGAATCTTGTAGGCCAAGTTGAGGCGGATGCTGGAATCATGGATGGGAAGACTCGTAGGGGCGCGGGGGTCGCTCTTCTTCGGCATACAAAGAACCCGATAAGTCTCGCGAGACTCGTTATGGAGAAAACTGATCATGCTTTGCTTGCCGGTAAAAGTGCCGAGAGGCTTGGCGACGCGTTCGGGTTGCCAAGGGCGAACTTGAAGCTTCCAGAGCGGGTCTATCAATGGGAACAGGCAAGACGAGGCTTGGCAAAAGGCGTTCTTGGTAATTTTTCGAGAAACCTGAAACTGATACGGAGCAAAGGCCAAAACATAGTCGGAGATACCGTTGGAGCTCTTGCGATTGATCAGAATGGAGACTTAGCCGCCGCGGATTCTACAGGCGGAGTCTCGTTGAAACTTCCGGGGAGGATCGGGGACAGCCCTATCCTTGGAGCGGGATTGTACGCTGACAATAGGGTAGGAGCGGCCACCGCCACAGGTGTTGGAGAGATAGCGATGAGATTGGTCGTTTCCAAATCGGCTTGCGACGCAATGCAGTCCCTGACCGCGCAGCAAGTTGCGTCCCGAACCGTAAACTTGGTGACGAGACTGGCCGGTCGAGGACTGGGGATTGTCACTCTCGACTGCAATGGGCTATATGGCGTTGCTCACAATACTCCACACCTCTGTTGGGCTAGCTTAACAAAGAATCGAAGTCTCGTATCGCAAATACATCGTTGATTCCGAGGGCGCGTTCTCCCGACCATAGTCGTCATATTTTCAAGGGTTTTTGGGAAGCCTTTTAAGAAGGTACAAATCGCGGTAACCCCTAGTTTTCGGAGACGATCAAAATGATACCCTATACCAAGGGGGAGGAATGGGGCGAAGATGAGGATTGGGGCGGCGAAGATGAGTGGGGCGAGGATGACGATTGGGGCGGCGGGGATAATGGCGCCGAGGACAACTAAGGTCTCCGCCTAACTACAAAACATACAAACTGTTTCTGGAAAGCCACTGAAAGGGTAACAGGAGTTCTATTTTGGACCAACAGGAGGGCATTCCGTATTAGGACGAAAAACTATGCAATACCTATCATGCAGACTCAAGGCGCTGCCCTTAATCGCGTTAAGTCTGCTCTTCTTGGTACCTGCGATGGCTTTCCAAACGGCCGACGCTAGTACCGTTAGCAATGGAGATTTTCAAGCTCAAAGCTTCTCAAAGGTGGTTGACTGGTACGACTACGTGCGACAGTACGCTGCTAACAACAATCTACCTCAACCAAATGCTACTGAACACGCGTACATCTACACGAACTACGTTAACGTGGGCGGGTTCCAGATCTTCTATGCAGGGCTCGTGAACGCGACCCACAATGGAACGTTCGTGACCATACCCATCCAGACCTTCTTCGAACACTTCAAGACCGTCGGGGGAAAAGACGCCGTAACAGCTTCTTCATTCATCAGCCTCGTCAGCTTCAACGAATCCAACGCCGACCCCTACCCCAACTCGCCTGACAAGACCGACACAGTCTACGCTAGCTTCAGCCTCGGCGTGAACCTAACAACAATCACTGGCCACAAGTTGCCGGGCTACGTCGCAACCAGCCAAATCACACCCCTAACCCAGGTCGACAGCCAACACTACACGTGGGGACTGAAATACACCAACCTCAACGCAATATGGTGGAAGATCAATCCTGATCCATTCTTCCCAACCGCTGACCTCGTCACACCGAGAGGCTTCGCCCAGTACAACGAACTCAGTTTCAACTATGCGCTTGCAATCGATCCCACGTCTAAGACGGCAACGCTAACCACGAGCTACACCGTCGGCAGGATGACAGACCTTTACATTCTATCCCCGACGCCAGCAATCCATCTCAATGCAGCAGGAACTTACAACCTAACCGGTTACCAGATCAGTAACCAGAACATTTACCAGTTCCTACAATTCAGACAAATGAAGCTCTCGATAGTCCTTGCGAACAAGGCAATTCTTGCCGGAACGGTCTCCGACAAAGACGACTCAGGCGCAAGCGTCGACAACAGCAACTCAACTGACGTCACCCATACCGCGGTGAATACAGACGCGAGCGACGGCGACAAGATCTTCAGAGCAGACTTCGGTGTGAAATCGAAATACCAGCTCTACAACTATACAGCAGACTCCTCCGAGAACACCGCCTCTCCATACAGTGTAAACGTGAGAACGGTCAATGTCAATGCTTGGGCCGGGAACCACGCCTTCTGGTTCCAGAACCGCTTCATGGGATTCCTACCCCTGTTCGTCGCCAACGTAGATCCTGGACTAATCCAGCAGGCCAAAGCAGGACTCAGAGACTTCACCGTCGCAGACTACCTCTACATCATATCCTATCCAACATGGGGCGGCTACAAGATTGTGCACGACCCAGACTACACTGCATTCTATACTCCCGCTAGCAATGTTGGACTACTCACCGCCATATTCCTAGCAGTAGCTGTCGCGGCAGGAGTTGGAGGCCTATTCGCTTTCCTTTTCAGGAAGCGAAGAGCTGCCGGCATAGCAGTCAGTGGAGTTGGGCCGACTGGTCCAAGCCCGACTCAGGATCCGACCCCCTCGGGCCCAACTATTCCTGGACGATAGCTTGAATTTTCTACCTTTACCTCTTTTTCTCGGTCGCTTAGTGAACAGTGAGCTAAACTTCATCTTCAAAGCCAGTACCACCGCGAATTACCCATGGCAACCTCCGGTCCAGCGATAGATGTATCACATCTAACGAAAGTCTACGGGCCGACGGTTGCACTCTACGATGTCACGCTATCTGTGAACACGGGCGAAGTGCGAGGCCTTCTTGGACCCAACGGGTCCGGAAAATCGAGTCTGATGAAAACAATCATGGGCTTGACGAAGCCATCTTATGGTTCAATTCAGGTTCTCGGCTATGACGTCCGAGCCAGCCCAATGGACATCAAGAAGATCGTTGGCTACGTTCCTGAGTCCCCACGGCTGTACGAATTTCTTACTGCCACCGAATATCTTGATTTCATAGCAGATGTCCGAGGACTACCTTACGAACAGAAAAAGGAACGCATCGCTCGATTTGTTGACGCCCTCGACCTTGAGGGAAAGCAAGGTGACATGATAAGCAGCTACTCGCAAGGCATGAAGCAAAAAGTCGCGATCATCGGAGCATTGCTCCACAGGCCTCGGGTCTTGCTCATGGACGAACCGCTCAACGGCCTAGACCCAAAGTCAGCCAGGCTAGTTAAGGAACTCATTCACGGTTTTGCCAAAGAAGGTGTATCGGTGATATTCAGCACGCACATTCTTGAGATCGCGGAGGCCATTTGTGACAAGCTAACCATCCTTCAGGCTGGGAAAATTCTGGCAGAAGGAACCTCGAAGGACTTGAGGGAGAATGCGGGACTTCCGGGATCCGGTCTCGAAGATGTCTTTCTAAAACTTACCGGAACGAAGGGAGTTGAGGACATCGTTGAGGCACTAATTAGATGAGACTTGCCGTTCTGTTCAAGTTTGCCAAGGTTCTCATGATTTCACGTCTTCGCAGCACTCGCCGTTCGATCGTTTCTCGAAGTATCACTAGTCGGCCGATTCTCATCGGCCTCATAGGCATCGTTCTCTTCGTCGCTGCACTGCTTTTCGGTTACCTGACAACTGTTTTCCTTAGCTCCGGCGGAGCCCCTTTGACGGGGCCGGTTGCGCATCAGCTGGTGGTAACCATTTTTGGAGGAATCCCTCTTTTCCTCGTGGGCTTCTACTTTACGATGGGACTCTTGTGGGAGGTGAACGCTTCCACAGAGGCCGAAAGCACGGACGCGATCAACTGGCTGCCCATTACACCGGGGGAATACGTCGCAGCCTCAGCTCTCTCGACCAGCTACACCTACTCTCCATTACTCATGGTCGCATTCGGCTACGCTCTCCCTATCGGGATTCTTACAGGGAATCTCGTTGGATTCCTAGTGCTTGTTCCAGTCGCCCTCTTGTCCACATCTGTTGGGTCGGTCAGCGTCGAGATTCTGAGGTCGGCACTGGCAAGCGCTTCAACAGCGTTCAACAAGCTAGGGGGTAGGATCACCGTTATCATGCGAATCCTCGGAATAATCCTGATACTTCTTGTTACCCAGCTCCTATTCAGCGGAGTGTTCCTAGTCCGGATCATAAGCTCTCTCGTCGGAACAGCGGCCGCGGCAAGCTTCGTACCTGTCTTCTGGCCGACTCTCGCAATCACCAAGCTGCTTCAATCCGACTTTCTAGGAAGCGCAGGATTCCTAGGGCTGAGCATAGCACTGTTTCTATTACTTTCATACATTGCCCTATCACTCAGAGCCAAGTATTGGGCCGTGTCCCCTGGAGCGATTCATTTCACCGGAGCTGGTTCCGTATCAGGGCCGAGCCGGCTCGGCTATCTTGGCCTAAGCTCTCCCTCGATCGCGATGCTCAAGAGAGAAATTCGATCGGCAACCCGAAGAAAAGAAGTGGTCAGACTGATGGCAATCCCGATCATAATGCCCATCATGATATCCTTCCCCGCGATCTTCTC
>Ga0209376_1004457_pt1 | contig 12149 bp, 15 predicted proteins | sample GraSoiAngelo_134_FD_185891 | JGI IMG/M metagenome (GOLD analysis project Ga0209376, IMG submission 185891) | Grasslands soil microbial communities from the Angelo Coastal Reserve, California, USA - 14_0929_05_30cm (SPAdes) (version 2) | ecosystem: Environmental > Terrestrial > Soil > Grasslands ... | reverse complement strand
CCTGTCGCCCTCGGTCTGCATGTCCGCGAAACGCACGTCGAGCGCCGCGTACGCGGAGCGCGCGGCCTCGACGACGCGGCGGAAGCCCGCGGGGCCGCGGATCTTCTCACCACGCAATCCCTGGTGATCGACGTACTCAGGCGCGAACACGCGATCCGCGGCGCTCGCGTCGCCAGTGCTGAACATATCGCAGATCTGGCGCAGGACGCGCTCCGCTAGCTCGGGCGTCGCAGCCAATCGCGGATCGCCTTCTCGAACGCCTCAGGCGCTTCGATGTTCGCGATGTGACCGGCATCGGGGATGACCGCGAGCGTCGAGGCCTTGATGCCCTCGTGGATCGTCTTCGCGTTCGCGAGCGGCGTGATAGCGTCGACCTCGCCGACGATGACCGCGGTCGGGACGTCGATCGTCGCGAGGTCTTTTGTGCTGTCGGCGCGACCGGCCATCGCGATGCTCGCCTGCGCGACGGCCTCCTTGTTCTGTTTGCGGATGAGCTCCTTCAGTGCCGGCCAGTGCGGCGAGTCATCGCGCAGCCACTTTGGCGGCGTCTTGAGGAGCGCCTCGACGCCGTGCTCGCGGATCGTCGTCGCGAGGCGGTGGCGGTTCTGCGCTGCCTCGGGCGTGTCGGCCTCGGCCTTCGTGTCGATGAGCGCGAGTCGTTCGATGCGTTTGCGGTGCTGGCGCCACAGCGCGAAGGCGACGTATCCGCCCATCGAGAGTCCGGCGATCGCGGCGCGGTCGACCCCTGCCGCGTCCATCGCGCCGATGACCGCGTCTGCGTAGTCATCCACCGTCGGCTGCCGGCTCGGCAGATCGCTCCGCCCGAAGCCGGGGAACGAGGGCGCGATGACCGGGTTCGCCACGTCGGCAAGCGAGCGCAGCTCGCGTTCCCACATCGAGCGGTCAAGAGGGAAGGCGTGCAGCAGCACCAGCGCGGGCATGGGCGTGCAGTGTGCGACAGAATCACCGCATGCGCGTGAAGCGGATCGTCAACTCCGGGCGCGAGCGCAGCGCGAATCCGATCTTCAAGGGCGACGTCGACTACCAGACCGCGGTCGGCGATGACGTCAGCAAAGACCTGCGGCTCTCAGAGGTCCACTTCAAGAGCGGCGCGGTGAATCGCTGGCACATGCACTCCTGCGATCAGATCCTCATCGTCACCGAGGGCGAGGGTGTCGTGGCCGACGAGCGTGAGGAACGCGTCGTGACCGCGGGCGACGTCGCGTTCATCCCGGCGAACACGAAGCATTGGCATGGCGCCAAGCCGGGCAAGGACATGACCCACTGGTCGATCCTCGCTAACGGCAAGACGACCATCGTCGAATAGCGCGTGGGCCGAACTCAAGTCATCGTCGGCGCCACCGTCGCGGGCCTCGTCGTCCTGACGCTGTTCCTGTTCCTTGACTCGTTGAACTTCGCGGGCACGGCGCAGATCGTGGGCTACCAAAGGACGGCCGACCCGCGGAGGATCGTCGTGATCGTCGCGCTCGCTCGCCTCGACGACGTCGCCGAGCGACAGATACAAGAGGACGCGAGCACGGTGCGCATCACGGTCCGAAAGCGGACGACCTCCGGCACGGCACAAGCCGACCTCATCTTGTTCCCGGTCACGCTCACCCTGCGCGAGGCGCTGCGCGATCGCGCCGTGCTCGACGACAAGGGCGCACCCGTCGCCGATCGCGGGGTGTATGAGGCGCCACAGCCAACGACGCGTTAGCGGAAGCTCTGCGGCAGCTCCGTTCCCGCCATGCGCTCGAGACGTGCGATGCGCTCTGCGATCGGGGGGTGCGTCGAGAAGAGGCCCGTGAGCCCGCCTGGCAGGAGCGGCTGGACGATGAACAGCGGCGCGACCGCAGGGTTCACCGGCAGCGGCACCTGGCGGCTGTACGACTCGAGCTTGCGCAGCGCCGACGCGAGGCCGAGCGGATCGTGCGTGAGCGCCGCGCTCTGGTCATCCGCGCTGTACTCGCGCGAGCGCGAGATCGCGAGCTGGACGAGCATCGCCGCGATGGGCAGCAGGATGATCCCGAGGATCATGCCGATCATGCCGAGCTGGCCCGAGTCACGGTCGTCGCGATCGCCGCCGCCGAACCAGAGCGACCACTGGGCGAGCTGCGCGAGGTAGGAGATCGCGCCAGCGATGGACGCGACGACGGCCATGACGAGCGTGTCGCGGTTCTTCACGTGACCGAGTTCGTGCGCGAGGACCGCGGTGAGCTCTCGCTCGTTGGCGATCTCGGTGATGCCGCGTGTCACCGCGACGACGGCGTGCTGCGGATCGCGGCCCGTCGCGAAGGCGTTCGGCGCAGGCTGGTCGATAACGTAGACGCGAGGCTGCGGCACATCCGCGATCTGCGCGACGTGACCGACGATGCGGTACAGCTCAGGCGCCTCCTCTGGCGTGACCGGCTTCGCGCCCGCGAACGACAGCGCGATGCGGTCGCTGAACCACCAGGCGCCGAAGTTCATGAGGAGCGAGATGCCGAGCGCGAACGGTACGGCGGACTCTCCGAAGAAGAGCCGCGCGCCGAAGATGAGCAGGAGCGTGAGGACCGCGAGGAGACCAACGGTCTTGATCGTGTTCATGCTTCTGATTCTCGCACCGCGTTCATGAACGAGATGTGAAGCCGGAATCGGCGCTCCGCAGGGCGGAACGACCCTTACTGCGCGGTGAGCAGCCTGCCGGTCATCGCCCAGAAGATCGGTCCGAGCACGACCGACGCCAGGCCGCCGAACACGAGGATGAGCGGCGTGCTGCCGATCACCGTGGCGATGAAGAGGAGCACGAGATCGATGCCCGCGGCGATCGCGAGCTGGGCGTAGAGCCGTCGCAGGTCGGTCCGCGCCGCGAGCGCGCGGCCGGCGACGATGAGCCACACGCCAGCGAGCGCGAACGTCGCGAAGCCGCGTGGATCGGTCGGCGAGACCTCGAGGTCGGCGTAGCCCTGTGCGTCGCTGATGGCGGCGAACACGCCGTGCGTCGCCGAGAGGAGGGAGTACGCGACGCCGAATGCGCTGATCCAACCCCCGAGGGCGCCGCCGATGAACGCGCCGACGGCGCCGGTGCCGAACGCGGCGCAGAGCGCACCCGCGGCGATGAGCGCGTTCGCGAGCGCCGACGCGCTCGCGTTGGTCGGGTCGGTCCGCACGAAGCCGAGGTAGACGATCGCGTAGAGGATCGAGAAGAGCGCAACCCCATAGGCGGCAAAGCCACCCCACCGCCGGAACGCGGCGTCCCCACTCACGCGCGAGTTATAGCCCTATCAGATCTCTCGCTGCTGGAAGCTCCATATCGCGAGGCCGAGAAAGGCGACGATCCATGCCGCGGTCCACGCGAGATACAGCGCGTCGGGCGGCTCGGACGCGAAGAAGGGGTTGCCGGCGGCAGCGGGCCCGGAGGCGCGGATGGCCGCGATGATCGTCGCGGGCTCAAGCGCCCACACCGCGCCACGCCACATGCCGTCGGTCGGCAGGATGAGCCGCGTGGCGGTGCCGATGTGCGTCGCGGTCGCGTTGTTCAGCACGAGGCCGACGCCGCCGACGATCCCGCCGATCCACGCGACGCCCCAGAGGATCAGCGCGACGACGCCGCCGACCATGCCGGCGAGTCGTGTCGAGAGCGCGAGGGCCAGCGTGAGGACCACGATGCCTTCGATGACCATGAAGCCGACGAACTCGAACGGATGTGGCGGGACGTACTGCACGATGCGGTCGACGAGGAAGAGCTGCAGCGCGGTCGTCGGCAGCGCGTAGATGAGGATCGTCGCGATGACGCCGAGCCACTTTCCGATGACGAACTCGGCGCGCGAGATCGGGCGCGCGAGGATCGCCAGCGCCGTCCCCGACTCGAGGTCCCCGGAGAGCGACGGCGCGCCCGCGAACACCGCGGAGAACGAGAGCGTGAAACTGAACATGAAGCCGACGAGGATGAGCAGCTGCGAGACGACGGTCACCTGCTCGACGCGGGTCATCGGCCGTCCGCCTACCGTCGTCACCTGCGCGATGCCCCAGCTCGTGAGCGCGACGACGATGAGCGTGAGGCCGATGAGGACGAGGAAGAGGCGCCGGCGCAGCAGCTCGAGCACGGTGAGGCGGGCGATGAGGAGCACGAGCATCAGTCGCCGCTCAGCAGGCGGAGGAAGCGATCCTCGAGCGTCTCATGCCGCGGCTCGACCGCGTGCACGCGTCCACCCAGTCCGACGACATGCGCGACGAGGTCTGGGACGCGGTCCGCGTCGACGCCGCGCACGACGAGCCAATCGCCGTCCTCGTCGATCGCGCCGAACGGCGCGAGCTGGTCCTTCGCGCCGCGCGGAAGACCCGAGACGCGTATGCGCACAGTGTCGCTGCGCAGCAGCTCGTCGAGCGTCCCCTCGGCGATGACCTTCCCGCGATCGACGACCGCGACGCGATCGCAGACCTGCTCGACCTCGGAGAGCAGGTGCGAATTGAGGAACACGGTGACGCCGCGGTCACGCAGGCCACGGATGATCTCGCGGACGTCGTGGCGCCCGACCGGATCGAGGGCGCTCGTCGGCTCGTCGAGGAGCACGAGCTCGGGGTCGCCAAGCAGCGCGACGCCGAGACCGAGCCGTTGCTGCATGCCCTTCGAGAACGTGCCGACGCGCGATGACCCGCGGTCCTGAAGGCCGACGACGGCAAGTGCGTCCTCGATCTCGCGCGACCACGCCGCGCGGTCGACGCCGGCGAGCTCGCAGTGGAGCAGCAGCACCTCACGCGCGGTGAGCCACGGCTGATAGCGGAAGAGCTCGGGCAGGTAACCGACGCGGCGGCGCGAGGCGCGCTCGCCGATGGGTTGGCCGAGGATCTCGGCGCTGCCGGACGTCGGGCGCGCGAGCCCGAGGAGCAGTTTCACGGAGGTCGTCTTGCCGGCGCCGTTCGGCCCGAGGAAACCGAAGATCGCGCCGCGCGGGATCGTCATGTTGAGACCGGCGAGAGCCTGTAGCGCGCCATAGCGCTTGGCCAGGTCGCGCGTGACGATCGCCGGTGTGTCGATCACGCTAATGGAGCGAGTTTGCCACCGCCATGATCTGCGCCTCGGTCAGCGTTCCGGCGACTCCGTACACGAGCCCGTCCTTCGACCAGATGACCGCGCTGCCGAGCCCGGTCGAGTCACCGACGAAAACGCCCTGCACGCCCTGCACGGTGACGTTCTTCGACGTCGCCACGTCGACAGGGATCGGGATGGGCAGCGTGCTCGACGGATCCTTGATCGCTCTGATCTGCGCCGCGAGCTGCGGCGAGATGCCGGGTTGCGCGAGCAGGTATTGCTGCAGCTGCTCCACCGTGACGCCGTCGCTCTGCACGACCGGGCCCTTGCCCTGCGCGATGATGAGCATCGGCATGCCGCTCAGCGGATTTGCCCCCGTGGCGCCGGCCGGCGCCGTCGCCTCGCCGTAGAACTGCACGACCCCCGGGCCGCCGGTGATGAACAGCTTCGCGCCGTCGATGTTCGCGGGCATCGGCGGCGGCGTGCGTTGGAGACGCGCGGCCGACGCGCGCGTGCGCTCGGCGGAGAACGTGAACGTCGCGGTCGTGCGTGGCATCACGCCGTAGCGTGCCTTCGTCGTGTTCACGCCGGCAGGAAGCGTCGCTCGCAGCACCTTCATGCCGCTCTCACGCTCGGCGGTCGCGAGGTCGGGGACGTCAATGGGTTGCGGGGGCGTCGACCACACCAGCGTGCCGTACTGCGCGAACCCGGTCGCGCCGCTGAAGTCGCTGCTGGTGATCGGCACCGCGACGACCTGCTTCGGCTCGAAGATCGTGAGGATCGTCTCCGCGACGCCGCTCACCGTGAGGAGCACGGCGATGATGGCCACCGATGCGGCCGCCGCGAGTCCCTTCACCCAGAGCGACACCGCCGGCGCACGCGGCGCGCGCGGCGCCGAGATGACCGGGGCGATGCGCTCGCGCTCGACACGCTCGCGGATCCGCGAGAGCGCTCGCTCGGTGTCGACCTGTACGTCGGGCGTGTTCATGATCCGGTCGATGTTCGGGTCCATCATCGCGTGACCTCCTTGCGAAACGCGTCCTCGGCGCGACGGAGCATGGTGCCGATGCTCGAACGACGGAGACCGAGCGCCGCCGCGATCTCGTCGTATGAGAGTCCGCTGTAGCGCAGGGCGAGCAGCGCGGCCGCGCGCTCGTCGATCCGCGCGAGCGCGCCACGCACTTCCGCGCGGGTCTCGGCGTCCTCGGTCTGCTGCGCGGGATCGACGGGCACGTCGCGCGCGACGGTATCCGCGGTCTCGCGCCGGCCACGCCGCTCACGCGAACGGATGACGTTCAGCGCGGTGTGCGCCGCAGCCGCGTGGAGCCACGCGGGCGCGTAGCCCGCGTCCGCGGGATGCTTGCGATAGAAGGAGACGAAGACGTCCTGCGCGACGTCCTCCGCCTCATCGACATCGCGCACGACGCGGTAAGCGATCGCGACCACGCGGGAGTACTCCCTTCGAAAGAGCGCCTCGAACGAGGCCGGCATCGCCGGCGCGGCAACCACCCCGCGCAGGGCCTCCGACGCGGCGCCCATCTCTTTCCTCAAGGCACCGCGGAGGCGCGGATAGTGACAAGGGCGGCGTCCTCGGCCTCGTAATCGAGGTTTCCCGCGGCCTTCGGGTCGGCGGGGGGCTCGGCGGCATACCACTCCAGGGCGCGCCGCAGCCCTTCTTCTCGCGAGACGACCTCGCGGTAGCCAAGCTCGCGACGGATCCGCGATGTGTCCGCGACGAGGTGGTGATCCCACATGTCCGGACGCGCATCGCGCAGGTGCGCCGGCAGGTCGTCATTCGGACGGATGACGAGCTGTCCGCCCCAGCTCACCTGGCGCGCGATGAGGGATGCCCACTCGGAGAGCGGAAGGGCGTCGGGCTCGCCGACGTTGTACACGCGCCCTGTGGCGCGCGCGTCCGTGGCCACAAGCGCCACGGCGTGCGCCGCGTTATCGACGTGCGTGCGCGACGACTGGAACGCGGCGTTCTTGTCGCTCACGAGGATGAAGCGCCGCCGATCGTTCATCCGCTTCCAGAGCCAGTAGAAGCGGCGCTGTCCGTCGCGCTCGCCGTGCACCATCGGAAAGCGCACGACGCTGCCGGCGAGTTCACGATCCTGCATCGCGACGCGCTCGACGAGGATCTTTTCGTAATCGTCCATCCACGCCGGCCGCTGCGTGATGACGGCGGGCGTGTGCTCGCGGTACACGTAGAGGCTCTCGCGCAGCGGCGAGTCCTCGTCGAAGGGCGGCTCGAGCGGCGGGCCGGGTTCGGTACCGTGAAGCCGGCCGTACGCGCGATACACATCCATGCTGCTCACGACGACGAGGCGCCCTGCGATGCCGCGGACCGCGTCGGCCGTCGCGCGCGCCTGGTTCTCGGTCATCGCGCGCATGTCGACGACGACTTCCGGTGAGAACTCGGCGATCGCCTCACGGTGATCCGCGATCGCGTCGCGGTCACCGTGGATGTGACGAACGTCCGGCGGCAGATCGGTCTCGTGCTCGCCGCGGTGGAAGATCGCGACGTCGTGTCCGGCCTGCGCGAGCTGTCGCACGACCGACGGTCCGACGAAGATCGTGCCGCCGACGACGAGGACGCGGATCACAGGTGCGTCGCGAACCAGCGGACCCCGTCGATGGCGGCGCGAGTGCGGTTGGCGGTCTTGGTGAAGCCGTGGCCCTCGTCGGGGAAGATGAGCGCCTCGACCTCGACGTTGCGCTTGCGCAGCTCATCGATCATCTGCTGCGCCTCGATGAGCGGCACGTTCGTGTCGTTCGCGCCGTGCTCGACGAGCAGCGGCGTCCGCACGCGATCGAGCTTGTTGATCGGCGAGAGGCGTTCGAGGAGATCGCGCTCGGTATCGGGATCGCCGTACTCGGACTTCGAGACCGCGGCCATCCACGGCTGCGTGTGCGAGAAGAACGTGAGGAAGTTCACGATGCCGCAGACGCAGACCGCGGCCGCGAACATGTCGGGGAATTCGGTGATGCCGGCCATCGTCATATAGCCGCCGTACGACCCGCCGGTGATGCCGATACGCTTCGGGTCCGCGACGCCGATGCCTATGACGTGGTCCACGCACGCCTTGATGTCGCGCACGCCGTCGAACCGCTTCTCGCGGTCGTCGAGGTGCATGAAGGACTTGCCGAATCCCGTCGATCCGCGCACGTTGTGCGCGAAGACCGCGATGCCGTTGGCCAACAGCGCCTGATATGTGCCGTTGAAGAACGGGCGCTCCTGACCCTCGGGTCCGCCGTGGAACGAGAGCACGCAGGGCCCGGGCGCATGGAAGTCACGCGGAACGTAGAGGAGGCCCGAGAGCGGCAGGCCATCGTGCGCGCCGAAGCGCTCGACCCGAGGTCGGACGAGCGTAGAGAGGTCTACGCCGGGATGGGGACTGCGGGTGAGCTGACGCAGTCTTCCGCCGATATCCGCGACCCAGATGTCGACCGGCGCCGTCGATCCGTAGCAGACGATCGCCATGCGCTGCCCGTCGTGAGAGAACAGAGTTGCCGTTGTGAGTTCCGCGGGAAGATCTACTCGCGTGTGAGTCCAGCCCTGCCGCTTGATGATCTCGAGCTCGTCCACGCCCGCGACGTTCCACTTCAGCGCGACGACGGCGTCGTCGTCGCTCGTGCGCCAGCCGTCGAGCTCGGCATCGTCCCGCACCGCGATGTATTCGAGGTGTCCCGGCGAAGTTATCCGTGCCAGGCCGAGTAGCTCGCGGTCCTGATCCGCGATGAGCCACACGTCCTCACCGACGAAGCGCGGCGCGAAGAACTGCGTCTGGCCGGGATGCGGCGTGATGAGCGTCTCCGCGCCATCGGCGACAACGTACGCGTTCGAGTCGCCTCGCGCGACGACACGCGTGAGCGCAAGGCGTGTGCCGGCGCGCGACATGTGGTTGACGCGGGTGAGACCGCGACGCTCGCCGATCGAACGCCACGTGTTGGTCGCGACATCGACCGCGAATGCGTCGTAGCGAGCCGCGTCGTCGCGGCTCGAGGCGACGAAGAGCGTCTTGCCGTCGCGCGACCACATCGCGATCTGGTTGTTGTCCGCACCACCCGCGCTGAGCCGCCGCAGTCCCGATCCATCAGGCCGGATCAGATAGATCTGCTGGTTCAGGCCGCCGCCCGGCGCCACTTCGACGGCGATGAGCTCTTCGGTCGGCGACCACATCGCGTTCGTGACTTGATCGGGGAACGCGGTGACGCGCTCGGGCCAGCCACCCTCGAACGCGACGGTCCAGACCTGCGGCGTGCCCGAGAGGTCACTGAGGAACGCGATGCGCGAGCCGTCCGGCGAGAAGGATGGCGTATGGCAGAAGCCGATCCCCGCGAGGCGCTCGACGGTGCGGACGAGCTCGTCGTCCGCGGTACGCGGTGCCGTCGTGACCGTCACCGGTTGATTCTCCCACCGGTCGCGCCGCGGCTGCGACCACCTGTGACAGCGGCGTCGTTAATGACACCCTAGAACGATGCTCGTTCGCGAGCAGCCTGCGACCGACCTCACCATCGCGACGCGTATCCTCGCGCGCTCGGGCGCGCTCGTGGGGGATCGCCGCATCACGCTGCGGCTTCGGGACGTCATGTACATCGGCGGCCGCGACGTCGAGCTCAGCACGATGACGCCGTACGACGTCGCGGTCGTCCTGTCGTCCGACGGGTCGACGTTGCACGGTCAGGCACCGTCCGACATCGCCGACTACCTCGAGGTGCATCGCCGCTCGCCGCACGCCGCGAGCGTCGCCCGCACGAGTGACGGCGACTACGTCTGCGCGCCGACACTTCGCGGCTGCGTCGTCGCGGCGCTGCGTCGCGTGCGAGGTGAGAATGAGACATCGGCCGACGACGCGACGATCGAGGCGGTCTGGCTCGATCTCGTCTCGCAGGCGCGCATCTCGGGCGCGCTCATCGGCGCGTTCCCCACGGAGAACGAGGCGCCGTAAACGCATGCCTGCTGGGTCATCTGGCGGGCGTCCGACGCGCTGGCGAGCCACATGCAAGGCAGTGCTGCGTGGATTGGATCGGTGCCATCCTCGAGAACATCCGCGAGATGGAGTGCCCGTGCTGCGGCGCTCGCCTCGCGTCGTGCGCGGTGCGCGGCATCACCGCCGAGCCGAACGCGCTCGTCGTGCGGCTCGCGTGCAGCGTCTGCGGTGAGAACAGCGTCGCGGTCGTTAAGCGCGACGAGAAGCAGGTCGTGGCACCGATCACGCGCGACGACGTTCTCGATGCACACGACTTCCTCAAGACCTGGCACGGCGCCGTCTCGGAGCTCATCGGCTCGACCGCGGCCTGATACACGCGAAGGAGAGAGCTCATGCCACGGATCCAGAAGGACGTCGTCGTCGACGTTCCCGTCCGCGCGGCCTACGACCAGTGGACGCAGTTCGAGACCTTCCCGCAGTTCATGGACGGCGTGAAGGAGGTCGTGCAGCTCGACGAGAAGACGATGCGCTGGCGCGCGCGCGTCGGCGGCAAAGAAGAGGAGTGGGACGCCGAGATCACCGAGCAGACCCCGGATCGCATCATCGCCTGGCGCAGCACGACCGGCGCGCCGAACGCGGGCGTCGTCCGATTCGAGCAAGTCGACCCGATGAAGACGCGCGTGTCGCTCGAGATCTCCTACGAGCCGCAACAGACCGCGGAGAAGGTCGGCGACGCGCTGGGCGTGCTCGAGCGCCGCGTCGACGGCGACCTGGGGCGCTTCAAGGAATTCATCGAGAAGCGCCAGGCACCGACCGGTGGATGGCGCGGTGAGATCCACGACGGCCAGGTCGAACGCGGCGGCGGGGGCACCCGGGCAACGTGACGCCACGGGTCGGCATCCTCGCCCCCATCGCGTGGCGAGTGCCGCCCCGTCACTACGGTCCCTGGGAGCGCGTCGTCGCACTGCTCACCGAAGGGCTCGTGGAGCGAGGCGTCGACGTCACGCTCTTCGCGACGGCGGACTCGGTCACCGCCGCTCGCTTGGAGAGCGTCGCGCCGCGCTCGCTCAACGAGGACCCTTCGCTCGATCCCAAAGTCTGGGAGTGCCTGCACATCGCGAATGCCTACGAGCGCGCGGCCGCGTTCGGCGTCGACCTCATCCACAACCACTACGATTTCCTGCCACTCTCGTACAGCGGGCTGACGCGCATCCCTCTCGTCACGACGATCCACGGCTTCAGCTCGGAGCAGATCCTCCCCGTCTACCAGCGCTACGACCGGAAGGTCACGTACGTCTCGATCAGCGACGCCGATCGTCATCCTTCGCTCACGTATGCGGCGACGATCTATCACGGGATCGACCTCGGGGAGTTCACGCCGCGGACCACCGCGGGCGAAGATCTCGTTTTCTTCGGGCGGATCCATCCGGATAAGGGCGTCGCCGAGGCGATCGAGGTGGCGCGCCGCACCGAGCGGCGTTTGGTGATCGCGGGCATCATCCACGATGAGGAATACTTCGCGCGCCAGATCGCGCCGCACATCGATGACGACCGTGTCCGCTACGTCGGGTCCGCCGGACCGCAGGAACGTGACGAGATCCTTGGCAACGCGCTTGCCCTCGTGCATCTCGTGAACTTCGCAGAGCCGTTCGGCCTCTCGATGATCGAGGCGATGGCCTGCGGCACGCCGGTGATCGGGCGCCGGCGCGGCGCCGTTCCCGAGGTGGTCGAGGACGGGCGCACCGGCTTCGTCGTTGACGACATCGCCGCGGCTGTCGACGCGGTAGGCGTTGTAGAACGCCTCGACCGCGCAGCCATCCGCGCGCGCTGCGCCGAGCGCTTCAGCCGGGACCGCATGGTGGAGGACTACCTGCGCGTGTACGAGGGCGTCCTCGCCCGCGGTGCCTCGGGCGTGCGATGACCACGTTCGACGTCGGGATGAACTACTGGCCCGCGCGCAGCGCGATGCGGTGGTGGCGCTCATTCTCGCGCGACGAGTTCGCCCGCGACGCGCACGTCATGGCCGACGCGGGCTGCGCATCGCTGCGCGTGTTTCTCTTGTGGGAGGACTTCCAACCCGAACCGCGGCACGTGTCGACGCGCGCCCTCCAGCAGCTCGTCGACGTCGCCGATGTCGCGCAGGAGGCGGGGCTGCGTATCGTGCCGACGCTCTTCACGGGACACATGAGCGGCGCGAACTGGCT
>Ga0209376_1004455_pt1 | contig 12151 bp, 10 predicted proteins | sample GraSoiAngelo_134_FD_185891 | JGI IMG/M metagenome (GOLD analysis project Ga0209376, IMG submission 185891) | Grasslands soil microbial communities from the Angelo Coastal Reserve, California, USA - 14_0929_05_30cm (SPAdes) (version 2) | ecosystem: Environmental > Terrestrial > Soil > Grasslands ... | reverse complement strand
TTACCGACAATGGCGTAGCACAGCAGATCTCCCACTTCGATCTGGGCGGCGATCCGCTCTCCATGGTGCTCCTCGTCGAGACCAGCTCGCGCATCGAACCCCTCCTCCCGCAGGTACGCAAAACCGGTATTCTATTCACGCAAACCGTGATGGGGCCAAGCGGCGAAGCCGCGGTGGTGGGTTTCAACGACGCGATCGACAAGCTGCAGGATTTCACTGCGAACGGGGACCTCATCGAGAACACTATCGCGCATGTGGGGCCAGGAACTTCGGGCTCGAGACTTTACGATGCCATGGCTGTAGGCGTGGAGATGCTCCAAAGCCGCCCGCAGGCGACCGCCGATAAACCCGGGCGCCGACGCGTGCTGATGATTCTGTCCGAAGCCACCGATGCCGGCAGCGAAGCAAAGCTGGGCGAAGTCCTGCGGCAGGCGCAGCTGGCTAACGTAACGATTTACAGCATCGGCCTTTCCACCACTCGCGCTGAGCTACAAGCCAAGCCGAAAGACACGCGGCCAAAAATCACGCCGCCCGGGACGTTTCCGCTTCCTCCGCAGCCCGGCACCCCGCAAACGCCCACCAGCGAGGAAAACCGCTACGGAAATATCGACCTGATGGCGGCGGCCGTGTGGGTCGTCGAGCACATCCACGATCAAGTGAAAGACCACGCGCTCGAAGTCGCCGCCACCGCTACCGGAGGTGCGCACCTCGCTACCTTTAAGGACCGTTCCATCGAAAAAGCCATCGACGAAATTGGCGGCGAGCTGCACTCGCAATACACCATTAGTTACACCCCGACCGGCTCGGACGCAACTGGCTACCATGAAATCAAAGTGAATGTCGTTCGCAATGACGCCAAAAACCTGAAGGTCCGCGCCCGCCCGGGGTACTACCTGGCCTCCCCGGAAAGCTAGTCTGCTTTAATTTAAACGATCTGCTTCCAGAAGTTGGCCTCCCGCGAGGCCAGCAGGGCGTCCTTGCGCGCGTTCCAGCGCAAAAAATGCCGCGTCTGCGTATGCTCGGTGTGGGCCTCGCGGCTGGCCCAAACTTCGTGTAGCAGGTGCGCGACGGGCGTATCGATGGAGCGATGAAGATTGTAGGTGAGGCAGCCCGCTTCTCTGCGCGACGGGCTGACCAGCGCGCGCAGTTCCGCTTCGAGCAAGGTCTCTTGCCCTTCGCGCGCGCGCAGGATAACGATTAGCGTCACGGCGTTTTTCGGAAGCTTCCTGCCAGCCGCCCCGCGTGTTTTCCGCCCGCTGCGTTTGGGTTTTCTCGCTCTTCTCGGCTTGCGCTTGGCCATAATGGCCGGGATTTTAACCTAAAGCGCCGCAGGTGCAAGCCCTTCTCGCGCCGTCTGCCGCCCCCCGACGTCTTTGTCCCGGCTCCCTAGCCCGGGCATAAAAATGCCGGGGCTTTACGGCCTTCATGGTAAATCGATCAAGTTTCCGGCGGGGGCCGTCTGCCGCTTTTTCTTTCGCTAAGATGGCCACAGTTATGAACGCTGGCCGGACGCCAAAGGGGGCTGCCTTCACTGTGGGCTGGTAGGTGAATCCACCAAACTCCCGCCGATTGTTGGCAAGCCTTAATGTGAGATCAATAGAATGCAAACCGAGCCGCCTGAAAGACGCTGACGTCGCTGGTGGTGGCAACCGGTTGTGTCGAACGCAGGAGAAGCGTACCGTGCATAAGAGCGTTTTGTTTGGCTTCCTCGGGGGAAGTCAGCTGAGAGGAAATCTAAATGGAACTTCGCAGGGTCTGGAAAACAATGACTGGTTGCGTGGGTGCATTTTTGCTACTGGGTCTTTGTGCCGCGGCGCAGACACCCTCCAAGGTGCTATTGGTCCTGGAGAAAAATGGAACTCAGCTCGACATTATCGATCCCTTGAGCTTGAAAACCGTGGCGAAGGTGCCGGCGGGGCAGGACCCACACGAGGTGATTGCTTCCGATGACGGCAAGCTAGCTTACATTACGAACTATGGTGGGGCGCAAAGCTCACTGCATATGATCTCTGTGGTCGATCTGGTGGCCCAGAAGGCGCTGGCCCCTATTGACCTGGTGGCGCTCCACGGAGCGCATGGACTGGACTTCGTGGGTGGCGAACTTTACTTCACCGCGGAGACCAGCAAGGTGATCGGGCGTTACAATCCTTCGACGAAGGAAATCGACTGGGTTATGGGCACCGGCCAGGACAGGACGCACATGGTCTGGGTGGCCCCGAGTCTGGACAAGATTGTGACTTCGAACGTCAGCTCCGCGACGATCAGCATTATCGAATTGGTTTTGCAGCCGAACAGAGGATTTGGGCCGCCGCCGGGCGGAACGCCGCCAGCTGGACCACCGCCGGGGAGCGGCAACCAGAAATCGTGGGAAGTGACGAACGTTCCGGTGGGCCGGGGCTCCGAGGGATTCGATGTCTCGCCTGACGGCAAGGAGATATGGACGGGCAACGCACAAGACGGCACGGTGAGCGTGATTGACTTCGCCAGTAAGAAAGCAGTTCAGACCGTGCCGATTTCGGCGAAGGGGGCGAACCGGCTGAAGTTCACGCCGGACGGAAAGCTGGTGCTGGTTTCTGGTTTGGGAATGTTTGGACCTGGCGCGGCACCCTCCGCAGCTAATCTTGTCGTGCTGGATGCTGCGAGCCGTAAGGAAGTGAAGCAGTTGAGTCTGGGCGGAGGCGCGGCCGGAATTCTTATGGACCCGGACGGTTCCCGCGCATTCGTGGCAGTAAGCGGCGGGAACAAGGTGGCCATCGTGGATTTGAAGAACCTCTCCGTAACAGGAGAAATCGCGCCATTGGGACAGCCCGACGGCATGGCTTGGGCCGTGCGGAAATAGAACGCGCCTGCCGGACATTCACTCGGAACTTGACTCTCGGAGTTGCTCCCGCTAACGTCGGGCAACCGTCCAGGAACGCGGGCCCATTAGGGAGCGTGACCGCCATGAAGAGCTACTGCGTCTTGAGCTGTCTGCTCGCGCTGCCGCTCGCAGCGAACACGGTACGCATCTACCAGACAAACAGCGCCGGCGATGCAGTTGACATCATCGACGCGGCGACGAACACAGTCGTGTTGCAGGTCAAGGACATCGAGGTACCCCATGGAGTCGCCTTCTCTCCCGATGGATCCCGAGCCTACATAAGCTGTGAGGCCGAAAACACGCTATGGGCGACAGACACAAAGACGGGAAAACTTCTCGGCAAGGCCTCTCTCAGCGGACATCCCAACAACATCGCCATTTCCAAGGATGGACGACGGGTGTTTGTGGGCATCGTGGCCGCTCCGGGAGCGGTTGAAGTTGTGGACACCGCCTCCCTAAAGAGCATCAAGAGCGTCGCCGTGAGAGGCGGCGTACACAATACGTATGTGACCCCAGACGGCAAATTCGTAGTTGCAGGTTCAGTCGTCGGAAGAATTCTGACCGTAATTGATGCACAGTCTTTACAGCCTGTCTGGGAGCTGCCATTCGACAGCGGAGTACGCCCCATGGCCTTCGAAGCTGGTAACGACGGTTCGACAAGTCGAATCTTCGTCCAGCTTTCCGGTCTTCACGGGTTTGCGGTGGTGAACTTTAAGACCCATGAAGTAGTGGCTCGGATTAAAATGCCCGATGAACCCACAGGCGGAACACCTCAGGCAGGTGCTCCGTCCCACGGCATCGGCGTCTCTCCAGATGGAAAGACGCTGTGGGTCAACAGCTCGATGGCGAATGCTGTCTTTGTATACTCTCTCCCCGATCTAAAGGTGTTGGGATACGTTCGCGCCGGAGAGGTACCAGACTGGCTCACGTTCACGCCCGACGGCACGAAACTTTACGTTGCCAACTCTGGGTCGAATTCGGTGTCAGTCATCGACACGGCGACACGAAAACAAGTGGCCGTCATCCCAGTGGGTGAAGTTCCCAAGCGCAACGGTACAGTGGTGATTCCTTAGATTCTCTCAGGGCGTTGTCGAGGCGTGTATTTTGGCGTTGCGGACCCAATCCGCCAAGGCCCGCCAATCGGGGTCATCTTGAGATGTGAATTGTCTGCCCCCGCTATGGAAAGCGTCGCCACCGGCCTTCGGTGAGAGTGGGTGCAGCAGAAGGCGGCTCGAGGTCGGATCGCCAGGAGTGACGAGCCGGCAGACGATCTCGAAATTGCGCCGCGATTGCTCCTCGGTCCAAGTGAGGCTCCCGGCCGGCAGAGGTTGCAACCGGAAGGCATTATTGCTCCCCGCATGGCACACGACACAGCGAGCGTGGCCAGGACGCTTTTTCAAAAAGATCGGCTCGACGCGCGCTCTGTAATACTCGAAGTCAAGAGACGGAGTCGGTGACTGTCCTGCCGCGGTGGAAGCCGCCGTTTGCAGAAAAAGGACGATCACGGCTAGTTTTGCGAGTGGTGCCAAGGTTACAAGCACAGGCCGCATTCTTTTGCGTTCCGGCAAGCCTTCAAACTCAAAATCGAAGTGACACTTCATTTTTGCCACCTTATAACACCTAGCGATTCGTGTATCGTAGCAAATCTCGCCGCCTGGATAGCGTCCCCGCGGTTCGACCCGCCTGCAAACTCCTTTTTTCTTAGCGTTTCTTTCGTGGCACCGCCGGAGCTCTGCCAGCATCCTGCTTGGGCGCAACGCCTGATAACCCGCTGACCGGAAAGGTGCCGATCAGGGATTCCAAGTGTCTGGTAATGGAATGTCCGCCGCGACCTGGAACTAATCCTCCGCTTCCCACGCCCGATGATCTTGCTGTCGGGCCAGACGGCAACGTGTATTTCCTCGAACCCGCCATGAATGTTGTGGTGCAATTGTTTAAAGACTGGGTAGGCGCTGCTGTATTCTTCTTTATTCCAGGTCTGCTTTCCACTCGCGGGCAACGCAGGATGTGTGGAGCGAGTCTAAGTGCGGCAGAGAAGCACGGAGGTAGCACGATGAGCCGGTGGGGCCGTCTCCGTTGCGGTATTATCGCCAGATTCCTCGCTCTGTTCTGTGTGGCCGCGTTCACGCCACGGGCGAAGGTCCAGTCGCAAGAGGTCATGATTCGAGGCACCGGGCAAATGGTGCCAGTGTGCAAGCTAACTGATCTCGATTCGAACGTCAGTTTTTTCAGCGCCGACACCGACTTCATCGTGGCTTTCAATCTGCAAAACATTTCCGAAAGTCCATGTGTCCCGCAGCCTTCCGTTGCTTTTCCTCAGTTTGATCAGGAGCAAGTTCGGGAGGCAAGGCCGTTCGGCCTTTGCTCGGATTGCGAGGACCGCCTGCCGAATGGGCAATACCGCGTGCATGATCCCGTGGTTCTGAATCCCGGTGAGATCGGGCACCAGACGTATCGATGGAAGACGGTAGCGCCAGCCGAGACGGTCAAATGCTTGCAACTTCGCGCACTGTTCACTCCTGTCTTAGTCGTCGCGCCAACACTGTTCAAACAGGTGTGTTCGGAAATCGCCGTCAGCCGAACCTATGCCGGCGCATTTGTGCCGCCTGCACCAAAGGACGAACCGCATACCGACGAAGCGCAGAGGAGCGAGCTATTCGTTCTGTCTTCCCGCAAGCCGCGCTACTACCAGGATGAAATGTTCACCCTGCACGTCGGCCTCGTAAATTCTGTTGCTGGTTCACCCTCCAGCGAGGAATGCCCCACACTCTTCCTGCGCGAAAGGTCGCCGGACGGCGCCACTCGTTTTGATGAAGTGCCGCCGAGCGGGTTTAAGACCTGCAGGTCCTTTTCGCTCGGCGCGGACCGGAATGCGGATTGGCAATCCGGCTTTGAAGTAGACTCGGGCGTGCGCAGCAGATGGACGGGCATCGGTGAACACAACTTTGAGCTTTTCCAACCCGTCCACTCTTCCCGTGATGACAGAATTCAGTTCGTTCGCTCGAACAAATTGACGGTACAAATCGACGACCCAGCGCTTATCCCACGCAAATGGCAGGGAAAGGTCAAGGGCGTCGGCGTGGATGTGACCTTGGACAAGGACGCCTACCAACTTGGCGAAGATGTGCCGCTTCACATCGCCATCGAGAATTTCGACGCTCCAGTGCCGATCTACGCTATCGACCCCGTGTGGGATCCTTACCCGGCCATTGGTATCGAAGTTCGCGACGCTGCAGGGCGCCTTTTGCCGGAAAACGAAAGGTCTTCAAATGAAATGCTTTGGATGGGGCACGGACGCGGCCCTGTGGCCTATCCCGCCGGCAACGTCGTAACCATAGAGAGCACCTTGGCGGGCCAAGGCTGGTTGCCGAATCGACCCGCCGTTTACACCGTGGTAGTTACTTGGTGCCCTCTCGATGGGACGCACTTTGAACCTGGTCCAGGACTTCCACGGAAGGACGACATCAAAACCTATGCGACGGTTCAGGCCGCGGCAACTTTCCGCATCGTCGGCGAACCATCACCCGCCTCCCACTGGGAGCCTTAACTGTGCGCGATTAACGCGGTATCGCCGAAGTTCATTTTCTCGGGCGGAACTCTGCCGATTTCACGCTCAGGATTTCTCGTTCCCGGATTCGTCGGCAGAAGCACCATCCGCAGGTTTATTCCCCTTATCATTTCCGAAAAGAGTGAGGGCTTTCTTATCAGGACTTGGCGATAGGTGTTGGAACTATTTGACGAATCGGCTGGATCGCATAAGTACGTGAAACCGTTCGCGCAGGTATGTGCTGTCGGCCCACCAAATACCCAAAAACAGGATACAAACAAATATCGTGAGATGGATGACCTCGACTCCAAGATGATTCAAAGTCCAATGCTCTCTCTGCTGATCTAAAAAATATTCCCATTCCTTCATTTTAGCAGCGCCTAGGAGGAGAACGGGCGCGCCAGATAACACGATTATGTAGTTCGCAAGGGAAAGTTTACGAAATGCGTTCCGCCATACAAGCAGTCCGTACGCTGCGAAGAAGGCCCCTATCACAATTGCGGCACGGGGAATTACGTTGGTCATACCATGCCTCTCGCTCAACGGATGGAGACTAAAAAGACCTGGCGCTCTGAACCAGATAAGACCCCATACGAACAGAAAAACACCAGTTCCGAATAGTTTTTTCCCGTGATAAGCCTGAGCGTCAGCCTGATAGTTTGTTGTCATTTCGCCAAGTCCGCGGTTTCTTCCAGGCCAAACTGGAAGCCTCCTAGCAGCTAGAGCGATTCAGGGGCGTGCAGACAATTGTGACTCCCGAATCAAAGGATCAGCCATAGCGCGGAAGTACCACGATAGCGGAAGACACAACTCGTCCCAACGGGCCTCACCCACCTCAAGACTGCAAGGCTCTGGCGGCCCTTCGCAATTGCGGTCGCATCCGGATGCTGCCTTCCGCTGGTAGGACGGCGTCGGCATCGCAACGTGTTAGATTTCGGAGCTGAACCTTCACGGCCTGCTTCCTTGCTGTCTACGCTTCGCACCCACCAGTCACCCGGTGAATGGCAAGACTCGTTGGTTCGCCAGATTCCAGGAAATTCTTCCCTCCACTACCTGGCGGTCTCACACCGTGCTCGGGCAGCTTCACTCTCTCGGCCAGAAGGCCAGGTCAACGGGCGAGGGCACTTCGACAACCTGCCCGGTGGGTGTCAGGCCGCCGGTTGCGCGATCAATCTTGAAAACCACAACGTTGTTCGACAACTGGTTTTCCGCCAGCAGGTATTGGCCGCTCGGATCGATGGCAAAGTTTCTCGGCTCCTTCCCGCCGGTCAAAACGTGCGCGACGAAGGTGAGCGTCCCGTTTTTAGCATCGACCGCAAAGATCGCAATGCTCTCGTGCCCGCGGTTGGACGCGTAAAGGAATTTTCCGTTGGGATGCACGGCGATTTCCGCCGCATCGTTCCGTCCCGCGAACCCCTTCGGCAGCGTGGAAATCTGCTGCACGGCACGATATGCGCCTTCGGCGTCATTGGCAAAAACCGTCACGGCGGATTGCAATTCGCCCAGCACGTACATGAATTTGCCGTCCGGGGCGAACGCCGCATGTCGCGGCCCCGCTCCGGGATTCAGCGTTGCGGATAAAGGATTGAGCGGCGGAGCCTTGGCGGTGAGCGGCGCAGCTGGCGTCAGCGATCCGCTGGTGGCATCGAACTTGAAGATCAGAACGCGATCCAGTCCTAGGTCGGCGACATAAACGAACTGATTGTGTGCCGCGGCCTCAATCCAGTGCGCGTGCGGCGCTTCCTGCCGCTCTTTGTTCGGACCCGTGGGGCCTTGATCTTTCGCGAGCGCGGTGTGTTCTCCCAGCCGGCCATCCGCCAAAATCGGAAAAACGGCAATGGTCCCCGAACTGTAGTTGGCCACCAGAACGTACTTCCCGGTTTTGTCGAACGACAAATAACAAGGATCCTCGCCCAGCGACGGAATCTGACCGAGCAGGGTGAGCTTCCCGCTCTTCCCATCCACCGCAAAAGCGCTCACCGTGCTGGCCTTGCCTGCTTCGTTCGCGGCATACAAAAATTTGCCGCTGGGGTGTACCGCCACCCACGACGGGTCCGGGGTGGCCGCCGCAACTTCGATGGCGCTCGGCTGTCCCGTCGCGGTGTCGAAGCCGAACACGTAGATGCCCTTGCTGCTGGTCTTGGTGGTGTAGGTCCCCACGTAAGCAAGGTATTGGCCCTTCTTGGCCGCGGCCCGCTTGGGGGCCGGCGCAGAACGCAGCAGCGCCAGTGGCGCCAAAACCAAAACCAGAAATGCCAGTAATCGTCTGGTGATTTTCATAAGGACCAAGATTCTCTAGGTGCGCCCGGCCAAGTCGCGGACGACCCTACTTCTTCTCCTCTTCGTTCTCTTCCTGCAGAACGGCGGCGGCGGCGACGGAATCGTCGTCATCGAGCCTGAGCAACCGCACGCCCTGCGTCGAGCGGCCGGCCTCGCGGATTTCGCTAGCGTGAACGCGAATGACTTTACCGTTGTGCGTGATGATCATCACGTCCGATTCTTCCGTCACCTGTAGCGTGGCCACCACGTACCCGTTGCGGTCCGTGGTTTTCATGTTGACCACGCCCTTGCCGCCGCGCGAGGTGATGCGGTACTCCGCGAGCGGCGTGCGCTTGCCAAAGCCTTTCTCGGCCACCGTCAGCATTAGCGTCACCAGCGAGTCCTTGATCTGCTCGTTCTCGAGTTCCTCAAGATTCTGTGTGCTGGTCTTGTGCTCCTTAGCGATGATGTCAAAATCCGGCTGGACCGCGTCCATACTCACGACGTAGTCGTCCTTGTCGAGATCCATCCCGTTCACGCCGCCGGCGTTGCGGCCCATCGGTCGCACTTCCGTCTCCCGGAAGAGGATCGCCTGGCCCTCGTGGCTGGCCAGAAAAATCATTTTCTTGCCGTCGGTGAGCTTCGCGCCGATGAGCTCGTCCTTGCCGTCCAGAGTGATGGCGATGATGCCCGTCGAGCGGGGGTTGGAGAATTCCGTCAGCGTCGACTTCTTCACCGTGCCGCTCTTGGTGGCCATAAAGACGAACTTGTCGGCTTCTTCCAGGTTGCGGGCCGCGACCAGCGCGGTAAGTTTTTCGTCTTCCTGGAATTTTACCAGGCTGGAAATCGCCTTGCCGCGCGTCGCTGCCGCGGCCTCCGGAAGTTCGTACACCTTTAGCCAGTACACTCGGCCCTTGGACGTAAACAGCAAAATGTAGCTGTGTGCCGAAGCGATAAAGAGGTACTCGACGAAATCTTCTTCTTTCGTCTTCGCGCCGATGCGCCCCTTGCCGCCGCGCGACTGGTGCCGGTAGGTATCCGCGGCGGTGCGCTTGATGTAGCCGGCATGGCTCACGGTGATCAACATTTCCGTGTCGGCGATCAGGTCCTCGAGTTTGATTTCATCCACTTTGTCGACGATCTGCGTGCGGCGATCATCACCATACGCTTTGTGCACTTCGCGCAGCTCGGCGGTGATAACCTGCCTAAGTTTCTTGTCGCTCGCCAGGATCTCGCGCAATTCGGCGATCAATTCGCGAATGGACTTCAATTCCTTGAGAATTTCGTCGATGGAGAGCTGCGTCAGCCGATGCAGTTGTAATTCGAGAATGGCGTCGATCTGCGCATAACTGAGGCCCAGGGCGTTCCCGCGACCGGCCGCTTCAATTTCCGGCGCTCCCTGCGCGCGGTACTTTCGGCCGTCCAGCTTCACGCCCTCGATTTTCCTGGACTTTCCGTTTTCCGTGATGGTGGCGTCCTGTTCTCCGAAATACTTGAACAGGTTTTCCTTGGCGTCCACGCGGCTGGAAGAACCGCGGATGATGCGGATCACGTTGTCCAAGTGATCCAGGGCAATCTGATAGCCCAGCAAAATGTGCTCGCGCTGTTCGGCCCTTTTCAGCTCGAAGATGGTACGGCGGCGGATCACATCGATGCGGTGCTCGATGAACAGCTTGATCATGGGGATCAAGCCCAGCTCGCGCGGTTGCCCGCCAACGATGGAGAGCAGGATCATGCCGAAGGATTCCTGCATCTGCGTGTATTTGAAAAGATTATTCAGGATGAGCTGCGATTCTTCGCCGCGCTTCAGCTCGATGACGATGCGCATGCCCTCGCGCGAGGATTCATCGCGCACATCGGAAATGCCTTCCAGTTTCTTCGACTGCACCAGTTCGGCAATGCGCTCGATCAGCCGCGCTTTGTTCACCTGATACGGAATTTCCGTAATAACGATGCTTTCGCGGTCCTTGCCGGAGTCTTCCATCGCGGCCTTGGCGCGCATCGTGAAGCTACCGCGGCCCGTTTTGTAAGCGGCTTCGATGCCTTCGCGGCCGGCGATGTACGCCCCGGTTGGAAAGTCCGGGCCGGGCACAATCTTCATGATTTCCTTGAGCGTCGCGTCGGGCCTCTCGATGAGCAGAATGGCGGCGTCCACGATCTCGCGCAAGTTGTGCGGCGGGATGTTGGTAGCCATGCCCACGGCGATGCCGCTGGCGCCATTGACGAGCAAATTCGGAATGCGCGACGGCAGAACGACCGGTTCTTCGCGCGTCTGATCGAAGTTGGGGATAAAATCGACGGTTTCTTTTTCGAGGTCGGCGAGAATGTCTTCCGAGATTTTCGCCAGCCGGGCCTCGGTGTATCGCATGGCCGCCGGAGGATCGCCGTCGACGGAACCGAAATTCCCCTGCCCGTCGACCAACGGGTAGCGCATATTGAAATCCTGGGCCAGACGAACCATCGCGGGGTAGATCACCGCTTCACCGTGCGGGTGATAATTGCCGGACGTGTCGCCGCAGATCTTGGCGCACTTGCGGTAGCCGCGGTTGGAGGCCAGGCCGAGGTCGTTCATGGCCACCAGGATGCGCCGCTGCACGGGCTTCAACCCGTCGCGCACATCGGGCAGCGCGCGCGCGATGATCACGCTCATGGCGTAGTCCAGGTACGACTTGCGCATTTCTGCTTCGATATCGATGGGAAGCAGTACTGACTGATTTGTCTCGTCGGCCATTTCGCCCTCGTCTTGCTTTGTCGGTCGCGGCTTCGGCCGCGACCTCTAGCTCTTTAAGGTAGCTCTCGTACTCGGCGGCCGGGTCATTTTGCCGAAAAAGTGCCAGCGGTCAGAGAAACGCCGGCCGGTGGCCCGCGCGGCTGCGCTCTAGTGGCTCGCGGCATGCCCCAGCACATAGGCCTTCACGGTGTCGAAGGCCTCCGCCGTGTTCGTAAACCGCCGGGCCGCAAAATGCTCTTCGATCTGCCGCAAAAACGCGTCGCGCTCGTGGTCGCCTGGAAATTCAACGGCTACGCCGCCTTGGTGGTCCGGCGTTTTCGTGGGCGTGGCGCGAAACCCGCTGCAACTCAATCCCCGCAGCCCCGGCAGCGTCGTCCATCCCAACTGATAAATCATGGCTGGCTCGGGCTGCGCGGCCGCAAAACGAGAAAGATCACCACACCGAAGGCCAACACAATCAAAAGCCCGATCACATCGGCGACCAAAAAGTCTCGCCAGCTGGCAGCTCCCGATCTGTCGCTTAGCCCAAGGGCTTCGCGCCAGGCTCGAAATTCATGCACCACACGCGGCAACCGGAATCCCCAGCTGGCCACCGCCGCCAGCAGCAGACCCCAGCGAACCGCGCTGCGAACGGAGCCGGCACCGGGCTGGGATTCGGCCGTCACGTCTCAGATATCCAGGTTCACCACTTCCAGCGCGTTGTCCTCGATGAACTTGCGGCGCGCTTCCACGTTTTCGCCCATGAGGGTGGTGA
>Ga0209376_1004454_pt1 | contig 12152 bp, 14 predicted proteins | sample GraSoiAngelo_134_FD_185891 | JGI IMG/M metagenome (GOLD analysis project Ga0209376, IMG submission 185891) | Grasslands soil microbial communities from the Angelo Coastal Reserve, California, USA - 14_0929_05_30cm (SPAdes) (version 2) | ecosystem: Environmental > Terrestrial > Soil > Grasslands ... | reverse complement strand
TCGAGCCAGCCCGTCTGGTGGACGAGGCCCGTCTCGAGAAACGGGACGATCACGAGCCCGCTGCCGAACGTGAGCGACCCCGCCTTCAGGAAGAAGACGAGCAGCTTGCCGAGGGTCGCGCCGCCGCCAGCCGGCGCCGCACCGGCGGCGGGTCCCGCGACGAGCGGCGCCAGGAGGACGACGGCCAGCGACGCGGCGCGCCCCCGAACGCGGGAGCGGTAGTAGAGAATCCCGAGGATGCCAGCGCCGATGAACAAGAGCGCGACCTCCGCCTGGAGGACCACGGTGATCGCGAAGGACGCCGCGGCGATGGCCCACTGGAGCCAATCCTCCATGCCGAGCTTGGCCAGCCGGTAGCACGAGTGGAGGATCAAGGCGATCACGGCGGGGCTCACGCCGTAAAAGACGGCCGTCACCCACGGAAGCCCGCCGAAGTGCACGTAGAGCGCGCCGAGCACGGCCACGATGACGAAGTTCGGGAGGATGAACGCCCACCCGCCGGCCCACGCGCCCCAGAATCCGCCACGGAGATAGGCGATGAAGATCCCGACCTGGATCGCGAGCGGTCCGGGGAGCGACTGACACACCGCGATCCCCTCGCGCATCTCGTCTTTCGTGAGCCACTTCCGCTCCTGAACGAGCTCTCGCTCCATCTGACCGCAGAGGGCGACGGGCCCGCCGAACCCGAGCGAGCCGAGGCGCAGGAAGTAGGCGACGAGCCGGCGGATCGGGACTCGCGCGGCCGCCTTCGGGGTCTCCATGGTTGTCCTTTCCACGATCGCCGTGCCCAGGCCCTGGCCAGCGCCCCGAGTGTAACGCTTGACGCCAAATGTATCAAGCGTTACGCTCTGCGGCCGTGCGGTGGCTTACGCTCCTGGTCGGTCTGCCGGCGATCCCGACCCGGCATCGCGTCGGCGTCTGGCGGAAGCTCCAGCGGATGGGCGCCGTGCGCCTGCGCGGGTCCGCCTGGATCCTCCCGGAGACCGCGGAGACCAAAGAGCTGTTCGAGTGGCTCGTGCAGGAAGTGCAATCGGTCCGGGGCGAGGCCACGCTGCTCCGCGTGGACCGAATCGAGACCATGCGGGAGGAGCAAGTGACGGCGCTCTTTCACACGGCGCGGGCGGCGGAGTACGCGGAAGTGGTTCGGGGATCTCGGGAGGTCCTGGCCCAACTCGATCGGGCGAAGTCGGCCCACCGCGCGTCCTTCGCTCAGGTGCGCGCCAAGCTCGAGGGCCTGAAGCGGGAGCTTGATCGCATCGAGTCGATCGACCACCTCGAATCGCCGGCTGGCCGACGGGCGCGTGAGTTCTGGGAGCGCACCGCCCGGCGGCTGACGGCCGCGGAGGCCCGGCCGACCGCCCGTACCGGACGCCACCGCGGCTCCACCCTGCCCGCGCCGGGGAGTACGTGGGCAACGCGGCCACGACCCCACATCGACCGGATCGGGTCCGCATGGCTCATCAAGCGGTTCTTCGATGCACAGGCAAAGTTCGCGTTCGCGGATGCGGCCGATGCGCCCAAGAAGGGGGTGCCCTTCGACGTCCTCGGCGCGGAGTTCGGCCACCATGGAGAGGACTGCACGTTCGAGACGCTCGTCAAGCGCTTCGGCGTCAACGACCGCCGGCTCAGGGTGATCGCCGAGATCGTCCACGAGGCGGACCTGCACGACGGGAAGTTCACCCGCACCGAGGCGAGGGGCGTGGACCTCGCGATCAAGGGCCTCGCCGAGAGCACCGGCGACGATCACGAGCTTCTCGAGCGCGGGATGGCGATCTTCGACGGGCTGTATACGGTCCTGAAGCGGAAGACGTAACGACTCCATCACACCGAGCTGGGAGGGAGAACGATGCGGAAGACGAGGATGGCGTTGGCGTTTCTGATGGCGTGGTTCGTGGCGATGCCGGCGGGCTGGGCGCAGAAGTACGACGACCAGGAGCACGCCGAGCTTGCCAAGGCGCTGAAGGCCGCGAAGGTGTCGCTGCAGAGCGGTCTCCAGACCAGTGCGCGAGAGGGCAAGCCTATCTCGGCGAAGTTCGAGGTCGACCAGGACCACTTGCAGCTCTCCGTCTACACGATGAAGGGCTCCACGTTCTCGGAGGTCGTCGTCGATCCCACGACCGGCAAGGTCGCCAAGGTCGAGCCGCTCACGAGCGCCGAGGACCTCACCGCGGCGAAGGCGCAGGGTGAGGCCATGGCGAAGGCCAAGCGGTCGCTCGTCGCCGCCACGGCCGAGGCCGTGAAGGCGAACACGGGCTACCGCGCGGTGAGCGTCATGCCCGCGCTGAAGGATGGACATCCCGTCGCCGAGGTGACGCTCGTCAAGGGCGCCGAGTGGAAGACGGAATCCGAGAAGCTCGACTGAGGAGGCTCCCATGCGGAGCGCGGGGATGTCACGGCGAGACATTGTGAGAGCCATGCTGGCGCTGCTCGCCGGATTCGGGGTGACGCGCTCGCGCGCCGTCGCCGAGCCGGCAGAGATCAAGCTGCCCGACAGCGTTCCCGTGGAGCGCGTCGACTTCGAGGCGAAGGGGATCGAGGGCTGGACGACGGTGGACGGCCAGTGGGCGGTCGAAGACATGGCGGGCGCGCCGAGTGGCAGGCGCGCGCTGGTCCAGCGCGCGGCTGGGAACGCGTTCAACGTCATCGTGGCGCCCTTCGGCCCGTACTCCGACGGGGAGGTGTCGGTGCGCTTCAAACCGATCTCGGGCCGCGAGGACGCCTCGGGCGGCATCGTGTTCCGCTTCCGGGACGGCACGTACTACGTCGTGCGCGCCAACGCGCTCGAGAAAAACTTTCGCCTGTACTACTACGACCGCGGCCGCCACGAGCTCGCGAGCGCCGCCGTCAAGGCGCCGGCGCTCGGCCAGTGGCACACGCTGCGCGTCGTGGCGATCGGCGATCACATGCAGGCGTGGCTCGACGGCAGGCTCTACCTCGATCACCACGACTCGCGGTTCAAGTCTGGGCGCGTGGGGCTGTGGACGAAGGCGGATTCCGTTACGGCGTTCGACGACCTCATCGTTCGTGGGGTCAGCGTGAAGACGTCGTGAGAGGAGCAGGCGCATGCGGACACGCCACGGCTGGTCTAAGCGTGACCTTGGCACGCGGGTGACGGGCGGCGCTCGAGCTGACCACTAGCGCGAAGGCCAAATAGAGGAGCTCACGATGAACTGGGTGACGCGAGAGAAAGCTCGGGTGGATCGCATCGCCTGCCCCTGGTTGATCAGCCGCTTCATCGACCGCGACGCGAAGTTTCTGTTCGTGCCGGACGCAGAGGTCATGCGGGTCGCCGCGCGCGAGAAGGCCACGCCCTTTGACGTGCCGGGGGTGGAGCTCGGTCATCACGGCGACCGCTGCTCGTTCGACGCGTTTCTCGCGAAGTACCGGCTCGACGACCCGGCGCTCGGCGCGCTGGCGCTCATCGTGCGCGGCGCGGACACCGGCGCGCGTCACCTCACGGCTGAGTCGCCGGGCCTCTACGCCGTGGCGTCAGGCTTCAGGGAGATCTCCAGGGACGATCACGAGAACATGGCCCGTCAGTTCCCGGTCTACGACGCCCTGTTCGCGTTCTGCCGCGCGCGGCCGGCGGCTGCCTGATAAGCTCCGTCTCGATCACGGGACACGGGCCCAGGGAGTCCCCGATCAAAAGGAGAGACCGCCATGCCCATCCAGACCCGCTACCTCTTCAGCGCCGCCATGGACGTCGACCCCACCCGGGAGGGGCTCTTCAACGAGGTCTACGACGGCGAGCACGTGCCCCTGCTCCTCAAGGTGCCGGGCGTGATCGCCGTGGCGCGCTTCAAGCGGCAGGAGCTGACGATGGTGCTCGGCGGCGAGCGCAAGACGATCGTGGTCGAGCAGGAACCCCTCTACAACGCGCTCTACGAGGTCGAGGGCCCCGAGGTGCTGACGAGCGACCCCTGGGCGAAGGCGGTGGACCAGGGGCGTTGGCCCGGCCAGGTGCGCCCGTACACGCGGAACCGCCGCCACGTCCTCTACCGTCGCATCTCGTGAGGTCGTGGCACCCGGCGGCGACGGCATCGTCCTGACCCACGGCGCGAGCTCGAACGCCCGCGCCCCGCTGCTCGTGGCCCTCGCCGACGCGTTCGGGGCGCGCGGGCTGACCGTGTTCCGCTACGACCTGCCCTTCCGTCAGGCGCGCCCGACGGGGCCGCCCGCGCCGGGCGGCGCCGCGCGCGATCGCGAGGGACTGCGGGGCGCCGTGGAGGCCGTGCGCGCCTCAGCGCCCGGGCGCGTATTCCTCGGCGGCCACTCATACGGCGGCCGCCAGGCGTCGATCCTCGCGGCGGGCCAGCCCGGGCTCGCCGACGCCCTCCTCCTGCTCTCCTATCCCCTGCACCCGCCCGGCCGCGCCGGGGAACCCCGGACCGCGCACTTCCCCGGCCTCAGGACGCCGGCGCTCTTCGTCCACGGCTCGGCGGATCCGTTCGGCGCGCTCGACGAGCTCGAGTCGGCCCGCGGGCTCATCCCCGCACAGACGGCGCTGCTGCCGATCGAGGGCGCCGGCCACGATCTGCTGCGTGGCCGGCGCCAGGCCAGAGCCGAGCTCGCCGAGCGAATCGCCGCCGCGTTTCTCGAGTTCGTCCGCTCAGTCGCTCATGCGGTCGCCCGGTAGACATACCCGTACCGGGTGTTGCTGCGCGTGCCGCCCATCGCGACGTACTCGGCCTTGATCGCCGCGATCTTGTCGCGCGTGATCGCGCCCTGGGCGGAACGCATGTCGAGCTTGTACAGGCGCGCGGAGTTGCCGCCGAAGATCGTGCTCTTGACGAGCCCGTCGGCCGGGCCGAGCGGGGCGAAGCTGTGCTTCTTCTGCATGTCCTCGGGGATCTCCAGACGGCGCAGCGCCTCGATCTGCCACTGGGGCGACCCGTACCACACCGAGTCGCTGCCCCAAACGACGTGGTCGGCGCCTATCCCCCTGACCAGCGTGCCGATGAACGCCGCCGCGAAGCGCGGGTTCGCCACCGCAGAGTTGGCAAACGAGGTCCCGAGCTCACCGTAGACGTTCGTCACGCCGTACTTCGCCGGGATCTCGGCGAGGTCGGTCGCCCACTTGATGCGGCCGGTCTGCTCGAACTCCGCCAGCGCCGCGTCAGGGGTCTCGAGGAACGACCGCAGCGCCGCGTGGTAGATGACGAAGTTGACCTGCGGCCAGTCCTTCGCGGCCTGCCCGACGTCCCAGACCGTGTTGTACTCCCACACTCCGGGCCACGACTTCTCGTAGTCAATCGGCAGGAGCCCCTTGTGGATGCACACCGTGGTGATGCCGGCCTTGACGATCTTCTCGTAGAACGGGTACATGAGCTTCTGGTCGTCGAGGCGCCAGTAGGAGCCCATCTTCGACGGGAAGAGCGGGTCGCCGATCGTGTAGCCCTTCCAGCTGTCGGGCTTGAGCGTGCTGATCGCGCGATCGACTTCGTTCATCCAGCCCTGGCGCTTCGGCGTGAAGACCGCGTGCCCCAGGAGGCGGCGCGAGTCGGCGATCTTGTTGATCGCGGCGCGCGCCATCGTGATCTGGTCGTTCGACAGGAGGTCCCACGTCTGGTCGTCGAAGGGCGCGCCGGAGAGCAAAGCGACCTTCGTGTCGCTGTCGACGAAGATCTCCTTGAGGTAGTTCTCGAGCTTGAAGCGCGCGAGGGTCTTCTCCCCCCAGAGGGCGGGGTTCCAGTGTTGCTTGGCGTACTGGGCCAGGCCCAGCAACCCTTCCTGCTTGAAGTCGTCACGGACGAAGTGGGTCTGGTCGTCAAAAATGAATTGCCCGGACAGCATGCCTGCCCGCTGGGCGGCCACCTCGGGGTTCGCCGCTTCGGCCCGGCTGACGTCGAAGATCGGCCCGAACACGTCGTTCATCGCGAGAAAGGCCGCCGCCATGCCCGCGCTCGAGGCCAGGAACTGGCGTCGGTCCATCCCGTGCCGGCGCCCCAGGTCGTCGGCCAGCTCCTTGATACGGGCCTCCACGCGCTGCTGCTCGCGGGTTTGGGGCAGCGGATTGAACTCGCCGTTCGAGACGATCTGGGTGGGGACCGGGGACCTGAATGACGCCACCTCCGCGGGCGCCGTTCGCTTGAGCTCCTCGTCGCTGAGATAGTGGGGCATCGCCGACCTCCTTCCGAGCGGCCCGCGTGGCCGCTCATCTGCCGTCGGCCCAAGAGCCTAGGCCGAACGGCCGCCGTGTCAAGTGGCAAAGATTCGCGGTAGAGTTTGAGCCGGTTACGACGGCCGGTCGCCGGCTGACACCAGCCTGGGAGGGACGCCATGAAGATTCTTCGCGCCGGCACGCTCATCGACGGCACGGGCGCGCCACCCGTGCGAGACGCGGCCGTGGTGATCCACAACGGACGGATCGAGACCGTCACCACGGCCGGCGCGAGCGCGGGCCCACCCGCGGACCACGAGGTCATCGACGCCTCGCGCTTGACCGTCCTGCCCGGCCTCATCGACTGTCACGACCACCTGGCGTTCCACGGGTATGAGCTCGTGCGGCGCTGGGGCCTCGACGAGCCCCAGAGCACCCGGCACCTCCGGACGGCCCGGGTGGCGGGCCAGATCCTCACGTCAGGCTACACGGCGGTGCGCGACGCCGGCGGGCTCGACGCGGGCTTCCGCCTCGCGGTCCACGAGGGGCTGATCCCGGGGCCGCGCCTGGTCCTGTCGCTCGGGATCATCTCGCCGATCGGCGGGATCGGCGACCGCGTCAGCCCGTCCGGCCATGCGTCGCCATTCCTTCAAGATCCGAGCCTTCCCCCAAGCGTCGCCCAGGGCATCGAGGGCGTGCGGACGACGGTCCGGGCGATGGTCCGCGCCGGCGCGGGGGTGATCAAGTGCGCCACGACCGGCGGCGCCAGCTCGCGGGCCGGTCACGGCCCGAAGGACGCCGCGTTCAACGCGGACGAGATGCGGGCGCTGGTGGACGAGGCCCACGCCCTCGGGCGCCGGGTGATGTGTCACGCGGTCGGGGGGCCCGGCCTGCGGCGGGCGATCGAAGCAGGTGTGGACTCCATCGAGCACGGCTGCTACCTCGACGAGGACCCCGAGTTGATTCCGATGATGGTCGAGCGCGGCATCTTTTTCGTCCCGACCTTGACCGTCTATGAATACCACCGCGAGTCGACGGCGCCGCACGTGCGCGAGCGTGCGCGGGCGCTCCGTGCCCATCATTTGGAGTCCGTGCGACACGCCCTGGCCGCGGGCGTCAAGGTGGTCGCCGGGACCGATGCGGGAGGGCACGGGCATCCGAACAATGCGCTGGAGCTCGAGCACCTGGTCGCCGCCGGCATGAGCCCGATGCAGGCGCTCCAGGCGGCCACCAGTCTCGCGGCCGAGTGCCTCGCGCTCGAGGCGGAGATCGGCACGATCGAGAAGGGCAAGTGGGCGGACCTCGTCGTCGTCGACGGCGATCCACTGCGCGACGTCCGCATCCTTCAAGATCCGGCGCGCATCAAGCAGGTGTGGAAGGCCGGGGTGACCGCGACTCGCCACGATGCCTGAACCCGCCGCGCGCCGACGAAAGACGGTCGCGCTGGTCCTCTCGGGGATCTTTCCGGGGTTGGGCCAGCTCTACAACCGTCAACCGTTCAAGGGGGCGGTCTTCGTGGCGCTCGGCCTCGTCCTGAGCTGGCTCACCGGCCGGGCCGTGCCGACCGACCCGCAGGCGCTCGCTCGCCCGGGCGCCGCGCTGCTCGCGCCGCTGGTCGCGCTGCTCGCCGTGTCGTTGTGGTCCGTCATCGATGCGTGGCGCGTCGCCGGCCGCTGAGCCGCGGTCCGGACGGTGACGCTTCGTCCCCCCGAAGCAGAGGTTGGAGATGACCTCCTGAGCGAGGCCGAATCTGAGCGAGGGGGACGGAGGCGAGCGAGGCCTGCGGCGCGGGCCTGAGCGGTCAGAAGCTGCCGCGCACCCTCGGTCGGAGCGGAGACGGTGTCGACCGTCGTTCGGGAGCCCGGCCCGGGAAGGACCGCAGCTTGAGGTTCGCGCACTCGATGAAGCAATCCACGGCCGTCGCGACCTCCGGCACGCCGGTCGGCTTTGCCACCTCGATACAGACCTCGTTTCCGCGGAACACGGCGTTGGCCCCGCCGAGCGCGCTGGACGCAGCGTGAGACTTGAAGCAGTCCATCCACGTCATGTCGGGTTCGCGGTTCAGCTTGAAGCGGACGGACACACGCTCATCGCGTCCCCCCCCGGTGCGCTCGAACGTAGGCTGGCCGATACGACGGATCGCGTCCATGAGCTCCCGGTAGCCCTACGACGCCCGCAGGAAATTCACGAGGTCCTGCTTCTTGTCGTTCCCGAGCGGGTTGGTCAGCGGCGTGCCGGCTCTTCTCGCCATCGTCCCGCAGGGGAGCGAGCAAGACGCCTGCCAGACGCGCAGACTCAATAAAGCGCATGGATACACCCGGCCGAGCTGGGTCCATCCCGTCAACGCCGTGACGCGCGAGTGTCCGAGAAGGGACGAAACGGTGGGGTTGATCAGTGATGGCCAGTGGCAAGAAACTCGTCTTAAGGAGGAGGCCCATGACTGGACTCGCGTCCTCGGCTGTAACCGTGAGCCGGCGCGCCTTTCTCGGACTGGCAAGCCTCGGCACCTCGATCCTCTCGCTCGCGGGCGCACGGACGGCTGCGGCGCAGCGCAAGACCACGCCGGCCGCGGCGATCGACGTCCACGCCCACTTCTTCCCAGAAAAATTCCTCAAGGCCCTCGCCGAAGAGGGTGGCCCGCCCGATCTCCAGGTCGAGTTCTCCGCATCGGGCGTCCCCACGCTCGTGCGCGGGACCGTGCGGCTGGCGCTCGACGTGACCTATTGGGACCTCGACAAGCGCCTCGAGCGGATGAACGGCCAGAACGTCACGATGCACGCGCTCTCGCTGACGGTGCCGATGGTGCACTGGGCGCCGCCGGAGCGCGGCGCGCAGCTCGCCCAGCTCGTCAACGATGCGATGGCAGAGGCCCACACGGCGTTCCCGGACCGCTTCGTGGGCTGCGCGACCCTGCCCGTCCAGGATCCGGCGCTCGCGCTCAAAGAGCTGGAGCGGGTGGCAGGAGGCCGTGCGATCCGGGGCGTCTACCTGCCGACCAACGTCGGAGGGCGCGAGCTCTCTGACCCGGCGCTCTTCCCCGTCTACGAGCGCTGCCAGGCGCTCAACCTCCCGGTGCTGCTCCATCCGGTCACGGTGATCGGCGCCGAGCGGCTACGCTCGTATTATCTGAGCAATCTCCTCGGCAACCCGTTCGATACGGCCGTCGCGGCCGCGAGTCTCATCCTCGGGGGTGTGCTCGACCGCTATCCACGCCTCAACGTCGTTCTCCCCCACGCCGGTGGGGCGCTGCCGTACCTCTGGGGTCGGCTCCAGCACGGCCAGACCGTTCGTGAGGAGGTCAAGGACGCGGCGCAGCGGCCCTTCGGCCAGTATTTGCGCCGGTTCCACTACGACACGATCGTTCACTCGCCGGAGCTCCTCCGGTTCCTCGTCGGGCTGGTGGGAGCCGATCGCGTCATGCTCGGCAGCGACTACTGCTTCGACATGGGGTACGAGCGGCCGCGGGACGTCGTCATGAAGACCGGTCTGGGCGCGGCCGATCGCGAGAAGATCTTCGGCGGCAACGCCGGCCGCCTGCTTCGGGTCTGAGCGCGCTGGTCACGACGCGCATGCTAGACGTCCGCGAGACCGGAGCGAGCCGCCTGGACGAGGGCGCGCCCCAGAGCCGTGAGCGCCTGGACCTGCCGCGGGTCCTTGAGCTCGCCGGTCGCGTCGAAGGCCTCGCTGGCGTGCGCGATCAGCACCGTCCTGGGGACCACCCAGACGTTGACCGCGCTGAGGCAGATTCGGAGGTTCATCTGGCTTCGCGCCGTGCCCTGCGCCCCGGGCGTCGCCCCGAAGGACGCCGCGACCTTCCCTCGGAAGACGTTGGGAGGGCGCGACCCCCAGTCGATCGCGTTCTTCAGGACACCCGACACGCCGTGGTTGTACTCCGGTGAGGCGATGAGCAGTCCGTCAGACTGTAGGATTTTCGCGCGCCAGGCCTCAACCTGCTCTGGGAACGAGCCGTTCTCCTCGAGGTCGCCGTTGTAGAGCGGCAGCGTGAGATGCTCCGGACCGAGCTCCTCCACATGGCCGCCAGCCTCACGAGCCCCGAGAATCGCGTAGCGCAGCACCTTCCGGTTGAAGGAGCCTTCCCTCAGGCTTCCCGCGAAGGCGAGAATCCGTGGCTGCCCTTCGGTCATCGTCGCCACCCTCGCGCCCACCCCCGATCGAAATGACCCCAATCGAAATGACTTGACGCCGCCTAGCGACTCTTCTACCATTGCGCCGCCTGGATCCGGTCAGGCGAATTCTGCAAATGGGAGGGTGCGAGCCATGACCTGGGAGACGCCGGCCTTCATCGAAGTGAAAATGGACGCGGAGATCAACTCCTACCAGCCCGATGACTTCGACCGGGATCCGGACGACCGCTTCTAGGACCTAGCCGGCGTCATCGTTTCGCCCGGCCCTTCTCGCTTCGCCGCGGGAAGGGCTGGGCCGTTTCCGGGGGGCTCTCGTGCTGATCCGGGTACTGGGCTCGGCGGCCGGGGGCGGGTTCCCGCAGTGGAACTGTGGCTGTCCGAACTGCCGCGGGATCCGTGAGGGCACGCTCGCCGCCGAGGCGCGAAGCCAGGAATCAGTGGCGATCAGCGCCGACGGCCGGGGCTGGGTTGTCCTGAACGCCTCGCCGGAGATCCGAGCACAGATCGAGGGCTTTCCGTCGCTTCATCCCCGCGACCGTCGTCAATCGCCCATCCAGGCGCTCCTGCTCACGAACGGTGACCTGGACCACTGCCTGGGGCTCCTCTCGCTCAGGGAATCCCACCCGCTGCTCGTCTACGCGACCGAGCGCGTGCGCGTCGGCTTCACCGAGAAGAACGTGCTATATCGCACGCTCGAGCGCTTCCCGGGACAGGTGACGTGGCGGACCCTCAAGCCCGGCCGGCGCGAGGAGCTGTTCGGCGTCGACGGCCGTGAGAGCGGGCTCGCCGTGGAGGCCGTGCCTGTGCCCGGAAAACCGCCCGTGCACCTCGAAGGGCTCATGCCGCCCGATCAGGAAGACAACGTCGGCTTCAGGATCATCGACGAGCGGACCCGGAGCGTCCTCGCGTACGTGTCCGGCGTGGGCGCCTTGACGGAGTCGGTGCGCCAGGTCCTCGACGGCGCCGACTGCGTCTTCTTCGACGGCACGTTCTGGTCGAGCGACGAGCTGCGCGCCCTCGGCCTCGGCGAAAAGCGGGCCGAGGATATGGCTCACCTCCCCGTCGGCGGCCCGGCTGGCAGCGCCAGGCAGCTGGCGAAGCTCGGAGCCGCGCGGAAGATCTACATCCATCTCAACAACACGAACCCGCTGCTGCGCGAAGACTCGCCCGAGCGCGCCAGCGTCACGGCTGCCGGCTGGGAGATCGCCTACGACGGGATGGAGATCACGCTATGACTGACCCGGCCCCGCGCGCGCCGCTGTCGAGGGCGGAGTTCATCGAGTGGATCCGGCAAGAGGGCGAGCGCCGCTACCACGACCACCATCGCTATCATGTGCTCATGCACGACGGCAAGCTGACCAAGGCTCAGCTCCAGCAGTGGGTGCTCAACCGCTACTACTATCAGACGCGGATCCCGATCAAGGACGCGATCATCCTGTCGAAGTCCGAGGATCCGGCGTTCCGGCGGATGTGGGTCCATCGCATCCAGGACCACGACGCCGAGGACGGCGGCCTAGAGCTCTGGCTCCGGCTCGCCGAGGGGGTGGGTCTCGACCGTGACGAGGTCGCGAGCTGTCGGTCGGTGCTCCCCGGGGTCCGCTTCGCCTGCGACGGCTACGTCCAGCTCGTGCGAGAGAGGAGCCTCGTGGAGGCGGTGGCCTCGTCGCTCACGGAATTCTTCGCACCGGACCTGATGCAGAAGCGCGTGCTCGCGTGGGAGCGTCACTATCCGTGGGTGAGCCGTGACATGCTCGAGTACTTCCGGTCGCGCGTGCCGCGGGCGCGCCGCGACTCGGAAGAGGCCATCGACTACGTGGTCCGCCACGCGCGGAGCTACGAGCTCCAGGAGCGCTGTGTGGCCGCGCTCATCCGAAAGACCGAGGTGCTCTGGCACCTCCTCGACTGCG
>Ga0209376_1004450_pt1 | contig 12156 bp, 10 predicted proteins | sample GraSoiAngelo_134_FD_185891 | JGI IMG/M metagenome (GOLD analysis project Ga0209376, IMG submission 185891) | Grasslands soil microbial communities from the Angelo Coastal Reserve, California, USA - 14_0929_05_30cm (SPAdes) (version 2) | ecosystem: Environmental > Terrestrial > Soil > Grasslands ... | reverse complement strand
TTGCACGGCTTCGTACGCGCTTTTTCGTTCCGCGTCCGCTCGCGTAAGCGCGAGCAAAATCGTTTGGCTGAAATACAGGCCTTTGGTTAGATCGAGATTTTGCTGCATTCGTTCCGGATAGACCTGCAATTTTTCTACGACGTCTCGCAATTTCGCGAGCATGTAATCGAGCAGGATGCACGAGTCTGGTAGGATGATTCGCTCGGCGCTCGAGTGACTGATGTCGCGCTCATGCCACAGCGCCACGTTCTCCAACGCAACAACCGTGTTTCCGCGAATGACGCGCGCCAGGCCACTCAAGCGCTCGTTTGTAATCGGATTGCGTTTGTGCGGCATCGCGGAGCTGCCTTTCTGGCCTTCGCCGAAAAATTCTTCCACTTCTAGAACTTCAGTGCGCTGGAGGTGCCGAAACTCGGTCGCCCAACGATCGACACTGGACGCGATCACAGCGAGCGCAGTCATAAATTCCGCATGCCGATCGCGCTGCACGACCTGGGTTGAGAGTGTCGCCGGTTTTAATCCGAGTTTCTCGCAAACCGCGCGCTCAATTTTTGGATCGATGTGCGCATGCGTGCCAACCGCGCCGCTTATTTTACCGACGCGAATGCGCTCACGTGTTTGAGTGAGACGTTCCTCCGCGCGTCCGAATTCATCGAACATAAGCGCGAGCTTCAAACCGAATGTGATCGGCTCCGCGTGCACGCCATGGCTCCGCCCGATCATCGGGGTCATTTTGAACCGGCGCGCCTGATTGCCAATCGCCGTTCGCATTGAATCGAGATCGTCCAAAAGAATTTGGCACGACTCCGTTAGTTGGACAGCGAGAGTCGTGTCCAATATGTCCGATGACGTTAACCCCTGATGAATCCAGCGCGATGCCGGGCCGACCGATTCAGCTACGTTTTCGAGAAAAGCGATCACGTCGTGATTCGTTCGCTTTTCGATTTCCAGGATCTTGGGAATCGAAAATCGCGCCCGCTTTCGAATTTCTGCAGCGTCCTCCTTTGGGATCTGGCCGAGGTCTGCCATCACCTCGCAGGCGAGCACCTCAATCTCCAGCCAGATCTGGAATTTGCGTTCGTCCGACCAGATTCTGCTCATTTCTGGCCGGGAGTAACGGTCGATCACTGCATTACGATAAAAGCGACGGACTTACGCGAAAAGTGTTTTGTTTTGTTTAACGCCGCGCTTTAGACATCGAAGATGAGCAGTGCGGTGGCTCACGGTGCAAAAACATCAAGTACGCTGAGGACAGCACGACGAGCCGAGCGAGTCTCTTCTTTCGGCCTTCTTCTGAAGCGGCGGCAGGCCAAAAAAATCGCTCCAGCGATCAAATACCGGAGCGACTTGTCAAAATGCCTATTCGAACGGGCCGCCTAGCAGACCCTTGCGCGCCGGAAGCGTCCATTATCGTGCAACCGCACCTGGCCGCTGGCAAGAAGATCAGCGACCGTTGCCACCGTCTCCCTACTGCTGTTCGTGCATGAACTGACCGCGAGGATAAGATCCCCCAAGGAGAGCCTGGTGCGCGGTTTGAAGATTTGCCGATGTCTTTTCATATTGTGTCCGTTTGTTCCGAGAGCAGTTTCGGTGCCATCCCCCATTGCGAATATCTCATCCATAAATCCCATGCAGTTATTCACTCCTTGTGCACTTTAGAACTGACCGTTGAGCGACACTTTTGTTCAATTTTCAAACACAAATATCCTGGCCCATCTACGGGTCACAGCTCATTCAACCGCCTGATCGCTACTCGCTTGCCTGTGCCAGTTGGAAATCGATTTGCGAGAATTCGAAGCGCGAATGTCGAATTTCGTATTTGCTGGGCAAGTCTGCCTACGAACCGGAGCGTGGCTTCATCAGGCGAAGAGTCAACATGTATAGAGCGGCAAACACCACGATCACCAGAAGAATTCCCTTCGATTGTTGACGGATGAAATGCTCGAGTGCTTCGGGACTTGTGAGAAGTTCAGGCTCGACGCGATACGCTTTGTCGCCGAGATATGCCAGTATCCAGCACCAGAGTGCCGATCCAGCAATCGTAACGAAACTGAATATTCCGAAGTTCATGCGGACGATTCCCGCCGGAATTGAAATGAGATGGCGAACCACCGGGAGCAGCCGCGCAAAAAAAACTCCGCCGGCTTCGTAGCGCGCCAGCCAGTGCTCGGCTTGTTCCAGCTTTTTAGGACCAATCAGAACATACCGGCCATATTTTACGATAAGCGGCCGGCCGATTAATCGCGACGCCCAATAGGTGATGGCCGACCCCAGGTACGATCCCAGCGTACCGGCCACCACTACGCCCGTAAAACTCAGCTTGCCCTGAGCCGCAAGGAATGCAGCCGGCGGAATGACGATTTCGCTGGGCACTGGGAAAATTGAGCTCTCCATCGCCATCAAGACGACGATGCCAAGATAACCTCCCGTCAGAACCCAGTTGAACCATGTCTCAAGAAGATGATGCATATTGTCATTCCGGGCCAAGTCGAGGATTCTCCCGATCGAGCCGAATGAATTCGCCCTAGTTCAGTCTAAAATCCCCAATCCGCAATTCGAAAATCAAATGTCGATCTACCGGCGCGTTCTTCGCTACTACCGACCGTTCCTGGGGCAAACGATATTTGGATTGTGCCTGTCGCTTTTAGGAATCGCCCTGAACCTCCTCAAGCCGTGGCCTTTCAAGATTATCGTTGACGATTTCTTGCGCGCAGGATCAGCGATACGCTCAGACTGGCGCATGTGGGTTCTGCTTCTTTGTCTGGCAGTGATTGGTATCCAGTTGCTTTGGGGAATTATCAATTGGATTACAAATTATCTGTTCGTAAAAGTTGGGCTACAGGCGTTGCTGAAGCTGCGCACCGATCTGTACTCATATCTGCAATCGCTCTCGCTCAAATACCATGATGCAAGGCGGTCGAGTGATTCCAGTTTTCGCGTTGCTTACGATTCGCAATCGATCCAGACGATCTACAACAAGGGATTTACCAACATCTTCGCATCGATCGTCACGTTGATCGGAACCTTCGTCATCATGCTGCGACTAGACTGGCAGCTTACGCTGGTTTCACTTGGTATTGTCCCTTTGGTTGTCGGCGCCATTTACCTCTTTGCGCACCGGATTCGCCGCGAATCGACATCCATTCAAGAACACGAGAGCGCTGTTCTGGCTCAAGCGCAGGAGGGGCTAAGCTCGATCCGGATGGTGCATGCGTTCGGGCGCGAGGAGTTTGAAGTCCGCCAGTTCCAACAACAAGCGCGACAGAGCTTACAAGCCAACCTGCGGCTGACTTTGACTAACGTGAACAGCGCGCTTGTGATCAGCACGCTGATGGTAGTCGGCACCGCAGTGATGTATTACATCGGCACCGTGCATGTTCTGTCGGGCACGCTCACGCTCGGCTCGCTTCTGGTTTTCAGCGCATATCTCCTGATGCTTTACCAACCGCTGGAGTCGCTCACCTACACGACGTGGGCAATGGAAGGCGCCACTGCCGGTGCGAAACGATGCTTCGAAGTCTTGGATCGACAGGACGACGTCGTTGATTCCCCAGGCGCCGTTGCCATTTCGTCCGCTCAAGGCGCGATTGCATTCGAAGCGGTAAATTTCGGCTACGCACCAGATCGATGTGTCTTGCGAAACATCGATCTTCAAATCGATCCGAATCAAATCATTGGACTGGTGGGCGGAACTGGAGCTGGCAAGAGCACCCTGCTCAGTCTTGTGCCGCGTTTTTACGATCCAACAACGGGTTCAATCAGACTTGATGGCTGCGACATTCGCCAAATCACAAAGAAAAGTTTGCGGGCACAGATCGCCATCGTGCTGCAGGACACGTTGCTGTTCTCGACCACGGTTCGCGAAAACATCGCCTATGGCCGGCCGGACGCGACGGAAGAAGAAATTATTGAGGCGGCGCGTCGGGCACAGGCCGACGAGTTTATTCGGCAGATGCCACAGGGATATGGCAGCCTCGTTGGTGAAAGGGGCGGGCATTTGAGCGTAGGCCAACGGCAGCGCATTGGAATAGCGCGAGCGTTTCTAAAAAACGCACCCATCCTGTTGCTTGACGAACCGACTTCGGCGCTCGATCCGAGCACCGAATCTGCGATTATGGATACGATCAAGGAACTAATGCGGGGTCGGACGACTCTGATCGCAACACATCGCCTGGCAACGATTCATAACCTGGACCAAATCATCGTGCTCGAACACGGACGAATTGTTGAGCAAGGCCGCGGCCCGGAACTCGCCGCGCGCGGCGGCATTTACGCAAAGCTTTACAGCTCAGGACATTTTCCTTCGTGAGCAACGTTAAAGAAGATCGACACGTCGAAGCCGATTGGTGGCCGGAGCCAATTCCGGGCAATGTGGAGTTTGGCGATGGATTTTATTGCGAGACGGCCCAAATCTTTCGAAAGCTCCGGAGCAAGGAGCCGCGCGCAGTAATTATCGGCAACCACGTTTCATGTTACGCGGGCTGCTCATTTGCCATCGGCGAGAACGGTCATTGCACCATCGGAGATTTCACCCTCCTCAACGGCGCGCTCATTATGGCCGAAGAAAAGATCGAAATCGGATCGTATTGTCTTGTTTCTTGGAATGTTGGTATCGCCGATTCTGATTTTCATCCTCTTGCGCCTGCTCAGCGCCTGATCGATGCACAAGCTCTTGCTCCCTATTTCAAAAACCGTCCGGCCCGTCCTAAACTGAAAACCGCTCCTGTTAAAATTTCGGACAACGTCTGGATCGGCATGAATGCCGTGATTTTGAAAGGCGTCACGATCGGTGAAAACTCGGTTGTCGCCGCAGGCTCAGTAGTTACCAAGAGCGTTCAACCGAATACAGTCGTCGCCGGAAATCCGGCCGTTGTGGTGAAGAGATTTAGGCACCACGAAGATCGCGAAGAACACGAAGATGGAGTTTGACGAATTGTCACGGAGCGTGATCGGGTGCGCGATCGAAGTGCATCGCAATCTCGGGCCGGGTCTACTGGAATCGACTTACCCGCAGTGCTTGGCCTGTGAATTATCGCATGCCGAAATCGCATTTCAGATGGAAGTACCGCTGCCTGTTCGATACAAAGATATCTTGCTCGATTGCGGCTATCGGATCGACTTACTTATCAGCGACGATCTCATCGTCGAGATCAAAACGCGTCGAAGCGCTTCTGCCAATTCACCAAGCGCAGATCCTTACATACATGCGGCTCGCGAGTGTTCCGTTAGGTTTGCTTATCAATTTCAATGTTACAAAGCTGCAAAGCGGGATTAGACGCTTCGTTTTGTAATTCTTTGTGCTCTTCGTGTCCTTGGTGGTTCCAAAATGAAATCGAAGCGCATCGTCGTCATGGGCTTCATGGGTTCGATGCCGATCGCGGGCGTGATCTGGCAGCATGTTCATTATATTGTCGGCCTTCAACGGCTCGGGCACGACGTTTATTACATAGAAGACTCCGCGCGGCTTCCATACAACCCCGAGACATTTGAAGTAAATGACGAGTTCGATTACGCAGCGCGGATTCTAAGGCGCCTATCACGCGAATTCGAGTTCAAAAATCGGTGGGCGTTTTGCGCGCGCTATTTGCCAGGCAATCCAACTGCCGGGCTGCCATTAAGAAAAATCCGGCAACTCTATCGGGATGCTGACGCGATCCTGAACGTTTGCGGGACGCAGGAATTTAATGACGACCTGCTCGTTTCCGATCGCATTCTTTACATCGAGAGCGACCCTGCCGTTGAGCAAATCAAGATCGACAAGGGAGTAAAATCGACAATCGAATATCTGCGACGGCATCGCGCGCTTTTTACCTTTGGCGAAAATATCGGCACAAAAAGTTTCCCCGTGCCGACGCATGGATTTAAGTGGCTGCCAACGCGGCAACCCGTGGTGACTGATCTGTGGCGAACAAACCGTTCTCCTTCTCGGGCGGCGGTCTTCACCACCGTAGCAAACTGGTCCACCAGCGGCTTGAAAGATATTTCGTGGCGCGGCCGGAAATATCTTTGGAGCAAGTCGCGGGAGTTTCTGCGTTTCATTGCCGCGCCGAAAAAGGCCGGCGAAACATTTGAACTAGCGACAAACATCGACCACGCCGCCACGCGCACAAAATTTGAACGAAATGGCTGGCGACTACGCTGCCCGCTGCAAATGAGTGTCGATTACTGGCTATATCGTGATTACATCCAGCACTCCAAAGGCGAGTTTACTGTCGCAAAAGACCAATATGTCCGCCTCAACACCGGCTGGTTTAGTGACCGGAGCGCCTGTTATCTCGCGGCAGGGCGTCCAGTGATCACACAGGAAACGGGCTTCACTAAAATCTATGGTGCGAAAGCCGGACTCTTATCCTTTAGAACCCTGGGGGAAATCGTTGAAAGTGTTAAAGCCATCGATCGCGATTACGCAACACATTCCCGAGCCGCGTACGCTATTGCCCGCGAATTCTTCCAAGCAGAAAAGGTGCTCAAATCTATTCTCGATCGAGCCGGAATTTGACTGGTCCTCGGCAGACAAGACGGTGTTGCATTATCACTGTTGCAAGCGACATTAAATCTCACCGATATTCTGCAGATTTGAACGCGCGGAGCGTGCCGCGTGTCAGTAGTGTCCCGAAAAGGCCAACTGCAAATTCACATCCGAATGTTGATTTTACATTACGCTGTTTAAGTTTTCAGCCTTTCTGCCCATGAAGCGTTTTGTTGTTGCTATTTCTGTTGCCTTGCTATTCACGCCGATCTTAGAGGCGCAGGAGAGCACGCCAGCGCCTCCCCCTGTCGAGCAACAAATTCCAGGACAGCAGCCAGGGGCATCGAGATCGACTCCGCCCGGGCAGGCAATCGTTCCTGTTCCGGTACCGATCGCCCCGCCAAAACCAAACGGGCCAGTTCAGAAAAGTCTTGTGCGAATCACAGCGACTTCGGTCGAGCCTGATTACAGGGCACCGTGGAATGCGGGAGCGCTCCAGCGCGGCGTCGGTGCCGGCTTTGTGATAAGTGGCAACCGCATTATGACAAACGCGCACGTGGTTGCCAATAGCCGTTATGTCACGGTCGAGCGCGACGGCGATCCAAACAAATATCCGGCGACGGTGCAATTCATCGCGAATGATTGCGATCTGGCGCTCATCACAGTGTCTGCTCCGGACTTCTTCAAAGACATGATCCCGCTAAAATTTGGCGGCATTCCGGCGCTGGAATCCACCGTCTCCGCTTATGGATATCCAATCGGAGGCGAACGGATGTCAGTTACGACCGGGATCGTGTCGCGAGTTGATTTCCAGCTTTATACTCATTCGTCGGTTGATCAGCATTTGGCGATCCAGATCAGCGCGCAGATCAACCCGGGCAATAGCGGTGGCCCGGTGATGCAAGATGGAAAAGTCGCCGGTGTCGCATTTCAAGGTTACAGCGGGGATGTCGCCCAGGGGGTGGCCTACATGATTCCCACGCCGGTCATCAACCGGTTCTTGAAGGATATTGGCAATGGCCATTATGACGAATACCCCGATCTCGCAATCACCTATGCCAAATTGCAGAATCCCGCGCAGAGAAAGTTTCTCGGACTTAAAGATGGCGATCGCGGCGTGCTGGTGAGCTCTGTGGTCGCGGCCGGGCCATCGGATGGAATTCTTCGGCCGGGTGACGTGCTTCTCGCGATCGATGGTCATCCCATCGCGAGCGATGCGAGTGTCGAACTAGAAGGCGAGCGCGCACAGTTCGAGGAAGTCGTCGAGCGAAAGTTCAAGGGTGATTCGGTCAAGTTCGAGATCTTGCGCGACAAGCAACCTATGTCGCTGACGATTAAGTTGTACAAGCCCTGGCCGTACTCGATTCAAGGTCATAGCTACGATGTGCGACCGCGTTACGTCCTTTATGGCGGTTTGCTTTTTCAGCCTTTAAACCTCGACACGCTGGAAGCGTATCGATCAACGGACCTGCGGCTCCGCCATTTCTTCGAATATTTCATTCTGGAGCAAATTTATTTGCAGCATCCCGATGTCATTGTGTTGAGCAACATTTTACCGGACCCTATCAACACCTATCTGGCGCCTTATCGCGGTGCGATCGTGGATGAAATAAACGGCAAGAAAATTCTGACCCTCGACGAATTGGCAAAGGCTTTTGCTGAAGCGCCCGAGCGGCTGGTGATTCGCATGATTGGTGACGGACCTCCGCTGGTGCTTGATCGCAACAAGATCGAGGCTGCGCGCGAACGGATCAAGACACGTTACAATGTAGCTAAAGAGCAAAATCTTGAGGAACGGCCTGCGTCAGGCGCGCCGAAACAGGCGAACAAAACCTAGAATGCTAAGACACTCCCTTATTGCTTTCGGCATCATGTTTGTCGCGGTCAGCGGCACTCTGGCCAAAAAGGAATCCGCTATTCCGCCAAGCGTAGCTAAACAAAAACAGCTGGCGCTCGTTCGCGTAAATGTGACCGGCCAATCGTATGATTATTTTCGGCCATGGCAAAAGAAAGCGCCGTTTTCAAAGCGAGCGCTTGGAGCGGTGTTGTCTAAAGGCCGGGTCCTTGTCACTGCCGACCTCGTCGCAAACCAAAACTATGTCGAACTCGAGCGCGCCGAGTCTGGCGAAAAAACCGCGGCGAACGTGCAGGTTATTGATTACGAAGCCAACCTGGCACTTCTCGAACCAACGGAAAAAACATTCCTCGATGGTATCACGCCGCTAGAAATCTCACCTGATACGGTGGTCGGGGATCGACTCGCCGCGTGGCAATTAGAACCAACCGGCGCCTTACTCGCTACGGAAGGATTGGTGACAACTGTGCAAATGATGCCTTACCCCATCGACATTGGAGAATTCCTCACATACCGCATCAGCATCCCGATGCAGTATCGGGAGAACAGTTACACGGTCCCCCTGGTCAAAAATAACAAGCTGGCGGGATTGCTACTGCGTTACGATTCGCGCTCGCAACTGCTCGACGCGATCCCAGCGCCCGTCATCACACATTTTTTAAAGGAAGCCGAAAGCCAGAACTATCGTGGTTTTCCCTCCGCTGGATTCTCATTTTTTCCGACCCGCGATCCGCAGCTGCGTGAGTTCGCTGGAGAAAAAGGGAAAGGCGGCGGCGTTTACATTACGAATGTGGAAGCAGGCACCCCGGCAATGAAGGCCGGACTCCAAGTGGGCGATGTCGTGACAGCCATCGGGAACAATGAGATCGACCAGAATGGCAACTACGTAGATCGGCTCTTTGGCAAGATCGAATTCACAAATCTGCTGACAGCGCATGCTTACGCCGGTGACGTTATCCCTTTCCATATTCAGCGTAACGGCAAAGCGATGCAGCTAAATATGACTCTTGAACATCGCGATGCGAAGGACTACGTGAGTCCGCCGTATTATCTCGATCAGCCACCGCGCTATTACGTACTCGGCGGCCTGATTTTTCAGGAGCTATCCCGTCAATATCTCAAGGAATGGGGACTGAATTGGCAGCGAGAAGCTCCCCAGCGTTTGGTTTATCTAGACCGTTTCCAATCCGAGTTTTTTCCGGAGAGAAATCGCCGCGTCGTGATTCTCAGCCAGGTCCTCCCAGCCAACAGCACAATCGGCTACGATGATCTCGCATATCTAACGGTGACGAAGGTGAACGGTAAGGAAATCAAGTCATTAGACGATTTGGCCCAAGCCGTAAAACAACCAATCGAGGGTTTCATCAAAATCGAGACCGAAGAAGATCCAAAACAGATCGAGCTCGACGCGGCACAAGTCGCCGCCGAAGCGCCCGAGCTTCAAGAAAACTACGGGATTTCTTCGCTGCAAAGGCTGCAGTGACCTCGCTGCAACTGGTGCCTCACTCGTCTAACTCTCAACGATCAGCGCACTCCGTATCGGTATTCGTCACCCGCGGCTTCGCCAAGAAACGTTCTACCTCCTCGTTGTAGGTTTCGAATGGGTTTCCCATCACCAGAAAGTCGCGGCTGTCGCAAGCGATCGAGTCCCAGTTGATCACATATGGTAAGTTGCAGCTTTGGAAAAAAGCGACTGCCCGCGCGCGGCCTGATGCGCGTGTGTTAGCCGGAGGAACATGCGTCGCGCTGGGACGCCGTACGCTATTGTTCCACTCCGCGATTCGTTTTCCAGGCGTCACGCCAAAGAACAATCCACGACGCGGATCGATGTTATGATATTCGAGGTCGATGCTTTGCAGCCACGGGTCGTCCCACGTTAGTCGTTCGGATTCGACGAATGCTTCCAGCAACCATTTCTTTGTAATCCAATCAATCCCGCCAATAAGCGCCTGGCGATTATGCGGCATTGCTTCAAGAACGAATCCCCAGTTTTCCAGTAACCAATTGGTTTCCGCACTGCTATTGTGCAGGTACTTCTGTGCTACCTGATGGAATTCCCACTGCACGTCGAGCGCGCCGATGCTTTTGCCGTTCTCAAGACGTATAATCCATTGTTGAGTAGGATCCCGAGAGATGTCACGTGTGCTCTGCACCGCATCGGCCAGGACAAGATTTCGCGGCAAACGGCCTTCTTCCAGTAATGACAGAACACAGGCAGTCGTCCCGATTTTTAGAGCATTGGCATATGGGCTCATGTTTGAATCGCCAATGAGCAAATGCAGCCGGCGATATTTTCGGTAATCAGCAAGGGGTTCGTCGCGCGCGTTGATGATGGCGCGATTAAATTGTACCCACTGATAAATGTCGTTCACAATGTGATCGGCGCGCTGACTGAGTTGAAAATTGACCTGGGCCTCCGATTGCGGCGGCTCGAAATCGAATGCGAGTGGATTCGACTGACCGACTCGGCCGGAGCCGGTAAAGATCTGCCGCGTCGCTAAAAAAGTCAGCAGCGTTCCCAGAATCGGAGGCGTGAACTGCGCCTCTCTTTTCATCAGATAATTCTCGTGGCAGCCAAAAGTCGCTCCAGTGTGATGATCGACGTTGTTCTTGATGAACGACACGCGATCCTCCGCGCCCAGTGCAACGAGTGACGATTGCAGCAGGTCGTCGCCGGCCAGCTCGTAGGTCACAAGATCGTGCAGATGCAAACATTCCGGCGACGCGTACTCAATGTGTCCCATGTCGAGGTAGAGCCGCCCCCCATTGAGGAGGAATCCTCCGTTTCCCGGCGGTTCCTCGTAGTCGCGGTAATGCAAATCGATCGTGCCAGCATCCGCCTTTCGGAAGAGATAGTTTTTAACCTTTGCCGGCCACAGCTCCGAATTAACGTTCGGTTCGTCTTCACTCAGAAGACAACCGTATTCGGTTTCGATTCCAACGACTCGATCCATTGCCAGCAATTATGCATCGAATCGGAATTTGGCTAAACGAAAAAGCAACCTTCCCCTCACCTTCATCCTCTCCCTAAGAAATGGGGAGAGGCGGATTTTACGGCAACGATGATCAGCTCGACCAATGCGAGAAGCTCGCGTCTGCGTCTCTCGGATCTGTTCTAGCGCCGAAGGCGCAGCATATTCACAGCAGCCTGGGGCAGCGCCCCAGGATTCATCGCCCCAAAAAAACGCCAGCGCTGAAAGTGCGATTCAGTTCCGGTACCAGTTCGGACGCCCCGCAAATTGAAGCACGCCTTCAGCGCTTGGACGGTGATTTGAATTTAAATCCCTGGGGCGAGGCCCCAGGCTAAGGTTGCACAGCGCCTTTGGCGCTAAATATCCCTTTGCCAAAGGGAGAGGACTGAGGTGAGGGATTGTCTTCGTACCCTTGAAGCGTGCGGGAAAATGCCCAAACTTTTCCAATGGCCATGGTTTCTCTTCGCAGTCCTTCTAAAAAAGTCGGTGGCCTCTTCTATTTCGGCCGGATGCTCGACAAAATTCGGCTTCACGCTAAAGGCGAATTACCTTCAGACTATCACGCTAATCTTGGAAAGGGGTTCGACGAGAAATGCGTACGCTTGCTCCGAGTGAATTACGATGAGCTAGTCGAGCGCGTGAAAAAGGGCGGTACTGATGAGGAGATTTTGCAATGGTGCTTCAGCGCCGGCCGCAGACCGTCCGAAGATGACATTTCCGTTTGGAACGAGTTCATGCGGAAACGTGGCTGGAACGATGAAGTATCTGAAATACTGAAACGCCGCAAGGCGGAGGCTGGCATGTCCGACAGATCAGATATTCAAACCGCGTTTCAGTTCATCGACGCTGACGAAGGTAGT
>Ga0209376_1004449_pt1 | contig 12159 bp, 13 predicted proteins | sample GraSoiAngelo_134_FD_185891 | JGI IMG/M metagenome (GOLD analysis project Ga0209376, IMG submission 185891) | Grasslands soil microbial communities from the Angelo Coastal Reserve, California, USA - 14_0929_05_30cm (SPAdes) (version 2) | ecosystem: Environmental > Terrestrial > Soil > Grasslands ... | reverse complement strand
TGGCTTCCTGCGTAGGCGGGTGAATGGTTAGGCCACCAGCAGCAGTCTCTCAGCCCTGTCCTCTTTTATCCCTTGCGCTTGACATGGGTTGCCGATCCCGGTAGGAGGTGAAGCGCGCCGGTAGAGGAGACCTGTGACGCCATTTCCTAATCTGGCAGCACCAAAGGCTGCGCTGATCCGGGATTTGCTCCGGCACAAGCGGACACGCGACGATGAGCACGCGTTCGTCATCGAGGGAGCGAAGCCCATCTTCGAATTGCTCCGCGGCCAGTCACCAGCCCTGCTGGCAGTCGTGGCCACGCCGACGTTCCTCGAAAAGAGTCAGCAGACCATGCGGTCTGTCCTCGAAGAGACTCGCGCAGCGGTCTATGCCTGCCGTGACACGACCTTTGAGAAGCTCTCGGACGTCAGCACCTCCCAAGGCATTCTCGCCATCGTTCGGCAACCCACATGGGATCAGGAAGCCATTCTCAGACGGCCACGGGTGTTCGGCATCTATGGGGAATGTCTGCAGGACCCCGCTAATGTAGGGGCGATCATCCGGACAACGCTGGCTTTCCAGGCAGATGCGCTGTGGCTGTCGCCCGACTCAGCGGATGCGTTCAATCCAAAGGTCGTCCGTGCAACGGCCGGCGCGCTCCTGATGCTGCCGGTCCTCCCACTCACGGATCTCAGCCTGTTCGCTCAACACCGTTGCACGCTGGTGGCAGCGGAGCCGCCAAGTAAAGGCGGCCCTGGAATTCGAGCCATCACAAGCCTTCCTTCTCGAGCCATCTTGGCCCTCGGCAACGAAAGCCGCGGTCTCTCGGAGGCCACCCTCAAGCAGGCCACGTTCCGATTCCACATCCCGGTGAACCCGGCGATCAACTCGCTCAACGTTGCCGCGTCTGCTGCAATCGCCCTCTTTTACTTAAGCGGATTGCCGCGTGAAGAGAAGTGATAGGGGAGGGGGAGAATGGTGAATGGCTAATGGTTGATGGTGGATGAGGGAGGAACGCGAAGCGCTCCGCTTGCCTGTTCATTACCCATTAACCATCAGCCATTATCCATATTCTTGGCGGGAATGGTGCCGAGGGACAGAATCGAACTGTCGACACCAGCCTTTTCAGGGCTGTGCTCTGCCAACTGAGCTACCTCGGCACATCGTGTGGTTTGGGCAGGAGATGCGTACCAGCGGGCTTCTCTGTGTAGCAGGATCAGGCGTCAAAATCAAGCGCAGGGATCGCGTCGGTACCTGCAAATCCAGCTTACAAGTTTGTCGGTACCGAACCGCGAGTTGGCGTCACTCGCGAGATGAACTTTGGGCTTGGTGAGAATTTAGAATGGATTCTCAGATCACATCGGGGAAAGTCTCATGAGGCTTTTCTCAATCTCTCGCTGTCTATGGCATCGGCTACAGACCGCGACAACGCCGCCCTCTTCTTGCCGCGCCTTGACTCGAAACTCGATATAGTACCGTAACCAACTGCACGCCGCGCAGGGCTTGCCCTCCAACTGACTCCATACCTTACCGATTCTCCCGACTTCCGTCCGAACCTTCTCGACTCTGCCGGGGATTTTCTGCATGAGGCCCTCCTGAGGGAGTGTCGATGAACGCCCACCGCCCTCGTGCTGCTGATCGTGCATGGCCGCCTGTGACAAGATCAAGCTTAGAAGGTTTCAGCCTGATCGACAATTCCGATAAAGTAGGAGGAGTCCCTCCAAAGATGGGGTTGCCGCCCTACGAACAGGAAGGGTCCTCGTCAGAAAATCGGCATTGGAGCTGGATTCGAAAGGGGGCCTAGCTAGTAGGAGTGGTTCACGGGTGGTATCGGCTCAATAGACTACAAACGGGCAGGGGAGAGGAGAATTCAGTTGCTCTTCAACTCAGCACTCGTCACTCATAACTCATCACTCACCACTCATAACTCAGCACTACTTGTATGGCGGAGAGGGCGGGCATTTGAAGTCGCGCTAAGGTGCTTCGCACGCGCTCCCGCTAGGGGGCCCAGCCCCTTTCTGGCTCGTCCTCGGCACGCCGACGGTCCGACGACCCATACTCGCCACCGCATCCCACGGGCCATGCCATTCTGGCCCGAACAAGGTTGGGGCCCATTTTTATTGCAACACGATGCCGCGGAGCGACACCTTTTCCGGTGATTAGCTGCCGCGACCTGTAGGTACTCTGGCGCGTCACAGCCCATCGGCTGCTGAACTGGTGGTTTCTGTCGCGCCAAGTTCATGGCGGAGAGGGCGGGATTTGAACCCGCGACAAGGCTTTTGGCCCTGTGACGGTTTAGCAAACCGTTGCCTTCGGCCACTCGGCCACCTCTCCACACAGCAACAAGAAACTTCAACCTGTGCTTTGCGTCAATTGAACTATGCCCGTGCGCTTACAAAGTCGCCCCCGAGCAAGATGAAAGAACGGGAACCCCCTGCGCCAACAACAGGGCCCGATGATACCTCAGCGGAATAGACTCGCACAAGGGATGCTGCTTGGTTGTCTGGCGTGTGAAGGTTCTGAGGGCGGACGGGCAACGGCCGGGTAGCTCAGGTGACCATCAACCCGTGACAGCTTTGCAGCGTTGTTCCTGTCTTCGACCAGGCCGAAGTTTTGCAAACTCCCGGCACTCTGAAGCCTTAAAGACTAAATATGTGGCCACACTTGGGAACGTCGTGCGCAGGCTCTGCGAGGAGTTCCATTCGTGCCTCCACAACTCAACACGCTGGATCTCAGTCTCTCCAAACATGTGCCTGACCTCCTCGGTCACCATCGCAACAGGAGTCACTGATGTGTCACCTTGCCTTGATCTTCAGAAGATCCACCGCGAGATCCCTTGGTTTCTGACAGCGACTGCATCGGGCAAAGAGTCCACCTCCATCCGATCGTGCATCTGATCGTGCATCTGATCGAAGGACGAGTTGATATTTCACCCAGCCACAGAAGGGACAGGCCTTCCCATCTAGTTCCTTCCGGATCGTCTCGACACTCCTCACCTGTTTTTCCATACAGCCCTCCTGCGGCATTGATGATCATTGACGATTGCCTGCAACCGGCGCTTGGCTTTTTGTGGACTGTGTTGCGTCGTCATTTGGAAGGGGCATGTAACCAGATGATGAAGATAAAGGAGTCGGGCCAGGCTGAAAATACCGATGAGGTAGCATCCCCCATACCAAGGCAGGGATCGCCCCCTACGAACGTGGGCAGCCGTGGATGTCAGAGAAAGGGGGAGAGGCTATGGCGGGTCAAGCTGCAGATTCATGAGTGCCTGGAATCTCGGACTGGCAAGGTGAAGTTTGGGAGGGTAGGGTCATGGGGCGCATCCCCTTCAGAAGCCCTGTTAAAATCTCGTCTTTTCGTTGGATTCCGCCGATCTCTAACTTAGCACTCAGCACTGTATTTGAATTGATCTGGCGGAAGGGGGTGCGCATTTGTCCACCCACCAGGCGGGTGAATCGTTATTCCTCGCGTCGCGGACCCCCTCGCGCGCTCCCCATGAAGGGGGGCACACCCCCTTCATTACCCCCAGTTCAAATCCCCCCTGGTGGTAGGAGCGAATAGCCGATAGCAAATAGCCCGTAGCGACGAGTAAGAGAATCTTGCTGCTCGCTGTTTGCTGTTCGCTGCTTGCTTATTTGTGGCGGAGGGGGTGGGATTCGAACCCACGGTGGACTGACGCCCACAGCGGTTTTCAAGACCGCCCCGTTATGGCCACTCCGGCACCCCTCCTCAGGTCGGGCCTGGTGGTGATATTAACTGAGAGGAATAGGCCCGCCACATCTTGATATCGCCTCAGATGCTTTGGATTTTGCGTTCCCACCTCTTTGAAATAGCGGTGTATATCTTGCTGTCTGTAAAGGAACACGCGATTCCGAGCACGTGTCGGGTGATATCCGAGTTCAGACAGCATGCGATGAACGGAAGCCAGAAGCGGTTTGGAATAGTTCGTGAAGCAGATACACACATGCTTATATTTCGTCCCGCCAATCGTATGGTGGGATGAGTAGACGGAGCCGTCGGTATCCATTAAACCTCTCAAACAGGCTTTCACATAACACGGACCCTCTAAAATCCATGAAGGCACATCGACTTGATGCCTGACCTTGTTGCCCTGTACAACACCATGGTTCTGTAAGAACTCAACAAGCTCAACTCTTGACATGACAATTACGCAAGCGTTCTCTCTTGTTCGACGCGAAGGTGTCAGGCCAAACAGTTGACTGACTACACGCACAACGAAGTCTGCATACTCTCTATCGGTCACAGCGTTAAGGGTGATGGTCACCTGACGATCTGTGATTCCTCCGTCCCCAAGGACAATTCCAATGAATTCCGCTAATGAAGATGAGCGCTTCGGCTTAACAATTGTCTTCCGCAGTTGGAATCCCGTCAGGGCACCTGAAGCCCTGAGCTTCTCGTAAGAAATGAAACCTCCTTCCTCGGCGTCTGCCTTCAGCGGTACCGGGGTTGCCATAACGTTCCGACCGCCGCCGTGATCCTACTTGGCCGGCCTTGCTAGTGCTCCAATAGTCAGGAAGAACTTCGAGAATAGTTGGGCAGGCAACTCCTGAAATCTTTTGCAACAAGGTCAAGGCTTGTTGACTTATGAGGTATTTTTCACACTGCCAATCGCGAACAGTTCTGGCATGCACCCCCAAACAAAATGCAAGGTTTCTTACACCACCTCCCAAGGCCTCTTTGACTGCTACCAGAAACGCTCGTTGCTTCCCTTTCGCCAAGACTACCCTAGACACTTAGTTCGCCTTACTCTTCGCGTGTGATGCGTTCGAGGCCGCGCATGTAGGGCCGCAGCGCCTCGGGAACGATCACTGAGCCGTCGGCCTGCTGGAAGTTCTCCAGGATCGCCACCAGCGTTCTCCCCACCGCAAGGCCGGACCCATTCAGCGTGTGCACGAAGTCGGTTTTGCCATTCTGGCGGCGATAGCGAATATTGGCCCGCCGCGCCTGGAACGCTTCACAGTTACTGCAGGAAGAAATCTCGCGAAACGTGCCTTGCGAGGGTAACCAGACTTCCACGTCGTAGCTTTTGGCCGCCGCGAACCCCATATCCCCGGTGCACAACGTGACCACGCGATACGGTAGTCCCAACCCCTGCAACACCGCCTCAGCCGCTTCAGTCAGCCGCTCGAGCTCCTCATAGGACTCTTCAGGTCTGGCAAAGGCCACCAGTTCCACCTTATTGAATTGGTGCAGGCGAATCAATCCACGCGTGTCTTTGCCATAGGAGCCGGCTTCCCGCCGGAAGCAAGGCGTGTACGCGGTGTACCGGATCGGCAAACAGCCGTCCGTCAAGATTTCCTCACGATGGAGGTTCGTCAGCGGAACCTCAGCGGTCGGGATCAGAAAGTACTCGTCGTCTCGAAGCCGGAACAGATCCTCTTCATACTTTGGGAGCTGCCCGGTTCCGGTCATGGCCGCCCGATTGACCATGAAGGGTGGCACTACTTCCTGATACCCATGACGAGCCTGGTGCAGATCCAGCATGTAATTGATGAGCGCGCGCTCCAGCCTAGCACCCAGTCCCGTTAAGACCACGAAGCGGGCGCCCACCATCCTGGCCGCTCGCTCGAAATCCAGAATGCCTAGCGTCTCTCCGATCTCCCAATGGGGTTTGGGAGCGAACGCAAACTTCTGAGGAGTGCCCCAACGTCGCACTTCTTGATTGTCAGCTGGTCCTTTCCCGAGGGGGACAGAAGCATGCGGAACGTTAGGGATGCGCAGCGCCAACTCAGTGACACGCTCTTCGACGGCACGCAAGCTCTCCTCTGCATCCTTGATCCGATCGCTCAACGTCTTCATCTCAGCCATCGTCCTTTCCACCGGCTGTTTTTCCCGTTTGAGCCGTCCGACCTCGTCGGAACCTTTCTTGAGCTGGTGGCGGAGCTGCTCCACCTGACTTGTCAAGTGGTGCCGTTCCTGGATCAGCTTGCGCAAGTCCTCCCAGGCCACATCTGACGCGCGAGTGCCCAGTCGCGTCCGAATCGCGTCCAGGTCCTCTCTGAGCAGACGAAGATCGTGCATCGTGATGCCATCCAACGGTTGACCGGCGTGGAATCTAACACCTCCCTGGGAAGGCGTCAATCGTCAATAGTCGACGGGCATTCGTTGAGACGCGATTGACTCATGACCAATGACGAGTAGCCTCTCGCTCTTGACAAGGGGACTCGATGGGAGGGACGATACGCTCGTGCGAACGATCTCGAACCCGCCCAACCCATTTGAATCCACCCACCGCGAACTGCTTGACCCGCCCCCTCACGTACAACTTGAAGTCTTTGAAGATGTGACCCGCGAGATTCTGAGCCGGAACGAGAGCCCGGACCTGCCGTTTCGCTGGAGCCTGAATCCTTACCGTGGCTGTTTTCATGCCTGCGCCTATTGCTATGCCCGGCCGACTCATGAGTATTGGGGATTCGGCGCCGGCACTGATTTCGACTCAAAGATCGTGGTGAAACGCGATGCCCCCTCCCTCTTGCGGGAGGCCTTTCTGAAACCCTCGTGGCGGGGTGAGCTGATCGTGTTCTCAGGCAACACGGACTGCTACCAGCCTCTGGAGGCGACCTATGGATTGACGCGTTCGTGCCTGGAGGTCTGTGCCGAATTCAGGAATCCGGTCGGGGTCATCACCAAGGCCGCCCTGATTACGCGGGACATCGAGGTGCTCCGGCGACTGCACGACGAAGCCTGGGTGCAGGTCTATTTCAGTATTCCGTTCGCAGACAACGAGACCGCCCGCAAGGTGGAACCGCAAGCCCCCTCGATCACCAAGCGACTGGACGCCATGGCCGCGCTGTCGCAAGCCGGCATTCCAACGGCGATTTCCATCGCCCCGATTATTCCCGGGCTCAACGAGGACGATATCCCGGAACTCTTGGTCCGCGCGCGACAAGCCGGAGCCAGCGACGCGACCTTTGTTCTGCTGCGCCTGGCAGGCAACGTCGAGCCTGTGTTCTTTGAGCGAATGGCCGCAGCCTTCCCAGATCGCATCAAGAAGATCACGAATCGGATCCGTGACGTGCGTGGCGGCAAACTCTCCGAAGGCGCTTTCTTCAAGCGCCACCAGGGTGCGGGATCCTACTGGCAGATGGTCGAGCAGCTATTCGAGGTGGGCAGACGTAAAGCGGGCTTTCCTGACGACGAGGCCCGTCCCATTCCGAATACCTTCCGTCGGCCCGGTCCTGAGCAAACCACGTTGTTCTAGTCTCGGAGCCACGCATGAAACACAACCCGGGATTTGTCAAGCTTGTCGAACAGGCGAAACGGCGCATCAAGGAATGTTCCATTGCCGAGGTCAAGGCCAAGCTGGACCAGGGCGAGCCGTTTCATTTCATTGACGTGCGCGAGGACCACGAGTTCGCCAAGGACCACGCGAGGGGAGCCAGACATCTCGGACGAGGCCTCCTGGAACGAGACATTGAGACGGTGATTCCGGACAAGCGGGCAGAGATCATTCTCTATTGTGGCGGCGGATTCCGGTCAGCGCTGGCAGCCGACAGTCTCCAGCAGATGGGCTATGCCAACGTCCGGTCCATGGACAGGGGTATCAGGGCCTGGGGTGAGGCAGGCTATCCGCTCGAGCAGGGGAGCGGCTCGTAAAGGAATGACCGTCTCGCGGCGAGACCTCCTCAGCCGTCTTGGATTCGGGCTCACCTTTCTGCCGGCGATCGCTATGGCGCCACGCTCGCTGGTGGGAAGTCTGCTGTTTGAGCCGGATGCCGAGTTGGTCCCTGCCAAGCCAGTCCCTGTCAATCCCTTCACTCGTGATGGAAAGGTGCTGGTGGCGATGGTTCACGGGCAGGACCCGGCGGCGATGCTCCGTGCCGGACTGGATCTGATCGGAGGGATCGAGCGACTCGAACTCCGCGGCAAGCGGGTAGTGATCAAACCCAATATTGTGAATGACCGGCCGCCTCCCACGACGACCAGTCCATCCGTGATCGCGGCAGTGGTACGGGCCGTGCGGGAGGCGGAAGCGGCCGATGTGACCGTGGCCGACAGTTCTGGCATCATCCGGTTCCCCACGTCCGAGAATCTTGTGATCACCGGCGTGCGGTCGGCTGCTGAAGCGGCAGGGGCGCGTGTGCTGGCCTTGGAAGACGAGCCCTGGGTCCGAGTAGAACCGCCTGGCGCGAAATCGCTGCCTCGCTTCTACGTCTCAAAGCCCGTGTATGATGCCGATGTGGTTATCAACCTGCCGGTGGTCAAGACCCACCAGTTTGCGCATTACTCTTGCAGCTTGAAAAATCTGGTCGGGATCACCCATCCCCGGTACCGCCCCTCAGTGACCTTTCTGGCAGGCAATTGGCACGAACGGATCGCCGAGTTGAACTTGGCGGTGCATCCGCAGCTCACGATCGCCGACGCCACCACGGTCATGATTGCGGGTGGCCCCACGAGCGGGACCCCGGCGAAAGCTGACCTGCTGTTGCTGAGTGGTGACCGAGTGGCGCTGGACGCGGTGGGCGTGGCGCTGATTCGGTCCTTTGGCGCCTGGCCAAAAGTGGCGGGGATGAGCCTCTGGGAACAGCGTCAGATCAAGAGGGCTATCGAGCTGGGGTTAGGCATCGGCGGACCGGAGCAGCTTGGATTAGTGAGTCAGTCGCTCGCCGGATCCGATGCCGGATTCGAGAAACTCCTGAGCACAATCCGCCGAGACCTCACAAGGAATTGACTGCGGCAGGCGCCTGCAAGTTATTTCGTGTCCTTCACATCTGTTGCGTCTTTGGCGCATCGGATGCCAATATAGATGCGTCGGTCACCATGGTCCTGCTTGTTGCGATTGGCAGACCGTACAGTGTCCGGATTGCTTTGCCAGGAGCCGCCTCTCACTACGCGCCCTTTTCCACTGGAGGGACCAGTTGGGTTCTTGGATGGACTGTTCTTGTAATAGTTCTCATCGTAGAAATCCTGGACCCACTCCCAGACATTGCCCGCCATCTCATAGGCTCCGTATGCACTCTTTCCATAATCATATTGGTCCGTTCTGGCCAGTGTCGCGGGTCCTTCCCAGAACGTAATATTTTCGATGCTGAAGTTACTTCGATTGCCGGTGACAGGATCATTCCCCCATGGATACATCCGGCCGTCAGTGCCTCGGGCCGCCTTCTCCCATTCTGCTTCGGTCGGTAGGCGACCGCCAGCCCACTTGCAGTAGGCCACGGCGTCGTCCCAGCTCACGTTGATGACCGGCAGTTGACCAATCCCATCGAGCATCTCATCCCCACGCCAAATACTGTATTTAGCGTCCTCATTGCCCGGTGCCCGGTGGCCTGTGGATTTGACAAAGGTGTGGTACTGGCGGTTGGTGACCTCATATTTACCGATGTAAAAGGCATCAAGGAAGACCTTGTGCTTCGGACCTTCGTCCGGCTGGGCCGGCCCGCCCTCCGCCCCCATCTCGAATTCACCGGCCGGCACGAGTATCCAGTCGTTGGGCGTCTCCAGCGAGGCCTGGGTTTTGGCCAGTAGCGCCAGCATTTTGGCTCGTTCCGAATGGGCCTGCGGGGCCAGCTTGAGCCATTTCATGATGGTGGCTTTCGCTGCAGGGAGCTGGAGTTCGGTTTCGCAGACCCCTTTGAGTCGCATCAACGTCTCGTCGTTGGGCAACTCTTTCATCGCTTCCATGACTTCCGTGAGGCCATTCTTGTACTGTCCCTGCTGCACCAGGTTCGCAGCCAGTACCGTGCGATCTTGCGCGGACAATTCCGGGATTGCGTGGTATTCTTCGGCGAGCGCGTCCGGTGCGGTGGAGTCGGCTGTCCCAGCTACGATCAACATGAATACCCAATACAGACCTCTCCTTCCCTGCCGCATGCGTCCTCCTTGCCCTGTGCCCTTTCGGCGCTCAGCCCCTGGCACTATTTGTTCTGTCGATCGAATTCTTTGATGACTTGCTCGGTGAGATCGATCCCGTCGCGATGGTAAATGACGATCTTCAGTGTGCTATCGCTGCCCTTATCGACGACCAGGCTGAACCCGCCCTTCTCGGCGACTGCCTGTGTCGCGACCTGGATTTTTTTCATATAGTCGTCAACCAGTTCCTTTTGTTTGACGGCCAGTTCCTGGTTAAACTCCTGGGCGCGCTTCTGGTAGTCCTGAATCTTCGTGCGAAACTGACCTTGTTTCTCACGTTTCTGGGTCTCGCTCATGCCGGCTTCCTGGTCTTTGAGTTGTTTCTCGAGCGCTTTCAGATCTTCCTCGTCCTTGGCCAACAACCGTTGACGGGTGCCGGCGTATTCCTTCAACCCATCCAACGCCCGCTTCCCGGCTTTCGACCGTTCCAAGACTGCTTGTGGGTCCACCACGCCCATTTTGAACGAGTCCGCCCCCCACCCGGATGGTGCGGATAACGCCATGATCCCGACTGCGACAACCCCCGCCAGGGTCGGGATTGTCCCCCGCGCATGCCTCCTTGTCATGTTACGGCTCTCCTTTCTCGTTCTGGGCGGACAGGGTCTTTCCTCTCCTTGGCCTCAAAGGACAGGGGAGAATATCTACATCAGCGGTTAGTGTCAAGGTCCTAGACATATCACCGCCCTTCCTTGACATTCGACAAGGGAACACCGTATATCCCGCCGGATTCTTGGATAGCGATGAGTGTTCGATACCGGGCCAGGAAGGTGGAGCCCCACGGCTTTACAGCCGTGGTCCCTCTGATGTCTTCGGCGAAACCCGCCGAAGCATGTCCTCCTTCGTCAAGTCACCGACGCGCCACAGCGCTTTGGCGACGGCGCGGCTTCGGAGGACACCCGCTGCGCATCGCTCCACGGCTTCAGCCTACTCCGCCGAAGTAGCTTCGGCTACGAAGGCCGGACAGCCGTGGCTTCCTGCGTAGGCGGGTGAAGGAGACGCAGTCGTGACCCCGGAAGAGCAGCGAGCCCACCAGCAGTTTGTGCGCGCGCTGCAACATGAACCGATCCCCTGCAGCACGCCAGGGTGTCCTGGATCGGTCGAAATCAGCGACGTCTCACAACTTCGCGACCGGGTGAAGACGTTTGAGGTCAGATGCCAGCTATGCGGTCTGCAACACCGGTTGACCGGTATGGAGCAACTCACTCCTCCCTGGGACGACGCGTCGCTCCTCGTCATGGCCGAAGAGCACTTGATGCACCAACAACCAAGCTGTCCCTGTGATGGGACACCGGTGGTGTTCACCTCATTGCCCAATCCAAGACGGCGAGCCCGATACAGAGTGTCCTGTTTCTATTGTGGCCGGCAGGCTGAGATGGACTGGCCACCGCTGGAGTCAAGGCAGTGAGCTGACGGGAAGTGCCTCACACCTAGGATGGGGTTAGACAAAGTAGCGACTGGTATCAAAACGATGTTCGGTGTTGTCTACCATCCGGACGATACTCCGTGTGTATGTCCCTGCTGAATCGGTCTCCGTCAGAGCCACTTCAGGCCCTTCAATCGGATTGCCCTCAGCATCCGTGAGCAGTTTCACAACGGGCCGCTCCGCGTTCTCCCGGTCCTGGGACGGCCGCAAAACGACCGCCAGCTCATTGGTGTCGAGCAACACCAGGCTGCCGATCGGTACGATGCCCACGCAGTTGACGAAGAGTTTCAAGAGCATCGGATCAAACGATTGGGCGATTTTCGCGAACATCATCTTCAGCACCTTTTCCGGCGCTATCGGTTCGCGCCGATAGACGCGCGAAGAGGTCATCGCGTCGTAACAATCCGCGATCATCAGAATCCGTCCGGTCAGCGACTGTTTCCAAGGCACGGTGATCTTGGGATACCCGGAAAAATCGTAGTTCATGTGATGCTCGAACGCCGCCGCCGCCATCCTGCCCGGTAAGTTGGTGATCCCTCGAAGTTTGGCCAAGCCGATCACGCCTTCCGTCGGGTGGTTGCGCATTCTCGCCCACTCGTCCTCGGTAAAGTCACCGGGCTTGTTCAGCACCTCCGCCGGGATCGTCGCCTTGCCCAGATCATGAAAGAGGGCCGCTAGTCCCAGGTCGGCGAGCTCCGCTTTCGGATACCCGACCCGATTGCCCAAGGCAAGCGACAGGACGGCCACGTTCACGGAATGGTTATGCGTGTATTGGTCATGGCAGCGGAGGGTGGTGAGCCCAAGCAGGACCGCTTCGTCATCCATCATGAGGTCCACGATGTTCTGAATGGCCCTCTTGGCCTGTTTGAAGCTGGGGGCCCGT
>Ga0209376_1004448_pt1 | contig 12159 bp, 9 predicted proteins | sample GraSoiAngelo_134_FD_185891 | JGI IMG/M metagenome (GOLD analysis project Ga0209376, IMG submission 185891) | Grasslands soil microbial communities from the Angelo Coastal Reserve, California, USA - 14_0929_05_30cm (SPAdes) (version 2) | ecosystem: Environmental > Terrestrial > Soil > Grasslands ... | reverse complement strand
TTCGATTCGCGGACGATCGTGACCGGACTGCTGGTGTTCGTCGGCTATTATCTGGGGGCAAAACTCGGATTCGCGCTAACGTTTCGGCCTCATCCCGTTTCGATACTTTGGCCTCCTAATTCGATCTTGGCTGCAGCGCTTCTGTTGACGCCGCTACGCATCTGGTGGCTTGTCCTTGTGGCCGCATTTTCGGCGCATTGTGGGGTGGAACTGCAGAGTCAGGTGCCTCCTACGATGGTTCTATGCTGGTTCATCAGCAACTCTTGCGAAGCAGTGATTGGCGCGGGCCTCACGCGATACCTCATCGGCGGACCGGTTAAGCTGAACCGTCTCAGGAGCGTCGGCTTTTTTTGTCTTTGTGTAGTTTTCATTGGTCCTTTTCTTTCCTCGTTTTTAGATGCCGGCTTTGTCAGGTGGAATGGTTGGGGGCAAGGGGCGTATTGGGAACTCTGGAGAATACGATTCACCTCCAACGTTCTGGCTGCCCTGACGGTTGCGCCATTAATCGTGACATGGGTAACGAGCGGCATCCCATCGCTGTCAAAAGCACGGCGGTCGCGTTACCTCGAGGCCGGCCTCCTCCTCTTTGGTCTGCTTTCGGTTAGTTTCGCTGTTCTATATAGACTGGGATCGGGGACAGATTCGGCTCTCCTCTATCTGCTTTTGCCGTTTCTACTGTGGGCCGCGGTCCAATTCGGATCATGTGGAGCGAGCACCGCTCTCGGGATCGTGACCTTTTCGGCCATTTGGGGTGCAACCCACGGACATGGACCGTTCGCCGGAGGATCAGCAGAACAAAACGCACTCGCGGTCCAAGTGTTCCTCATTGTCCTGTCCGTGCCGCTGATGTTTCTCGCGGCAGTCATCGAGGAGCGCGCAAAAGGTGAGACTGAGTTGCGCGAGAGCGAAGAGCGTTTCCGCGTGGTAGCCGACTCGGCGCCCGTCCTTATCTGGATGTCTGGCTTGGACAAACTCTGCACTTTCTTCAACAAGGGCTGGCTTGAGTTTACCGGTCGCACAATGGATCAGGAAATGGGAAATGGTTGGGCTGAGGGTGTGCACCCGGACGATCTGCAAAGATGTCTCAAGGTTTACACGGAGGCATTTGATGCGCGCAAACCGTTTGTCATGCAATACCGACGGAGACGTCACGATGGCGAATATCGCTGGGTTTCGGACGAGGGTGTGGCGCGGCATGACGCGCAAGGAAACTTCGTCGGCTACGTTAGCTCGTGCGTAGATGTAACTGAACTAATCAATAAAGACGAGGCGTTGCGGAAAAGTGAAGAACGCATGCGTCTGGCTGCGGACGCGGTTCATCTGGGGATTTGGGAATGGGATCTAGGCAAAGATGAGGCCTGGGTCACGAACGCGCGACGGGCTTTTTGGGGATGGCCGGCTTCCGGAAAAATCACGCTCGAACATTTTATTTCTCGGGTTCATCCCGACGATCGCAATCGGATTCGACAGGCAATCGACGACGCGATCCAGAAGGGTAAAGATTACGATTCCGAGTATCGGATCATTCTCTCGGACGGGAGTGTACATTGGATGTCCACCCGTGCGACTGTGAGGTTCGATGAAAATGGCAAACCAGGACGCCTTCTGGGAATCAGCATTGATATCAACGCTCGCAAGCAAGCGGAATTGCAAGCACTCCAGCACCGGGAAGAACTCGGCCATCTCAGTCGAGTGGCCGTGATGGGGGAAATGGCGGCATCCATTGCCCACGAACTGAATCAACCGCTCTCAGGAATCATCAGCAACGCCAGCGCCGGACAGCGCTTCATCGATCGCGGCGATGTCGATCTTCACGAGCTTCGCGACCTGCTTGCTGATATCATGGCGGATGGGCGCCGCGCCGGCGATGTGATTCGCGGCATCCAGAGCATGGTAAAAAAGGGCGCGCCGGAGCGAGGGCAGGTCAATCTAAACGATCTTGTCCTGAATGTCGTGCGTATGGTGAACCCGGATGCGGTGCTTAACTCCTGTGAGGTGCAGACTTTGCTAGACCCAAATTTGCCGACGATCGAAGCCGATCCCATTCAACTGCAGCAAGTCCTGATCAATCTCGTGATCAATGCTTTTGATGCCATGCGCAACACTCCTCTTAGCCGCCGCAAAGTCGTGATAGCCACGGAGCGGAATGGCGATGGCGCAATTCGCACGAGTGTGCGCGATTACGGAGTTGGCATTCCCGAAGAAGTACGCGATCGAATCTTCGACCATTTCTTCACTACGAAGGCCGAAGGATTGGGGATGGGCCTTGGGATCGTGCGTTCGATCGTCGAATCGCATGGCGGCACGGTCGCAGCCGAGAATGTTGAGGGCGGGGGTGCGCGGTTCGATTTTGTTGTGCCAACAAGCGCCCCAGCCTTGTGATGGTCCTTCAAATAGGTCGTTAGGTTTTCATTGCTCATGTTCGTGAAGTTTCCTCCTCCCTTTTTTTTCATCGCGCCCGATCGCGAAATTAAGCTTAAAAACATTGTTAAGCGCCGGTTGATAGTGTATAAACCGAAATTCACGTGGTGTGGTGGACCGGTTGCGCATAAAATCCAGGGCTCTCGTAATCGAAAGCGTCGCAATTCTGGCTAATGCTGTCCGGGCGTTAGCCGTCTGCACAGCTCTGCGAAGAAATCGACCCTCCAATTATGTGCCGAACTTACGGGATCCTGTAAATTTCTAAGTAATCCGATGCGGGGATTTCTAGAAATATGAGTTGGATCACAATCGTCTGGTCGATGGCATTGGCCATCTGCGCGACACTAGCCCTGATCCACTTCGCGATCTGGGCTCAGAGGCGTTCGGAAGTCGCGCATCTGCTCTTCGCCCTCACGGCTCTTGGGGCGGTAGGGAACGGCCTTGCTGAGTTGGGAATGATGAAGGCGACGACCGTGGAGGCATATGTGATTTGGCTTCGGATCTCGCTCGTGCCAACCGCACTTCTCGTGATCTCGTTCGCCTGGTACATCCGGAAATACTTTGCCACCGGCCGGCTCTCGCTTGCCGCTGCTGTTACGGTCCTCTGGACAGTGCTTCTGATCGTGGACGGTTTCTCGCCCTTCAGCCCGATCTTCAGCGAAATATTCGGACTTCGGATCGTGCAGACTCCGTGGGGAGAACCGTTCGCGCTGGCGAACGGCGTCATCGGTCCGCTGAAGGCCGTTAACGACGTCGCGAATGTGTCGTTCCTCTTGTTCATCATGGACGCTTCCGTCACCCTGTGGCGGCGCGGTCAGCGTCGGCGCGCGTTGTTAGGTGGCGGAGTAATGGTTTGTGCCGTGGTGGCAGCGATTCTCCTGGCGTACATGACCGACACCGGCATCCTCAGAATACCCTACCTGGTCACGTTCATTTATGTCGGGACCGTGATTTTGGTTGGCTACCCGCTGATCGGCGACGTTCTGCGGGCGGCGCAGCTGACGCGGGAGTTACGAGCGAGTGACGCTTCGCTGCGCGATAGCGAAGCGCGCATTAACCTCGCGGCCAACGCGGCGAACTTCGGTCTGTGGGTTTGGAACATCCGGGATGACGAACTTTTGGTAACGGAGAAATGGAGGAGGTTGTTCGGCTTTGCTGAATCGGAGCCAGTGAAGTTTGGCCAATTGCTCAAGGTCGTGCACCCCGAGGATCGCGAACGGATGAAGCAAACTGTGCAGGAGATGCTCGAGCACGGCGGTGGTGGCGAGCATGAAAGCGAATATCGCATCACGCGGCCGGACGGAAGCACACGCTGGATCGCGGGTTATGGCGGCGTCGAGTTAGACGAATGCGGCAAACCAGCCTTCGCGCGCGGGGTATCGCGCGATATCACCCAGCGCAAAATAGCGGAAGAAGAGTTGCGTGAGAGTGAAGAGCGTTTTCGCACGGTCGCCGACGCTGCGCCCGTGCTCATCTGGATGGCGGGCGTGGACAAACTTTGTAATTTCTTCAACAAACCGTGGCTCGAGTTTACCGGTCGCACGGTGGAGCAGGAAATGGGAAATGGCTGGACCGAAGGCGTGCATCCGGATGATTTGCAGCGATGCCTTCAGACTTACACCGCGGCCTTCGACGCACGCGCGCCGTTTGTCATGCAATACCGCCTCAGACGTCACGATGGCGAATATCGCTGGCTCAAGGATGACGGCGTGCCGCGTTACGACACCCAAAAAAATTTTACTGGTTACATTGGATCGTGTGTGGACATCACCGAATCGATAAGCAAGGAGCAGGCTTTGCGCGAAAGCGAGGAACGGATGAGTCTGGCGATGGCCGCGGCCAAACTCGGATTGTGGGAGTGGAACGTCAGCAAAGATGAGCTCTGGGGCACGAAAGCACGCCGTGTTCTCTTGGGATTGCCGGCTTCCGGAAAGATCAAGTTGGAAGACGGCCTTTCGGCGGTGCATGCCGATGATCGCGATCGAGTCCGGCAGACGTTGAAGAACGCGGCCAGGACTGGTGAGGATTACCACTTAGAGTATCGGGTTGTACTTCCGGACGGAAGTGTACAGTGGACGGACCACCGCGGCCGCTGCGTGAGAGGAGCAGACGGCAACGATCTCGTCTTGCGGGGCGTTTCGATGGATGTGACGGAGCAAAAGCGAGCGGAGGAGAAATTTCGTCTCGCGACGGAAGCTTCGCCGAGCGGCATCCTCCTCGTGAACGATCAGGGCCGCATGGTCCTGGTGAACAGTCAGATTGAAAAGCTGTTTGGCTATCGACGCGAGGAGCTTGTCGGAAAACCTGTGGACATCCTCGTGCCGGAGCGGTTCGCCAGTCAGCACCCGACTCATCGGGCGACGTTTTTCGCTGCCCCTACGGCCCGGGCGATGGGCGCCGGGCGGGAATTATTCGCCCGGCGAAAAGACGGGAGTGAATTTCCGGTCGAGATCGGACTAAATCCCATTCAAACTTCGGAGGGCATTCTTGTTCTGGCCGCGGTCGTGGACATCTCAGCCCGCAAGCTCGCCGAAGAGGAAGCACTGCGGCACCGCGAAGATCTCGGCCATCTCAGCCGAGTCGCCGTGATGGGTGAATTAACGGCATCCATTGCCCATGAACTGAATCAACCGCTCTCGGGAATCATCAGCAACGCCAGCGCCGGACAGCGCTTCATCGATCGCGGCGATGTCGATCTTCGCGAGCTTCACGACCTGCTCGCTGATATCGTGGCGGATGGTCGCCGTGCCGGCGATGTGATTCGCGGCATCCAGAGCATGGTAAGAAAAGGCACCCCGGCCCGGCAGCGGGTGAATTTGAACGAGCTTGTAACGAATGTGCTACGCATGCTAAACCAGAATGCAATGCTACACTCCTGCGAGCTGCAGACTCTGTTGGACCCAAATTTGCCGACGATTGAAGCCAATCCGATTCAGTTGCAGCAAGTGCTGATCAATCTCGTGATCAATTCCCTTGATGCCATGCGCAACACTCCGCCTAGCCGCCGCAAAGTTGTGGTCACCACGGAGCGGAATGGGGACGACACAATTTGCACGAGCGTGCGCGATTATGGAGTTGGCATTCCCGAAGAAGCACGCGATCGAATCTTCGACCATTTCTTCACGACTAAAGCGGACGGATTGGGGATGGGGCTTGGGATCGTGCGTTCGATCGTTGAATCGCATGCCGGCACGGTCGCGGCCGAGAATGTTGAGGGCGGGGGTGCGCGATTCCATTTTACTATTCCCGTAAACCCCGCAGCTTTACCACTCTAATGAGCCATCCAAAAAGTTTGGTCTTTGCCATCGACGACGACGCGTCGGTGCGAAAAGGTTTGGGGCGGCTGCTCCGTTCCGCCGGCTACAAAAGCGAAATTTTTGAATCGGCCTCCGGTTTTCTGGCGCGCCTACCACACAGCGGCCCTTCGTGCGTGATCGTGGATGTGCAGATGCCGGGTATCAACGGGATGGATCTTCAGGAAACCCTGATCCAGCACCGCCGCGACGAACAACTTGTATTTATTACCGGCCATGGCGACATCCCGATGTGCGCTCAGGCGATGAAGGCGGGCGCGGTCGATTTTCTTCGAAAGCCGTTTCGCGGTGACGAGCTGTTGCAATCCGTCCAGAACGCCCTGATTCGATCGGCCCGGCAGCGACGGCGTAGCGCTGAGCAGAATGAGGCCCGGCGTCTTCTCGATTTGCTGACACCGCGCGAGTTCGAAGTAATGCAACTCGTCATTACCGGCATGTTGAACAAGCAGATTGCCGGAGAGTTGGGCACGGCAGAGAAGACAGTAAAAGTTCACCGCGGCCGGGTTATGCAGAAGCTCGATGTCACCTCGGTGGCCGAGCTGGTGCGATTGGTTGAAAGAGCCGGTATTGCGGCCGTGGCTAACAAGTAAGACCAAGTACGACCAAGGTCTGATAGGCAGGGGCGAATCGGCGCTCTAGGCTTCCCTTCCGCCAAGCAATATGACCCGGCCGGAATCTCCAGCACCGAAGACCATCTGTCTGGTTGATGACGATGCTTCGGTGCTGAAGGCGGTCGGCCGGTTGCTCACTTCAGCCGGCTGGGTCGTACGGGCTTTCAGCGAAGCAGCGCCTTTCCTTGCCTACGCTTCTACGAACTGGGTCGACCTAGTCGTTCTCGATATCTGGATGAAACAGATCACCGGCTTGGAAGTGCTCGCGCGTCTGTGTTCAATGTCACCGCAAACGCGCATCATTATTATGACCGGCCGCGAAGATCACGCCGTGAAGTTGATCGCGACCCAGATCGGTGCGGTCGGCTTCTTCCTAAAACCCTTTGATGACGAGAAATTCCTGGCTGCTGTGCAGCACGCGCTCGGCACATCGGCTGGATGTGAGACTAAGGTCCAATAGCCTTTGCCGGGCTTTGACGGTAGTTTCGATCACTTTGCGAAACTCAAATGCCTTTATTGTTTGCCTCCTCGACGATGACCCCTCAGTGCTTAAAGGACTGGGGCGGCTTTTGCTGTCAGCCGATCTCCGGGCAGAAACATTTAGCGATCCCGATGAGTTCCTGCGGCATGCGCGGACTCATCGCCCCGCGGTTGCCTTGGTCGATGTTCATATGCCGCAGATGAACGGGCTGGAGGTTCAATCGCGGCTTCGCGAGATTTCGCCGTCGACTCGCGTCATCATCTTTAGTGGAAAGGACGATCCACTGGTTCGTTCCACGGCGCTGAACGCAGGAGCGTCGGCATTCCTTGCCAAGCCCATTGACGACGAAGAGCTGCTTACTGCCGTTCGGCTAGCGCTCGCTCCCGCAGATTGAAAATCTCCTTCCCAAAATATAGGTCAGACGCGTCCGTAACCAGGGAACGACGTGCGTCATCCATTATCTGGTCAATGATCATCGGCCTTTTCGCCGGCTTATGCGGAAGCTACTTTCTGGAAAATCATTTCTGGTGGTTGACGATCGCGGTGCTCGGCGTTGCCGGCATTTTGCTTTGCCTTACTGGAGCCGGGAGTGCTTTGCTTGGCTGGCCTAAGGTCGAGGGGGCGCGAAGCAGGCGGATAAAGAAAAACGCGCCGCAAACTAAATCGGAGTGGCATTATCGAGCCAGAAAAGCGATTCGGCCGTACGCGGATGCCAACGGGGCGGGAGCGGAAACTTCCGAGGTCCCGAGTCCGGAGCGTTTCGCCATAAATAATAATGTCCGGTTGAATAACGACTCACTTGAACGCGCGGCTTATCCTTTTATGAACCTTGAGCCGATGGTCGAGGCGGCGCCGACGAAAGCGCCGTAGTCGGATCATGCAAGCGCGCCTTCGGCGTACGACTAAAGTCCTATAGACGATCATGCTGCCGCTGCAGAATAATGGCCCCTTAAATGACAACATTCATGTGAAAAAAGGATGTTGACATCGTTATTACACATCAGATAAACACCACCGCTTATGAAAAAATTCTCTCTCTTAACCTCAATGATGGTTGGATTGGTCACTGCTTCTCTGCAAGCCGGGACCGAAACATTCAAGCAAGTCGCTCCGCCGCCGCCGCCGCCGGAACTTTATGGACTCGGTTTTTACGGGGCGATCGACATGGGAGCGAATGTCTATCAAGACCGCGGCGGAAACAAAACATTTACGGATACTAATCCGAATTCAGATTTTTTCGGAGACACTCTTGAGGTGGACCCAAAAAATGACGTCGGTTTTTTCGGCGGGATCAAACTCGGTTACGTCTTCGGCACAGGCGTATTTCGTCCGACCGTTGAAGGGGATTTCTTTTACAACGGGTTTCAGGGTGGCGCCAACTTCACCTTGAGGGAGCCCGATGGGGATCTAATAAGAAGCAGCAGCCTCACTACCTGGATTAACACGGGCGCGTTTATGGGGAACTTCATCGCAAGATTCGCGTTTGGAAGATTCCAGCCGTATGTCGGCGCCGGGGTTGGCATTTACTATGCGGAATCCGCTGGTGCCGAGTTCCAAGGGCCTCATGGCACCTTTAACTCTGGCGGAGGACGAAGTCATGCGGACCTCGCGTGGCAGATTATTGCCGGCACAGATTACTATTGGACTCCGAAGTTCAGCACCTTCATTGAATACAAGTTCCTCGATTATACGAGCACCCAAATCAATACCAATGAAACTCGCGATCTGGGGCAGCAATTGGTTGGCGCGGGCTTGAGGTTCCATTTCTAAAACGATACCGACCCTTCTCCCTTGGTTAAGTTAATCGGCCTCCTTTCATCGGGAGGCCGGTTTTTTATCCGGGGAAACCCAAAAGGCGATGAATTGGTAAATAACCCGCGCGACTAGACCAGGGAGCAGATAATTTTCTTGGATTTGAGTTTCGGCGACCACAAAATCGAGCCATGGGAATAAAATTGTCTTACTTGGCAGGTGCGCTGTTCGCAGCCGTCGTGGGCGTGGCAGCAGGTCCGGTGGAACTGGAGTCGAAAGAACTGGTGCCGCCGCCAACGATTACACAGAGCGAGCCATGGCAGTTTACGCTCGCAGCCCCCGGTTGGCTGGCGAGCCTGGACGGCACAATCGGGGTCCGCGGGGTTAACGCAGATATCGATGTCCCTATCGACGAAGTTCTGCAGCACCTCGACATGATTTTCGCGATGCGAGCCGAGGCGCAAAAAGGTCCCTTCGGAATATATGGCGAATTAATTTACATAGGTCTTTCCGACGTCGCACAGATAAACGGGCTGATCAACAACATCCACGAACAAGTGGACCAAACGTTGGTTGACGGCGCCTTGAGTTGGCGGCTCTTCAACCAGCCACGCTGGTCGCTCGATTTCGCTGCTGGCACACACTACACTAACGTATACGAACAACTCGAACTCCATTCGGACCCGGCCGCGATTCAGCAGGCGAGCGAACAATTCGTCAACAATATTGCCAACGATTTACGTGCCCGTTTGGATCAGGACATCTCCAACAGTGAATTTCTCGCCAACTTGAAGAGCACGATCAAGGCAGATATTGCCAACCGGATCGGCAACGCGTTAGAGCGTCATGAAAATAGACCAAACATTCCCATCGGTCCGTTAGGCGGACGTATTCGGCAAGAGATTGTTCAACGGGTGGAGAATTTTATCGAGAAGGAAGCGGCTGCGCTGCAGGCGCAGATAGATGCCCTCAAGTTGGCCGGCGCCGCTCGCCGCGCCGCGGTTGCTCGCGCCGTTGACGCGGCTAAGGCGCGAATCGCGAATCAACTCGCGCTTCGCCTGGACAAGAGCTTTAACCAAACTTTGTCAAAAAACGATTACTGGTTCGATCCCTATGTCGGATTGCGCGCCCGTTACAATTTTAACAAGACGTATTACACCGCCGTACGCGGCGAGATTGGAGGGTTCGGAGTTGGCGCTGACTTGATGTGGGAGGTCGAGACCGTGGTTGGTATTAACCTAACACGTTCCATCTTTACTGAGATTGGTTACCGGGCGCTCGGTGGTAACTATGAGAACAACGATTTCCGTTTCGACGCTGTGATGCACGGCCCGCAAATCACCACCGGGATTACCTTCTGACGCCTTCGTTAGGTTGTTAGACGCAAGGCTGAGATACTTCTCATGCGGCAGGCAGCAGCATAAGATCTTGGTCCCTCACTCGAAAAGGATTGCTTACCGCGGCTCAAGTCTGTTAGCCTGTTTGCTTCCCGCGTTGCTTCATACCAATTTATGAGGCGTGGCCCCGGTGTCATCTGAGCAACAAAACATAGTGCCTAGTCCGGCTGCAACGCTCGAGGCGCTCAATCGCGTATTCCTTGACTCGGCGCTCGATTGCATCATCACCATGGACGCGGCCGGACGCGTGCGCGAATTCAATCCGGCGTCAGAACGGGTGTTCGGCTTTACGCGTGCTGAAGCGATCGGCCAGGAGCTGGCCGAACTGATTATCCCACCGAGAACTCGCGAGAGGCATCGGCAAGGCCTGGCTCATTATTTGAAGACTGGCGAAGGCCCGTTACTCGGAAAGCTGATTGAAATCGAGGCACTCCGTCGGGATGGCGCGGAGATTCTGGTGCAGCTTGCCATTACGGCACTCGAGGTCGATGGGTCGCCGATTTTCACGGCATACCTACGCGACATCACCGAGCGCAGGCGCGCCGAAGATGCGAACCGTCGTTTGGCCGCGATCATTGAGTCTTTTGGTGACGCGATCATCAGCAAGAATCTCAATGAAGTGATCACCAGTTGGAACGAAGAAGCGGAACGGCTCTTTGGCTACAGAGCTGATGAAATCATCGGCAAACCCATCAGCACTCTGGTCCCGTCGGAGCGCTACGATGAAGAGCTGCGGATTATCGAACGGCTGCGCCGAGGTGAGCGGATCGTTCGTTACGACACGATTGGGTGCAGAAAAGACGGAACCCTGCTCGACATTTCCCTGGCAGTTTCACCAATCAAAGACGAGAGCGGGCAGGTTATTGGTGCGTCAAGAATTGCACGTGACATTACCGAGCGTGTCCGAAACGATCGCAGACGCGCCACCCAGTACATGGTCGCCAGCCTGTTGGCTGGCTCCTGGACGCTGGCGGAAGCCGGCACCCAAATTCTGGAAGCAGTCGCCGCGAGCGGAGATTGGGCTTACGCCGCGATTTGGGTTTACGACGACGTAGCCGGCGGATTGCGTTGTCGAAACTTGTGGCACGAGGTGTCGGAGCGAGTCAAGAAGTTCGCCGATTTGTCCCGGTTGATTACACTTGCGCAGGGCAAAGGCCTGCCCGGGCGTGTTTGGGATTCAAAAAAACCAACCTGGGTCTACGACGTCACACGCGATCAAAATTTCCCACGATCCCCCTATGCGGCGGAAGCGGATCTCCACGGTGGATTTGCCTTTCCGCTCTTTTCCCGCGGCGAGATCGACGGCGTAATGGAGCTGTTCAGTCACAAAGTTGTAGAGCCCGATGAAGATTTGCTCCAGATGGTTGAATCGCTCGGCAGCCAGATCGGGCTCTTCATTGAACGCCTCAGAATCGAACAGGAGTTGCAACGGGAAAGGGAAAGCGCGGAGGCGGCCAATACGGCAAGGGATCGGTTCCTTGCGATGTTAAGCCATGAATTGCGCACGCCACTCATGCCTGTCTTGACCTGGGCCGGTGCCACCGCAAAGCAATCCAACCTCAGTCCGGAGATCCAGAAGGGATTGAAAATGGTCTGCCGTAATGCCGAACTCGAGGTGCGACTGATCGAGGACTTGCTTGATCTTGGCCGTGTCACACGCAGGAGATTGAAATTGCAATTAGGCACGGCTGACGCGCATGAGCTTCTCCAGTCTGCAATGGACATCGTGCGCAGCGACATGGAAGATCGACATCTCAAGCTCATCGTCACTCTGGCGGCGGCCCGGCACGAGCTTGTCGCTGACGCGCCACGCTTGCAGAAAGTTTTCTGGAGCGTCTTTCGCAACGCTTGCAAATTCACGCCGGAAAACGGCACGGTTTCGGTACGGTCTTACAATCCTAACCCAAAGACGATCAGCATCGAGATCAGCGACAGCGGCGTGGGCATCGAACCACAATTTATCAAAAGAATCTTTGATCCATTCGAACAAGCCGATTCGGGGCGGGAAGGTCTCGGGCTCGGTCTCGCGATTAGCAAAGCAATCGTCGAAATGCATCGGGGCAATATCCGTGCACGCAGCGAAGGACAAGGCAAAGGCGCAACCTTCATCATCGAGTTGCCTCTTCGCAGATCAGGCCGGTGAACTCAAGCGTGATGTAGAGTTCCTGAGAGAAGTTCCGATA
>Ga0209376_1004446_pt1 | contig 12164 bp, 9 predicted proteins | sample GraSoiAngelo_134_FD_185891 | JGI IMG/M metagenome (GOLD analysis project Ga0209376, IMG submission 185891) | Grasslands soil microbial communities from the Angelo Coastal Reserve, California, USA - 14_0929_05_30cm (SPAdes) (version 2) | ecosystem: Environmental > Terrestrial > Soil > Grasslands ... | reverse complement strand
CCTTCGTGCAGCATTACTCACATTTACACACATCCTACTCACCTAGGTCAAGCTCCTTCCTTGGGGATAAAACGGTACTACCGGAACGGGGATTCGCGCCATCCGTCTAGCGGGACACGACTTGGACGCCCTGGCGGTCGATGGTCATGGGCAGGGCTTGTGCACCCGCATCGACAATGGCCTTCTCCAGGCGTGGGCGGGCCTCTGGCTCGATCAAGAGCACCACGCAGCCGCCTCCGCCCGCTCCGCATACCTTGCCCGCCAGCGCGCCATTGCGACGGGCGCTGTCGATGACGCGGTCGATAGTCTTTGTCGAGATCGTGGGCAAATTTCTCTTGCGGAAGGACCATTCTTCGCGCATCAGGCGGCCGGCCTCAGGCCAGTCGGGTTTTTCAAATGCCAAGCGCATTTTCTGAGCGACATCGGAAATCCGCTCGAGGCTGTTCTGCACGGCGCGCTTCCCGCCGATGTGCGCTTTGTAGACTTCCCAATTGTTGATGCCATGCTGGCGCGGTTTGCCGGTATAACAGACGACCACGCGACGCTCGAGTTCGTCCAGATTCACACGCAATTCAACGCGATGCTCGCCGCCGGGCGGGAGCTCGATCGCAGCAGCGCCGCCGAAGGCCGGAGGATAGTGATCCTGGGTTCCGGTAGGAACATTGATGACGATGGCTTCGGCGTCGCGGCTGATGTGGATCCAGTCGACCTTGCTCATGCCTGCTCCGGTGAAGCGGTCCAGCGCGGCGCAAATGGCCACGGCCATGGCGCTGGAGCCGCCGATGCCTGCACCGGCGGGAGCCTCCGAATCCGTAGTTAGCGTAAAGCCGCCCTGCGGCTGGAAGAACTTGGTAATTTCCGCGAGAAGCGGAAGGCGGTAGCGCTTGGCTTCGACGAGTGCGGCGAAGGAGGCAAAACTCTCTTCGCGCTTGATATCGCGGGAAACCAACTTGATACGGTTGTCGCCGGTTCTAAGCGTCTCGATGACGCATGAGGCATAAAGCGAGATTGCGGCGTTCACGGTGACCGCGCCCGGATGAAACAGATAGAGCGGCCAAATGTCGAGGGTTCCCCCGGCAAAATCCACGCGCGTCGGTGCTTTGGACTCGATGATCATGGGTGCGAGCTAGCTCGATTCTGGGGGATTGTCAGCCGAGCCAGTTTGACGGAATAAGACGACCATCTCAAGCAATGACCGTAATGGCTGTCCACGGAAAGGCAATAATCTCTACACCGGTGGACGAGCGCCTTCAGTAGAGATGCAAGCCTCAGCTACCGTCGGCAGAAGCGGCGCGGTTGCTGGCGATGAGTTGGGGGCCGTCCTTCTTTTCATGGGCGAGAGCGGGATTGGGCTCGAAGCAGCGGCGGCAGCGCGCTTCGTAGGCACCCATCGCGCCGACAACAATTAGATCCTCGCTATCGACCAGCCGCTGCGTGTGAACCGCGGGATTGCCGCAGCGGACACAGATCGCGAGCAGTTTGGTGATTTCTTCGGCGATGGCGAGGAGGCGCGGCATGGGTTCAAACGGGCGGCCTCGGTAATCGGTATCCAGGCCGGCGACGATTACCCGTTTACCGAGATTCGCGAGCTTGGTGCAAACGTCGACAACTTCGTCGCCGAGGAATTGCGCTTCGTCGATGCCGATGACTTCCGTGCGCGGCAACAGTTTTTCCATGATTTCAGAAGCCTTGAACACGCTGTCCGAAGGAATGCCGAGGCCGGAATGCGACACGATTTCGTTGGCGGCGTAGCGTTCGTCGATGGCCGGCTTGAAGATCTGCACGCGCTGGCGCGCGATTTCCGCGCGGCGCAGCCGGCGGATCAGCTCTTCACTCTTGCCGGAAAACATCGGGCCGACGACGACTTCGATCCAGCCCATATTGCCTTTGACGATGTCCACGGTTGCTCCCTCAAAATCAGTTGTCGGTATCCAGTAATGAAATTCGATCCGGAACGATATGAGCCGATATCCACCAGCCTCTACCGAAATGCGTCCGAGGCGCCGACGACGGCGGCATGGTACATCTTGGCATTATAGAACGGCGCGAAGGCCGCAATCACAGCAACTCGAAATGCCTCCTGCCGCGTGATAAAATTATTCGAGAGCACACCCCAGGCGCCTTGCGCGTCGCGGATCCCCACGGCGCCGGCAAACCGATCGATCGCTATGGAAAGCTCCACGCCATTTTCGAGAACTTCGTGAGCCAGCGCTACCGGCAGTTCGATGCTTCCGGAGCGGCCAAAGTGGCCTCGAGCGCCGTCGGAGACGTAGGCCCAACTTTCCAGGAATACGCGGCGATGCCGGTTCTGCTGCAATCCCGAATGACTGAAGATCTTGTCCGCTGACGCTCCTTCGCACACGACGTCGAGCCCGCCTTCCAGACCCACGAAGTATTGCCAGTCCGCTCCGCCCTGCCGCGCTGTTTGCTGCAGCGCTTCCGCGCGCTGGCGGGCACCACGCATCAATTCATCCCGAGATGTGGGCGTGTGGCTGACTCCGCTCTCCACTTCCACGCCGACGACTTCGAATTGCGTATCGTGAGCAAGCGCGGCTGAAAATGACTGGAGCGCTTCGGTGATGGCGTTGAGCTTGGGACCGCGCTTGCTGCCGGCGGCAATGGTGATTTTTTTCATTTCGAAAAATGGCGACCGCCCGATTTTAACGGTAGTTGGACAAAGATTTCACTGGGAATCTTGGACTAACCGTCGGCAAATGTGGGGAAGTCGTTCCAGAGCCGTGCGGCGGGTCGCTTCGGGGAGAAAATTGTGAGCCAATCGCGCCTCTCTAGCTGCACTCATTGCCTCCGGTGGTGGACGCAGTGGGACCGAGCCACCAGGGTGTGGCAACCGACAAGTGCGTGGACCACCGGTCAGAAGTCTTCGGCCATCCACGCGTTGCAATCCCATTTTGCGCTCAGGATGACAACGCGGCGGTTATCGGGTGACGACAACGCCCACATCTGGTACACGCCGCGCTCCTCCCAGAGGGGGCGGGCATGGCCCTGAAGGTCCACGCGGAGAAGCGTTGTGCCAGTGGCCGAGGGGCTGGAGATAAACAAGCTCCGGCTGTCGGCATACCAATCCATGCCGCTGAGTTTGGCCCGGCCGCGTACATTCACTTCATAAGCTCGACCGTTCTTCAAGGAAACGAAGCGAATAGCGCAGGCGCCTGTCTAGCCCGCCGTGGCGAGTGATTTCTTCATTCCATCCGTGAGGTCTGTGGGTCACGCCCGAGGTTTCGCCGCCCGCCGTGAATCGTTTATAATTTGTGTTTCGCCGTGAGAGTCAACAATTCACAGAATGTTTCCGTGGGCCTCGAATGGGCCCATCCGCTGGTTCGCGATTGGTTCATCGGCCGGTTCGGCACTCCCACGGAGCCGCAAGTGCAAGGTTGGCCTCCCATTCTGGCGGGCAGTACCACGCTAATTTCCGCCCCGACAGGCTCCGGTAAGACTCTGGCAGCGTTCCTGGCTTCGATCGACGGCCTCGTACGGGGAGCGTTACGCGGCGAGTTGGCGGACCGCACGGAGGTGCTCTACGTTTCGCCCCTGAAGGCGCTCGGCAACGATGTCCGCACGAACCTAGAAATTCCTCTTGGCGAAATTCAGGAGCTGGCTGCCAATTGCGGGATCCTCATGCCGGAAATCCGCACCGCGGTGCGCACGGGTGATACGCTGGCCCACGAGCGCCGCGCCATGCTGGCTCGCCCGCCGCATATCCTGGTCACGACTCCGGAATCTCTCTACATCCTATTGACCGCGGAGAAGAGCCGCGAAATCCTGCGGAATGTCAAGACTATTATTGTGGACGAAATCCACTCCGTCGCTGATGACAAGCGCGGCGCGCACTTGGCGCTTTCCTTGGAACGATTGGAATATCTGACCGATAGGCGCCCTGTGCGGATCGGTCTTTCGGCTACGCAGAAGCCCATCGAAGTTGTTGCGCGCTTCTTGTCCGGTTCCGATCGTCCCGACCCCGCAGTGGTGCAGATAGACCACCGACGCGAGTTGGACCTGGCGGTCGAAGTCCCTCGCAGCGAGCTCGGACCAATTGTCACCAACGAGATGTGGGGCGAAATCTACGACCGCATCGCAGAACTGGCACGGCAGCATCGCTCCACACTGGTCTTTGTGAACACGCGCCGCCTGGCGGAACGTGTGGCGCATCATCTGGGAGAGCGCCTGGGAAGAGACGCGGTAGCCACACACCACGGAAGCTTGTCGCGCAAGTTGCGGCTAGCTGCCGAAAAGAAACTGAAAGCCGGAGAAGTGTGCGCTCTTGTTGCCACGGCTTCTCTTGAACTGGGTATCGACATTGGCTCGGTAGACCTGGTCTGCCAGATCGGCTCTCCGCGCTCCCTCTCTGTTGCTCTGCAGCGCATTGGACGCGCGGGTCACTGGCGCGGCGCCGTCTCGAAGGGCCGCATCTTCGCAACGACTCGCCATGAATTGCTCGAATGCGCCGCCCTGGTGAGAGGGATCCGCCAGGGGGAGTTGGATCGCATCGAGATACCTGAAGCACCGCTGGACATCCTGGCCCAGCAGATTGTGGCCATGTGCGCTGCCGAAGATTGGAGCGAGGACGAACTGTTCCGAATCGTCCGCCGCGCATATCCCTATAGAAATCTCGCGCGTAAGGATTTCGACGCCGTCGTGGAAATGCTCTCCGAGGGCATCGCCGGCGGCCGCGGACGTTACGCCGCCTACTTGCACCGAGACCGCGTGAATGGGCGTGTCCGCGCGCGCCGGGGTAGCCGGCTGACGGCTATCACCAGCGGCGGCGCGATCCCCGACAATGCGCTCTATGCGGTTCTTGCCCAGCCCGAAGGCGTGTTGGTTGGCACCGTGGACGAAGACTTCGCGGTGGAGAGTCTCGCGGGCGACATCATCCTGCTCGGAAACTCCTCCTGGCGCATTCGGCGCGTGGAATCCGGCCGGATGTTGGTCGAAGACGCCCAGGGAGCGCCGCCCAATGTGCCGTTCTGGCGCGGCGAGGCACCGGGACGCACGTCTGAGCTTTCCGCATGTCTCACCGACCTGCTCGAAAGAATCAGTTCGATTGTGGCGGCTGCTGTTCTGGGCGACGCGCTCGAACAGCCGGCGCACGCCGCCGCGGCGGTGAGTTGGCTCAAGAGCGAATGCGGCCTTGACGATGCGGGCGCCGAGCAGGCGGTCGAGTATGTCGTGGCCGGGCGCGCCGTGCTGGGCGCGGTCCCCACGCAGAAAACCGTGATCGCCGAACGCTTCTTTGATGAGAGCGGGGGTATGCAGCTCGTCATTCATGCCCCGTTCGGCGCTCGGATCAACAAAGCCTGGGGCCTGGCGCTGCGAAAGCGCTTCTGCCGTACATTCAATTTCGAGCTGCAGGCCGCCGCGACAGACAATGGGCTGAATATTTCTCTCACGGAGCAGCACAGCTTTCCCTTGGCCGACGTTTTTCATTTTCTCCACCCGGCGTCGGCACGGGAGGTGCTGGAACAGGCGGCCCTGGCGTCGCCATTATTCACGTCGCGGTGGCGTTGGGACGCGGGACGTGCCCTGGCACTGGTTCGCTTTCGAAACGGGAGGAGAGTTCCGCCGCCGATTCAGCGTATGCGCTCCGATGACCTGCTGGCAGCGGTTTTCCCGGAAGCCCAGGCCTGCCAGGAGAATGTCTCCCGGCCGATTACGATCCCGGACCATCCGTTGGTCCGCGAGGTGATGAAAGACGTTCTCAACGAGGCCATGGACCTCGAAGGCTTCGAACGGGTACTAGGCGATCTTGTCGAGAACCGAATTCGCTGCGTTGCGGTAGACTCGCCGGTGCCCTCGCCGTTTTCGCACGAGATTCTCAACGCCAATCCCTACGCTTATCTGGATGATGCTCCTCTCGAGGAGCGCCGCGCACGGGCGGTGGAAATGCGCCGCTCGCTCCCCGACGCGGTCTTGTCCGAAGTTGGCCGGCTGGACCCTGCGGCGATTGCGGAAGTGCGCGAAGAGGCCTGGCCTGATGTTCGAGACGCGGAAGAACTACACGACGTACTTTTGACCCTGGTGGCGCTGCCCGCCTCGGCAAATGCCGGGCCGCACCAGAACAATCACTTGGACGAGAAGCTCCGAGCGTCAATTCCCGCCTGGTCTGAATTTTCCAAACAGCTTGCCGCCCGACGCCGTGCCGCGCTCGCCCAGGTGGGCGGCTTGAAGTATTGGGTCAGCGCGGAACGCGCCAAGGACTTCGTGCAGGTTTTTCCTGCCGCGTGTTTTGAACCATTACTGCCCGACCTAGAATCAAAAGCAGCCTCGCGCGAAGATGCGCTGCTCGCTCTGACAGCGGGCTGGATGGCGCACTGCGGTCCGCTGACGGCAAACGCGTTAGGAGAGACGCTCGAAACTCCCGTTGCAGATATAGAGAGAACTCTTCTGAGAATGGAGGCCAGCGGCGCTGTTCTGCGCGGGCGTTTCACGGATTCTGCCGCCGGCGAAACGGAGTGGTGTGATCGGCGCCTCCTGGCGCGCATCCATCGACTGACGCTTGGGACGCTGCGGAAACAGATCGCGCCTGTGACCCCGGCGGAGTTCATGCGCTGGCTTTTCCGCTGGCAGCATGTGGCGCCGGGCACGCAACTTCTGGCCGAACGGGGAACGCTGGAGGCGCTGCGGCAGCTTCAGGGTTACGAGGCGCCCGCAAATACATGGGAACGCCACATCCTAGCGCGACGCATTGGCGGATACGATCCGAGGACGCTCGACCAGCTTTGCCTCACAGGCGCGGTTGGCTGGGGAAGGCTGTCCCCTCATCCGGCGACGCTCGATTCTGCGACGGACGGCAAACGCCGTGTCGTGCCTACCAGCGTCGCGCCCATCACATTTTTCGTGCGCGAGGATGCCGACTGGATGATCCCGCACCGCGAGGCAGGCGAGGAAGAAACTCGCGGACTGAGCCCTGATGCGCAGACGGTCGTGGAGTTTCTGCGACACCATGGGGCATCGTTTTTCACCGATATCGTGCGCGGCACCGGCAGGCTGAAGGCGGAAGTGGAGACTGCGCTCTGGGAGCTTGTCGCGGCGGGCGTGCTGACTGCGGATGGCTTTGACAATCTTCGGGCCCTCATCGATCCCCAGCGTCGCGCCGGACGGGGGAGGGGGCGGAGCGCGCGTCCCCGGCACAGCGCGGGGCGCTGGTCGCTCCTGTATGCCGGCGAAACAGTGGATCGCTCGCGGGCTCTGGAAGCGACTTGCTGGATGCTCTTGCGCCGCAACGGCGTCGTCTTTCGCGACGTGCTCGCGCGCGAGACCCTGCTGCCCGCTTGGCGCGAACTGCTGATCACTTTGCGGCGGCTCGAGGATCGCGGCGAAGTCCGCGGCGGAAGATTCGTCAGCGGCTTTCTCGGGGAACAATTCGCTCTGCCGGTGGCGGTAGAATCCCTCCGGGCGTTGCGCAACCTCCCGCCCTCGGGCGAGACCATCGCCGTTTCCGCTGCCGACCCGCTCAATCTGGCGGGCATCCTGGTGCCAGGCGAGCGCATCGCGGTCACCTCGGGCAGATTTGTTGCTTTCCGCGACGGTGTGGCCTTGCCGCCGCCGGAAAGGGCGGGAATCGTAGCGATGGCCGCGGCACGCTGAGCCTTTCGTGGTTCGATGGCATACCGTGTCATCATCGTCGCGTCCATCCGTCAGCGCGGTTTCCGCAACTTCAAAGAAACGCTTCGGAGAGCCTGCCAGATCAGCGACCCATTCCCTCGATTTCCGCCGCGTCGGACATGCCCTCGAATGCTTGCTGGCAGCTTTCCTTACCGTGAATGGACTTGCCGCAGCAACCTCATGAAAATGTCATGTTTATCAGACCCCAGCCCCATCCCGGCATAGGCAACCTGGATCAGCGGAACATTCTTCCTCTGCGGGTCCCGAATAAATGGAAATGGACTCGGTGCCCCTACCGCCCAGAAGAAATCCGCCTGTGCGCCCTGCATTTCATCGGGCAAGTTGAAGTGGTCCACCGTCGCCAGATCGAGCCGCATTCGGCCCTGTGCCTCAAACACGTAAAACGTCAGCCCGCTTGCCTCCACTTTTTCCATCGGTGTAAGATAAAACTCCGGATAGATCCCACCTGCGAACTCCACTCCGTGGGTGACTTGAAAGAGTACGCCTGAGCTCAACTGCCTCGAATAAAAACCCGCTAACGTAGGTGGGTGTTGGCAGTCGGTGCGAATACTCAAATCCGGCGAAACCGCCGTGTGATCCGGCAATTCCGCCTGGTTCTTTGCTTTCCGGTAAGCCTCCGAGCCTCCATCCAAACAATCCCGCGGTGCCGAAAAGAAAAAGTAGAACAAATAATCCGCTAGGCCGCTGCCCGAACCAGCTGCGCTATGCATTTGCACATCCAGTGCAACCTCATCGCCTCCCAGGAACGGATTGGTGGTCGTTGCAATCCGCAAGGTCGAGTGCATCTTCGGATTTTCCAGCGCCATAAACTCCAAGAACGTCACTTGCGGGGCGAATCGCGCCAGCCTCGGCGAAGGTGGCAGCGGCATCTGCTCGCGCTCGATCCAGTCCGGGGAGAGATCAATCGAGGTTCCGCTCAAGAGGGAAAATCGCTTCAACTCCAGCTGCGGCTGAACTTGCGAGGACCGAGGACTTTGTTCCGCCCCGCGTTCGGGCGACGCTGGCGTCTGGGCCGCCACTCCTGGCACCATGAATCCACACCATGCCACTCTGATAATTCCACCCAGCGTCATACGCACCACCCTCGTTTCATTCGGTTTCTCTCCATTGGATGCACGGGCCATCGTAACGCTACCGCTTTTTCCGTAAGAGTGAGATTAGGTTTTGGACGCTTTTTGCAAGCTCCACGACTTCGCCACCTCCGTGGAGTTCGAAGTCGATCTCATAATTCCCTTTGGCAGCGTGATCCATGGCTTCTTTGAGGTTGACCAGAGGCTCAGTGACTTGGCGGGGCAGGATTAAGCTAACCAACGCGCTAAACAAAAGAGTAACGGCCGAAACGATGCTTAGGGCCCATTCAGCTCGACGGATCAACTGACGAGCTTCCTCGTGGTCCATTTGGACACGCGCCCAATTGTGCTGCTCCATGTCGGAAGTCAGATGCAGGGTCTCTTCACTTGATGCCTGGAGGTCCGGCGTGACTCGCCGCAAGGCGGGGCTGTGGGGTCGCACAGAGAGATGAGCGCATTACTGCCGTTGGGTCATGATAATTTTGATCACCACTTCGGACCGGGAAGAGACGCCCATCTTGATCATGATCATTCGCAGAAAGGCCTTCACTGTGTTGGGACTGATGTTCATGCGATTCGCAATCGCCTTGCCGGTTAAACCTTGCACCAGATGCTTCAACACTTCTTGCTCGCGTTGCGTGAGGTTGAACTGCTGCGAGACTCCCAACAAGGGGGCCACTCCACATGGTCCTCGTTCCAGCAGGACGGCTATGCTCGGGTACGAAGGATCTTTGGCGCATGAATCCACGGAGAATGCTCGGCAATAATAACGTCTCCTGCCTGACTGGAACTCAGTCACAAAGGGCGATTCACCACGGGCCTGCCGGCTTACTAAGTTCGACCGAATCTTTGCCGCAAGGAGCACGTCTGAGTGCGTTAGGTTTGCGAGTTTGTCCGGATAACTAAGAATCTCGACGGCCGCGGCATTGAACGAGACGGGGCGCAATGCGGAGTCCATCAGAAGAAATCCTGCCGCAGTCTTGGGCGGAAACCCACCGACCGGTCCGCTTGGGCGGCTGAGCTCCATCTGTATTTCTCTCCTTCGACTCCAATCTCTTCAATCGTGACTGTTCGTCACATAACTCTACGAGGAATCTGCGAGCAAAAGCCCGCGCGGGTTATGGTGAGCCGCTTCCCAATAGACACTCTGGCGCTGGATTGTGGTTTCAAGGAGGCGCTCTCGATTTTCAGTTGGATGATGCTCAACGAGGGACATGGAATGATTGGGCTTCATCGCCTGCCACGTTAAAATCCAGACATGCAGAGAGCAGAGATTTTCACTGGTCGCACGCTCCGCAACGGCCGGCTCTTGCAATCTGGAAAATCCTGGGGGCACCCAGTTGGATACGTTTCTCAGTACGCACTTCCTGGGGAGGCCTAAACGCGCCAACCCTCCCCAGCTGGTTAGGCGACCTCTTTAGCCGATAAAGTGTTAGTTATCGTTGGGGCGAAACACAAATGTCGCCGACTCCCGCCCAGGCTATGTTGGCCCCTGGCCAGCGGAACACAAGCCTGTCAAGTCTCTATTTCTGAGTAGCAAAAGACCCGAAGATCCCTAGGGGGAAACCCCTACTTTCGCGAGGCCGAAATCTGCCCTTTGCCACTGGCAACGCTATTGTTCGTAAGCGCCGATGTCGATATTGCTTCCCAGCACGCGCGGATTGCCAGCAAAGTCCAAGGTACCGACGACCGTCGACCCCAGGTCGATTCCTGCGTTGACTGCCGGTGAAGTCGGCCGGATTTGCAGGGCAGGCGTGATCAGGCTCAGGAACTGCGGATCCATATATTGAGAATGGCTATCCTTCCCAGTCGCTGATTGATAGGACGGGAAACCAGCGTAGGGAGTAGCATTCCAGAGAAAGTTTGCTGTTGAGGAGCTCAAAGAGGAGTAATAAAGGTTGTAATCTACGTCCGCCGGATTGGGCTCGCTGCTCGTCCAGTTGTTGATGAATAGTCCTTGTGACGAAGCATATACAATATTGTTTTTGAACACGTTGTTCGTGGCGTAGTATTGGATCTGAAATTCACCGCTCCCCGTGTTCTTCGTATCGTTCTGGAACAGGGTGTTATTTACAATCGTGCAGTGATCGGTGCCGCCCACCGTGCCGTCATACCCTCCAATGCTTATGCCCGTCGTATTCGCCGCATACACCAGGTTGTTCCGCGCGATCACAAAGCTGGTTACGTGGCCCTGGTGCTCGCTGGCCATCTCGATGCCGATGTCTACGTCATGGATCAGGTTTCGCTCGATGACAACCTGAGAGCCGCCGTCCACGTAAATACCATTGGCATCGTACTGGTTACTCTCACCAGGATTGTTTATAGCCGAAATGTTGTAGATGGTATTGCCGGTGACCGTACCGTTGCGGGCGTAGTCGTACGCTGGGTCGGGCGAAACGCCCTCGAAGCCAATAATGTCGATTCCTATGTTGTCGTTATCATGAATGACGTTATTGGTGATCGAAAAGTTGCTGACGTTCCCGTCCACATTCACCGATTCGCTCTGGCCGGTCTTAAGGCCATAAACCTGGTTGCCGCTAATCGTGACACCATCGAGGGAGGCGGGCGCTGCCGTGCCGTACACGGCAATGCCGAAAGCGTTGCCGTTGGTTTCTGAGGTGGTCACGATGTTATGAATCAGGTTGTTCAGTATCTGGATATTGCTACCTGCGCCTGATACCCAGATCCCCGCTGGAACGGCAGACGCGCTCGAGGTCTGAAAGTTGCGGATCTCAAACCCTTGGATGGAAATGTAACTTTGATTCGTTATGTTGATCAAGCCCTGGGTGCTCGAGGTAGAGGGCACCAGTCCCGTACCATCTATAATCGCTTGCTCACCGGGGAAGCTTTGGAATGTAATCGGACCTGCTGCCGCTGAGCCTGATACCGAAATGTTCACCGACTCGTTGTACGCGCCACCACGCACGTAAACGGTGTCGCCCGGCTGTACGGAATTGGACGCGTGCTGGATAGTTCTCCATGGAGAGATGACCGTGCCCGGATTGGAGTCACTGCCTGTGGTCGAAACGTAGAAAGCTACGCCAATGACTGCCGTGATGGTCACCTGTGCCGAGGCTGACTTTGTGGCGTCCGCCTGAGACACCGCCCTCACCGTCACTGTGGCCGGACTCGGCACTACCGCCGGCGCTGTGTACAGACCCGCACTCGAAATCGTCCCTGCCGTGGCATTGCCTCCCGGCACCCCGTTCACCTGCCAGGTCACTGCCGTATTATTGGTGTTCGTCACCGTCGCGGTAAACTGCTGCGTGCCCCCGGCTCCCACCGTCGCCGACGTAGGCGAAATCGTGACGCTCACCGCTGTGGGCGCCGTGATGGTCACCTGTGCCGAGGCTGACTTTGTGGCGTCCGCCTGAGACACCGCCCTCACCGTCACTGTGGCCGGACTCGGCACTACCGCCGGCGCTGTGTACAGACCCGCACTCGAAATCGTCC
>Ga0209376_1004445_pt1 | contig 12165 bp, 9 predicted proteins | sample GraSoiAngelo_134_FD_185891 | JGI IMG/M metagenome (GOLD analysis project Ga0209376, IMG submission 185891) | Grasslands soil microbial communities from the Angelo Coastal Reserve, California, USA - 14_0929_05_30cm (SPAdes) (version 2) | ecosystem: Environmental > Terrestrial > Soil > Grasslands ... | reverse complement strand
TGCCCATGCTGCCCCACTTGGTGAGGAACGTCCCGGTGTTCGTGAACTTCTGGATGCGGTTGTTGCCGGAGTCGGCGACGAAGACGTTCCCGCTCCCATCCACGGCGACGCCAGCGGGGTTGGCGAACTGCCCGTCCCCGCTGCCCTGGCTGCCCCACTCCGTGAGGAAGGTCCCGGTGTTCGTGAACTTCTGGATGCGGAAGTTTTGGGGGTCGGCGCCGAAGACGTTCCCACTCCCATCCACCGCGACGCCATCGGGGCCGGTGTTGAACTGCCCGTCCCCGCTGCCGAGGCTGCCCCATTTGGTGACGAAGGGGCAGGGAAGCGCCGGGTCGCACACGGAGGGAACGCATCCGCAGGTGCAGCCGAGAAAACAGACAGTGGAGCAACTCTCGCCGCTGGGGCACGTCCCGCCACACGTGGGGTAAACAGAATCCTGGCAGGCCGGGAATGTCGTCGAGGTCGTCGTGGTGGTAGTCGTTGTGCTGGTCTGGCACTGGGCTCCGGGGGGGACTGCAGCTAAGAGCAGTAGAAACGCCGGCAGCCAGGCACCGAGGAACGGGACCGCCCGCATGGCACCCCTCCTGCGAGCAGTGTGCGGCCCGATCACGAACTGAAGACAGACGACGGCAACCAGGACCTCAAGGACCTGAGCTGCCTTACGAAGACGGCGCAGGGGCCCTTGCAATATGGCCAGATGGACTGCTGAAGAAACCTGCGCTCGCCTCATGGCGATCTCCTCCGTTCGGCTGGGAACCTTCACCAACTTGTAAACGCAGGCCGTCGGTGCCCAAACTGTGGTTTGGTTCCATCGTGGATTGGGCGTCACACTGGCGGCATCACGAGCGATGCCGGCCTGCTGCTCGGGGGACTCCTCCACAAGTGGGGCGTAACCTTCGAGGGAACATCGCGTAACGACGGGCGGAACATCCGCTCGACGCGGCCAGGGGAGTCCGTCCGGACGGCGAGGCGCTTGGTCAGTGGGCCCGGGCGTGGGGTAGAATCCCACTCATGAGTTGGCGGACGGCCCCCGGGTGTCTCCCCGTTGGACAATGAGGCTCGCCCGGCGATACGGTTCCGGCGTGGTCCCGACTCAGCAACCGACCCGCGGGCCAGGCACCGACGCGGTGGATTTCGCGGCGTTCACCCCGATCGCCGCCTGGGTGCGGACAAGAGACGGGGAGCCGGCGTTGCGTACGATGTGCGCCGCAGCCGGGATCGATGCCCACCTCCTCACGGCCAGCGGGGGGTCCTTGCCGCTGGCCCGGTTCGAGGCCTTCCTTGCTGCGCTACGGGAGCACACGGGCAGCGACGACGCGTTGCTCGTCGCCTCGGGTGCTGCCCGCGAGGCGCCGGGACGCGGGCGGTGGCTTCGTTGGTTCGCGACACCCGGCCTCCTCTACCGCTCGCGGGCGTGGGCCGGGTGGCTCACGGGTGGCGGCGGGCGGATCGCGTGTGCGGCACACGGGCTCGGCTCGGCGACGATGCGCTATACGGGCGCCGACTACCGCGGGCGCTTCACTTGCCTCTTCCGGCAGGGCCGGCTGATGCATCTTCCGACCGTCTGGGGTCTGCCCTCCGCCGTCGTGGTGGAGACGCAGTGCCTCGCGCGGGGCGAGGACGCATGCGTGTACGAGGTCCATTGGCACGGCCGGCCACGGTGGACGCCGGCGGTCGTGGCCGCGGGCGTAACGATCGCTGGGTTCGAGTGGATATCAGCCACGCCCTGGATCGCATCGGGCGTGACCGCCCTCGCCGCCGGCCTCGCGTATGCGCTCGAGACACGACGGGTGCGCGCGGCCAACCGCGTGACCGTGGGCGTCTTCGCCTCCGCGTTCCGTCGGGCGGCGACCGGGCTGGCGCCGCCGGCTCGCACCGGTGAGCCAGCCATGCCGGCCGCTGCGTCGACGGGCGCGCCTGACGAGGGCTGCGTCCTCCGGCAGGAGGGCGGCTTCTGGCGGATCACGTTCGAGAGGAAGACGGTCCTCATCCAGAGCTCGCGCGGGCTCTCACTGCTCGTTCACCTGCTGCGCAATCCGGGAGCGGAGATTCGCGTGACAACGCTCGCCGCGCTCGTTCCATCGGACGCCGAGGTGCCGACGCAGACCGAGACCGCCGTTCACGGCGAGATCGTCCGTGACCTCGGCGACGCGGGCGACATCCTCGACGCACAGGCGAAGGCTGCGTATCGAGGGCGCGTTGGCGAGCTCCGGGAGGAGCTCAGGGACTCCGAGGCGTGCAACGATCTCGGGCGAGCGAGCAGCGCGCGAGCCGAGTTGGAAGCGATCGCGGAGCAACTCCGGGGAGCAACGGGCCTCGGCGGGCGCAGCCGGCGGGCCTCGTCCAGCGCCGATCGGGTGCGCGTCGCCGTCACGCGCCGGATCCGGGCCGCCATCGCGCAGATCGCGAAGCACCACGCACCGCTCGGCGCGCACCTGACGTCCAGCATTCGCACTGGCTACTCCTGCTCCTACGAGCCTGCGGACAAGCTCGTCTGGCGGACGTGACATACGTCGCGAAAGCCGCTGCCGTGCTGGTCGTGACCGTTACGCCCCCGGAGAGCGGCGAGACTCCGGAGGCGCTCGGGCAGCCCATCGACGTTGCAGAGGCAATGGTCCGCGAGGCCGGCGGCGCGATCGAGCGCACGGGACGGGATGCGATGGTCGCGGGGTTCCTCACCACCACCTCGGGCGTGACGGCTGCGCTCGCGATCCGCGGCCGCCTGTCGGGTGCGGTCCGCATCGGAATGCACGCGGGCGACGCAGTCCTGACCACCGAGGGGTCGGCGCTGCGTGCCGCGGTCGACGTGGCGTGGCGGCTCGCCGCAGCGGCGCACCCGGGAACGATCGTCGTTTCCGAGGCAGCCCGTCCTGCCGTTCCCGCCGAGATCGACGTCCAGGCGCTCGACGTTGACGGGGTGCACGCCTTCCTCCTCATGTGGCCGACGACAGGCCCCGCATGGCCGCGGCGCGCAGTGCTCACGGGCATCGCCAGCGCAGCGGCGCTCGGCGCCGTGGGTGCGATCGTCGTGATCGCGAGGCGCCGCCGAGTGCCCGTGTCCGACGAGCGTCGCCTCACCGTGGCGGTGCTACAGTACAAGGTCTCCGCGGTCACCCCCGACGACGCATGGATCCGCGACGCCGTACGCGACGGTCTCAACACGCAGCTCTCCGAGGTTGCGGGTGTCAAGGTCTACTCGCGCGAGTTTCTCGATTTCATCATGAGCCACGGGAAGGCCTCGGAGATGGAGGTCGCCACCAGGCTCAGCATCGACAAGATGCTCACCGGAAGCGTGACGGTCATGGGCGGCACGATCCGCGTCGACACGCAGATCGTCGACGTCGCGACCGGCATGATCGAAAGCGCGTTCACGCGCATCGGTCCTCGGGCGGACTTCTTGAGGCTCGAAAGCGAGGTGATCCTGGGCGCCATCGAGAAGTTCGACGTCCGCCTCACCGAGGACGAGAAGGAGCGCCTGGCCGCGCGCCGCGAGGGTGACGTCGACGTGCTACGGCGCTTGCTCGAGATCGAGGGCGGTACGCCGGTTCCGCCCGCCGGCGCGCCGAGCGAGCGCGTGCCCGCGCCAGACCCCGGCAGCTGGCTCGGGCCACGAGCGGCATGGGCCGACGACGAGGCTGCGGCCCAGGCGGCCATCATGGCGTTCCTCGAACGCTACAGAGGAGCGACCGAAGCCCGCGATCTGACGGCCCTCACCGCCATGTACACGGAGTTCTCCCCAGAGCAGCGGGCCGCCCTCGAGCGCTTTTTGGGGGACGTGCGTGACCTCCGGGTGTCCATCGACAAAGTCGACGTCGCGATCTTCGGCGACGAGGCGGTCGTGACCTACTCGCGTACCGATGACTTCGTCGACGTTCCGAGAGATCGGCCGATGCACGTGACCGTGCGGGTCACGAAGACGCTCAGGCGCGTCGGCAGCGAATGGAAGTTCGCCCTGAAGTAGTGCCCGGATCAGAACGCGTATTCGAGTTCGAGCGTCGGGATCACGGCGGCCCGTAAGCCCTGGTCGTTGAGCGGTACAATCGCGTTCGCACTGACGAACCCCGACGCGGCAAAGCGCCAGCGGCAACCGACGGAAGCGCTGTACTGGTCGTTGCGCTCGATCTGGAAGAAGAACGGCGTCGTGAGCGGCTCGGTCAAGGGCGCCAGCTCGTGCCGGCCGAGGAAGACGGCCGACACGCTGAGCCGATTGAGCACCTGCGCCGTGCCACCTGCGGCCCAGCCCACGACCGAGCGGCTGACATCGTTTGTGTTCAGGTCGATATCGACGTTCACGAGGGGCTCGAAGCGGCCGTAGACGTGCGAAAAGATGAGCGTCGGTTGCAGTCGCGTCGTGCCCGTCCCCTGAAAATTGTTCCGACTTCCCGTGGGGAGAGCCAGGCCGAGCTGCGTCGCGACGTCGACCCAGTCGCCACGCAGGGGAACCCATTTCGCCCGCAGCAGCAGGTCGCCGATGCCCACGTCGTCGCCGGAGGCCGAGCGGCTTGCGACCTGTGCATTCGGGTTGCCCGGCGGCAGGGCGAACGTCGGGAAGCGAGGGTCGGGCACCTGCGTGTGCGTGGTCACGTCGAGCGAGGTGCGCAGCAGCGGCAGCGTCGCGTTGAGGTCGAAGCCGTTCGTGATGCCGTACGTGATGCTCGGCGCGACGATGTGCGCTTGGACGTCCAGGTCAGCAACGACGCGTACGGGAAGAAAGTTCGCGAAGCGTCCGTCGGCGAGCGTCACCCCGCCCGGGACGGGGAAGACGATCCTCTTGCCGTTCACCCGCGGGCGATTGAGCAGGCTGTCGAGGTCGTCGCCGTTGATCGAGGTCAGATCCACGTAAGAGTACGACACGGCGAGGTTGAGCTGTCCCTTGCCGATCGTCTCCGCGCGCTCCCCGATGATCGGCCCGGCCACGCCCGTCTGTCGCTCGAGCGTGTCGAGCGCCGGGTTGTAGGCATAGACAACACCCGAGCTGGCGGATGCGACGGGGTATGTCGACGCCACCGTCGCCGCGAGCGCGGGCGCGATGGGTGCGAGCTCCAGGCGTTTGAACTGCGGCTCCTTCAGGAGGTCGGCGAGACTCGCCCACGCGGACGAACCGCCAGTCCAAAGGGCCACGAGGCTGGCCAGCCCGACGGCGCGGCAACCTCGCCGCACGCAGGGCGCCATCCGCACTCTTCCGAGACCGGCCAGGGGCCCAATCGCTCGCCGTGGCCCAAGAGCAGACCCAGGACCGTTCATAACTGCGCTACTGCAACGGAGTCGTAGACGGGACGAACGAAGTGCGGAGTCGCCCCTCATCGCTGACGGTTCCATAGGACGGTTCGATAGAAGGTGGGCAAGCTGCGCTCCCGTAGCGAATATCTCATCTCCCTGCAAACAACGCCGGCACGCCATTGACGCGGCCTGTGGCCAGGCGATACAAGACGCGCGCCTCCATGTCTCCTACGAGGTGTCACGAAGCGGCGGTTCTTCTTGCGTCGTCGCTGCTGGTCCTCCCCACGGCCGCGCGCGGCGCCGATAGCGCATGCAACGCGACGTGCATCTAGACGAGGCGCTGACCGCGCCCACCTCGTCTGGTCGCCTAAGGCTCGTGCTCGCGGCGCTCGTCGGGTTGCTGCTTGCCGTCCCGCGAGCCGGCGGCGCGGCTGCGTGCCACAGCACCTGCGCGCAGCAGCTGATCGAGTGCAAGCGGGCATGCCCCGGCGGCGGTCAAGCCCGGCGCGAGTGCCGGGCAACGTGCGCGGAACGGAGCGCCTGCGCCGCGCCGGGCGCGCGCATCCGGACGCTCGCCTACGTGGTGACGGAGTGCAGCGACAGCCTGCTGGGTGCGGGTGCGTCATCCATCGGACAGAAGCTGGTGGTCCGGCGCGGGAACTGCGACCCGGTAACCGTCCTGGAGTTCCCCATGAGGCCGCTCGGCCCCGACCCCTATTCTCGCTGTCAGGGCTACGGCTCGTTCCGGGTGGGAGAGCAAACGGTGGATGTCGGCGTCTTCCAGCGCAGCGCCGTACTCCCGGACGGATCGGGCGTGGTGTTCGAGGTGACGAACGATTTCTCCCTGTTCCCCGCGCTCACGCCGGAGCCGCCGGAGAAGGGCATGTTCTTCGTGCACGCGGACGGGGCGGGGCTCCGCCGGCTCGGCCCGGCGTCGCGCATTCCGACCTTCTATGCGATTGGGCGGGTTGTCTATAACGTCACCGAGCTCTTCTTCGCCGTGAGCCCCGATGGGCGAATGATCGCCTTCAGCGATCTGGGCACCGGGTCGGACCGTCAGGAGACGGCGCAGATATTCACGCTCGACATCGCGACTGGCAGGCGTCGCAAGCAGGTGACGCATCTGCGGCTGCCCGCGAAGCCGACGAGGCTGTCCTGCATCGCCTTCCTGGACAACCGGACCCTTACCTTCTGCAAACGTGTCGACTCCGGCGACGGCAACGGCGTGATCATCTCCGGCGTCTTCACCGTGCGGACGGACGGCAGCCGATTCGAGGAGGTGCCCGTCGTCGCCCTGCCCGGAGGGGGGATCGTCCCGGTATTCACCGTCGAAGGCAGTGGGAGTAGAGCGGCCGTGACGGTCGTGTTTCACGAGCCGGCGCGCAATCACTTCTTTATGCTGTTCATTGACCCTTTCATCGAGGAGCTGTTCCTTCTGCAGGGCAAGACTGTCCTGCAGCTCACCAACTTTGGCCGGTCAGACACGACGAGAGCCCAGGGAGGGGTCGTCGCGGGCCAGCGCGTGTTCTTCCACGCGTCCGCGAATCCCTTCGGGACCAACCCGGGCGAGAATTGTCAGGTCTTCTCCATCAACACCGACGGCGGTGACCTCCGTCAGCTGACGCGCCTACGGGATGACAAGCGCCCAACCACTGGCTGCTTCCTCAATGGAGAGGACCGCGCCTGTACGATCGTCCGGGTCTGGGTGGACCGGCTGACAGGCGCCGTCGGCTTCGCGAGCACCTGCGATCCCCTCGGGAGGAACCCGTTCGGGTACCAGGCCTTCAGCATGCGCCCCGACGGCTCGGGGCTACGCCAGCTGACCAGCACGCGCGGCAGGGAGACCGATCCCGACGGCACGCTCCACGTCGAGTTGCCCGGGCCGATCTACTTTCGGTAGCCGTGCGGGCGGGGCAGCGCCCATGGCGCCGAATCGCGGCATGTCGTCGGTCCCGCGCCCGCGGATACCGCCGCAGAAGCTCGGCGAGGTGCTGGCGCGTCGTCCGCAGGCGGCATTCCTCCAGGCAGCCTCCTTCGTGGTCGAGCACGCAGGCGTGCATCACGCGGTCTGAAACGAGACCGCGAATTGGTTGACGAGGTAACGGGCGTCGCCGGCACGCCAGCCTCTGCGCGACGCGGCTACGCAGGGGGCCGAGCCGGCGTAGCGGGGGCTCTCCCCGAGTTGCAGCCAATGCCCCGTGGCCGAGGACGGAGCCCGACACCTACTTGGCCGGTTGATCCGTAAGGCGAGCGCCCCCACAGGATCGCCTGTAGGCGCTCCACCTCCCCGAGCAGTTCGGAGGAAGCCAGCCATTCGGGGTCGGGAGTCACGCCAGGAGGTGGCGGGAAGCGGCTGCAAAGACCCGCAGACGGTTTCCGAAACGGTCGCGGAGGCGACGGGTCAGGCGGGCGGTGCGGAAGGCTCAGAACGCCGACTTGGCGTTTTGCCGTGCTGCCGCGCGGGCTGGGTCGAAGGGAGGGCGACCTACCTGATGCCCATCCTGCGGCAGAACTCGGGGCGCTCTCGGGCTCCACCGCTCGTGCTCCGGGCTGGTCATGTTCACGAGGCGGTCGCGGCGGATGAGCACGTAGCCCGAGTGGATCGGCTCTCCGAGGTGGACGACGGCGCGGTCGCCGTGCGACGCCCGCCGTCTCGTCTTCGGAGCGGGTCGTTTTGCTACCGCGCTGCTACCAACGACCCCCGAGAGGGACCAACTCGGCGCCACAAGCGAAGACCGTGCCAGCCTTGATTTTCCAGGTCGTTGAGCCCCGTGTTGCCCCGCGTTGGGTGCTCAATACAAGTATTGGTTCCCTCCACCACCTCGCAGCGGTCGCTCTCGGCGAGCACGACGCCGTTCCAGATCGCCTTCGGCATGGTCCCTCCTTTCACGTACACGACTCTAGCTCATCGCCCGTGCTCATGCGCCCCCTGGCCGCCTGCTCCTCCCCCCAGTCCTCTCCCGGGCTTGTCCGCGGGGACACGCGCGCGCATCCTGGCCGCTTCATCACACAGGAGGGTGCGATGCCGGTATCGCGTCGAGGTTTCATCAAGGGCGTGGGTGCGGTGGCGGCCGCGAGCATGTTCCAGGTGCGCGTCGGCGCCGCCGAGCAGGTGCGCGCCGCTCCTCCCGGCGCAGGGCGGATACGCTTCGGCGTGCAGCCGAGGCCCGAGCATACGACGTACGACGACATCCTGCGTTGCTGGCAGACGTGCGACGAGCTCGGCTTCGACTCGGCGTTCACGTTCGATCATTTCATGCCCATCGACGGGAAGCCCGGTCCGTGTCTGGAGGGCTGGACGCTCCTCTCCGCCCTCGCGGCGCAGACGAAGCACGTGAAGGTTGGCGTGCTCGTGACCGGCAACACCTACCGATACCCGGCGGTGCTCGCCAAGATGGCGGCGACCGTCGATCAGGTGAGCCACGGACGCTTGATCCTGGGCATGGGCGCCGCCTGGTTCGAGGCCGAGCACACCGCCTACGCGATCCCGTTCTACAACAAGGGCGAACGAGCCCGCCGCCTGGTCGAGTCGGTGCAGGTGGTGAAGGCGCTCTTCACCCAGGACAAGGCGACGTTCACGGGCAAGTACTACCAGCTGAAGGACGCACCGTGTGACCCGAAGCCGGTGCAGCGCCCGCATCCGCCGATCCTGATCGGCGGGATGGGTCCGAAGGTCGTCCTGCCACTGGTCGCTCGACATGCCGACATCTGGAACTTCTTCGCACCCGGCGACGCGGCGCAGGCGAAAGAGGTCATCGCCAGCTTCGACGCCCTCTGCCAGAAGGTCGGCCGGGACCCGGCCGAGGTCGAGAAGCAGACCGCGCTTCAACCGAAGGAGATCGCGGGCCGGCCGGCGAAGGAGGTGGAGAGCCGCGTCCGGGCGCTTGCGGCCGCGGGCGTCCGGCACTTCGTGATCTCGCTGCCCGCGCCCTACGACATGACGATGCTGCGCGCCTTCGCGAAGGATGTCATGCCGGCGCTGCGCGACTGGCAGGCGTAGGTGTCCCTCCTTCAGCGTGTGAAGCGATGCAGCGCGATCCCTGATGCGGTGGCGACGTTCAGCGAGTGGCCCCCGCCCGCCATCCGGATCGCGACGAGGACGTCGGCGGCCGCGCGCGCGGCGGCGCTCACGCCCTCGTCCTCTGCCCCGAGGAGCAGGGCCACGCGCTCGGGAACGGGGCGGCTCGCGCCGAACTCGGCGATGTCGGCGCCGCCATCCGGCGTGAGCGCGACGATCGTGAAGCCGCGCTCGCGCAGCCGCACGAGCGCCTCCGGCCACGACGCCGCGGCCGCGAACGGCACGACCAGCGTCCCGCCCATCGAGACGCGGATCGCCTTCCGGTAGAGGGGATCGGAGCATCGGGGCGCGAGCACGACGCCGCCCACGCCGAAGGCCATGGCGTTCCGGAAGGCGCCGCCGATGTTGTCGGGGTTCGTGACGCCCTCGAGGACGAGGAGCACGCGCGCGTCGAGCAGGCCGTCGAGCGCGAGCTCGGCGCCGCGCTCCCCGACCGCGAGGCACCCGCGGTGGATGTTGAATCCAACCACGCGCTGGAGCGTCGCCTCGGGCGCCACGTAGACGGGGAGCCCGTCGGTGAGCACGTCGCGCAGGTCCTCCGCCGCCGCCTCGGCGGCCAGCACCGAGCGCGCGCGGAAGCGCGACCCGCCGAGGAGCCGGCGCACCACCTGCCGGCTCTCGGCGATGAAGGTCCGGTCGCGCCGGCGGCGCTCCCCGTCCCTCAGGTCACGATAGTCCGCGAGGCGCGGATCATCGACGTCGCGGACGCGCTCGACCCCCATTCATATCTGCAGCCACACGCTCTTCACCTGCGTGTAGAGGTCGACCGCGTAGCGGCCGAGCTCGCGCCCGTAGCCGCTCTCCTTGTAGCCGCCGAAGGGCGAGCTCGGATCGAACACATTGTAGCAGTTGACCCACACCGTGCCCGCGCGGATGGCGCGCGCCACCCGGTGCGCCTTGCTCACGTCGCGCGTCCACACCCCGGCGGCGAGGCCGTAGGCGGTGTCGTTGCCCTGCAGCACGGCGTCGTTCTCGTCCTTGAACGGGATGACGGAGACCACCGGGCCGAAGATCTCCTCCCGCGCGATCTTCATGTCGTTCCGGACGCCGGTGAAGACGGTGGGCTTCACGTAGTAGCCCTTCTCGAGTCCCTTGGCCGTGTTGCGCTCGCCGCCGATGAGCGCCTTCGCCCCCTCCTTCTTCCCGACCTCGAGGTAGCCGGTGACGCGCTCGAGCTGCTCCTGGCTGACCAGCGGGCCGATGCGCGTCTCGGGGTCGAGGCCGGGGCCCTGCTTCATCCCCGCGGCCGTCTTGGCGAGCTTGTCGGCGAACTCGTCGTGCGTCTTCTGCTCGACGAAGAGCCGCGTGCCGGCGCAGCACACCTGCCCGGCGCAGAAGAAGACGCCGAGCAGCGCGCCCTGCACGGCGGCGTCCATGTCGGCGTCGCTGAAGACGATGTTGGGCGACTTGCCGCCCAGCTCGAGCGACACGCGCTTGAGCGTCGATGCGGTCTCGCGGTGGATCTCCTTCCCCACCTCGGTCGAGCCCGTGAAGGCGATCTTGTCGACCATGGGATGGCGGACCAGCGCGCCGCCCGCGGTCGGCCCGAAGCCGGGCACGATGTTGACCACGCCCGCCGGCACGCCGGCCTCGAGCAGCAGCTCGCCCAGGCGGAGCGCCGTGAGCGGGGTCTGCTCGGCGGGCTTGAGCACGCAGGTGTTGCCGCAGGCGAGCGCCGGCGCGAGCTTCCACGCGCACATGAGGAGCGGGAAGTTCCACGGGATGATCTGCCCGCACACGCCCACCGGCTCGCGCAGCGTGAAGTTGAAGAAAGCCGCGTCGGAGGGGTTCGTCTCGCCGTAGATCTTGGTCACCCAGCCGGCGTAGTAGCGGAAGGTCTCGGCGGCGGCCGGGATGTCGACGTGGCGGCTCTCGGTGAAGGGCTTGCCGTTGTCGAGCGTCTCGAGCTGCGCGAGCTCGTCGCCGTTCGCGTCGATCAAGTCGGCGATCTTGAGGAGCAGGCGCTGGCGCTCGCCCGGATTGAGCCGCGCCCACCTGCCGTCGTCGAACGTGCGGCGCGCGGCGCGCGCGGCGCGGTCGATGTCCTCCTTGTCGCCCTCCGCGACCCGCGCGAGCACCTGGCCCGTGGCGGGGTTGATGGTCTCGAACGTCTTCCCCGATGCCGCCTCGACCCACTTGCCGTCGATCAGCATCTTGCGGACCGGCGCGCTGACGAAGCGCTCCACCGCCGACTGGAGCTGAACCGCTGCACCCATGGCGAGTCCTCCTCTGCGTTGTTTGGGTTTCGGGCCACATCGTAGGCCCGCGGGCGCGGACCGGTCAACCGACTTCCCGCGCGCCCGAGGGCGGGGGACCATGAAAACAGGTACCGCCCCCCGCTGGCGACAACGCTGCGGTTGCCCTACGGCCTTGATCGTGCCCAGCGCTCCCCCACCACGCCTCCTCGATCTGGTTCGCGGAGCCGTGAGGCTGCGCCATCTGAGCTGCCGCACCGAGAAGGCCTACGTCGGATGGATTCGCCGCTTCATCCTGTTCCACGCCAAGCGCCACCCGATCGAGATGGGACCGGCCGAGATCACCCGGTTCCTCTCGGCTCTGGCCACGGAGCGGAACGTGAGCGCCTCGACGCAGAATCAGGCGCTCGCGGCCCTTCTCTTCCTGTACCGCGACGTGCTCGACCGCGACGTGCCGTGGCTCGACGAGCTGGTGCGCGCGAGGCGACCCACCCGGCTCCCCGTCGTGCTCTCCCGCGACGAAGTTGGCGTCGTGATCCGCGAGCTCCAGGGCGTTCACCGGCTCATGGCGACGCTGCTCTACGGTGCCGGTCTCCGCCTGCTCGAATGCGCCCGGCTCCGGGTGAAGGACGTCGACTTCGGGCGCAGCCAGATCACCGTTCGCGGTGGGAA
>Ga0209376_1004440_pt1 | contig 12172 bp, 10 predicted proteins | sample GraSoiAngelo_134_FD_185891 | JGI IMG/M metagenome (GOLD analysis project Ga0209376, IMG submission 185891) | Grasslands soil microbial communities from the Angelo Coastal Reserve, California, USA - 14_0929_05_30cm (SPAdes) (version 2) | ecosystem: Environmental > Terrestrial > Soil > Grasslands ... | reverse complement strand
AGGCGTGCTGCAACACGCCGACTGGTCCGAGCGCTCGGCCCGTGCGACGCTGGTCACGCGCGGCGGGATCGTCGGCGGCGATTTGCCCGCGGTGCAGGCGGCGGTCGTGCCCGTCGCCCCCGGGGACACGCTGGTGTTCGCGACCGACGGGGTTCGCCACGAGTTCACCGCCGAGATCTCTATCTCCGAGCCCCCGCAGCGCTTAGCCGACCAGATCCTGGCGCGATTCGGCAAGGGCACGGATGATGCACTCGTCTTGGTAGCGAGGTACCTAGGGCACAGGTGACTCGCACCATGACTCGACCCGCCTCCGACGCTTCCGCCGGCGGCTCGCCGGCCGCAGCCGTCGGGGCGCCGCGCGTGCTCGTCGTCGTCGCCGAATCCGGCATCCTCCACAGCGTGCGCCAGTGGGCACCGGAGCTCGAGGCCCGCATCGAATTCGCGCCCGACCTCCCGCACGCCGCCCGGCAATTGTCGCAGGGCGGGTGGGACGCCGTGGTGTGCGCTCTCGGCGACCGTCCCGAGGACGATCTCGCCTGGTGGGTGGACGCGGTGCGGGGCGTACCCGGTACCCCCCGTCTCATCGCCTTCGTCGAACGGCCCTCGATGGGACTCGCGATTCGTGCCGAGCAGCTCGGCGTGCCGGACCTGCTGCCGCTCCCGATGCGCCGCGACGATCTCGCGAACGCGCTCAAGCGCGCGCGCACGGTGGAGTCGGAAGCGCCGATGCCGCTGCCCGAGGTGGGCGCGGTGCCCGACGGGCAGTACGCGCTCGTCGGCCGCAGTCCGGAGATGCTCGAGGTCTACAAGCTGATCGCGCGCGTGGCGCCGAGCACGGCGACGGTGCTGATCCAAGGGGAGTCGGGGACGGGGAAGGAGGTCGTGGCCCGCGCGATCCACGAGCAGGGGCCCAAGGCGACCGGCCCGTTTGTCGCGGTCAACTGCGCCGCGATTCCGGAGAACCTGCTCGAGAGCGAGCTGTTCGGCCACGAGAAGGGCGCCTTCACCGGCGCCGTGACGCGCAAGCCGGGACGCTTCGAGCTGGCTCGCGCGGGGACACTGTTCCTCGATGAAATCGCCGACATGAGCCTCGCGCTGCAGGCGAAGATCCTGCGCGCCGTCCAGGAGCGCGAGATCGAGCGCGTCGGCGGCACCGAGACGCTGCCGGTGGAGGTGCGCCTGATCGCGGCGACGAACCGTGACTTGAAGGAGGCCATCGCGCAGAACCGGTTCCGCGAGGACCTCTATTACCGGCTCGCCGTCGTGCCGATCCGGCTCCCCCGCCTGGCGGACCGGGGCGACGACCTGTTACTGCTCACGGCGTACTTCGCCCGGCAGTTCGCCGAGCGCTACCGAAAGGCGATCCGCAGCATCTCCGACCGCGCGCTGGAGCTGCTGCGCAGCCACCCGTGGGTGGGTAACGTGCGCGAGCTGCGCAACGTCGTCGAGCGCGCGGTCATCGTGGCGACCGGGGCCACGATCCAGGCGGAGCACCTGCCGGACGAGCTGCGGGCCGCGGAAGCCACGCTGCCGGAGGCCGGCACGCGCGGACTGCTGACGCTCGCGGAAGTCGAGGCGCGCCACATCGCGCGCGTGCTGGCCCACACCAACGGACAGATCGGGGCGGCGGCCGAGATCCTCGGAATCCATCGCAACACGCTGACCCGCAAGATGAAGGAATACGGGCTGTGAAGAGCCCCCTCCCGCCTGTGCGCGTCGAGCAGGCGCTCCGGCTCCTCCCGGAGCTGGAAGTGTTGTTGCCGCTCCGCAGCCTGATCCTCTCGGTCTCGCGGCCGGAGGAGCAGGCGCAGTGGTCGAGTCACGGCCCGTACCTGACCGTCGGGAAGCGGTCGGTGGAGCCGGCCGAGCTGCGCCAGCGCGCCGCGGAGGCGGCCGAACAGGTGAAGGAGCACGTGGGCGCGCTGTACGCCACCTACGTGGAGGCGCTCGAGTGCCAGCAGCGGGGGGAGGCCGGGGCGGCAGTGAACGCCCTGCGGCAGGCGGGCGCACGCGAGGAACAGACCGGGCGGGGGGAGCAGGCGCGGGCGTGGTTCGAGACAGCTCAGGCGCTCGCGGAAGGGCTCCAAGACCGGCGTCCCGAGATCGAGGTGCTCCTCGCCCTCGGCGCGCTGGACGAGACGCTGGGCCGCCACGCCGAGGCCGCCCGGCGATACCAGCGCGCGCTGGCCCTCGCGGAGGCGGAGTTCCACCAGGCAGGCGCAATCGCGGCGTGCCTGGGGCTCGGCGACGTGGCGCTGGGGACGGGCCAGTGGACCGGCGCGCGCGCCTGGTTCTCCCGCGGGATGCGGCTTGCGGAAGCAAGCGGGGACCTGGCGGCGAGCGGGCAGCTGCACCACCGGCTCGCGACCCTGGCGCGCCGCACGGGCGACCTCGCCCCTGCCGGCGAGCATCTACGCCAAGCCCGCGAATGCCTGGAGCCGCTGGGCGAGGCCAGCGCCATGGCAAGAGTGCTGAACACGCAGGGCCAGGTGGACGCGGGGTTGGGACGGGAGGCCGCGGCCGTCGCCGCTTATCGGGAAGCGCTGGCGTGGGCGCGCCGCGGCGAACGCGACGCGGGACTGGAAGCGATCATCCGGTTGAACCTCGCTGAGCTGCACCTGGCCGCCGGGCGCCTGCTCGAGGCCGAGGAGGAAGCGCGGCGGGCGGAGCAGGTCGCGATCGCGCACGGGCTCACGCGCCGGCTGGTCCAGAGCTATCTGCTGATGGGGCGGATGCGCGGGCGCCAGCGCGACGAGACCGGGTTCGTGTTCTTCGAGCAGGCGATCCAGCTGTGCCAGACCCTGGAGCGCTCGCCGGCGCTCGCGGCGCAGGTCTATCAGGACTACGGACTGTTCCGCACCGTACTGGGCAGCCGGGACGAAGCCCGCGCCTACCTCGAGCGGGCGCGGGAGATCTTCGAATCGCTCGGCGACACCTTGGAGGTCGAGAAAGTGCGCGAAGAGCTGCAACAGGTCTCCGCCTAGCCGCCCGGCACGCTACCCCGTAGTTTCGCCGCACCTCAGACGTTCGCGGAGTCCGTCCCATGGCTCGTAACCGGTTCGTCGTGTGCTGTGCGCTCGCTCTCGCCGCCTGCGCCCACGGCGCGGCCCCGTCCCCTTCCGGACCGTCCACGGCTCCAGTCCCGGAGCTTCCCCAGCGGGTCACTCTCAGTAGTGCGCCGCGTGGCGACGACGACTGGAAGGCGTTGGGAGACGAAGCCGCCCAATTGCTGGCGCAGTACCTGCGGATCAACACCACCAACCCGCCCGGCCACGAGCGCCGCACAGCGGATTGGCTGGCGGCGGTGCTGGCCCGCGAGGGGATCGCGGCGCAAGTATTCGAGCCGGCGCCCGGCAAGGCGAACCTCTACGCCCGGCTCCGTGGGGACGGCAGCGCCCGCCCTATCATCCTGCTCAATCACATGGACGTGGTGCTCGCCTCGCCCGAGTACTGGTCGGTGGATCCCTTCGGGGGGCTGATCCGGGATGGCTACATCTGGGGGCGGGGCGCGCAGGACATGAAGGGCGAAGGGATCGCCGAGCTGATGACGCTCGTGGTGCTGAAGCGCGTCGGTGTGCCGCTGAAGCGCGACGTAATCTTCCTCGCGACGGCGGACGAGGAGGTGGGGCAGGGGGTCGGCGCCGGGTGGTTTGTCGAGCACCACCCGGAGCTGGTGCGGGACGCCGAGTTTCTGGTCAACGAGGGCGGGACCATCCGGCTCAACGAGGACCGCGGCGTCGAGTACTACGGGGTTGGCACGACAGAGAAGTCGCCGTTCTGGCTCCAGCTCGTGGCGCGAGGGACGGCGGGCCACGGCTCGCGTCCCACACCCGACAACCCCGTGCACCGGCTGATCCGGGGCGTGGCGAGGGTCGCGGCGTTTCAGACGCCGCTCGTCGTCACGCCGCCGGTGGACCGCTACTTCCGCGATCTCGCGACGATCGAACCCGACGCCCAGCGGCGCGCCTGGTTCCAGGACATCCGCGCCGCCCTCCGCGACACGGCCGCCGTGCGCGCGATCACCACCGACCTGACCTACAACGCCCTCTTGCGCAACACCATCTCGATCACGGGCCTCAAGGGGAGCGACAAGACCAACGTGATCCCGCCCGTCGCGACCGCGGCGCTCGACATCCGACTCCTCCCCGGCCAGGATCCGCAGGCGTTCCTCGTGGATCTCGTGCGCACGGTGGGCGATACCGGGATCGCCATCCGACCGGACGGCCCCAACTGGCCGGCGACGGAGAGCCCAATTGAAACGGAACTGTTCCGCGCGATCATGGCCGCCGCCCACGCGCGCCATCCCGGCGTCCTCGTCACCACTCCGCCGTTGGCCGGATTCACCGACAGCCACTTCTTCCGGAACCTTGGGATTGTCTGCTACGGCGTCTCGCCGTTCCCGGTCTCCGAAGCCGACTCGCGCGGGGTGCACGGGAATAACGAGCGCTTGAGTCTCGACGCCCTGGCCTTCGGCGTGCACTTCATGTACGACGTGATTGCCAGCGTCGCGGCGAAATAAACGGTTCACGGTTGTCGGTCATCGGCTCTCGGTCACGCACCACCGACGACCGAGAACCGACGACCGACAACGTGCTTAGGGGGCGCCGTTCCCCACCGCCGCACCGGCCCGCGGTTTGGCGTTCTTCACCCAGCGGTCGAACCACTCGAACATCTCCGCGACCACGTCGAGCACCGACTCGCGCCCCGTGTACCCGTGGGCCTCGCCCGGCAACATGACGAGCCGGGTGGTCTTCCCCAGCCCCTTCAACGCGGCGTAGAGCCGCTCCGACTGGATCGGGAACGTCCCGGAGTTGTCGTCCGCCTCGCCGTGAATCAGGAGCAGCGGCGCGGTGACGCTGTCCGCGTGCAGAAACGGCGACATCCGCAGGTACACGTCCGGCACTTCCCACAGATTCCGCTCTTCGTTTTGGAAGCCGAACGGGGTGAGGGTGCGGTTGTAGGCGCCGCTGCGCGCGACGCCGGCGCGGAACAAGTCGCTGTGCGCGAGGAGGTTCGCCGTCATGAACGCCCCATAGCTGTGGCCACCCACGCCGATCCGGTTCGGGTCGGCGACGCCCAAGTCGACCAGCGCCTTGACGGCCGCCCGCGCGCTCATCACCAGTTGCTCGACGTAGTGGTTGTTGGCCGTATCGCCACCGATGATCGGCATCTTGGGGTCGTCGAATACCGCGTATCCCTGGGTGAGGAACAACAAGTGGGAAGGTCCGCGGATCAGGTTGAAGCGGTTGGGCGCCGCGGACACTTGGCCGGCCGCAGAAGCGGACGTGAACTCCTGCGGGTACGCCCACATCACCACCGGAAGCCGCGTGCCGGCCGCGTACCCCGGCGGCAGGTACAGCGTGCCGGACAAGGGCACGCCGTCGGCGCGGGTGTACGTGACGAGGCGCTTCTGAATGCCGGTGAGCTGCGGCGCGGGATCGGCGAACGCCGTGATCGCGCGCAGCCGGCCGTCCTTGACGTCGCGCACGAAATAGTTCGGCGGCTCGGTGCGCGATTCGCGGCGGGTCAGGACCTGGCGGGCGGCGTCGTCGAGAACCGCGACCACCGCCTCGTAGTGCACCGTGTCGGCCCGCCACAGCCGCTCGCTGCGCCTGGTCTTGAGGTTCAGGCGGTCGAGGAAGGGGCGCTCGCCCTGGGGGGATGCGCCGGCCCCAGCGAGGTAGATCCAGTCTCCGCTCCTGAGCAGGCCGCGCTGGGCGCCGACGCCGTGCTGCAGCGGGGTCCCAGGGTCAGCGTAGCGATCCTCGGCGCTGCGGTCCCACAGCAACGCGGGGGCGCCGCTGGTCCCGTGGGGGTCGAGGATCCACGTCTTGACCCAGCGGCGGTCGCGATCGAATTCGTTGAGGAGCGCCAGACCCGTCGTGTCCCACACGATGCCCCCGTAGCGCTTCTCGAGCTGAGCGAACGCGATCGGAACGTCCGTGAAGGGCGCGGCCAGCCGCACAACGCGATCCTGGTGCGGGACGCGGTTCCGCGGGTTGCCTTCATCCATCGCCTCGGCCCACACCAGCGTTGCGGGGACGCCGGGTTGCCAACTAACAGCACGCGGCCCGGCTCGGACCCCACGGGCCGGGATGTTGTCAGCGAGCGACAGCTCGGCCAGCGAGCGGACGACTTCTCCGTTCAGGCTCCAGATCTGGATCTGCTTGGGGAAGAGGTCGGCGGGAACGAGAAACGAGTACGGCCGCGCCGTCTTCACCACCAGGAGGAAGCCGCCGCCGGGCGCGGGATCGGCGCGATCGATCACCGCCGGCGACCCCACGTTAGTCACCGCCCCCGAGGCCGCGTCCACGAGCGCCAGCTGGCTCGTGAAGTAGTAGTCGAACAGCGCCTCGTCGTGGCTGTTCTCGAGCAGGTCCTCGTAGGTGCGTACGGGCGCGGGGCGGCCCGACGTTTCCTGCGTGGTCGGCCCTACCGGCACCGCGGGCTCCGGAGGTGGCGCGCCGCGCCCGGCGGGGACGAACAGGCACAGCAGGCGGGCGCCGTCCGGCATCCACTGGCACGGCGGGCCGTCGGCGGCATTGAGCGAAGGCACAGCGAGCCGCCGGGCTTGAGCGGTCGCGGCGTCCACGATCCACAGGCCGATCATTGAGTCGCCCGTCACGGTGAAAGCGATACGTCGGCCGTCCGACGACCAGGTGGGGAATCCGATACCGCCCGGGGGGGCCGCGATGCGTCGCTCGGCGCCGTCCGCCACGCGCTTCACGACCAGCCCCGTCACCAGCGACGGCTGCCGCGGGCCGTTGGTGCGAGGATTGATGCGGGCTCCCGCGAGCCGCAGCCATGGGCGTGCCAGCTCCGCCACCGTCGGCATGGAGCGCTGTTCGACGAGCAGAATCCAGGCGCGGTCGGGGCTGACGCTCACTGCAGGAAGGGGCGGCGCGTCGAGAATGGCGACCACGTCGGGGGGCGGCGTCTTGTAGGGGGCCTGGGCGCGGAGCAGCGGTCCGCCGGCGACGATGAGAAGCGAGAGGATGTATCGACGCATGGTGAACTCCTCGCGAGGTTCTCGGTTCTTGGTTGTCGGTCGTCGGTCACCGAGAACCGATCACCGAAAACCGACAACCCGGAGCTATTCCAATGGCACCACGAACCGCACCGTCACGCTCTCCGCCGTTTGCGGCGCCACGGTGCAATAGCAGTCCCGCCCGAGAATGCGCTTCACGCCGAGCACTTCCGCTTCGGCGATGCCCGCGACGTCGCGGTAGGTGATCTCGAGGGTGCGCCCGTCGATCACCCGGTAGCTCAGCGGCCGGCCGAGCAGGCGATGATGCGGGTCGATCTTCGCGAGCCCCTCGGCCAGGCGCTGCTGGATCGCGGAGATCCGTTCGCTCGCTACCACCGCGCGGTCGCTCATGGAGCGCGAGGCGCCAGAACGGCGGCGGCGTTGCGCCGCATCCCGGCCCGCCCGGGGCGCGCGAACGGTGTGTCGCCGTAGCGCGCGGCGAACGCGGCGTCGTCCACCGCCAGGAGCTCCGCCGGGTCAGCCGCGGCGGCGGTGACGGACGGCCGCGAGGCGAGCTCGGGGTCTTCCGTGGGGACCGCGAACTTCTCGTTCCAGGGACATACGTCCTGGCAGACGTCGCAGCCGAACAGCCAGTCGCCCACCTGGACCTGCTCGGTGGCGGTGAACGCGCCGCGTCGCTCGATCGTGAGATACGAGATGCAGCGGCGCGCGTCCAGCTCGCCCGGGGCGACGAAGGCCTGGGTGGGGCAGGCGTCGAGGCAGCGGCGGCAGGTGCCGCAGCGGTCGCCACCGAAGGGGAGATCCGGCGCCAGGGCGGCGTCGGTCAGCACAACGCCGATGAAGGTGAACGACCCGCGCCCAGGATCGATGAGCATCATGTTCTTGCCGATCCAGCCGAGTCCCGCCCGCTGGGCGAGCTCGCGCTCGGGGACGGGTCCCGCGTCCACGTAGCCCCTCGTAGCCGCGCCGGGGGCGAGGTCGCGGATCGTCGCCGCCAGCCGCTCCAAGCGACGGCCGAGGACGGCGTGGTAGTCGGAGGACCACGCGTACTGGGCGATCCGGGCCCTCGAGCCCCGGGGCCTCACCCCCTGACGCCCTCTCTGCTTCGCGGCGAGGGGGGACGACGAGGTGGGACCGTGGAAGTAGTTGGTGAGTGTGACCACAGCGACCGTCGCCCCGGGCATGATGCGCGCCGGGTCCTTGCGCTTGGCGGCTTGGCGGTGGAGGTACGACATGGTGCCGGCGTAGCCTGCGGCGAGCCAGCGGTCGAGCTCGGCGGCGTGCGCGCTCTTTTCGAGGGTGGCGATCCCGACCGCGTCGAATCCCATTTCGAGGGCTCGACGTTTGAGCTCGACGCTTCTGCTCGATGCATTCATAATCCCATCGTCTCGCGCCGCCAGCGTGCGAAATTGACCACATCCTCGACCGGCGGGATGGCGTCCTCATCGCCGTAGGCGGTAAACATGCGCCAGCGCAGGTATTCGCGAGGCGGAAGCGGCAGGAACGGCGGGAAGCGCCACCAGTCGCGCGCGCGGAAGCTCCAGGCGAGGCGCAGCAGATCGAGGGCGAGCCGCGGGCGCAGCGCGGCGCGGAGCGCCAGGCGCGCATAGAAGGCCAGCCAACTCGCGGGCGTCGTCATTCCATCTGTATATTGACCGCTTATGACCCTGGCAAGCGACCTGGCGCGGGGTCGCGCCGCTGCCGCCTCCCCGCACGCCCTGGCCCGCTACCGGAGCGAGTTCCCGATCTTCCGGGACCGGATCTACCTCAACACCTGCTCCCTGGGCGCGCTGGGCGAGCGGACCCGCCGGAAGGTAGCCGAATTCCTGGACGTGTGGCAAAGCCGCGGGGCCTCCGCCTGGTACGACGTGTGGTGGGCGGGCCTCGGCGACCTGCGCGCGCGCTACGCGCGCCTGATCGGCGCCGCGCCCGCGGAGATCGCCCTCGCCCCCAGCATTTCGGTCGCGGTATCGGCGGTCGCGGAATCGCTCGACTACGGCCGGCGGCCCAAAGTCGTAGTGACCTCCCTCGACTTCCCCACGGTGGCCTACCAGTGGCTCGCCAAGCGGGCGCGCGGCGTGGAGCTGGTCGTGGTGGAGAGCCCGGATCAGGTGAGCGTGCCCGTCGAGGCGATCGCCCGAGCGGTGGACGACCGCACGGCGCTGGTGGCGACCTCCCACGTCTATTTCACGAGCGGCGCGATCCAGGACCTCCGCGGGGTCGCAGACGCGGCCCACGCGCGAGGCGCCTTGTGTCTGATCGACGCGTACCAGTCCGTCGGGCAGGTGCCGGTGGACGTCCGGGCGGCGGGCGTGGACGTGCTCACGGCGGGGGGGCTGAAGTGGCTCCTGGGCGGGCCCGGCATCGTGTTCGCCTATATAAAGGAAGAGCTGGCGCGCCGCCTCGAGCCCACGATCGCTGGCTGGTTCGGCCACCGCGACCAGTTCGCGTTCGACCCGCGGCGGCTCACGTTTCACGACGACGCCCGGCGCTTCGAGCTGGGCACGCCGGCACTGGCGGCGGTCCACGCTCAGCTGGGCGGCCTCGAGTATGTCGAGGAGATCGGCGTGCCGGCGATCCGCGCGGTCACCGCCGCGTTGACGGAGGACCTGATCGCGCGAGCGCAGGCCCTGAGCTTCCGCCCCAAGATGGCAGCGGACCCCGCGGCGCGCTCGGCGATCGTCATGCTGCCCGCCGCGGACCCCGCGGCGGCGGTCGGCCATCTCGCCGACGGGGGAATCATCGCGGACGCCCGCCCCGGGCACGTCCGCTTCTCGCCTTTCTTCTATAACGTGCAGGAAGACCATGTCACAGCGCTCGAGCGGCTCGCCACATACCGCGGTCACTGAAGACGAACGACTGCTGCAGATCCCGTCGGATGAACGGCGGACGTCGTTCACGCATACCGATCCGTGGCGGGTGTTGCGGATCATGGGAGAGTTCGTCGAGGGCTTCGATACGCTCTCCGACGTCCGCAACGCGGTGACCGTCTTCGGGTCGGCGCGGACCAAGCCAGGGGACCCCTACTATGAGAAGGCGGTCGAGACCGGGCGTCTGCTCGCGCAGGAGGGCTTTGCGATCATCACCGGCGGCGGCCCCGGCATCATGGAAGCGGCGAACCGCGGGGCTCAGGAGGGGAACGGGCTCTCGATCGGCTGTAACATCGAGCTGCCGTTCGAGCAGGGCACGAACCCCTACGTGGAGCGCGCCATCAACTTCCGCTACTTCTTCGTGCGCAAGACGATGTTCGTGAAATACTCGACCGCGTTCGTCGTCTTTCCGGGGGGCTTCGGCACCATGGACGAGCTGTTCGAGGCGCTGACGCTAATCCAGACGGGCAAGGTGAAGAACTTCCCCGTCGTGCTGTTCGGCGGGTCCTACTGGCAAGGGCTGGCGGAGTGGCTGCGGGAGCGGGTGGCGGGCGAGGGGAAGATCGACACCAAGGACCTGGAGCTCCTGCACGTGACCGACGACCCCCGCGAGGCGCTGCAGCGCATCATGCAGGCCCGCGAGCGGCGCACCCACAGCAAGCGCGCGATCAGGGCCTGACCACGATGAGTAAACGCACCGACTACCTCGGCGGGGCGCGGATCAACCCCAAGCCGATTACCGGCAAAGAGACCCTGCCTGAGCTCGTCGACAACGCCTTCCTCGCGTACAACGCCGGCCGGTTGAGCGAGGCGTGCCGCCTGTTCACCGATCGGATGCTGGAGGACGACGTCACGGTGGGGATGAGCCTCACCGGCGCGATGACGCCCGCGGGCCTTGGCATGTCCACGATCATCCCGCTCATGGAGGCGGGGTTCCTCGACTGGATCGTGTCCACCGGCGCCAATCTCTATCACGACGCGCACTTCGGGCTCGGCCTCTCGATGCATCGAGGGACGCCGTTCATCGACGACGTGGAGCTGCGCGAGGAGGGCGTCGTCCGCATCTACGACATCTTCTTCGACTACGACGTGCTGCTGTCGACCGACCGTTACATCCGCGAGGTGTCCGCCCGGGCGGAGTTCCAGCGGCCGATGAGCACGGCGGAGTACCACTACCTGCTGGGCGGGTACGTGAAGGAGCGCGAAAAGGCGCTGGGGCTGAAGCGGCGCTCGCTGCTGGCCGCCGCCCACGATCTCGCGGTGCCGATCTACACCTCCTCGCCGGGCGACTCGTCGATCGGGATGAACGTCGCCGAGCAGGCGCTGGCGGGCAGCCAGTTGCGCTTCGACGTCTCGGCGGACGTGAACGAGACGTCGGCGCTGGTGTTCGACGCGAAAGTGCGCGGCGGCAAGAGCGGGGTATTGCTCATCGGCGGCGGGAGCCCCAAGAACTTCGTGCTGCAGACGGAGCCGCAGATCCAGGAAGTCCTGGGGATCAGCGAGAAGGGGCACGACTACTACCTCCAAATGACGGACGCCCGCCCCGACACGGGCGGGCTGTCGGGCGCGACGCCGGCGGAGGCGGTGAGCTGGGGGAAGGTGGACCCCGACAAGCTCCCCGATACCGTCGTCTGCTATCTCGACAACACGGTGGGCTTTCCGATTCTGGCGAGCTACGCGCTCGCGCGCCGCAAGCCGCGCCGGCTGAAGCGGCTCTATGACCGGCGCGCCGAGCTGATGCGTCAGCTCACCGAAGCCTACCTCGAGGCCAAGGCGGACCGGGACGCGCGCGCGGAGGCCGCCACTGGCGAGCGCGCAACCTCCTGAGGCCGAGCGACCGGCCTCCGGCTCCGGGGCGTACGCGGCGTACGCCCTGGCGCTGCTCACGCTGATCAACTTCCTCAACTACACCGACCGCAACGTCGTCTTCGCGGTGTTCGAGCCGCTGAAGCGGGACTTGGCGCTCTCGGACCAGCAGCTGGGCTGGCTCGCCTCCGCGTACATCATCGTGCTCGCCGTCGCCGCCCTGCCGCTCGGCGCGCTCGCCGACCTCAAGTCACGTCGCGGCGTGATCGCGTGGGGGGTGGGCCTGTGGAGCGCGTTCACGGCCCTCGGCGGTCTCGTGCAGCGCTTCTGGCAGCTGTTCGTGTGCCGGGCGCTGGTCGGCATCGGGGAGGCGGGCTACGGGCCGGCGTCGCAGGCGCTCATCGCCGAGTACTTCCGCGGCCAGCGCCGGGCGTTCGCGATCGGCGTGTATTCGGTGGGCATGGCGTTCGGCGGCGTGGCGGGGATCTGGCTGGGGGGCGAGCTGGAG
>Ga0209376_1004439_pt1 | contig 12176 bp, 10 predicted proteins | sample GraSoiAngelo_134_FD_185891 | JGI IMG/M metagenome (GOLD analysis project Ga0209376, IMG submission 185891) | Grasslands soil microbial communities from the Angelo Coastal Reserve, California, USA - 14_0929_05_30cm (SPAdes) (version 2) | ecosystem: Environmental > Terrestrial > Soil > Grasslands ... | reverse complement strand
GACGTGGAGGCGTCCGTCGCGGCGGAGCGCGGCTTCAATGTGATCGTGTGGCGGCGCGGCGAGCTCGGCTACGCGCTCGTCTCCGACGTCGACGCCGGCGAGCTGAAGGCCTTCGCCGCGCGACTGACCCCCGCGCCTTAGCCCCCGCCGCTCACGACAGGTTACAAAACGCCTTCTGGAGGTTCAGTCGCCCGCGCGCGCGGCACTTGAGGTACGGACTCGTGTCGTCGGCGACGAGGATCGCTGCGAACCGCCGTTCGACGTCGGGTGAGGTCGCCATTCGATCACCGCGTTGCTAGGTGGTCGTCAGGAGTCGGCCGAACCCGGCGACCGGCTCGCGGACACCGGCCAGGCGGAGGGCCCGCCAGAGCGAAGCCTGGTTCGACGAGATGACCGGCTTGCCGAGGTCGTGCTCGAGCAAATCGAGCACGCCGACCGTCGGGAGCCCGGTGCCGCTCAGCAGCACGGCGTCGGCGTTCGGCACATCGGCTTGACGGGCCAGGCGGTAGGCTCGCTCCTCGCTCTCGTCGTAGATGTTCTCGACGCCGGCCAGCCGTGCATAGCCGACGACCTGGAGCCCGGCCGCTTCCCAGTACGCGCGGCCGAGCACGCTGATGGAGTCGGGATAGGGCGTGCCGAGGGCGAGCCGCTTGACGCCGAGGTGCTCCAGCGCGGCGAGGATCGCCTGCGCTGCGGTGAGCGCGCGCGTTCTGGTCAGCGACGCGATCTGATCGGCGAGGACCTGCTCCCGGGCAAACCCATTGGTATAGCTCGCGGCGGTGAACGCGAGCACGACGACCGCCGGGTTCACGGCGGCGAGCGTCGTCGCGACGGCCGGCAGGGAGTCGACGTACGCGCGAGTTCGATCTTCCATCCCACCGGGAGCGCCCGGCGCGCTCGCCGATGTCGTGCGCGCGGAATCGAGCCGGGCGAAGTGGATCGAGACGCCGCGCGGCGCCATGCGATACAGCTCCGGCTCGACCGTCGGGTTCCCGGGCGGCACGAGCACGCCGATCCGAGCGCGCCATCCGAGCATAGTGGAAGCCATCCTCGCTCACCTGGCAGGCAGAGTAAAGACGCCGCCAGAGCTGGAGCGCGTGAACGCGAGGCATGGCATTGCGCCCGACCTCGGGCCGAACGCCGGCGAGCGTCTGGTCACGCAACGGAAAGTCGAGGCCAGCGAGCGATTCGTTTCACCGACACGCGTCGGCACCGACGATAGGTTCGCGTGTCAGTGAGTCGCGGAAAGCACCGGCCGGCGTGCGAAGACGACGCGTAAGAGCGCCGGCCGGTGGGGTATGCGAGCGGGAGCTATCGTCCGACGCCGAGCAGGAACAGGATCAAGATGAGGGTGAGCGGCGCCCCCAGAAGCCACAGCAGGATGTAGATCATCGCGTCTCTCCCCACGCACGGCCATACTGGCGGTGCGGTCTGTTCGCGTAGTTCAGGCTCATGCGCTCGCCGGAGCCCATCCAGCCTCCGACGACGGAGCCGACGAGGCCGAGCAGGAGCGCCGTGAGCGCGCCGAGCGCGGCGTTTCGCGCGGCGAGCGCGGCCGTGGCGTTCTCGACCATCGGCGTCGCCTGCGGCGCCCAGGGCGGGGGCGCCGCGAGCCCGCCGTACCACACGCCGAGATTGCCGCCGGCGCCCAGCGCGGTGAAGAACAAGAGGCCCGGGACCGTCACCAGCCAGGCGATCGCGCCGTGGAGCATGGCGGTCTCGGCCCGGCGCGTGCCGGTGACGCGCGCGGCAGCCCAGCCGCCGAGGACGAATGACAAGAACGAGCCGAACACGCTGAACGCCAGCGTGATCACACGGAACTCATGCCAGCTCGCGAAGCGCTGGCCGATCTGGTGAGCCCCGACCGCGAGGCCGGTCAGCCCGAACACCAGCAACAGCGCCAGCGCGGACAACGCGCCGACGAACACGCCGCTCCACGACACGTACCAGGGCAGAAAGCCCTCGTCGGGCTCGAGCCCCACCACTTCTTCGACTTCAAGTCTTGCCATTGGCTTTTCCTTCGGGTGTCCTCGGCTCGCGCTCCCAGTACTTCGCGCGGCCGAGATGCGTATAGAGCCGCTCCTCGTGCTCGCGGCCGAGCGGGACGCTCGGATCGAATTCAGGAGCGTCCTCGATGTGCCTCTTCGAGAGATCGACGTAGACCTTCGACTCCTCCCAGCTCACGCGCTGGATCCATTCCGGCGAGACCAGGACCTTCCGGCCGGGCAGCCAGTTCCGCGTGTCGACGATGCAGTAGCGGATCGCCCACGTCTCGGCGTCGACGAGGAAGTCTTCGACGTGGCCGAGGTCGCCGTCCGTCGCGTGGATGTAGTAACCCATCACGTCGCGGGCGCTCCGGAGGTGGGGATCCGTGTCCTCCCGCTGGTGTGCCAGCAGCTCCTGCTCGAGCGCGCCCGGCTGGGGCACCGCGATCGGCAGGGTCGGGTAGGCCAGATCGCCCCAGCGATACGGGCCGACCCAATAATACGGATAGCCGTAGTACTGCGAGAACGCGATCTCGCGCTGCCGGTCTACCGGGCGGTCCGTGTCGATCGACGGGCTGCCCTTCACCTGCTCCTTCGTCAACGACGTCCTGAGCCGCGAGGCACCGGGGACCACCTGAAAGGCGAACGGCGAGATCAGGACCTGACGGCCCGGCAGCCACGTCCCGGTATCGACGACGAGATAGCGAACGGTCCAAGTGTGATCGTCGAAATACAGATCCTGAACGCTGCCGATATCGCCGTCCATCGTCTCGATCGTGACACCCTTGAGGTCGCCAGCAGTCCTGAGCATGTCGCCCTCCTTCCCGAGGTCCCGCGACCTCGTGGTCTCCCGTGCCTCGCGTCGCGGACCCCGCCGCGTTACAGCTCCATGGTTCCCCCTGCTACTTCGTCTTCGGCGCTGGACCGTTGTCCTTCAGCGCGAGCTCGACCGTCACGCTGTCGCCCTTCTTCACGTTCTGGAGCGTCGCCGCCGGAAAATGGAGCAGCATCCTGCCCTCGGGAGTCTTGACGAGGAGTCGCCCCTTGTCCGGCGTCACGCTCGTCACTTCGCCCGTCATCGTGTGGCGACCCAGCAAGGCGGCGTCCGGCGCCGACTGAGTAGTCGAGGGCTGCGGCGGCGGTGTCGCGGGACCCTGCGCGACCGCGAAGCCCGCGAGCAGCAAGCCGGCCGTCGTGCCGGCGAGCATGGCTGGCAGCTTCATGACATTTCTCTCCTTTTCTGTTCGATGAGCCCGTGCGGGAGCAACGCACGTGCCAGCGACGCCCGGCGCGCGCGAAACGACCGAAAGCGCGGCGGACCCGACGTGGCTATCCGATTCGGCGACGCCTTTTTACTTGGGCGTTACTGCTACGCGAATGCGTTCTTACCGTGTAAATCATTCCTCGCAATTCGCGCCGCGCCCGCCGGAGCAGTCGGCCGTCCATGCTCCGAGGCCCGCGTTTTCTTCGCGTTCGGCGCCGATCCTCCGGCGCCTTCGGATCGGCACGTGACTTGCGGAACGAGCCCGCACATGGCGCTGACTGCGGCTGACGTTCTGATCGAGACCCTCCAGGACTGGGGCGTCGAGGTCGTCTTCGGCCTCCCCGGCGACGGCATCAATGGAATCATGGAGGCGCTGCGCAAGCGGCGCGGCCAGGTGCGCTTCATCCAGGTGCGCCACGAAGAAGCCGCGGCGTTGATGGCGTGCGGCTACGCGAAGTTCACCGGCCGGCTCGGCGTGTGCCTGGCGACCTCGGGCCCGGGCGGCATCCACTTGTTGAACGGCCTCTACGACGCCGCCCTCGACGGGCAGCCCGTCCTCGCCATCACGGGCATGGCGTATCACGACCTCATCGGCACGCACACGCAGCAGGACGTGGCGCTCGATCGCCTGTTCTCCGACGTCGCGAAGTTCAACCAGCGGATCATGGGGCCCTCGCACGTCGAGAACGTGACGCATCTGGCCTGCCGCACCGCGCTCGCATACCGCGGCGTCGCCCACCTCACCGTTCCAGTCGACATCCAGGAGATGGACGCCGGCGCGTACCGCTCGAAGCGGAACGTCAAGCACCACACCTCCGACGTGTACGCCCGCAGCGCGCGGCTGCCGGCCGAGGACGAGCTGGCCAACGCGGCCGGCGTGCTGAACGCCGGCCAGAAGGTCGCGATCCTCGCCGGTCGCGGCGCGCTGCGCGCGACGGACGAGCTCGAGCAGGCCGCCGATCGGCTCGCCGCTCCGATCGTCAAGGCGCTACTCGGCAAGGCCGCGGTCCCGGACGACAGCCCCTACACGACGGGCTCGGTCGGGCTCCTGGGGACGAAGCCCTCCCAGGAAGCGCTGGAAGAATGCGACACCCTTCTGATGGTGGGCACGTCGTTTCCGTACATCGAGTTCTTGCCCAAGCCCGGGCAGGCGCGTGGCGTGCAGATCGAGCTCGATCCGATGCGGATCGGGTTGCGCTATCCGGTCGAGGTCGGGCTGGTCGGCGACAGCGCCCGCACGTTGCAGGCGCTCCTGCCCTTGCTGACGCGGAAGGCCGAGCGCGGGTTCCTGGAGACGGCGCAGCACCGGATGAAGAGCTGGCTCGAGCTGATGGAGGAGCGCGCGACGCGCACCGACTCGCCGATGAAGCCGCAGGTGCTGGCGCACGAGCTGGGCCGGCGGCTCGACGCCGAGGCGATCGTCACCTGCGACAGCGGAACGATCGCGACCTGGTGGGCCCGCCACATCCCGGTGCGCCGCGGGCAGATGCACTCGCTGTCCGGGAACCTCGCCAGCATGGCCGCCGGGCTCCCCTACGCGATCGCCGCGCAGGTGGCCTATCCCGATCGCCAGGTGGTCGCCTTCGTCGGCGACGGCGGCTTCTCGATGCTGATGGCCGAGCTCGCGACGTGCGTGAAGTACGCGCTGCCCGTCAAGGTCGTGATCGTCAAGAACGACACGCTCGGCCAGATCAAGTGGGAGCAGATCGTCTTTCTCGGCAATCCCGAGTACGGCTGCGAGCTGCAGCCGATGGATTTCGCCCTGTTCGCGCGGGCGTGCGGCGCCACCGGCTTCACGATCGAGAACCCCGCGGACTGCGGGCGGATGCTCGAGGAAGCTCTGGCGACACCGGGTCCCGTGGTCGTGCAGGGCGTGGTCGATCCCTTCGAGCCGCCGCTGCCCGCCAAGGTGACCCTGGATCAGGCGGCGAAGTTCGCCAAATCGCTCCTCCGAGGCGAGCCCAACAGTCAAAAAATCGCGCTCACCGTGCTCGGCGACCGGATCCGCGAGCTGGTGTGAGCGCGCGCCAATCTGCGGCAAGGAGATCAACATGAGATTCCTCAAGACTCTCCTGGTCATGACGCTCGCGGCCGGGTGCGCGGTGCAGACGTCGGGTCAGGCCGATCGCCAGCCTCAGCCGCAACCGCAGCCCACCGCCGGCAAGCCGACGCCGTCCAGCAAGAAGGTCGATCCCGCGGTCGTCGAGCGGCTTCAGCGCGTGATGCTTCCGCTCGTCGCCAAGATGAACAAGCCGCTGCCGGCGAACCAGGTCAAGGTCGGCATCATGGACGATCCCCACATCAACGCGGCCAGCGCCGGGAGCGGTGAGTTCTATGTGACGACCGGGCTCCTGGAGAAGGCGAACGACGATCAGATGCGGGGCGTCCTGGCGCACGAGCTCGCCCACGACGACCTCGGCCACGTCGCCAAGGCCCAGCGGCTCGGCGCCGGGCTCCAGATCGGCATGGTGCTGCTCGATCAGATCATCCCGGGTAGCGGCGCCGTGACGCCGATCGCCGGGCAGTTGATCGCGCGCTCGTACAGCCGCAAGGAAGAGTACGAGGCGGACCGGCACGGCGCCGAGATCCTCCAGCGGGCCGGGTTCTCCAAGGACGTCATGATCAACACGCTCACGTGGCTCAACGAGACCGAGGGCGCCAGTGGCGGCGGCTTCTTCGCCACCCACCCGGCGACGGGGGATCGGATCGAAGCCCTCAAGAGGGGCTAGGCGGCGGTCTCGATACCGGGGCTCTCCTTGACGACCGTCCCCCCGGGGCACTAGGGTGCTCGCACGTCAGCGCCATGCGACAGGAGGCCCCAATGGCCAAGGGCGGCTTCAAGGTGATGGACAGCGACATCCACGTCGACGAGCCTCACGATCTCTGGGATCGATACCTGGAACCCCGGTTCAAGGACCGCGCGCCGCGCTTCGCCGCGATCGACGGCTCGCACAGCAACGGCTGGCAGTTCGAGGGCAAGGTGTTCCCGGCCTTCTTCGACCGCCCGGAGCGGCGACGCCTGGGGCGTATCCGCCGCGAGAAGGCGCGCGCCCGTCACCTGGCGACGGGGCGGTACAAGGATCCGGCCGAGGATCTTCCGGGTGACGATCCGCACGCGATGCTCAAGGCGATGGACCGCGAGGGGATCGACCTCGCCATCGTCTTTCGCACGCGCGGCGCGCACCTGATCGGCCTGGACGGGCTCGAGCCCGGTCTCTCGGCGGCGATCTGTCGCGCGTTCAACAACTGGCTCAGCGAGTTCTGCGCGACCGACCGCGCGCGCCTGAAGCCGGCGGCGATCCTGCCCCTGCACGACCCGAAGCTCGCGGTCGACGAGGCGCGGCGCAGCGTGCGCGAGCTCGGGGCGGTTGCGGTCGTGCTCTCCAACCATCCCGTGAACGGCCGCGCATGGTACGACCCGGCCTATGAGCCCTTGTGGGCCGAGGCCGAGAGCCTCGGCGTGCCGGTGGCCTTCCACGGAATCCAGATGGCCTATCAGGAGCACCTCGGCCGGCGCTTCATGGACAACTTCGTGATGGCCCACGCGGTCGCCCACCCGCTCGAGCAGATGATGGCCCTCGGCAGCCTCCTGACCGGCGGCGTCTTCGAGCGCTTCCCCGGGCTCAAGGCGGCGTTCCTCGAGGGTAGCTGCAGCTGGGTGCCGTGGTGGCTCTGGACGCTCGACGAGCGGGTCGAGAAGTTCGGCGACGACGAGCGGTTCCATCTGTCCATGCGCCCGAGCGAGTACTTCCGCCGCAACTGCTGGGTGTCGGTCGACCCGGACGAGGACGTGGTGCGCCACGCGATCCCGTCGATGGGCGACGACAACATCGTCATCTCCACGGACTGGCCGCACGACGACTCGGCCTATCCCCGGGCGGTGGAGACGTTCCTCGGTCTCGAGGGCGTGAGCGAGACGACCAAGAAGAAGATCCTCTGGGACAACTGCGCGCGCCTCTACGGGCTCAGCTAGCGGGGCCGACGGGCGAGCGCAGTCCATCCTAGGTTCGGGCGCGCAGCATCAGCGACACGCCGATCCCCGTGAAAATGATGTTGGCGGCCCAGGCGGCAATCAGCGGCGGAAGAAGATCCGCGCGGGCGAACGCGAGCGCGATGTAGTGAACAACCAGGTAACCCGCCATGATCCCGATGGCGAGCCCGATCCCGAAGAGTCGTCCGCCGCGCGGTGATTGGAGCGCGAACGGGATGGCGACGAGCACCATGACGAGATTGACAAGCGGGAAGGAGAGCTTCGAGTACAGATCGACGAGATATTTCCGAACCTGGAACCCCGCCGACTCGAGCCGGCTGACATAATCTCTGAGCTCCCGGAAGCTCATCGTGGAGACTTGTTTCTCGATCCGCACGAAGTCCTCGATGTCCTCCTTCAGGTCCAGCGCCGTCGAACCGAAGGGGACCGTCTCGACCGTGCCGTCGGCGCCGATCTCGCGGTAGGCACCGTCCGTCAGCTCCCAGCCCGCCGCGGTCCAGTACGCGCGCCGCGCGTCCAGCCGATCGATGAGACGGAACTCGCGGTCCACCTCGAGGACAGTCACCCCATACATCTCGCTGGTTCCCGGGTTCAGCAGTTCGACGCGATAGAAGCGCGAGTCGCCGCTCCGCACCCAGAGGCGCTGACGTGACTGGAGGTGACGAGGTTTCTCGCCGCGGATCTTGACGCGGTCGACCTCCTCCCCGCGCTCGTTCAGGAGGGGCGCCGCGAGCTCCTGGAAGAGCCCGGCGCCGACGGCGACGGCGAGCCCAAGAGCCACCACCGGCGCGCTGACCCGGTAGAGGCTGACGCCCGCCGCCTTGAGGGCCGTCAATTCGTGGTGGCGATTGAGGGTCAGGAATAGGAAGAGCGTCGCGACGAGCATCACGACTGGAAGCCCCTCGTGCAGCGCCACCGGCACCCGGTAGGCAAAGTGCTCCACGATGTACAGCACGGGTGGCTTGGACCGCAAATATCTGTTCAAGGTCTGGAGAAGGTCGATCATGATGAAGAGCGCCGCCGCCACGGCGAGTCCGATCCCCATGAACGACAAATACTCGCGGACGAGATAACGGTCGATGATGTGCGTCGAGTCACGCGCCGCGCCGGACCAGTGCGATCGGACGCCGAGACGCCCGAGACGTCGGCTCGACCCGATGCGCGCCAGGCCTTCGAGCGCGCGCCAGAAGGCCGGCATGACTGGCCATTTCCACTCCTCCGTCGTCGCGACGAGGAGGCCGAGGCCGATCGCCGTAAACAGGATGTTCGGAGTCCAGATGGCGACCCACGCGGGGATCCGCGTGCCCAGCGCCGCGCCCTCGAGCGACGTCATCAGCAGGTAGTAGGTCACCAGGATGACCAGGCTGCCGAGGAGCGCGAAGCTCCGGCCGCCTCGGTGAGAGCGGACCGCAAGAGGAAAGGCGACAAGACCGAAGACGAGCGCCGCGAGCGGAAGCGCGAATCGCTTGTGGTACTCGACCTGGAACGGCGCGCGGCTATTGGCATCATGGCGAAATTCGAGGATTTTTTCGCGCAGCTGGCCCAGGGTCAGGTCCGTCTCGGGCTTCGCGATGCGGGAGGCAGCCCGGATCGGGCTGTCCACCGGCAAGCTGAGATCGTAGACGCTGAAGCGCGTATAGCGGTAACGGGCTGGGCTCGCGGCGCCTCCGGCGGTCCGGACCTCCTTGGTCGTGAGGTCCTTCGGCGGATCGGCGGCCATCACGTCGGCCTCGTTGACCGCGCCGTTCATCAGGCGGAGCGTGATGCTCCGATTCATCTCATCGGTGAACAGGCGGCCTTCCCGAGCGGTGATGATGCGCGTGAGCATCGGATCGCGCTCGTCCGAGACCAGCAGACCATGGAGCGCGATCTGCGAGGCGCTCACGTCCTCGACATAGATGATCACGTCGCCGAACATCCCGTTGAACACGCGCTCCTGCAGCCCGCTGACCGCCCGAGACTGGAGAATGCGGAACAGCTGCCGCTGGAACTCTCCGTTCGCCAATGGGGTGAGGACGAGCGTGAACGCCGCGGTGGCCAGGGTGACGACGAGCGAAGCCACCAGAACGGGACGGAAGAGCCTCAACACGTTGATCCCGGCGGCCTTGAACGCAACGACTTCGAGATCGCCGGCCAGACGGCCACCGGCGAGGAGTACGGCCACCAGGAGGGCCATGGGCAGCGTGTGAGCGAGAAATGACGGCAGCATGAATGCGAGGAGCTGGCCAACGAGCAAGAAGGGCACGCCCTTCGTGATGACCAAGTCGGTGAGATGGTAGATCCGGTCGATCAGCAGGAAGAACGTGAAGAGCGCGCAGCCGAAGGCGTACGGCGACGCCAGCTCCCGAAGAATATAGCGATCGAGAACCCGGATCCGCACTCCGCCGGCCTACGGGCTCGACCCCTCAAGCAGCCGGCGATAGAGGTCTTCGGTCGCCTCGAGCTTGGCCCGGGTCGAGAACTTTGCCGCGACCAGCCGTCGGCCGGCACGCGCCGTGGTCGCGGCGAGTGTCGGCTCGTCCATCATCCGCACCATCGCCGCGGCCAGCGCCGGCACGTCGCGGGCCGGGAACAGAATCCCAGTCTGGCCGTCCCTCACGAGCTCGGGGTTGCCCTCGAGGTCGCTGGCGATCACGGGCGTCTCGACGGCGAGAGCTTCCCGGAGTGTGCCGGTAAGGCCCAGGCCCGCGTACGAAGCGTCAACGCAGCAGCCGCTCCCCGCCAGGATCTCGGGTACGTCATGGCGATAGCCGCGGACGAACACGTGATCCTTCACGCCCCTCTCGGATGCGCGGTCGTGAAACGCACGGGGATCCCGAGCTCCGACGATGAGCAGACGCGCGCGCGGTCGGCGCGCCGCGGCGAGCGCGAAGGCATCGATCGCGTCGTGGTTCCCCTTCCAGCTCCTCACATCGACTTGAGTGAGGAGAAACACGTCGAGGCCGAGGCCAAGTTCACGCCGGATCGCGCGTCCATTCACCATCGGGTTGAATCGCTCCGTGTCCGTTCCGGAGTAGATGACGTGAATCTTGTTCGCCCGGACGCCGGACGCGACGAGACTCCGCTTGATCGATTCGCATACCGCGACAATCGCGGTGACTCGACGAGTGGTGTAACCGAGGCGATTGAACCGGGTGAGCGGAAAGCTCACGCCGCGGTTTAGGATCAAGACCGGGATCTTCACGAACAAGCCGGCCAACAGCGCGAGCGTTCGGGCCTTTCCCTTCTGGGCGTGGATGACCTGGATGCGATGACGCCGGAGGATGTGCACGAGCGTTCTGACCGAGCCAAGGTCGACCTGCGACGACATCGGCACGGCGTAGTGCGCTATCCCGGCCTGCCGCAGCCTCGACGTCCACGCCTCGCTCGGCCGCGTCGCGACGACGACCTCGTGGCCCCGCCGGTGGAGTCCCTCGGCCAGCTCGGCCAGCTGAATCGCGGCACCGGTGTAGTAGTCCGCCTTCGGATAGAGCTGGAGGACGCGGAGGGGCTCGGCCAACGTCAGGCGCCGAAGAATGCGCGGACGGCGGCGACCACCCGGTCGATCTCTTCGTCCGTGTGGTCCGCCGACATCGGCAGGCTGAGGATCTCATCGACGAGCCGCTCCGTGCGCGGCGCCGCCAGCGACGCGAAGCACCCGACGGCGGGCTGGCGATGGGTCGGAATCGGATAGTGGACGCCGGTCTGAATTCCGCGCTCCTTGAGAAACGCGGCCAGCTCCGCGCGCCGCGGAGTCCGGACGATGAAGAGGTGGTAGACGTGGCGCGCCCGTTGGCGGGTGGCCGGCGGCACGAGCGGAAGGCCGGCGAGCCCTTGCAGGTAGCGTGCGGCAAGCGCGCGCCTGCGTTCGTTCATCGTGTCCAGTCGCCGGAGCAACACTCGCAGCGCCGCGGCCTGCAACTCGTTGAACCGCAAATTGAAGCCGACTTCTCCGTGGACGTCCTTCTCGAGCCGGCCGTGGTCGCGGAGCCGGCGGCACCGCAGCGCGATGTGGTCGTCGCTGGTGAGAACGGCGCCTCCATCCCCCATCGCCGGAAGGTTTTTCGACGGATAAAATGAAAAGGCCGCCGCGCGACCGAAGCTGCCGACCCGCCGTCCGTCCCACCCGGCGCCCTGCGCCTGCGCACAGTCCTCGAGGAACCACATGTCGTGGCGCGCGGCGAGGTCCTGGATGGCGGAAAGATCCGCCGGCTGGCCGTACAGGTGCACGGGAATGATCCCCGACCGTCCGCGGTGTGATCTTCGTCGTCGCGTCGGCGACATCGAGCGTGTAGAACTCATCGGCGTCGAGGAACACGGGCGTTGCCTCCGCGAGGCAGATCGCCTCGACCGTCGGGAATGCCGTGTGGGCCGGCATGAGGATCTCGTCGCTCGCTTTGACGCCCAGGGCCCGCAACGTCAACCAGAGCGCGGCGGTCCCGGAGCTGGTCAGCACCGCGTGTTTCACGCCGGTGTCGTGCGCCAGCTCCGCCTCGAGTGCGCGGCACTCCGGGCCGAGGATGTACTGCCGGGAATCGATCGCGGCCAGCACGGCCCGCTTGAGCTCATCGTCGACGGGTGGGCGCGACAGCGGAATCGGGACAGGCTTGGGAACGGCGTATGCGGTCGTGGGACGGCCGGGCCTCGGCATCAGAGCTCGACCGTGCGGCGCAGCCACGCCGACCGGGCCGCCGCCTCGATGACGGCCAGGGCGCGCACGCCATCGGAGGCGGGAACGAGGTTCGGCCCTCGACCGGCACAGGCGTCGAGGAATGCCTGAAGCTCCAATCGCAGCGGCTCCCCCCGCCCGATCGAGAGCTCCTGTTTCCCGGTCTCCACGGCCTCCCATGTCTCGCCGCGGACCAGATGCTCACCCCGATGGAGGGTCACGACCGAAGCGCTGTAGTCCCCCACGAGCGCGCCGCGCTCGCCGACGATCACACAGTCCCGCCAAGTG
>Ga0209376_1004437_pt1 | contig 12180 bp, 10 predicted proteins | sample GraSoiAngelo_134_FD_185891 | JGI IMG/M metagenome (GOLD analysis project Ga0209376, IMG submission 185891) | Grasslands soil microbial communities from the Angelo Coastal Reserve, California, USA - 14_0929_05_30cm (SPAdes) (version 2) | ecosystem: Environmental > Terrestrial > Soil > Grasslands ... | reverse complement strand
GCGCGGCGCCGCCTGCCGCGGGCGGGCGGGACGGCGCTGCTGCCGTGCCCGAGATGCCCCGGCGCGGCATGGTGGTCTACGTGGACACCAACCGGATCGTGATCGACCTCACCGCCGCCGACGGCATCCGGCCGGGGACGCTCGTGAGCCTGCGGCGCGACAAGGTCCCGATCGTCCACCCGCTGACGGGCGAGGTGCTCGGCGAGCTCGACGAGGAGATCGGCACCGCCCGCGTCACCGAGATCCGCGAGAGATTCTCCGTCGCTCATCCTGAGGTGGTTGCGTCGGGCGAGCAGATCCAGATCAAGGATCGCGTTGTCCCGAAGTAGCGCCGGCGCGTGCCCACCCCGACGCTCGAGCAGGTCCTGAGAGAACGTGTCGCCGGCCTGGTCGGCGACGACCTCGAGGCGGTCGAGGCGGAGATCCATCGGGAGCTGTACTCGCCAGTCGCGCTGATCCAGGAGATGGGCGGGTACATCGCGAGCGCCGGCGGCAAGCGGCTGCGCCCGATCCTCCTGCTGCTCGCCGCGCGCGTGGCCGGCTATCGCGGTCCGCGGGGCGTGCGGCTCGCGTGCGTGGTCGAGCTGCTTCACACCGCGACCCTCATCCACGACGACGTCGTGGACCAGGCGCCCCTCCGGCGCGGGAGGCCGTCGGCGAACGCGCAGTGGGGCGACGACGCCTCGCTCCTGGTCGGCGACCACCTCTACTCGAAGTCGTTCGCGATGCTCGTGCGCGACAACGACCGTGCGGTGATGGAGACGCTCGCGCGGTCGACGGTGTCGATGACGGAGGCCGAGGTCTTTCAGCTCGAGTTGAAGCGGAGTGGCTTCACGTCGGAGGCCGACTACCTCCGTATCATCACGCTGAAGACGGCCTCGTTCATGTCCGCGTGCTGCCGGATCGGCGGGCTGCTCGGTGGCCTCCCGCCCGAACAGGTCGAGGCGCTCGCCCACTACGGCCTCGACATCGGGGTCGCGTTCCAGATCTCGGACGACTCGCTCGATTTTGTCGCGGACCCGGAGCGTCTCGGCAAGGCGATTGGCGCGGACCTGCGCGAGGGAAAGCGCACGCTCCCGCTGATCGCGATGCTCGACCAGCTCTCGCCGCCCGAGGCGGAGCGCGTCCGGGCGCTCCTCCGGCGTCCGAGCCTGGTACCGGCGGAGCTCGAGGAGATCCGCCGGCTGGTCCTCGAGCACGACGGCGTCGAGTACGCCCGGGCGCAGGCCCATGCCTACGCGCACGCCGCGAAGGCCGACCTCGAGGTCTTCCCGCCGTCAGAGGAGCGCGAGACGCTCGCGCTCGTGGCGGACTTCGTCGTGGATCGGGACCGCTGATGGACGGCGACCGGACGGATTGGACACCATCATCACGCTGACGACCGATTTCGGCGTCCGCGACCCGTACGTCGCGGAGATGAAAGGGGCGATCCTCGGAATCGCGCGCGCGGCGGGAGCGACGGTGCAGCTCGTCGACGTGACCCACGAGGTCGCGCGCCACGATGTCGTCGAGGGCGCGCTCGCGCTCGAGGCGGCGGCGCCGTTCTTCCCCCGGGGCACGGTCCACGTCGCCGTGATCGACCCTGGCGTCGGGACCGCGCGTCGCGGGATCGCCGTCGCCGCGCGCGATCAGGTCTTCATCGGTCCCGACAACGGCGTGTTCACGCCGTTCCTGTCCGGGAGGGACTGGCGAGCGTTCGAGTTGGCCGTCCCCGCGTACCGGCTGCCAGCCGTCAGCCGCACGTTCCACGGCCGCGACCTGTTTGCGCCGGCCGCGGCCCACGTCGCGGTCGGCGTCGACGTCGCGCGGCTCGGCCCCGCGCTGACCGATCCCGTGCGCCTCGCGTGGGACCGGAGCCGCGAGCGGGCGGGGACGATCGAGGGCGCCGTCATCCACGTCGACCGCTTCGGCAACCTCGTCACGTCACTCTTCGCCGACGCCCTGCGTCCGGGCTCCGTGGTCCGCGTCCCGGTGGTCGGTACGTACGGCGATCTGCGGCGAGGCGGCCTGGGCGCACTCGCGGGCTCGAGCGGGCGTCTGGAGATTGCGGTCCGTGAGGGGAGCGCGGCGGCGGTGCTCCGGGCGCGTCGCGGGACGCGGGTGATCGTCAGTCGGACTTCGTCGAGTCGGACTTCGTCGAGCGGGACTTCGCCGAGCCAGACTTCGCCGAGCCAGACTTCGCCGAGCCAGATTTCGTCGAGTCGGATTTCGTCGAGCCGGACGACGACGCGGGCGCGGAGGCGGTCGTAGTGTCGCTCGGGGTCGCGTCGGTCTTCTTCTCGCCAGCGCCCGCCGACGATTTCTCCGTCGCGACGGCCTTCTTCCTCGCCTCGGAGGGATAGTCGGTGACGTACCAGCCGCCGCCCTTAAGGATGAACGGCGCTGGAGAGAGCAGGCGATGGACCTCGCCCCCGCACGCCTCGCACGTCGTCAGCGGCGGAGCTGAGATGCGCTGGCGGATCTCGAAGACCCGACGACATTTGGTGCACTCGTATTCGTACGTCGGCACATCATGAAGGCTACAGGCGGAGGGACGAAGGTGTCAAGAAGACGCGGGTGGTGGCTCCATCTGATCGTCGCTATCGTGATGACGTCCGGCTGCGCGACGCCCACTGCCCAGGTGGAGAAGATCCGGGCGCAGGCCGCCCACGAGCGTGGGCTCGCCTACCTCAACGAGAGGCAGCCGGCGTCTGCGCTCGTTGCGCTGCGGGAGGCCGTCACGATCAATCCCGCGGAGCCGCTCTATCGCGACAGCCTCGCGCTCCTGCTCCTGGATCTCGGGCAGATCGAGCCGGCCCTCGCCGAGCTGAGAAAAGCGCTCGAGCTCGATCCGCGATTCGCCGTCGGACACTTCCACCTCGGCGTGGCGCTGGCGGAGAGCCGGCGCTGGGAGGACGCCATCAAGAGCTACCGGACGGCGATCGCGCTGCCCACGCTGACCGTGCCCGACCTGGCGCACAACAGCCTCGGCATGGCTCTCTATAACCTCAAGCGCTATCGGGAAGCCGAGACGGCGCTCCGGTACGCGATCAGCCTCAATCCCGAGCTCCAGGCCGCGTACTATCACCTCGGCCTCGTGCTGATCGGCGAGGACAGGAAGGAGGAGGCGAAAGCAGTCTTCCGCGAGGCGCGCAAGCTCGGGCCGGATTCTCCCTTCGGCCAGGCGGCGGCGGCGCACCTGAGGGACCTCGGAGAGGGTGGCTAGAAGCCCGAGGAGCTTAGTTTTCACTTGACCTTAGATCGTGTGCTGGGGTACAAACTCCCCGCTGCCCGCAGTGCGCTTGTAGCTGTTGGTGATGTCGGTGATGGTATGGACAGCAACAGTTCGAAACGGCTGCTCACCACATTTGAGGAGGCGGTAATGAGGAAATTCCTCGTCACTGCAGTCTTCGCCTTCGTCACCATCGCGATGCTGGCTCCGCCTGTCCTGGCGCAGGCGCCGGCGCCGAAGGTGACGATCACCGGGCTCATCGACCAGGTCACGTCGGCGAGCGCGAACGTCCAGGACAGTAGCTTCGGCCGTACCAGTGACAGAGAGTGGTATGCGACGACCCGGTTCCGTCCGGACATCGTCTTCGAGGTTGGGCGGACCAAGGCCGTCCTGGGACTCGAGATCGACCTGACCTACGGCCAGACCAGCGGGTGCTCGGGCGGTCCCGGTAAAGTGGCGACCTCTGCCTCGTGCACCCCCCTTGCCGGTACTAACTCGATCTACCCGAACCAGCACGCCGGGAACACCGCTGACGCCGGTCTGAACACGGACGTCACCGGCGTCATCGAGATCAAGTGGGCGTACACGGAGTTCGACCTGACTGGCAAGGACAGCTTCCTGCCGATGATCCCGGTGCCGACCGTCGCCCGGGTGGGCCTCCAGCCCTTCGCTGGCCTTGCGAACTACAAGGTCGCCTACGCCAACGGCGACTTCGCGGGGGTGTCGGCGGTCACGACGTTTGCGCCGAACCTCAAGACCAACATTGCCTATGTCATGGTCGAGGACGAGAACGCGGGCGCTGACCGCGGTGTAGGGGGTGCAAAGAATACCCGCGGCGACGATTTCGCGATCATCATCAGCCCGGAGTACACGGTGTTCAAAGGGCTCGACGTCAAGCCGCTCTACTCGTTCTTCTACGCCGAAGGCGCGACGAGCGGCAATGCTCGGCGTAGTGCGGCCGACGTTCACATCGTAGGCGGGACCACGGCCGGCGCGGCCGCATTCGGCGCCGCGTCCAACCCGAACGGCTCGCCCGCGTTCCATGAGAACCGCCACACGTTCGGCGCCGATGCGAGCTGGCGCATGGGCCCCTGGGGACTCGATCCTACCGTCTATTACCAGTGGGGTACTCGCGACGTTGAGGCGATAGACATCGATGGCAAGACGAAGAGGCTCGAGACAAAGATGAGCTCCTGGCTCTTCGACGCCATCGGAAGCTTCCAGCTGGGGCCGCTGCTCCTCGAGGCCCGCGGGGTCTACAGCACGGGTAACAAGGCCCGCGACAACCTCTCCAGGAAGATTTACTACTTCGAGCCGCTCGACCTCGACACGAGCTACTACGCCACCTGGACCTCGATCCTGGGCCTGGGTGTCGACTATAAGAGCGGCTGCTCAGCCGGCACCCTCGGCATGTGCACCAACGTCGGCTACGACCGCTACGGTCGCGCCCAGTTCGGCGCCCGGGCGACGTACGCGCTCACGCCCGCCCTCAGCGGGTGGGTGGCGGTCAACCCGACGTGGGCGGCGGAGAAGGTCGACACTAATACGAGTCCAGCCCGTGCTCACATCACTGGCCCGATCGAGGGTGACTCCCGCTACATCGGTACCGAGAGCAGCATAGGCTTCACCTGGAAATTCGCCCCGAACGTGGCGTTCGATTGGTCTGGGGCGTATCTCGCGGCAGGGAAGGCACTGGATACCAGCGAGTTACTCAACAATGTGCTCGTGAAGCGGAAGGCGGACGACGGCTACCTGACGTCTGCCCGCCTGAGGCTCAGCTTCTAGGTCCGCGCGCCACCGCGGGCAGCAGAGCGGGGCATGGGCGGTATCGCCCATGCCCCGTTTCATTTTCGAGTCAGGGTGTGAGAAGCTGGCACCGGTTATGGTGAAGGGTCGACTCCCGGCACACGTCTCCGCCGTCCTCGCCCTGCTTCTCCTCGCCGCCGCCGGCGCGTCGGCCCAGACTGCCCCGCCCACACTCGGCGTCCTCGTCAACCAGGTCCTGGCGCTCTTCCCCAAGGTGAACGGCGAAGTGCTCGAGGTCCAGGGCACCACGCTCACGCTCTCGCTCGGGCAGCGCGACGGGCTCGTCGCTGGCGTGGAGTTGACTGCGTATCGCGAGGGGCGCGAGCTCCGCCATCCGAAAACGGGGGAGATTCTCGGTCGCACCGAGGAGGTCCTCGGCCGCGTCACCGTACAGCGGGTCCAGGAGGCGTACGCGACGGGCGCGGTCGTCGAGGGGACCGACATTCGTCCCGGGGACAAGGTCCGGGTCTCGGCGGGCAAGATCAAGCTCACGCTGCTGCCGATCGTCGAGGGCGTCAGGGGCGATCTGGCGGAGGCGGTGACGTACGAGCTGATCGAGGCGCTCAACCGGACCGGGCGCTTCCAGATGGCGCTGGGTGACGCGGTCAACGTGTGGCTCGCCGCGCAGGGGATCAGGCGCCAGGACGTCCTCGAGGGCAGGGGGCTCGCGCAGGTCGCGCCGCGGTTCAAGATCGAGAACCTGCTCGTCGTCGCGTTCAGCCGCGTCCAGAACAAGCCGTACATCGACGTGCGTCTCTTCACGTTCCCTGGGCCCAACGCGCTCCTCACCACCGCGCTCTTCGTGCCGCCCGCGATCAAGGCGACCCCGAAGGGCGACTTCTCGGCCTCAGGCAAACCCAAAGAGAGCCAGACGCCAAACCCGGTGCGGTCGCTGCTCTCGCGGCTCCTCACGGGCGACCTCGACGCCGGGACGTACTCGAGCGGCGAGACCTCGATGCCGCTGAAGGAGATCGCGAAGTTCCCCTTCGCGGTCGTGGCCATGGACGTCGCGGTGGCGCCCCACGACCAGATCCCGCGCATGGTCGTCACCGACGGCGAGCGGATCTACCTCTACAAGATTATCGAGCGGGCGCTCGAGCCGGAATGGACTTACCAGGCGGACGCGCGCGGGCGCGTCTTCAGCGTGCAGCTCGCCGACCTGAACGGCGACGGCGTGCTCGAGGTCGTGGCCAATCGCTATCACCCCAACCCCCGCATTCTGGTGAACTCGTTCATCCTCACGACGAAGGGCGGCAAGCCGGCGGTGCTGGTGGGTGAGGTGCTGGACATCCTGCTCGCGGTGGACCCGAGCGGTGACGGGATCAAGAAGGCCCTGTGGACCCAGCCCTTCACGCAGAACGGCTTCTTCAAGAAGGGTGACGCCCAGCGGGCGGTGATCAAGGACGGCAAACTCGTGACGGAAGCGACCGTCCGCGTGCCGAGCACGTTCCGGGCGACCGGAGCGACCTTCGCCAACATCTCGGGCAAGAACAGCATCCGGGCCGTCGCGTTCATCGACGAGTTCAACCGTCTCCGGATCGCGGCCGAGGCGGAGGATCTGTGGCGCTCCGCGACGCCCGTGGGCGGGGGCGGCGTGAAGCTCGAGGTGATGACGCAGAACGAGCGGGGCGGTCGCAGCTACATCTACACCACGGAGCCGCCGCCGCTCGCCGTGGACCTCGACGGCGACGGGATCGACGAGATCGTGGTCCCGCAGAACCAGCTCCCGGGACGGCTCGCCGTCGTCTACAAAGGGCCAGCCGGCTATCGGTTCCAGACGGTCAACTCGGGCTTCGAGGGCACGGTGACGGCGCTCGGGGCAATCCCTGGGGAGAGCGCGCCGACCCTGGTGATCGCCGTCGTACGCTACCAGCACTGGTTGAACACGGTCGGCGAAACGCAGATCATCGTGACGACTCCGGATTGAGTCCGGAACTCACGCTCCGGTCAGCTTTCGCGCGCGCCCCGGTCCTCCCCGATGATCCACCCTCGGCGCAGAACGATATCGCGTCGAAGAACGACTATCGAGGCACCGCGGGATGACCCCAGGTCGCGGTACACTGACGGCATGAGCGAGGCCGGGACACGGTACTCGGTAGAGACCGGACGTTCGGGACTGACCTACGAGGACTACTGCGCGCTGCCCGACGACGGACTGCGGTACGAGATCGTCGACGGGATGCTGTTCGCCGAGCCGTCGCCGCGTCGCGCTCACCAGGAGGCGGTCGGGAACCTGTTCGCGATCCTCCACGGCTACGTGCGGGCTCACGACCTGGGCAAGGTGTACGTCGCGCCGTTCGACGTGATTCTGGATCCCAGGACCACTGTCGTGCCCGACCTTGTTTTCGTGGTCAGGGACCGCCTCGGCATCGTCGCCGAGCGCGGGGTGGAGGGGGCTCCCGACCTTCTCGTGGAGGTCCTGTCGCCCGGGACGGCCCGGCGCGATCGCGTGAGGAAGCTGAACGCTTACGCTCGGCTCGGTGTCCGGCACTACTGGCTGGTGGACCCCGAAGCGAAGACGGTCGAAGCATTCGAGCTGGTGGAGGACGCCTATCGGCTCGCCGCGGCCGTCGGCGGCGACGACGAGTTCCGACCGGGCGTCTTTCCAGGCCTCGCCATTTCGCTCCCCATTCTCTTCGCGTGACGCCGGCGCCCGGGGAAAGGCCGTCCTCATGACGATCCGCGCCGTTCGCGGCGTGCACGACATCCTGCCCGGCGAAGGCGAGAAGTGGCGCCGGGTTGAACGGATCGCGCGCGACGTGTTCGACTCATACGGCTATGAGGAGATTCGCCTGCCGATCTTTGAGCGCACTGAACTCTTCGCCCGGAGCATCGGCGAGGCGACCGACATCGTTCAGAAGGAGATGTACACGTTTCAGGATCGGGGCGGCGATTCCGTGACGCTCCGACCCGAAGCGACGGCGGGACTCCTCCGCGCGTACATCGAGCACGGCCTCTTCGTGCACCCGAAGCCGATCAAGCTGTACACGCTGGGTCCCATGTTCCGGTACGAGCGGCCCCAGGCGGGTCGGTATCGCCAGTTCCATCAGCTCGACGTGGAGGCGCTCGGCGACGAGCACCCGTCGCTCGATGCGGAGGTGGTCGCGATGCTCGTCGAGTTCTTCCAGCGGCTCGATCTTGCGACGCGACTGCAGGTCGAGATCAACTCGCTCGGCGACGAGAACCCCGAGTGTCGGCCGCGCTATCGGACGGAGCTCGTCCGCTATCTGCGCGCGAACGCCGACCGCCTCTGTGAGGAGTGCCGGGAGCGGATCGAGCGCAATCCCTTGCGGGTGCTCGATTGCAAGAAGCGAGAGTGCCGACCGGTGCTCGACCGCGCACCGGCGCTCGCCGAGTTCCTCTGCTCGGACTGCGCGGCGCACTTCGGGAAGACACGGGAGTATCTCGAGGCGATGGGGGTGCGCTACGTCGTGAGCCCGCGGCTGGTCCGAGGCCTGGATTATTACGTGCGGACGACCTTCGAGCTCACGACGACGGAGCTCGGCGCCCAGAACGCGGTGGCCGGGGGCGGGCGGTACGACGGACTGATCAAGCTGCTCGGCGGTCCGCCCGACCCGGGCATCGGCTTCGCGGTCGGAGTCGAGCGTGTCGTTCAGCTCCTGCCCGACGAAGGCCCGGAGGGGTGGGGGGCGCGCCGACCCGGCGTCTTCCTGATCCCGCTCGGCGAAGCGGCGTTGATGCGCCTCCTGCCCCTCGCCAGCCTATTGAGGTCGAGAGGAGTCGTCGTCGAGGTCGGCCATGGCGAGCGCAAGCTCGGGAAGGAGCTCGAACGGGCGAACAAGCTGGAGCACACCAAGCGGCTGGGTGTCCTCCACGCTGTGATCCTCGGCCCCGACGAGCTCGCGCGCGGCGAGGCGATCGTCCGCGAGCTCGGGTCGGGCGCCCAGCGCACGGTGGAGCTGTCCGGGCTCGTCGACGAGCTGCTGGCGCTCGGGGGGCGGGCGTGAGCGACGGGCTGCCCCGCTACCGGACGCATACGTGCGGCGAGCTCCGGGCCCAGCACACGGGCGCCACGGCGCGGCTGTCGGGTTGGATCCATCGCAAACGCGACCACGGCGGCCTCCTGTTCATCGACCTCCGCGACAACTACGGCCTGACTCAGTGCGTGTTCGACCGCTCGAGCCCGCACTTCAAGACTGCCGAGGGGCTCCGCCTCGAGAGCGTCGTCACGGTGACCGGGACGGTGGTGGCCCGCGCGCCCGCGGCCGTGAACCCCAAGCTCCCCACGGGGGAGATCGAGCTCGCCGTCGAGGACCTCGAGATCCTCTCGGTCGCCGAGCCCCTGCCGATCCAGGTCAATAGCGACGTCGAGTATCCGGAGGACATACGCCTCCGCTACCGCTTCCTCGACCTCCGGCGAGAGAAGCTCCATCGGAACATCCTGCTCCGGAGCCATGTCATCGCGTCGATCCGCCGGCGCATGATCGCGGCCGGCTTCACCGAGTTCCAGACGCCGATCCTCACGTCGAGCTCCCCAGAGGGCGCGCGCGACTACGTCGTGCCCAGCCGCGTCCACCCGGGGAAGTTCTACGCGCTGCCGCAGGCGCCGCAGCAGTTCAAGCAGCTCCTGATGGTCGCCGGGTTCGATCGCTACTTCCAGATCGCCCCGTGCTTCCGTGACGAGGACAGCCGTGCCGACCGGTCGCCCGGCGAGTTCTACCAGCTCGACTTCGAGATGTCGTTCGTCACCCAGGAGGACGTGTTCGCAGCGATCGAGCCCGTCTTGCACGGCGTCTTCGAGGAGTTCCGCCCGGAGTGCGCCGTGACGCCGCCGCCGTTCCCCCGGATCCCGTTCGACGAGGCGATGCTGAAGTACGGCAGCGACAAGCCGGACCTGCGCAATCCGCTCGTGATCAACGACGTCACGGCGGCGTTCCGCGACTCGGGGTTCGCCGTGTTTGCCGGGGCGATCGCCGGGGGTGGTGTCGTCCGCGGCGTGCGCGCGCCCCAGGCGGGGGCGCAGCCCCGCAGCTTCTTCGACAAGCTCAACCAGTGGGCCCGCGCCGAGGGCGCACCGGGCCTGGGCTACGTGACGCTCGCGGCGGGCGGGGCGAAGGGGCCCATCGCCAAATTTCTGGACGCGCCGCGGCTCGACATGCTCCGCTCCCAGACGGGGGCGACCGACGGAGACGCGATCTTCTTCGTCTGCGAGCGGCGTGCCGTGGCCGAGCGGCTCGCCGGACGACTGCTTCGCCGCCTCGGCGAGGAGCTCGGCCTGATCGAGGAGGACGTGTTCCGGTTTTGTTGGGTGACCGACTTCCCGATGTACGAGCTGAACGAGGAGACCGGGAAGATCGAGTTCAGCCACAACCCGTTCTCGATGCCCCAGGGCGGCCTCGCGGCGCTAGAGACGCAGGACCCGCTCACGATCAAGGCCTACCAGTACGACATCGTGTGCAACGGGGTCGAGCTGTCGAGCGGCGCGATCCGAAACCACCGGCCGGACATCATGTACAAAGCCTTCGCCATCGCCGGGTACAGCAAGGAGGAGGTGGAGGCGCGCTTCGGGGGGATGCTGAACGCGTTCAAGTTCGGCGCCCCGCCCCACGGGGGCTCGGCGCCGGGCATCGACCGGATCGTCATGCTGCTCGCGCGGGAGACGAACATCCGTGAGGTGATCGCGTTCCCGATGAACCAGCAGGCTCAGGACCTCATGATGGAGGCCCCGGCGCCGGTGTCGCCGGCGCGCCTGAAGGAGCTGCACATCAAGCTCGATCTACCGCCCGAGTGATACACTTGGGGAGGGAACCCAGGAGTTGAGCGAAGCCACCACGATCACGCGACGAATCTCCCTCGCCCCCGACGTCGAGCTGCTCCCCCTCCTCGGGCGCAACGACGACCATCTCCGGACGCTGGAACACGAGCTCGATATCCGCATCGTCGCGCGCGGCCACGACATCATGCTCAAGGGAGACGAACGCCAGGTCCGGAAGGCCGAGCGTGCGCTCGTCCAGCTCGCCGAGCTCGTCCGCTCCGGCGCCCCGGTACGCACGATGGAGGTGCGCGCGGCGCTGAGGATGCTGTCGGACAACGAGGAGGCGGACCTCAAGGCGGTCTTCAACGACGCGATCGCGGTCCCGTCCCGGAAGAAGTGGGTCACGCCGAAGACGCCGGGCCAGAAGCGGTACGTTGACGCGATCCGCAAGCACGATATGGTCTTCGCGATCGGGCCCGCGGGCACCGGCAAGTCGTTCCTCGCCGTGGCGATGGCGGTCTCGGCGCTGATGAAGCGCGAGGTCGCGCGGATCGTGCTGACCCGGCCGGCCGTGGAGGCCGGCGAGCGTCTCGGCTTCTTGCCCGGCGACCTCTACGAGAAGGTCCACCCGTACCTGCGCCCGCTCTACGACGCGCTCTACGACATGCTCGAGGCGGAGAAGGTCCAGAGCCTCATGGAGAAGGGGGCGATCGAGATCGCGCCGCTCGCGTACATGCGCGGCCGGACACTCAACGACGCGTTCATCATCCTCGATGAGGCGCAGAACAGCACGACCGAGCAGATGAAGATGTTCCTCACCCGCCTCGGGTTCAACTCGAAGATGGTGATCACCGGTGACATCACCCAGGTGGACCTGCCGGCCTCTCGCGGCTCGGGGCTGATCGAGGTCCAGACCGTGCTCCGGGGCGTCGAGGGCATCGAGTTCGTCTACTTCGACGAAGGGGACGTCGTCCGCCACCGGCTCGTGTCCGCGATCGTCCGCGCATACGACGTCCACGGCGCGCGGACCCGCGACAATGGGAACGCCGCCGACGGTACCTGATGGCGGTGGCGGTCGCGAATCGTCAGCGGCGTGTCGCCGTCCGGCCGGCGCGTCTGGCGCGGGCGGCGCGCGCGGCCCTCGCGTCGGTGGGGCGGGCCGGGGGCACCGTCGAGGTCCTCGTCGTCGGCGATGACGAGATCCGCCGGCTGAACGCCGCCTGGCGTGGCGTTCGGCGGCGCACCGACGTCCTCGCGTTCCCGCTGGAAGTCCCCGGGCCGAGTCCGCTCATGGGCCAGATCGTGATCTCCGCGGACACGGCCCGGCGCCAGGCGCGCCGGCTCCGCGTGCCGCTTCCGCTCGAGCTCGACCTGCTCGTCACGCACGGCGTGCTCCACCTCGCGGGGTATGACGACCGGGATCCCGTCGAGGCGGAGCTCATGCACG
>Ga0209376_1004435_pt1 | contig 12182 bp, 11 predicted proteins | sample GraSoiAngelo_134_FD_185891 | JGI IMG/M metagenome (GOLD analysis project Ga0209376, IMG submission 185891) | Grasslands soil microbial communities from the Angelo Coastal Reserve, California, USA - 14_0929_05_30cm (SPAdes) (version 2) | ecosystem: Environmental > Terrestrial > Soil > Grasslands ... | reverse complement strand
TCATCGCGTCAATGGAGCTGACAAAGCGAGTGAAGGCGCTCTGGGAGAAGATAATGTGGACCTTTTTCCCCAGGTTTTTCTTGCTGTGGCGGACACGACGCATTGGGGTACTGGTCATGGCGGTGGTAGCGCTCGCCCTATCGGCCAGTAAGGCGGCTGCCCAGCCGACCACGCACCTGCCCGTCCCTATCGTGGGGTTCAATCTGTGCACGGGTGAGGCGTTCGCCGGCGCGGGCTTCCTGCACGTCAGAACCACGTTGACGACTGCGCCAAACTTCCACATGGGCGTCGAGGTGAATCTCGAGAGCGCCCAGGGAACCACGGTGACCGGTGTGAGGTACGTCGCGCCGTCTCAGAACTCGTTCCATCAGATCATCGACTCTGATTTCGTGCCAGCCAACGCAACCTCCGAGGAAATGATTCAACTTATCCGTCAAGGGGAGGACGGCAGCTTCGTCTTGGGCGATGACTTCTATGTCCGCACCAAGTTGCACGTCACAGTCAACGCCAATGGCGAAATGACCGTGGACAACCTCGAAACAACGTTTACATGCAGGTAGGCGACGCCGGCGGGTCTGGCGACCCACAGGGCGCGAGTTCCAGGTCGAGAGGGTCTACGACGAGGTCCGGTTGCTATTGCGCAAGCTGTAGCCCTGTAGGCCGTAAGGTCTACGTCACCGGGTCCCGCTCCGACCTCCGCGTCCCGATGCGCGAGATCGCGCTCTCGGGCGGCAACCCACCCGCTCGCCTCTACGACACGAGTTCGACCGGCAAGAATATCCACGAGACCCGCGAGTGGATCCTCCGGAACTCGCCAGTGCCGATCGGGACGGTGCCGATCTATCAGGCAGTCGAGAAGGTCGGCGGCAAGGCCGAGGAGCTGACCTGGGAGATCTATCGCGACACGCTGATCGAGCAGGCCGAGCAGGGCGTGGACTACTTCACGATCCACGCCGGCGTGCGCCTTCCCTACATTCCGCTCAAGCGCGTGACCGAGATTGTCTCGCGCGGCGGGTCCCGGGTTCACCGGGACGCTTCCGAGCCAACCAATGGGGGGCTTGGGAGGCCCGTCCAGGCCCCCCATGTCATTCGATGCCGCCCGGGTCGATGCCGTGCTCGACGAGCTTCTTGCGAAGGGTGTTCCGGTTGATCCCGAGGATCTGCGCCGCCCGCACCTGGTTGCCGTCGGTCTCGCGGAGCACCGCGCGCAGCAACGGCTTCTCGACCAGCCCGATCATCAGGTCGTAGAGGTTCGCGCTGGCCTGCTCGCGCAGGCCGCGCACGCACTCGATGAGCTTGCGCTCGATGATCTCCTCGAGCGGCGCGTCCACCGCGACCGAGGCGGCAGCCGACACGGGCCCGATGGGCAGGTGCTCGGGCAGGATGACGCCGCTCGTCGCCATCACCATCGCGCGCTGGATGACGTTCTCCAGCTCGCGCACGTTGCCGGGCCAGTCGTGGCCGATCAGGCGATCGAGCGCGTCGGGGGCGACGCCACGCTCGCCGAGCTCCTGGGTGTACTTCGCCAGGAAGTGCTCGACCAGGAGCGGAATGTCGCGCCTCCGCTCCCGCAGCGACGGCAGGCTCACGGTCACGACGTTCAGCCGATAGTAGAGGTCCTCCCGGAAGCGTCCGTCCCTCATCAAGGCCTCGAGGTCGCGGTTGGTGGCGGCCAGCACCCGCACGTCGACGTGGATGGGCTCCTGGCCGCCCAGGCGCTCGATGGTGCGCTCCTGCAGCGCGCGGAGCAGCTTGGTTTGCAGCTCGACCGGCATGTCGCCGATCTCGTCCAGGTAGAGGGTGCCGCCGTGGGCGAGCTCGAGCTTGCCGAGCCGCCGCTCCTTGGCGTCGGTGAACGCGCCGCGCTCGTGCCCGAACATCTCCGACTCGAGGAGGGTGCCGGGAATCGCGGCGCACGAGACGGCCACGAAGGGTCGCCCGGCCCGTCGGCTGTAGTGGTGGACCGCGCGCGCGACCAGCTCCTTGCCGGTGCCCGACTCCCCGCGCAGCAGCACCGTCACGTCGCTGGCCGCGACACGCCCGATGAGCTTGTAGACATCCTGCATGCGCGGGTGGCGCCCGATGATCGCGCCGAACTCCCACACCTCCAGCAGGCCGCTCTTGAGGCGCGTCACCTCCTGGCTGAGGCGGCGCGCCGCCATGGCCCGCTCAGCCAGCAGGAGCACCTCGTCGAGGTCGAAGGGCTTTGCGAGGTAGTCGTAGGCGCCGCGCTGCATCGCCTGGATCGCGGTGTCCATCGTGCCGTGGGCGGTCATCACGACGACACACGCGTCGGCGTGGACCTCGCGTAGCCGGGCGAGCGCCGTGAGGCCGTCGACGCCAGGCATCCGCACGTCGAGGAAGACCAGGTCGAACGGCTCGGCGGCGAACGCCCGGATGGCGGACTCACCGTCCTTGACGGAGCTGACCTCGTAGCCCGCTTGCCGCAGACCCTTTTCCAGCACCCAGCGGAGGCTGTCCTCGTCGTCGGCGATGAGGATCCGCGTCTTGGTGGACTTGTCGACGGCCATGGCGCTATTTCGCGATCGGCAGGAAGCACGTGACGATCGTGCCCCGCCCCTCGGCGCTCTCCACCTGGATCGCGCCCCGGTGCTCCTCGAGGATCCGATGGCAGATCGCCAGGCCGAGCCCGAGGCCCTTGTCCTTGGTCGTGAAGAACGGATCGAAGATCTTGGCGCGGACCGTGGCGGGGATGCCCGCGCCCTCGTCGGCCACCTGCGCCTCGACCATGTTGCGCTGGCCGCCGCCGAGGTCCATCTTGCCGAAGAGCGGGTTGAGGCTCACCCGGGTCGACAGCGTCAGCCGCCCGCTGCTTCCCATCGCGTCGAGCGCGTTTCGCACGAGGTTGTGGAAGACCTGCACCAGCCGGTCCTCGTCGCCGAGGATGGGTGGGAGACTCGGATCGTATCGGCGGACCAGCGCGATGCCGCGCTCCCGCGCGCCTTCCTCGTTCAGCACGGCCACGCGCTCGAGCAGCTGGTGGAGGTTGAGCGGCACCGGTCGGAGCTGGACCGGACGCGCCAGATCGAGCAGCATCTCGATGATCCGGTTGACGCGGTCGACCTCGGTCATCAGTACGTCCGTGTATTCGCCGAACCGCGAGTCGGGTCCGAGCTCGCGCTTGAGGAGCTGGACCGCGCCGCGGATGGCGCCGAGCGGATTGCGCACCTCGTGGGCCAGCCCCACGGCCATGCGTCCCGCCGCGGCCAGGGTCTCGCCCCTTCGGACCTCGGCCTCGAGCTGGCGGATGCGCGAGAGGTCGCGGAGCACCGCCACCGCGGCCTCGACCTGGCCGTCGCGACCATGGAGCGCCGCGGTGACGATCGACACGGCCACCCGACGGCCCTCGACGCGCTCCACGAAGCTCTCGGCCTCCGATCGGCTCTCGCCGGTCGCGAGGGTCTCGCCGAGTCGGCGCACGACGGAGGCGTCCGGGGAGAAGACTTCCTTGATGAAGCGCCCCTCGGCGCGCCGCGCCGAGCGCTCGGTCAGCACCTCCGCCGCCGAGTTCCAGAAGACGACCCGCAGCTCCGCGTCGACGGCGATGACGGCGTCGGGGAGGCCGGCGAGCACCGCTTCGAAGTTCATGACGCGAGGGGCAGGTCGGGGGCGGCGTTGAGGTTCAGGGAGGCGCGCTCGCCGGCGGCGAGGCGGGCGGAGCCGGCGGCGGTGATCATCGCCGCGTTGTCGGTGCAGAGGTGGCGCGGCGGGACGTGCAGGCGCAGGCCGTGCTCGATCGCCGCGGCCTCGAGCCCCGCGCGCAGCGGCCCGTTGGCGGCCACGCCGCCGGTGAGCACGATGCGCTTGATCCCGTGGTGCAGCGCGGCCTTCACGGTCTTGCGCACCAGCATCTTGACCACCGTCGCCTGGAACGAGGCGGCGATGTCCGCGATCTCCGCGCGCCCGAGTGGACCGCGGCGCTTGACGTGGAGCGACACCGACGTCTTGACGCCGCTGAAGGAAAAGTCGGCCCCGCCGTCGCTCATCTGCGCGAGCGGGAACGTGATCGCCTTCGGGTCGCCCTCGACGGCCGTACGCTCGATGACGGGGCCGCCCGGGAACCCGAGGCCGAGAAGCTTCGCGACCTTGTCGAACGCCTCGCCGGCGGCGTCGTCGCGCGTCTGACCCACGAGCGCATACGTGAGCGGCGCCCGCGCGTGATAGAGCGCCGTGTGGCCGCCGGACACCACGAGCGCCAGGAACGGGTGCTCGGGCGGGTCGTCGGTCAGGAACGAGGCATAGATGTGTCCTTCCAGGTGATTCACCCCGACGAGGGGCAGCGCGTGAACGTACGCGAGCGATTTCGCGACGGCGCAGCCGACCAGCAGAGAGCCGACGAGCCCGGGCCCCTGCGTGACCGCCACCCCGTCGAGGTCGGTCAGCCCGAGGCTGGCGGCGGCGAGAGCCTTGCGCACGACCGGCACGATGACCTCGAGATGGCGGCGCGAGGCGAGCTCCGGCACGACGCCGCCGTAGGGGGCATGGATCGCGTCCTGCGAGGCGACGACGTTCGAGAGCACACGGCGGCCGTCGGCGAGCACCGCCGCCGCCGTCTCGTCGCACGAGCTCTCGATGCCGAGCACGATCATGCCTGGTCCCCTTGCCACGGACCCCACAGACGAAAAGGGCGATGCGGCCGGCTCACTGTGCGCCCGGCCTGGCATCGCCCTTCGTTCGCGCGTCGCGGCTACTGCGGCCGGGCCTGAGCCTGCGGATTCGCCCCCGGTCGCTGCTGCTCGATGATGCGCATCGTCTTGATCACGTCCAGCGCCCGCTGGACCTGGATGTCCTTGCGCAGCTCCTCCAACGGATCGAGCGACGGCGGCCGCTCCTTCGCCGCCGTATCCTTATCCTTCGGGATCTCGACGACGATGTCCGGGGTGATGCCCTTCCCATGAATCGAGCGGCCCTTGGGCGTGAAGTACTTCGCGGTCGTCAGACGCAGCCCCGAGCCGTCCGAGAGGGGAATGATCGTCTGGACCGAGCCCTTGCCGAAGGTCTGGGTGCCGACGACAATCGCCCGGCCCCAATCTTGGAGCGCGCCCGCCACGATCTCCGACGCCGAGGCGCTGCCCTGGTTGACCAGCACGACCATCGGCAGGTTGGGATACGACTTCTTCGCGTGGGCCGAGAAGCGCATGTTCTGGTTCCGCACGCGGCCCTCGGTGTAGACCACGAGCTTGCCGTCGTCGATGAACTCTTCCGTGACCTCGACCGCGGCGGTCAGAAGCCCGCCCGGGTTGTTGCGCAGGTCGAGGACCAGCGCCTTCATGCCGGTCTTCGCCGCCTTCTCGAGGGCGGCCCCCATGTCGCCGGGCGACTGCTCCTGGAACTGCCGCAGCTTGACATAGGCGATGCCGCCGCCGAGGTCGTGCGAGCGCACGGACTGGACCCGGATCTGCTCGCGGGTGATGTCGAAGTCCTTCGGCTCGGTCCATCCCTCGCGCACTACGGTGATCGTCACCTTGGTCCCGGGCTTGCCGCGCATGCGCTTGACCGCGTCGGGCAGCTGCATGTCCTTCGTGACCAGCCCGTCGATCTTCACGATCCGGTCGCCGGTCTGAAGTCCCGCCCGGTAGGCCGGCGTTCCCTCGATCGGCGACACGACCGTCAGGACGTCGTCCCGCAGCGTGATCTCGATCCCCAGGCCACCGAAGCTGCCGCTCGTCTCGACCTGCATCTCCTTGTAGCTGTCCGGATCGAGGAACGAGCTGTGCGGGTCGAGGCCTCGCAGCGTGCCCTTGATCGCGCTGTAGATGAGGTCCTTCGGCGCGACCTCGTCCACGTACTGGTTCTGCACGATCGACAGGACTTCGGTGAAGAGCTTGAGCTGCTCGTAGGTCGCGCTGCCGTCCGCGCTCTTGCTGGCGACGGATCCGCCGAGGGACAGCGTCAGCACGAGCAGCAACGACCCGATCACGAACGCCTTCTTCATGAATTCCCCCTGGTTACGCCCTCAACCACGCTGGCGAAGCCACTGCTCGGGATCCTGAGGCTTGCCTTGGTATCTCACCTCGAAATAGAGCCGGGGTCCAGCCAGGGAGCCTGTGTCTCCCACCGTCCCGATCCGCTGTCCCAGCCGCACGTCCTCGCCCTCTTTCGCCTCGATCTCGGCGATATGGGCATACAACGTATAGTACTCGCCCCCGTGGTCCAGGATGATCAGGTTCCCGTAGCCCTTGAACCACCCCGTATAGACCACGTGGCCCGGGTGCACCGCGTTGACGTCCCGCCCCTCGGCCGCCTCGATATCGACCCCATTCCGGAAGGTCCGGGTCCCGAAGCGAGGGTGCACCTGGGCGCCGAACCCCGTGACGATCCGGCCTTCAGTCGGCCACGGCAGGCGCCCCTTGAGGCCAGCGAACCCAATGGTCGGTGGCTCGATTCCGCCCTTGGGCGGCGGCACCTTGGCCAGCTTTCGCTGCTTGGCCTGAAGCTCCCGGATAAACGCTTCGAGGCGCTGGGAGGCTTCGGTGAGCTCGCCCACCATTCGTTCGTGGTAGGCGCGCTCGTCGCGCACTTTCGCGAGGAGGGTCCGCCGCTTTGCGGCCTCTCGATCGACCTCGGCCTGCTCCCGCTTGCCGTCTTCGTGGAACCCCGCAAGCTCTCGCTGACGAGATTCCTCTCGGCCCTTGCGATCCGCCAGCTTTTCAGAGGTCCCACGATACTCTTGAATCAAACGGGCGTCCAGGACGGCCAGGCTCGCGAGGTGCCGCACGGCGTTGGCGCGGGCGACGGGGTCGTCGTTGCTCAGGATGACGGGTAGCGCCCCCCCCTGGGCGTGCACCCGATACATGGCCCGGAGGCGGCGCGCCAGCGCGTGCTCCTGGCCGGCGCGCTGGCTCTCGAGCCTCGTGATCTCGCCTCGGAACAGCTGGACGTCGCCCTGGGCCTTCTTGATCCGCTCCTCCAGGCGCGCGGCCTCCCGCTGCTTGGCCGCCAGACGGCGTTCGTTTTCCTCGAGCTCGGCGAGCAGCGACGTCTCGCGAGCGCGGGCCGCCGCCGCCCGTTCCTTCTCCTCCTTGAGCTGCTTCTGCGTCTGCTGGAGCTTGCGCTGCTCCGCCTGCAACGGATCCTCGCGCTTCGGCTGCGCTGAGGCCAGCCCCGCCGCCATTACCGCGAGACACGCGACGCCGAGGAGCGCGGGGCGAACCTTCATGGCTCGCGCCGGGCCCGCGCCAGCCAGCCGCCGAGCCCGCCGAGGAGGGTCCCGGCCCCCAGCAGGGTGAGGATGCCGAAGGGGCTGAAAAACTCGAGGTCGGGAATGCCCAGCGTGAGATTCACGAGCGGTTCCAGCCGGGGGGCCACGAGCGAGTAGCCGGCCATCAGCGCAATCGACGCCAGGACCGCGCCGGCCAGCCCCTGCATCATGCCCTGGAGCAGCAGCGGCAGCCGGATCGCCGATTCCGGCGCGCCCACGAGCCGCATGATCTCCGTCTCGTGGCGGCGAGCGTGCAGGATCAGCGTTGTCGCGGTCGTCACGGTCAGGATCGCTGCGACCGCGAGCACCGCGCCGACGCCGAGCCCGATCGTGGCGAGGAGCCGCTGCCACTGCGAAAGCCGCTCGATCCAGTCGGCGCTGCCGGCGACTTCGTCGGCCTCGGGCAGCGCGGCCAGGCGTCCCACGAGGTCGCGTGCGCCCTCCGGGGTAGCCGCCGTCGCCGAGGGCGTCACCTCCAGCGAGGCCGGGAGCGGATTCGCCGGGAGATGGTCAACGACGCTCGCGTCCTTGCCGAGTACTTGCTTGAGGGCGCGAAGCGCGTCCGCCTTGGCGATGTAGGTCACGCCGGAGACGCCCGGGATCGCGCGGACACGGCCCAGCACCGCCTCGGGCGCCGACGGCTCGCGCTTGAGGTACACCACGATGCGGACCCGGTCGCGCCACTGCGCCACCGCGCGACCGAGGTTGGACGAGACGAGCCAGAAGCCCCCGAGCGCGGCCAGCGAGAGCGTAATCAGCACGATGGCGCTGATCGCCACGCGGCCCGCTCGCCGGAGATCGCGTAGCGCCTCGCCGACCAGGAACCCGAGCACGGGCCGTCAGCCCTCGTCTTTCACGACGCGGCCGCCGTCGAGGGTGATGGTGCGCCGGTGGAGCGCCCGAGCCAGCCGCGCCTGATGGGTGGCCAGCACGATCGTGGTCCCGCCCGCTCCGATGTCCTTGAGCACGTCCACGATCTCGGCCGCCATCGCATCGTCGAGGTTGCCGGTCGGCTCGTCGGCCAGCAGCAGCGGCGGCCGGCGCACGATGGCGCGGGCCAGCGCCGCCCGCTGCGCCTCGCCCTGCGAGAGCTGCGCGGGATACGCCTGGGCCCGCGAGGAGAGGCCAACGACGCGGAGCGCGTCGAAGACGCGCGCGGTGAGCTCACGGCGCGGCGCCCCGAGCACCCGCAGGACGAAGGCGATGTTCTCGTAGACCGTCCGGACCGGGAGGAGCTTGGCGTCCTGGAAGACGATGCCGATCGAGCGTCGGAGCGTCGCCACCTGCGAGCGGCGCATCGGGACCAGCTCGTGTCCGAGAACCTCGATGTCGCCCTCCGAGGGGCGGTCGTCGCGGTAGAGCAACCGGAGAAGCGTCGTCTTGCCGGCGCCGCTGGCGCCGCTGAGGACGACGAACTCGCCCTTGCTGACCCGGAACGACACTTCGCGCAGCGCAGGGACCTTCACGGGACCGACCGAGTACACCTTCGAAACCCGGTGAACTTCAATCATGGCGGGCGATCAGATTATAGCCGTCAGCGCTGGATTTTCGCGAGCTTGTCCTCCAGGAGGCGGTCCACCAGCGTGGGATTGGCCTTACCGCCCGTGGCCTTCATCACCTGCCCGAACAGGGATTTCTTCGCCACGGTCTTGCCTCGCTTGAAGTCGTCGATCGCCTTGGGGTTGGCGGCCATCACCGAGTCGACGATCGCCCCCAGGGCCGTCTCGTCCGCGACCTGCGTGAGCCCTTCGCGGCCGACGATGGTCGCGGCGTCCTCGCGGGAGTCGAACATCTTTTGGAAGACGTCCTTGGCGATCTTGCCGCTGATCGTCCCATCGTCGATGAGCCGGAGCAGGCCGGCGAGGTGCCGCGGCGGAATAGGCGAGGTCGCGATCGCACGCTCGTCGTCCCCGGGAAGCACCCGCAAGAGCTCGGACATGACCCAGTTGGAGACGATCTTCGGCCGGTCCGCGCCCGCCGACGGCGCCGGCTCGCGCAGGACGGCCTCGTAGTAGTCGCCGAGCGCTCGCGACTGGGTGAGGACGTCGGCGTCGTACCCCGGTAGGCCGTACTGCGCAACGAACCGCTGACGGCGGGCGCGCGGAAGCTCGGGCAGCGCCGCCTGGATCTCGTCCACCCAGCGCGAGTCGATCCGCAGCGGGACCAGGTCGGGCTCCGGGAAGTACCGGTAGTCGTGGGCGTACTCCTTGGACCGCATCGACCTCGTGTAGCCGCGGTCGGCCTCCCACAGCCGGGTCTCCTGACGGATGCCCTCGCCCGCGTCCAGGGCCTGCGCCTGGCGCTTCACCTCGAACTCGAGCGCCCGCTGGACGTTCCGGAACGAGTTCAGGTTCTTGATCTCGACTTTCGTGCCGAGCGTCGTGCTCCCGCGCGGGCGCAGCGAGACGTTGGCGTCGCAGCGGAGCGAGCCCTCCTCCATGTTGCCGTCGCAGACGCCGAGGAAGACGAGCACCGCGCGGAAGGCCTTGAGGTAGGCCGCCGCTTCTTCGGGCGAGCGCAGATCGGGCTTCGACACGGTCTCCATGAGCGGCACTCCGGACCGGTTGAAGTCGACCAGGCTCGCCTGCGCGGTCTCGAGCGTGCCCTCGTGGACGAGCTTGCCGACGTCCTCTTCCAGATGGAGGCGCTGAATGCCGATGGTGCGAGACGCACCATCGATGTCGATTTCGAGGCGGCCTTCTTCGGCGAGCGGCTCTTCATATTGGCTGATCTGGTAGTTCTTCGGCATGTCCGGGTAGTAGTAGTGCTTGCGCGCGAAGCGACAGGCCGGGTTGACGCGGCAGCCGAATGCCAGCGCGGTCCGCATCGCGAGCTCGATCGCCTTCTTGTTCACGACCGGCAGCACGCCGGGCATACCCTGGCACACCGGGCACGTCTGCGAGTTGGGCGCAGCGCCGAACGTCGTCGGGCAGCCGCAGAACATCTTCGAGCGCGTCAGGAGCTGGGCGTGCACCTCGAGCCCGATGACGACCTCGTAGTGGGCGGGCGCGCTCATGGCAGGTCCGGTCGGCGCCCGCGCCAGGACGTGGCCTGCTCGTAGGCGTACGCCGCGCGCAGCACGCGCGCTTCGTCGAGCGGGCGGCCGAGGATCTGTAATCCGATCGGCAGCCCCGACACGCTGAACCCGCACGGCACGGAGACCCCCGTGATCCCGGACAGGTTGCCCGGGATCGTGAACACGTCGTTGAGGTACATCGACAACGGATCTTCCTTCTCGCCGAGCTTGAACGCCACGTTGGGTGTCGTGGGCGCGACGATCAGATCCACGCGCGCGAACGCGGCCGCGAACTCGCGGCGCACCAGCGTGCGAACGCTCTGCGCCTTGCCGTAGTAGGCGTCGTAGTAACCGGCCGACAAGGCATACGTGCCGAGCATGATCCGGCGCTTGACCTCCGCGCCGAAGCCCGCGGCGCGGGTCCGGCTCTCCATCCCGACGAGGTCGTGGGCCGATACGCGTAACCCGAATTTCACGCCGTCGTACCGTGCGAGGTTCGACGAGGCCTCGGCGGGAAGGATCACGTAGTAGGCGGCCAGCGCGTGCCGGGTCGTCGGCAGCGACACCGACTCGACCCGGGCGCCCAGGCCCTTCAGCACCTCGATCGCCGCGCGGACGGCGCGCTCCACGTCCGGGTCCATGCCGTCGATGAAGTACTCGTCGGGCAGCCCAAGGGTGAGCCCGGCGACGCCCTTGGCCAGCTCCGCCGCGTAGTCGGGCACCGGCGCCGGGATGGACGTCGCGTCGCGACGGTCGTGGCCGGCGACCGCGCCGAGCAAGTGCGCCGCGTCGGTGACGTCCTGGGCGAACGGGCCGACCTGGTCGAGCGAGGACGCGAGCGCGACCACGCCGTAGCGCGAGACGCGGCCGTACGTCGGCTTCATCCCGACGACGCCGCAGAAGGCCGCGGGCTGGCGGATCGAGCCGCCCGTGTCGGTTCCGAAGCCGCCGGCGGCCATTCCCGCCGCGACCGCCGCGGCCGATCCTCCCGACGACCCTCCCGGCACTCGCGTGAGGTCCCAGGGATTCCGGGTCGGATGGAACCCCGAGTGCTCCGTCGACGAGCCCATCGCGAACTCGTCGAGGTTGGTCTTGCCGAGGATCACCGCGCCGGCCGCCCGCAGCCGCTCGACGACGGTCGCGTCGTACGGCGGCACGAACGTGTCGAGGATCTTCGAGCCGGCCGTTGTCCTCACGCCCCGCGTGCACAGCACGTCCTTGAGCGCGATCGGCGCGCCGTCGAGCGGGCCCCGCGGGGTACCGGCGCGCCAGCGGCGCTCGGACTCGCGTGCCGCCGCCAGCGCCTGCTCGCGCACGATCGTGAGGTAGGCGCGCACCCGGCGGTCGAGCGCGTCGATGCGCGCCAGGTACGCCTCGGCGACCGCGGTCGGCGTCAGATCGCCCCGGCGGTAGGCGTCGGCCAGCGTGTGGATCGGCTGGTGGATCATTCCTCGATGATCCGCGGCACCCGGAAGAGCTCGCCGCTTCGGTCCGGGGCGTTGGCCAGCATCGCGTCCTGGGGCAGGCACGGTTCGACCTCGTCCTCGCGCATCACGTTGACCAAGTCGACCGCGTGCGCGGTCGGCTCGACGCCCTCGGTGTCGACCCCGCGCAGCGTGTCCAGGTGGGTGAGGATCGAGTTCAGCTGCTCGCGCATCCGCTCGAGCTCCTCCTCGGTCAGGGCCAGCCGCGTCAGGCGCGCCACGTGCTCGACGTCCTTGCGGTCGATCATCGGCTCACAGCTCCTCCAGGTGAGCGTACTGCAGCGAGAGCCGTTTGCGGCCGACGCTGGCGAAGCCGACCGTCACCACGAAGTCGGCGCCGTCGCGTTCGATGCCGACCACGAGCCCCTCGCCAAAGCGGGCGTGGCGCACCCGGGCGCCGACACGCAGCGGAAGCTCGTCGCCGACGGCGTCCGCCGCCGCGGCGTATGCGACCGCGTCG
>Ga0209376_1004431_pt1 | contig 12199 bp, 9 predicted proteins | sample GraSoiAngelo_134_FD_185891 | JGI IMG/M metagenome (GOLD analysis project Ga0209376, IMG submission 185891) | Grasslands soil microbial communities from the Angelo Coastal Reserve, California, USA - 14_0929_05_30cm (SPAdes) (version 2) | ecosystem: Environmental > Terrestrial > Soil > Grasslands ... | reverse complement strand
AGAAGGACGCCTGGCCAGAGACCGAGCACCGCCAGGCCGCTGCTCGCGTGACGGAGGTCAAGGATCCAATCTGTGGGATGCTCGTCGAGGTCGGGACCGCGGGATATCGCTCCGAGGTGTCGGGGCGGCTCGTGTACTTCTGCTGTCGCTCCTGCAAGGAGACATTCGACCGGGACCCGGCGCGGCACCTCGCGGGTCTCGGCGGATGAGGCCGTTCGTCTCCGCTCTCGTCCTCGCGGCCGGCGCGTCGACCCGCCTCGGCCAGCCCAAGCAGCTCCTCCCCTTCGGATCCACCACGCTCCTCGGCAGCGTGGTCGCCGAGGTCCAGGCGGCGTCGGCGCTCGACGAAGTGGTCGTCGTCATCGGAGGCGCCGCCGCCGAAGTTCGCCGGCGCGTCGATCTCGGCGGCGCCAAGGTCGTCGAGAACCCGGAGTTCAGTCACGGGTGCGCCTCGTCATATCGAACGGGGATCGGAGCACTGGACGTGCGAGCAGAGGCGGCGGCGGTGCTGCTCGGTGATCAGCCTGGCGTCGACCGGGTGGTCATCGACGTCATGGTCGACGAATGGCGCCGCACGCGGGATCGGATCATGCTCGCCTCGTACCGAGCCCGCGAGGGACACCCGATCGTGTTCGCGCGCGCGCTCTTCCCCGAGCTCGTCGCGCTGCGAGGAGACAAGGCGGCGTGGAAGATCGTGGACGCCCACCGGGACTGGATCCGTCCCGTCCCCGTGGACCGCCCGCACCCCCGTGACGTGAACACCTGGCAAGAGTACGAGGCCCTCCTCCGCAATGCCGTAGATCTGACCGAGTGACGAGCGCCGCGGCAAGGACCTTACCCTGCCAAATCCGACGCCGCGCCGGCCCATAATTTCCGGAAATTGTCCGCGTCGATGGCTTGACAGGGCAGCAGGGTTTTGGGAGCCTCCTTGAACCCCGATCAAGGAGGATCACGATGAGGACCCACATCCCGAAGCTTGCCGCTGTAGCCCTTCTGGGAGGGCTCATCGCAGGGCTCCTGGTGAGTGGTGGAGCGCCGTCGGGGCAAGGGTCGGCCATGACGGGCCGGGGTGATGTGCGGACGCTCCGGGCGGGCTACGAACGCTGGAAAACAGCATATGCATACAAGGGAGGGGACCGAAAGCTCATTCTCCCGCTTCAGTATTCCAAAGGGCGATCGGCCCGATTCACCAGGGCCCACGGCCAAGCGACGCTTGACCTCGTTGACGGATCACTCTCCGTCGTGGTCTCCGGACTTTCTGACCAGGACGGCTTCGACGTCTGGCTGATCAACAATCGCTCCGGCCGCGGACACAACGTGAAGCCTGAGGCCGGCGACCTGAGGGTGCGGATGGGCAGCTTGAAGCATGAGGGAAGCACGGCAACGCTTCAGGCCCGCCTCGGCCGCGAGGTGTCGGCTGGCTTCGAGATCGACCTCGTGGTCGTCGCGCGGAGCGGCGAGGAGCCTCGCGCAGCCGGCCTCCTCTTCGGTTCCCCGACCCTTTTTGAACGGCTCTACTACAGCGAGCAGCGCGGGCAGCTTGCCGCGAGTGTCGAGGGGCCGACCGGTCTCTTGTCGGCCTCCTTCAGCGTCTTGATCCCAAGTCCGGCCTACGCAGGCGGGACCGCCGGTGTGACAGACCTCGAGGCGCTCATTGCCAAAGGGCGAGACATTTTCTTTAACGAGACATTTGACGGGAACGGCCGGACGTGCGGGTCGTGCCACCCGGAGCAAAACAACTTCACCCTGGACCCTCGCTTCATCAGCGCCCTGCCCCCCACCGATCCGCTCTTCGTGGCGGAATTCAATCCCGCCCTGAAGGAGAATTTCGAGAAACCCGCGTTGATGCGGCAGTTCGGCTTGATCCTGGAGAACGTGGATGGGTTCGAGGACCTGGCAAACAAATTCGTGATGCGGGGCGTGCCTCACACGCTCGCCTTGTCAACTTCGTTGACGCCGGCGTCTGCCGCGGGGCCCCCTGCTGCTGACGGGACGACGCTCCGCGTTGACGGGACGATTACTCCGCCCTTCCAGAGGACGGGTTGGGGGGGTGACGGCGCGCCGGGGGACGGTACGTTGAGGGAGTTTGCGGCCGGAGCCGTCAGGCAGCACTTCACGAAGACCCTGAACCGGGTGGAGGGCGAGGACTTCCGCTTGCCGACCGCGGAGGAGTTGAATGCCCTGGAGGCGTTCCAACTCTCCCTGGGTCGCCAGGCGGATCTGGACCTGAACACGCTGGTCCTGAAAGGCGCCTTGCCGGAGCAGGGCAGGCAGCTCTTCCTCGATGAGGAACGGTGCAACGTGTGCCACAGAGACGCTGGATCCTCGGCCGCGTTGCCCAGCGATCCCCCGATAACGGGCAACGCGAATTTCAACACTGGCGTCGAGGATATTCCCGATCATCCGGCCCGGGTCGTTGGTTCCCTCCCGCGTGATGGAGGCTTCGGGCGAGAACTCGACGTCATCACGGGCGGCTTCGGCAATGGTACGTTCAACACGCCGCCGCTGGTGGAGGCGGCCGACACCGGCCCGTTCTTCCATAACAATGGAGTGAGCACGATCGAAGCGGCCGTCGAGTTTTACGGCACCCCAGCCTTTAACGACTCGCCGGCGGGCCTACGGCTCATTGAGCTCGGGCTGGGACCGATAGAAGTTGGAGCCGACGAGGCCCAGGCGATCGGCGCGTTCCTGCGCGTCATCAACGCCCTCGAGAACATTCGGTCCTGTAGCGCGTTGCTAGAACGCGCCGAAGACGTGCGCCTCCTGAATGAGGCGCGAGACCTCCTGCGCCTGTCGATCAGCGAGATCAGTGATGCGATCGAGGTTCTGCGGGGCGCGGGTCTGCATCGGGGTGCCGTGCTGCATCTGAGGGCGGCCAGAGGACTCGTTGAGGTCGCCGCAAACACGCCGTTACGGTTCCTACGGAACATCTTGATTCGGTTGGCCATCGACGAGGACAGGGCCGCACGGGGGCAGATGGTCAAAGGCTAACTTAGCTCTAGCTTGGCCTCAGCCCTATCCAACGAGCGGAATTCCGACGCGGACCATCCTGTCCACGGTTGCCCGCGCCGTTTCGTACTCCGCCTCGGTGTAGAGGTGGGGTTCCAGGCGCTGGATTTTGAGCGCCTGTTTGGTCAGGGCATAGGCACCCCGCTTCGGCTCATCACGATAGACGACGAGCAGGTCCACGTCGCTGCCCACCGTGTACGTCCCCCGGGCGTGGGAGCCGAACGACCACGGGCTCCGATCGCCAGCGATCAGTGCCCGATCACGTGAAACCCCTCACGTTCCGCCGCTTCAGCCAGGTTGCGATCGAGGGTCACGAATGCAATGCTCGCAGGGTTGTCTTCTGCCGCCACTAACGCGGCGCCGATCTGCAGAGCATCGGCGGCTCTGATCGGGTGAGTCTCGACAACGCGCTCAGCATAACGGCGCACGATCTCCACAGCCGTTACCTCGGACCATCGCTCCCATGCGCTAAGGATCTCTCGTCTCGCCTCAAGAAGATGGGGAGCTGAGCGAGGCTCCTCTCGCCGTCGTCGAGCAAGTGCAGATAGCAGCCCCACACGTGTGAGCGTCCAGACCACAACATCGGGATCTTCGCGCAGCCATCGCTCAGCTCGGGCGGTGGCGCGTTCAGCTACCACCAGGGCGATCAGCGCGGAGGTATCCCAGAACCTCACCATCCACCTGCACGCTCTTTGAGAAGGTCTTGAAGCACACTCCCCCGCAGCTTCGGCGGTTTACGGCGCCCCAGCCAGTCCGGAAGGCCGCCGGCTCCACGGCGGACAATGCCTCTGCGCTCCAGGCGCCCAAGCCGCTCGCCCAGATCTCCCGTTTTGTGTCGCCCGCTTTGTATCGGCACGATCTGCGCCACGGGTTGATCCCGGTCGAACACCAGGACGGAGCCGCCGCCTTTGACATGGTCCAGATAGCGGGATAGATGGTCCTTGAGCTCCGCAATTCTGGCTTTTTTCATATGGCCATATTAGCCAAGTCAGGAAGGCCAGTCAAGCGCTAGCCTACCAGATGCGCCACGGGATCCGGCAAACGGCCGTCGCGGGGGTTGACAACTCCTCCAGATCGATCGGGATCTCGACGACCGCCGGCCTGCCGGAGGCGAGCGCGGCTAGCAGCGCGTCGAGGTCGATCTGGGGGACCAGGAGCAGGTCGGTGCGTCGGCAGGAAGTTGCCGCTCCCGGCGATCCGGCGCGGCCGAGCGGTTCCTACATATCCCGAGCGGTCCTCTATATAAGGATGCGCGCTGAGCACGGCGTCGTCCCGGCCGTACGCGGCCATCACCGCCCGGCGGATGGCGGGGTGTGGGGGCTGAGGATGAATCACCCGGTAATTCCGGCCGGGGGACGGTAAACAAAGCGGTGAGTCGTGCCGTCAAAGGAGGCAACCAGTCCCCAAGGAGGGATCCCGATGAGACGCGTACAGCGAATGATCGGCATGACGGCGGTGCTCGTGCTGGCTGTCGGCGCAGTCACCGCCCAGGCCCAGCCGCAGCTCGCCGGCACCTGGATGCTCGACAACGCCCAGAGCCAGTTTCCCGCGCACGGCGACAAGGGTCCCGGCGGCGCCGACGCTCAGGGGACGCAGCCCAAAGTCAAGCTAGTGGTCGAGCAGCAGGGCAACGTGGTCAAGGTGACGCGGACGACGGTCATGGGCTCCCGTGAGCGCTCGATGACCGAGACCTACGTCACCGACGGCACCGATCAGGCTCAGCCGGGGCACCGCGGCAGCGTGGTGACCCGCGCGGCGTTCGACGGCGACCGGCTGGTGGTGACGGAGACGCGCACCATGAAGGGCGATCAGGGCGACAGGACGATGTCTCGCGAGTCCGTCTGGACGCTTTCACCGGACAGGAAGGTCCTGACGATCGACAGCACGCTGCACACGCCCCGCGGCGATCGCAACATCAAGTCCGTGTACGTCCGCAGCTGATCCCGCACGACGGGGCGTCCGAGGGCGGACGCCCCGTCGTCTCCTCCGCCAGTCGGCTCGCTCACGCCCGCACTATAATGGCCCGCACGGTAGCCTAGCGTGCGGGGGTGGAGCGTGAGCGCGAAGCCATGTGTTCTCGAGTTCGGGATGGGCGTGGACGTCCACGGGGGGGACGCTACGAAGGCCGCCTGCCGCGCGGTGTCGGACGCGATCCGGCATTCAAGCCTGCCTCTATTCCAGGAGGTCCGCGAGCGCGGCGGGCGGATGCTCGTGGACGTTACGGTCGGTGTCCCCGATCCAGCGTCTGTGAACCTCGATCTGGTCCGGCGCGAGCTCCCGCATGGTGAGGTCACCGTCCGCTCGGTCACCGGCGGCTTACGTGTGCCGGGCGCCGACACGCTCATCGCGTGCGTCGCAATCACCGTGAGTGTCGACTACCCGGGGCTGTACGCCAAGGATCCCGACGGGATGCAGTAATGGACCTGGGGATCTTCGATCATCTCGACCGGCGGGAGGCGCCGCTCGACGAGTTCTACGAGAGCCGGCTGCGCCTCTTGGAGAAGTACGACGCCGCCGGCTTCTACTCGTATCACCTGGCCGAGCATCACGCGACGCCGCTGGGGCTGGCGCCGGTGCCCGGCGTCTTCCTCGCCGCGGCCACCCAGCGTACCCGGCGCATCCGCCTGGGGCCGTGCGTGTACTGCCTGCCGCTCTACGACCCGCTCCGGCTCATCGAAGAGGTCTGCATGCTCGACCAGCTCTCGCGCGGGCGCTTCGACTTCGGCGTGGGACGGGGGATCGTCCCCTACGAGATGGCGTACTTCAACCTGCACCACCTGGAGACCGAAGAGATCTATCGGGAGGCGCTCGAGGTCATCCTGCACGGGCTCACGACCGACGTGCTCGACCATCGCGGGCCGCGCTACACCTACCGGAATGTGCCGATGGTTCTCCGGCCCTTCCAGCAGCCGCACCCACCGCTGTGGTACGGGCTCGGCCACACGGCCGGCGCGGAGTGGGCGGCGACCAACAAGGTGAACGTCATCACCAACAACACGTGCGACGCGGCGACGCCGCTCTTCGAGCGCTATCGCGACGTCTGGCAGCGTAAGCACGGCGGGGCGCCGATGCCGAAGCTCGGCATGTCACGCCACGTCGTCGTGGCGCCCACCGACGCCCAGGCCGAGGGGCTCGCCCGGCCGAACTACGCCGTCTGGTACGCGAATCTCACCAAGCTCTGGCGCGACTTCGGCTCCATCCCCATCCGTTTTGCTCGCGACTTCGACGAGGCGCGCCAGCGCGGCATCGCCATCGCTGGTACGCCGGGTCGCGTGCGCGAGGAGATCGAGCGCCAGATCGCCGCGAGCGGATGCACCTACTTCGTCTGCCGGCTGATGTTCGGCAACATGGGTGAGGCTGAGGCGGCGGCATCGATCGACCTCTTTACCGCCGAGGTCATGCCGCACATCGTCGCGCTCGCGCCGCCCAGCCCCTGACGACGTCACCCCTGCACGGGGTAGCTCGGCGACACGATGTCATCGAGCGTCTTGCCGCTCCAGTGCCACTCCGGGATCGCGCGCCAGAGACGCTCGCCCTCGGCCTGGACGGCGGCCAGGAGGGCCGGCTCGTCCACGCGAGCGGGCTTGCCGCCGTCGATGAGCACCTGGCCGTCGACGATGACCGTCTCGACGTCGCGACCCGTGCCGCACTCGACGAGCGACTTGATGGGGTCGTGGACGGCGCCGTAGTGCGGCTGGAGCAGGTCGACGACGATGACGTCGGCCTTGGCGCCCGGCGTCAGTCGGCCGAGGTCGTCGCGGCCGAGCAGGCGCGCCCCACCGAGCGTGGCGGCGTCGAAGACGTCACCAGGTCGGCCGACCCGGAAGCTCCCCTCCGCCATGCGGCACATCAACGCGGCCCAGCGCATCTCGTGGACGACGTCTTGCGGATACGTATCCGTCCCGATCGCGAGGTTGATGCCGAGCGCGCGATAGCGCTCGAAGGATTCCAGCGCGATGCCCAACTTGGCGTACTTGTACGGAGCGTGGACCACGGTGACGCCGGCGTCGGCGAGCCGCTTCAGGTCGTCGCCATAGGGATAGTGGCACCAGGAGTGACCGTTGTGGAACACGCAGTGCCCGAGGCCGGTGCGCGGCTTGAGGAAGCCGATCGAGTGCAACAGCTCGATCGGCGTCTTGCCGTGCTCCTCCAAGATGAGGTGGAACTCGCGCAGGTTCATCGCGGCGTGGAACTGCATCGGGACGCGGAGATCGTCGGCCCACCGACGGGCTTGCCGGAGCAGGTCCAGGGTGCACGTGTCCATCTGACCGGGATAGAGCATCGCCCGGATACGGCCGCCGTAGGCGCCGTCGTACTCTTTGATGTAGGCGACCGCCCGCTCCAGGCCGGCAGCGCCTTCGGCCTCGTTCCGTTCCCACACGACCCGACTGCCGTCGAAGGCGTAACCGGCGGAGCGGAACGCGGGGCCGAGGTAGGCCCGGACGCCCATCTCACCTGCGACACGAGTGAACGCCTCCGGGCCACCGGGCATCGTGCCGACGTCGAGGATCGTCGTGGCGCCGGCGCGGAGCGCTGACCAGAGGCCATACGCTCCCGCGACCTCGGCCCGGTCGCCTGCCCGCGGCGCCGGTGCCCCCCGGCGGGGCGCGAGGTAGCCGATGAAGTTGCTGCCGAAATAGTCGGCCTTGAGCCCGTCGAGGAGGACCGCCTGGCCCGCGTTGGTAGCCGCGTGCAGGTGACAGTTGACGAATCCCGGAGACACGAGCTTGCCCGTGGCCTCGATCCGGCGCTCGACGTTTCCCTCGAACCGGCGCCCGACGTGGACGATACGGTCGTCCTCGAAGACGACGCTGCCGTTCGGGATCAGCTCATGCCCACCGTTGTTGTAGCCGACTACCCAGCCACCCTGGATCAGCGTTCGCATCGTCGTCTCGCTCCCCGGTCCTCGCCAAGCCACGGCGCCCGCCCGCGGGACCAGCGTGATTTTAAGCGAGGAATCGTAACACGATTGCGCCGCTAGAATTCGGGGCATGGGACGCGGGGGATGGCATGAGGGATACCATCCCCTGGCGTCCTACGGCTAGAACGAGATCAGCCAGCGCAGCCGAACCAGGGGCTAATCATCGTGCTTCGGAATGCCGGCGGCGAACCAGGCCCCGGCGGGATTCAGCCCCGATGTCGGTCGATCGACGCGACGATCATCGCTTCAAGATGTCCGCGGGCTGTCCCGTTGCACGTTTGTGGTGGACCCGTAACATTCGACTCCTATACTTTGCAGGGTGTACGAGTTCGACCTCATCGCGCTCGACGGCGGCCCGGCGGGCCCAGCGCGCGGCCGTGCAGGCGACCGAGCTGGGGCGGCGCGCGACGATCGTGGAGGAGCAACGAACGGTCGGGGGCGTCTGCACGGGGACGATCCCGAGCAGATCCTCCGGGAGGCGGTAGTCTTCTTCGCGAGTGTCGCTGGCCGCCGGGAAGGAGGCTTCTCATGGTGGCGCGAAAGGCGAAGGGAGCGGCATGAAGGGGCGACGTGCGTCTACCCGCTCTACCGCGCGCGGTGTCCAACGTGCCACCCCGGAGGCCGCCAGCAGTAGCGATCTCATCCCGGCGGGCGTGCTAAACCTTGTGGGGGACACAATCGTGACGGCGCGCGCCGGCGTGCACGACGTGGGCGCCGATAGTGCGCGCCGCGGCGGTGGCCGCGGCGCGCGGGTCGATCAGAGCCGCCTATCAGATCGGAGGAGATCTCGGCTTGGTGGCTCGCGAGGCGGTCCGCTTCCCCTGGAGCCAACTTCGGCGATGAGGAGAACACGAACATGAACAACCACCTGTTGCTTTGGAATCTGCGGCTTGGAATCATGCGGGTGCCGTTCGGCGCCGCGCTGTTCTTCGTCGTGCTGGCTTTCGGTGTCGTGAGCGTTCCGATGCCCACCGGCGCTGGTCGCGATGACGATGACGATGAAGGCAAGAATGCTCAGCTGTTCGCGACCAGATCGAGCCCCATCGCGATCACCAGCGATAACAAGTTCGTCTGGAGCGTGAACCCCGACAACGACACGGTGTCCGTGTTCCGGGTGGCGAAGGACGCCAACAAGAAGGTGGCTGAGATCCCGGTCGGGAAAGAGCCGTGGTGCGTCGCAATCGCGCCGGGCAAGCACGAAGGCCGCGACAGCCGGAGGAGGAAGCACCATGACGATGATGACGAGGAGGTGAAGGTCTACGTCACCAACATGGTGAGCGGCACGGTGTCGGTCATCGACGCCGAGAAGAAAAGGGTGGTTAAAACCATCAGGGTCGGAACCGAGCCGTTCGGCTGCGCCCTGACCCCGGATGGGGAAAGGCTCTATGTTGCCAATCAGTCCTCGGAAACCGTTTCGGTCATCGACACCATGCGGGATCGCGTGGTCAATACCATTGAAGACGTCGGTACCAAGCCCCACGGCATCGCCATCACCGCGGATGGCAAGAAGGTCTACGTGACCCAGCTCCTCTCCGAGCGGCCCGCGCCCGGGGATCCCCGCCCGCTGACCCAGAGCGAGGGGGCCGACAACGGCCGGGTCGGGCGCGTCACGGTAATCGACGCGCACTCCAATCACGTGATCAACACCGTGATCCTGAATCCGCTTCCCAATGTCGGGGACGCGTTCCGGTCGGACGGGAACACGCTGGCACGCGAGCCCCTCACCGGCGTGTTCGACAACGTGACGGGGGCGTTTCCCAATCTGCTCGAGGCCATCGTCGTCCGAGGCAATCTCGCGTACGTGTCCGGCACGTGCTCGTCGCCGAACGGCCCGTTCCGCTTCAACGTGAACGTCCAGAGCTGCCTCTCCACGATCGATACCGTTCGGGACGTCGAGGCCTTCGGGCCCGGGACGACGCTCAACATGAACGTAGGCGTCAATTTCGAGCCGGTCGGCATAAAACTCTTCAACACGAACCCGTTCGCCGTTGCTTTCAAGCGCTCGGCGCTCGAGGGATTCGTGGTGCTGGCCGCGACCGACCGACTCCTCCGCGTCACGCTCGATGCTCAAGGGAAGCCGACCATCAACCCGCCCGCCAACGCGGCCGACCCGAGCAAGATCATCCGGATCCAGCTGAAAGACCCGAATGAAATCCTGCTGCCCGACCCGGAAGACGTGATCGGGGGCAAGAACCCGCGCGGCATCGTCCTCAACTCCAACGACACCCGCGCCTACGTGATGGACTTCGTCTCCCGGGACATCGCCGTGGTCGACATCTCGGGCAACGATCCAGCCCTGTACAAGACGATCGCCCGCATCCAGTCGGCGGCTCTCCCGGCAGCCGGCACCGTGGACGCGATCGTCCAGCGGGGGAAGCAGCTCTTCAACAGCGCCATCGGGCCGGAGGGCGCGGCGGCCAACTCAACGCGCCCGGCCGGGCGGATGTCGGACACTGGCTGGGGAAGCTGCTATAGCTGTCATGTGAACGGCTTGACCGACAGCGTCACCTGGATGTTCGCGGATGGACCGCGGCAAGCGATCTCGATGCAAAGCACCTTTACGTTCGGCGACGTGGTCATCATGAACGGCGCGCCCAAGCTCCCGGAATCGCATCAGCGGGCGCTCAACTGGTCGGCCGTCCGCGACGAGGTGCAGGACTTCACGCGTAACGTCCGGGCGGTGTCCGGTGGAGGAGGTCTCATCCGCGTGGACGCCGACGGTAAGTCAGTTCCCGAGGGCGCGGCGGGACTCGCTCAACTCCCCGATCTTCGTCCGACGGCCAACACCGGCCTGAACGCCGACCTGGACGCCATCGCGACGTATCTGGCCCTCGGGGTGCGTGCCCCGATCTCGCCGGTTCGCAGCAACAGCGACGGGGTCAAGAAGGGCCGCGAGCTCTTCGAGAGCGCGGGCTGCCAGAACTGTCACGGCGGTGCCGACTGGACGACCAGCATCATCGATTTCACCCCGCCGCCGGCGACTACCGACATCGTCGACGCTCAGCTCGTCAGATTCCTCTGCCGGGTGGGTACCTTCGACCCGGCGCTGTTCACGGACGGCGTGAGCAATGAGATTCGGGCAAACAATATGGCCAACGTCCAGGCCCGGGGAATTCTCGGCCTCAACGTGCCTTCGCTGATCTCGGTCTTCGCCAGCGCGCCCTATCTGCACAGTGGCGCGGCCCCGACCCTCGACGCCGTCCTCGAGAACGTGACGCATCGAAGCGCCGGTAGTGGCGGCATGGACACGCTTGCCAACGAGAACGACCGGAAGGCAGTCGTGCGCTTCCTCAAATCGATCGATCGCAGCACCGAGCCGTTCTTGATCGTCAATCGGCCTGCCAACCTCTGCGGTGCGCTGTGACGGACGCCAAGATCAGGCCCATCGACTGAGCTTTACGCGCTCTGCGCCCGGAAGGAGCATCCAGGCGCAGGGTCTGCCGTGTGTTCCTGGCCGATGGCCGGTTCGTGCCGCTTCCTGCGCAAACGCAGCCGCTGCTCGCTGAAGGGTTTCGGCGCCGTTTGCTCGACTTTCTCGTTCGCGAGCGGACGATCTCGCAAACGCTGCGTGAACCGGCAACCACCGATCTTCAGCTTCGAAGTGGTCGGGCGATTTGCGCGCTGAGGCTTGCCGTCGCGGGAGAGGATGCGGTAGGAAGGAGCCGGGGGTGACGGCATGAAAAAGTTGGCGCTCGGATGTGCGCTGGTGTGCGCCCTGCTTGGGGATGGTCGCTTCCAGCCGGCGGCTCCCCAGCCGAAGCCGGAAGGCGAGATGCGCTGGGCACTGTACGTGACGTTGTCCCCCGTCTGGTTCGATCCAGGAGAGGTCGTGGGCGTCATCACGCCCTTCTGGGTGCTCTATGCCCTCCATGACGCGCTCGTGAAGCCCATGCCGGGCAACCTCATGACGCCCAGCCTGGCGGAGTCCTGGACGGTGAGCGCGGATCAGCGGGTCTATGAGTTCAAGCTGCGCGAAGGCGTGAAATTCCACAACGGCGACCCCTTCACCGCGGAGGATGTGAGGTTCAGCTTCCAGCGTTCCAAGGGCGCCAAGCTCCTCCGCGAAAAGGTCCGTGAGGTCGTGGCCGTCGGTCCCCATCGCGTGCGCTTTCAGCTCCACGAGCCGTGGCCCGACTTCATGACCTTCTACGGAACCCTTGCGACGGCGGCTGGCTGGATCGTGCCCAAGAAGTACGTCGAGCAGGTCGGCGACGACGGCTTCAAGAAGCAACCCGTCGGTCTCGGGCCTTACCGATTCGTGAGCCATAC
>Ga0209376_1004429_pt1 | contig 12203 bp, 9 predicted proteins | sample GraSoiAngelo_134_FD_185891 | JGI IMG/M metagenome (GOLD analysis project Ga0209376, IMG submission 185891) | Grasslands soil microbial communities from the Angelo Coastal Reserve, California, USA - 14_0929_05_30cm (SPAdes) (version 2) | ecosystem: Environmental > Terrestrial > Soil > Grasslands ... | reverse complement strand
GCGCTGCTTCTTCGACAAACGCGAATGCATTTTCCGCGTCTGGATGTCGATCAGATAAAAATCAGGCCGATCGAAAAAGGAGGTTCGGACCGGAAATTTTATCGAATCCATTGCGGTGCAGATCCGGCAGCTGCCGGACTGATCCTGGTTAAGTACAATCTGGAGCGCGAAGAAAACCGGCACTACGTCGAGATCGCACAATTTCTCAGGAAGCACGGCATTCGCGTGCCGGAGATTTATTTTCATGATCCGGCCGAGGGGCTGATCTGGATCGAAGATTTAGGGGAGCGCGATCTTTACAGTTATCAGCACGAGAGCTGGCTCGTTCGCCGCGCGTTCTACGAATCAGCGCTCGACGAAATCATTAAGCTCCACGGTCTGCCAGAGTCGGTCTGCGTAGAAATGAAGGAGCATTTGCCGGCGGAGTTTAACGCCGCCCTTTACCGGTGGGAGCAGAAATACTTTTTCCAGAATTGTCTTGGCCGCTATTTCAAGGTCAGCGAGTCAAAACGCAAAGAGCTGGCAGCGCTTCCCGGTTTGCGCGAAATCGCGAAGCACCTCGCGAGTCTGCCAAGGGTTCTTGTCCACCGCGATTTTCAATCGCAAAACATCATCATCCAAAACAGGCAGGCTAATCTGATTGATTTTCAGGGAATGCGTCCCGGCCTTCCCCATTACGATCTGGCATCGTTGCTCTACGATCCGTATGTCGATCTTGCAGAAGCGGAACGCACTGAGGTGATCGCATATTATCGCGATCGGCAGCGTGAAAACGGAATCACAATTGATGGCGACTTCGATTTAAAGTTGCGGCTTTGCGCGATGCAACGCCTCATGCAGGCGCTTGGTGCTTATGCTTTTCTCGGTCTGGTGAAAGGCCACAAACATTTCCTGGAATACATTCCTGATGCCCTGCGCTCGTTGCGTGCGGCTGTGGCAAAGATCGACAATCTCCAGCCGCTTGCATCTTTTCTCGGGGACCTCTGATTCGAGAAGACGCTTACTGACCAAAACCAGTCTTTAGGCCAGAAATTCCGGCGCTGTTACGCGAAAGGCGATTGAGGTCAATGGCCACTACCTCTGAGGAATGGATTGGTCCTGCGCTCGGTTCCGATTTTCGTCGGTGGCCCGTGGCCGGGAAGGACGGTGACATCGTCACCCAGCGGGAATAATTTTTTCCTGATCCCGGTTATGAGCAGATCGATATCTCCGCCGGGCAAATCGCCTCGACCGATGCTTCCGGCAAAAAGGACATCGCCGCCGATGAGCAATTTGTCGTTGCGCGAAAAGAAGCAAAGACTTCCCGGGCAATGGCCGGGAATTTCAAGAACTTGAAAATCGGCGCCGAGAAAATTTCGGCTGAATGTTTCTTCGATCAAAAAATCCGGTACCACCGTTTCGATTTCGAGTTCGAAACCAAAATTGCGAAAGAATTCGCGGTCGGAAATCATGGGCGCGGTGAGCGGGTGACACCCGATTGGACAACCAAACTGGCGCTTGATCCTGGCAAGATCCTGGACGTGATCGATATGCCCGTGTGTGAGGAGCAATAGTTTGAGATCGATCTCAAGCGAACGCACCCATTCGCAAGCGCCCTCAGGCGCGTCGAAGAGAATCCATCCCTCCGGCGCCTGAAGCAGATAGCAATTCGTTTCGAAAATTCCGCCGCAAAAGCTCTCGTAATTCATTGCGATTGACCGTATCCAAGCGTGACTACGGCTGAAGGCGAGAGTTTTTACGAATTAATTGAATGTTCACTCTTTTCGATTGTCTGATTCCTACTCACATGGCCACCTTGTTTGATCATCTTGCGTTCGATCGCGAAATCTGCCAAGGTGGGAAACCGCGTAATTACCGATGAAATCACATTTACAGCGATGCCTGGCGTTGTGCGCCATCGTTTTGGCAGCCGCGACTGCCGTCCCGCCGACAATGGCGAGCTCGAAGGAAACGGTCGCCATGTCCGTGGGCCGGCTCCTGGAGGAAGGCCATTACACCCGTCAAAAGCTCAACGAGGAAGTTTCGAACAAATTCCTGCAGACGTATCTCGAGCTTCTCGATTTTAGCCATCTGTTTTTCACCCAAAAAGATGTCGATGAGCTAAGCGCCAAATACGGCAGCTCGATGGCCGGGGACGTTCTGCTTGGCACGCTAAAACCAGCTTACGAGGTTTACGCTCTATATACGAAACGCGTTGACGACCGGGTCGCCAAGGTAAAAGAGCTGTTGAGGCAGCCGATCGATTTCAAGAGCAATGCGACGGTCGAGCTAAGCCGTCAAAAATCGCCCTGGCCAAAGGATGAGGCGGAAGCCGACCAACTCTGGCGCGGTCGTATCGCAAACGAGCTGTTGCAGGAGCATCTAAGCGAACATCCGATTGAGCCAGCGCCGCAACTGGTTACTCGTCGGTACGATCGCCTCGCCCGCAACGTCCACGAACAAGACAAGGACGAACAAATCAAACTCTTTCTCGATGCGCTCGCCCAGGCGTACGACCCGCATTCCGAATATCTGAGCAAAGCCGACATGAAGAATTTCAGCATCAACATGGGCCTCTCGCTCGTAGGCATCGGTGCCATGCTCCGGTCGGAAGATGGCTATGCGAAAATTGAAAGCCTGGTGCCCGGCGGACCCGCGCAAGTAGACGGGAGAGTCAAGGTTGGCGACCGCATTACCGCGGTGGCGCAGGGTCCGGCTGAGTTTGTCGATGTTCGGGAGATGCGGCTCGACAAAGTTGTCGAGATGATCCGTGGTAAGAAGGGGACGCGTGTCCGGTTGCTCGTCATTCCCTCGGATGCCACGGATCCGTCGCGCCGGAAAAATGTCGAGCTCGTGCGGGATGAAATTAAGCTGAAAGATCAGGAAGCCCGTGCCGATATCATTATCAAGAAAGACGAGAACGGCGATCCGATAAAACTCGGCTGGCTTACGCTGCCTTCCTTTTATGCCGACATGGACAAACACCAGAAAAGCACCACGCGCGACGTACTGGCATTGCTCAAACGGCTGAAGAAAGAAAACATCGCCGGACTGGTTGTGGACCTGCGGAAAAACGGCGGCGGCTCGCTGGAAGAGGCGCTCTCGCTCACCGGCTTGTTTTTGAAGTCTGGCCCGATTGTTCAGACGAAAGATTACAATGGTTACATTAGAATTTCGTCTGATCCCGACAGTGGCATCGCTTATACTGGCCCACTTGTAGTTTTGACGAGCCGGCAAAGCGCGTCCGCCAGCGAAATTTTCGCGGCTGCGCTACAGGATTATGGTCGGGCGGTGATCGTCGGTGACAAGAATACATTTGGCAAAGGTACCGTGCAGACAATCCTCCCGATTGGCCGGTTCGCTTCGCTGCTGGGCAGCCATAACGATGAAGACGGCGCGTTGAAGTTGACGATCCAAAAATTTTACCGAGTCGCGGGCGGCTCCACGCAGCTTCATGGCGTGGCTTCCGACATTGTCCTGCCGAGCCTAAGTGATCTTCCGGAGTTCGGCGAAGGCGCGCTAAAAAACGCCCTGCCATATGACGAAGTGGCCAAGGCGAAATACACGAAATGGTCCGATAGCCATTCCCTGTTTGTTGATCAACTCCGGCGACGCTCGGAAGAGCGCGTTAAGAACGATCCCGAGTTCCACTACGTGATGGGGGACATGGATCGTTTACGTCATAAGATCGATGAGAACCGAATTTCGCTGAACGAAGATTTGCGAAAAAAGGAACTGGCTGAGGATAAGCTGCGCAAGGAAACGCGTTCGAAAGAGCGGCTGGCGCGGAATCAGGAGGAGCCGCAGATTTATCGGGTGACACTCGACACGGTTGATAAGCCAAATCTCCAATTGGTGATGTATCCCGGGAAATTGGCCGAGGCGAAGAAGAATGGCGTTTCCCCGAAAGTTGATCCTGAAGCTGCTTCCGATGCGGATTCGGAGTTGATTGCCAGTGCTGACACCCAAGGGGACACCAAAGAACCGGTTATCGATCCCGAGCGCGACGAGACACTTAGTATCCTGAATGACCTTGTCGATCTTTCGCGTGGGCCGAAGACGGCCAGCGCGAATCACTGAAGCGAAGAGATTTGCAGCCACCGGCCTGTGGCCAGTTGACTTTTTTACAGCAGGGACGGCCCACAGGGCCGTGGCTACAGCGGCTATGGGTCGATTGAGTTGTGCTAATGAGGAAGCGCGGCCGCCTGTGCTCCCCAGACATTCACACCGCGATTGGCGCTTTGATTGAGGGATGCGGATCGTAACCGACGAGTTCGAAATCTTCGAACTTGAAGTCGTGGATGTTTTTGATCGTCGGATTCAGTTTCATCTTGGGCAATGATCGGTAATCGCGCGAAAGCTGCTCGTGCGCCTGCTCGAGATGATTGTTGTAGAGATGCAGGTCGCCAAATGTATGGACGAAATCGCCCGGAATGAGATCAACAACTTGGGCCGCCATCATGGTGAGCAGCGAGTACGAGGCGATGTTGAACGGCACCCCGAGAAACAGATCGGCGCTGCGTTGGTAGAGCTGACAACTCAATTCGCCATTCTGCACGTAAAACTGGAAGAGAACGTGACACGGTGGCAGCGCCATCTTCTCGATCTCGGCCGGATTCCATGCGCTCACTATCAGCCGCCGGCTCTGCGGATTCGATTTGATCTGTGCGATCAAATTATCGATTTGGTCCACTCGCGCGCCGTTTGCCCCGCGCCAATCGCGCCATTGTGCGCCATAAATACGACCGAGCTCGCCGTTTTCATCGGCCCATTCATCCCAGATCGTCACGCCGTGCTCGTTGAGATAACGAGTGTTGGTGTCGCCGCGCAAGAACCAGAGCAGCTCATAAATGATGGATTTGATGTGCAGCTTTTTTGTGGTGAGCAGCGGGAACCCAGGCCCGTCCTGGCGCAAATCAAACCGCGCCTGCGCCCCGAAAACTGATAATGTTCCTGTGCCGGTGCGATCATCGCGCGGTCGACCGTGATCGAGCACGAGTCTCAGCAGATCATGATATTCTCGCACGCGAAAATTTTATCGTAGTGCACGCATTCGCGAAACAGAATTTCTTTCTATCACGATTTTGTGATTGCGAGCCGCGTAATGCTCGGAAGGTTTAGAATACTTGGCTGAAATTCAGTCTTACTTTTGAAAGGAGTTTACAATGAACCTAATTTTCACACCGAGAATGATAGTAGCATTGGCCGCGCTGCTCGCTTCAACTCTGGTCGCAGCGTGTGGTCTGCGTTCCACGAATCCGTCCACCGAAACTCTCACTATCTATCAAGACGCACCGAAGATGAAGCTCCTTGACCTCGGCGAGCCGGGGAATAGCCCGGGCGACGTATATCATTTTTTTGCTCCGCTACACTCCAGCCCTGGTGGTCCGGTGATTGGCGAAGTATTCGGCTCAAAGACGCTGGTCAAGCTTGCGACTGACGGCAACCCAAACCTGGAGCAGCGCACAACGCTTCTGTCTTTTACCTTTAGTGATCGCCAGGATCAAATTATCGCTTTGGGCGTTGCCGATTACTCGCCGACTGCTGGTGAATTTAATCCAAGCCAGCCGCGCGCGCGCGCGATATTAGGCGGGACCGGAAAGTATATGGGCGCACGTGGCCAATTGACCAGTACGCGGAATGCAGATGGCTCATATACGCAGGTGTTCACGCTGCTAAAGTGATGCCGATAAAATGGGGGAAACAATTCCCGTGAGTAAACAGGCCACGGGCCTGTGCTCGCCAGACAAAGCGTGCCGGATTGGCGCGAGCTGAGGTTCTGGGGAGCGTTAGATCGAGATGAATTGGCTCAGTTCGGTCCGGTTGCTTTGACCTCTGATTAGCGCTAATTTCTGCTAGAACAAGGGCTTAGGGTGCAGCACATGCCGCTGGCCCATTGCTTGCTCATGATTGTCTTGGGTTAAAGTCTCGCTGCGGCGCATCCGTCCGTCGGCTGACTCTACCCAGAAAGGATTTTCAATTTATGGCTAAGGTTTTAGGTATCGATTTGGGAACCACCAACTCCTGCATGGCCGTCATGGAGGGTGGCGACCCGGTAGTTTTGGAAAATAGTGAAGGTGCACGCACGACGCCTTCCATCGTCGCATTTACAAAAAGCGGCGAGCGGCTGGTCGGCCAGGCCGCGAAACGTCAGGCGATCACGAATCCGCAGAATACAATCTTTTCCATCAAGCGGTTTATGGGCCGCAAGTTCGATGAGGTGCACGAAGAACAGAAACGTGTGCCTTACAAGATCGTGAAGGCCGCGAACGGCGACGCCCACGTTCAGGTGGAAGTAAACGGACAGCTCAAGACGTTTTCGCCGCCGGAGATCTCTGCGATGATCTTGTCCAAAATGAAAGCCGACGCAGAAGCGAAGCTCGGCGAAAAAATCACGCAGGTGGTCATCACCGTGCCGGCGTACTTCAACGACTCGCAGCGCAACGCAACCAAGGACGCGGGCAAGATCGCCGGCTTGGAAGTGCTGCGCATCATCAATGAACCCACAGCCGCATCGCTCGCTTACGGTTTGGATAAGAAAAAAGACGAGGAGATTGCGGTTTACGATTTGGGCGGCGGCACGTTCGATATTTCGGTTCTCGAAATCGGCGACGGCGTTTTCGAAGTGAAAGCGACCAACGGCGATACGCACCTCGGCGGTGACGATTGGGATGCGAAGATCATGGATTGGATCGTCGCCGAGTTCAAAAAGGACACCGGCATCGATTTGACCAGGCAGCCCGACGCGATCCAGCGAATTAAGGAAGAGTCTGAGAAAGCGAAAATCGCGCTTTCGAGTTCGCAAGAATACGAAATTAATCTGCCGTTCGTCACAGCGGATGCGAGCGGGCCGAAGCACATCCAGAAAAAATTGACCCGCGCGAAACTCGAGCAACTCACGGATGATCTCGTTCAGCGCACGGTTCCGCCCGTGAAGGCATGCCTGAAGGACGCCAAGATCGCCGAGCGCGACGTGAATGAGCTGGTGCTCGTCGGCGGCATGACGCGCATGCCGAAAGTCATCGAGACTGCGCGGAGCCTAATCGGTAAGGAACCGCACAAGGGCGTCAACCCGGACGAAGTCGTTGCGGTTGGCGCCGCGATTCAAGGCGGTGTGCTCAAGGGCGAAGTCAAAGACGTGCTCTTGCTAGACGTGACGCCGTTGACGCTGGCGATTGAAACTGCCGGCGGCGTGGCGACGCCAATGATTCCGCGCAACACAACGATCCCGACGCGGAAGTCGCAAATCTTTTCGACTTACAGCGACAATCAGCCGGGCGTTGAGATTAAAGTCTTGCAGGGCGAACGTCCGCTTTCACGCGACAACAAACAGCTTGGCGTTTTCCACCTCGACGGTATTCCGCCTGCACCGCGCGGCGTTCCGCAGATCGAAGTCACCTTCGACATCGATGCGAACGGCATTCTGCACGTGGGCGCGAAAGACCTTGGCACCGGCCGGGAGCAAAAAATCTCGATCACCGGTTCCAGTGGCTTGAGCAAAGATGAAGTCGAGAAGATGCAGCGCGAAGCCGAAGCACATGCGGAGGAAGACAAGAAGGCGAAGGAAGCGATCGAGATCAAGAACAACGCCGACATGCTGGCCTATCAATCCGAGAAGCAGTTGAAAGAGTTAGGCGACAAAATTTCCGGCGACAAGAAAAAGCAAGTCGAAGACGCCATCGCCGCAGTGCGCGACGCGATCAATCGCAACGACACCGACGCGGTGAAACGGACTTACGACGACTTGCAGAACAAGTTCCAGGAAATCAGCGCCGATCTTTACAAGCAAGCCTCAGCGCAAGCCGGTGCCCACCCGGGTCCGCAACCCGGACCCGAAGCACAACCGCGTGGCGGCACTGAAGAAGGCGCCGGCAAGCGCGAGGGCGACGTGGTCGATGCGGAGTTCGAAGTCGTGGACGAAGACAAAAAGAAATAACCGAAACAATTTGTCGGTGGTTGCCGCACGATCGGCAGTCATCGGCTTAACAACAAACAAAACCAAAAGGAGTGATAACAACTTATGGCAACAGTTAACGTAAAACCGCTCGGCGATCGGGTGCTGGTGCAGCCGATTGAAGAGCAGGAAACAAAAAAAGGCGGGATCATCATCCCCGATACCGCCAAGGAAAAACCACAAGAGGGGAAAGTGGTCGCGCTTGGCACCGGAAAAATCGATGACAACGGAAAGAAAATCGATTTCACGGTGAAAAAGGGCGACAAGGTGCTGATCTCGAAATACGGCGGCACCGAAATCAAAATCGACGATCAGAATTACCTGATCATGCGCGAGGACGACATCCTCGGCATCATCGGATAACCGGAGGAGCAAAAAACTTTATGGCAGCTAAACAACTACAATTCGATGAAAGCGCGCGGCACACCTTGCTGCGCGGTATCGAGAAATTGGCGAAAGCCGTGAAGGCCACACTCGGCCCGAGCGGTCGCAACGTCATTCTCGACAAGAAATTCGGCAGCCCGACGATCACCAAGGACGGGGTGACGGTCGCGAAGGAGATTGAGCTCGAGGACCCGTATGAAAATATGGGTGCGCAGCTCGTGCGCGAAGTCGCTTCCAAAACTTCGGACGTAGCGGGCGACGGCACGACTACGGCGACCATCCTCGCGGAATCCATTTACCGCGAAGGTCTGCGTAACGTCACTGCCGGCGCGAACCCGACTTCGTTGCAGCGCGGCATCATGAAAGGTGTCGATGCAATCGTCGAGGAGCTGAAGAAGCTCTCCAAGAAAGTCAGCGATCGCACCGAGATCGCGCAGGTGGCGACCGTTTCAGCCAACTGGGACAAGACGATCGGCGAGATCATTGCCGACGCCATGGACAAGGTTGGCAAGGACGGCACGATTACGGTCGAGGAAGCGAAATCGATCGAGACCACGCTCGAAGTCGTCGAGGGCATGCAGTTCGACAAAGGTTATCTGTCGCCCTACTTCGTCACGAACGCGGAAGACATGGAAGCTGTTCTCGAAAATGCTTACATCCTCATTTACGAGAAAAAAATCTCGAGCTTGAAGGACCTGCTTCCGTTGCTCGAGAAAGTGGCGAAAGCCGGCCGGCCGCTCCTCATTATTTCTGAGGACGTGGAAGGCGAAGCGCTCGCGACCCTGGTCGTGAACAAATTGCGCGGCACATTGCAAGTCTGCGCGGTGAAAGCGCCGGGCTTCGGCGATCGTCGTAAGGCGATGCTCGAAGACATCGCCGTGCTGACTGGCGGGCGTCTGATCAGCGAAGATCTCGGCATCAAGCTCGAGAACATCAAGCTCGAAGACCTCGGTCGTGCCAAACGCGTCACCATTGACAAGGAGAACACCACCATCGTGGAAGGCGAAGGCAAAAAAGCCGATATCCAGGGCCGGGTTGCCCAGATCCGTCGTCAAATCGAAGAGACGACCAGCGATTACGATCGCGAGAAACTGCAGGAGCGCCTGGCGAAACTCGCGGGCGGTGTTGCGGTCGTCAACGTCGGCGCTGCGACTGAGACCGAGATGAAAGAGAAAAAGGCGCGGGTCGAAGATGCGTTGCACGCCACGCGTGCGGCGGTCGAGGAAGGCATCGTCGCAGGCGGCGGTGTGGCATTCCTGCGCGCGCAGAAAGTGCTCGACAGCGTGAAGGATCTCGAAGGCGACGAGAAGATTGGCGTACAAATTGTGCGCCGCGCGATTGAGGAGCCGACGCGCCAACTTGCCGACAACGCGGGGCGCGAAGGCGCGCTCGTTGTCCAGGAAGTGAAGAAGCGCAAAGGCAACGAAGGCTACGACGTTTCCGCCGATGAATACACCGATCTGGTGAAGGCGGGAATTGTCGATCCGACCAAGGTCACGCGCACGGCGCTGCAAAACGCCGCGTCCATCGCGGGCCTGTTGCTCACTACCGAAGCATTGGTCACGGAGATTCCTGAAAAGGAAAAAACTCCTCCGATGCCTCCAGGCGGCATGGGCGGCATGGATTATTGATCCGAAAACCCCGAAGAATTTCGGGGCTAAGCCGAAACAACAAATGAATCACAGCAGCCGGGTCAGCAATGACCCGGCTGTTTTGCTTATGCCGCTCATCCAGCAAATCGTTGTGTCATAATGATCCTCTACAAATACTGTGATCATTGGGGTGTGGATATTCTGCGTCGGCTTCAGTTAAAAGTGACGCCGCCGAACCAGTTCAACGACCCTTTCGAGTTCAGTCCGAAAGCTGTGGGGAAGCTGCCGCTTAGAGCGGCCAAAGAGCAAGTCACGAATCGGGGTACGATGACGCAAGTATTCGCGCAACTCGGTATTCCCCGGACCGAATTTGCAACCTATGAAGCCGTACTGAGGGCAAACTTAGATACCGTCGCTGCTCGCCACAGCGCGAATACTTCGAAGCTCATCCTAAAATTATGCCGACAGCACCTCGACTTTGTTAGCAGGGAATTCGGAGTACTCTGCTTTGTCAAACGATGGGATGTCCCGTTGATGTGGTCGCACTACGCGGATAGCCACAAGGGATTGGTGATTGGATTCGATGCTGGCCACCGTTTTTTCAAGGAATCGAGTCTGCGGCCAGTGAAGTACAGAAACGAACGTGTGTCGTTTAATGTTGGCTGGACCCCAGGCTCCAGGCAGGTCAGTAAAGCAATCCGTGCTGTTATGGCTAGGAAAAGCGGCTGCTGGAAACATGAAGAAGAATGGCGAATGCTTCTTCATCTGAAACCATTAGAGCAGCGTATGTTGCCAAACGGCACACCGGGTTACTTTGTGGACATTCCTCGTGAAGTACTAGCTGAGGTGATCTTAGGGTGTCGTTGTTCCAGTGATGTCGAAAAACAAGTTCGAGACGTCGTGCAAATTAACCACCTTAATTTGACGCTTGAGCGAGCGAAGCTAGATGAAAATACATTTGCGTTGGCTCGCGAACGATGTTCATAAAGTCGCGTCTTAACGCGAGAGACCGCGCCCAGCTAATCCGGTATGAAAACCAGCAAGACGCACGTTGTCTCAGACTATGACGGCGAGATGCTCACAATCCGGTTGAACAAGAGACTTGTAGGTGCCTACCGCAGATCTAACATGAGCCCCGAACCCCTTAAAACTATTCTTGATGATTTCCGGCGGCTGATCGAAAGCCCTGATGACCGCAAAGAACTCTATGTTTTGCACTTTTGAAACGCCCCCACCAAGCGTGGGTGCATACACTGTCTGCGGCCGCCACGCAAATCTGCTCGGCGGACTATGCAACGCCTGTACAAGATTCTTCGTAAGAACCCGGGTATGCACTTCACAAAGAAACCGCAGGCCGTTAGACTCTGATTCGTGGGCGAAGTCATTCTTCCCAGCCCAAAGAACTACAACGTGGTTCGAAACGGCGCTCAAATGAGTTTGGCGGAAATCAAGACTGCAATTGAACAGCTTTCGTTCGAAGAGCGGGCCGAGCTGGCGACATGGTTGCATGGCTGGAAAGATGATGAGTGGGATGAGCAGATGAAGCGTGACATTGCCGCTGGCAAACTCGATGCCGTCCTGCGCGAAGTGGAAGATGACATCGAAGCAGGGTGACTCCGCGACATGCCGTGAAATCCCCCGGAAATATCGTGTGAGGAATCGTGGCGGTGAACACCATTAGCTAATCGGCAGTCGCAGCCGTATGCTGGCTCCTTAACAGTCGCAGCGGCAATCGTTCGCGCAGGTGTGCGGCCCCTTCTCTCTGCACACAAAACAGCATCATGAATGCTATCGCTGCTCATAAAGATGAGCTTAAAAAATTGCTCGAGAACTTGTCGGGCGACACTGCCGTCTCGGGGATAGGTTTCGTGGCGTTCCTGGATGCTTATATCACGCGCCTCGATACGAATTGCTCAGACATCAGCGCCCGCGTCAATCCGCCGCCCGCGCAAATAAACGGGGAATTAACATGGAACCAACATTGACTCAGAACTGCGCGCTCTACTACGCGCAACATAAAACTTCAAAACGTCGTGCGGCGCTTTTCAAGAAGTTTCGCGCTGTGGCCCGCGAGCGGGGGCCGGATGTTCGGCGGCAGCTGGCCTCTGGCGACTTATTCATCGTACCACGAGTTCATCAGGACAACGGGCGCTGAGCCGCTTCATTGATTGCCATCATGGATCCCCTGACTTTCGCAAGTTCACAAAACGAAGAAGGCGATTTTGCCGCAGAGCAACGTTGGGAAAGCGAAGGTGGCAATCCGGGAGAACTTCAACAGGCACTGTGTGATGATC
>Ga0209376_1004426_pt1 | contig 12214 bp, 6 predicted proteins | sample GraSoiAngelo_134_FD_185891 | JGI IMG/M metagenome (GOLD analysis project Ga0209376, IMG submission 185891) | Grasslands soil microbial communities from the Angelo Coastal Reserve, California, USA - 14_0929_05_30cm (SPAdes) (version 2) | ecosystem: Environmental > Terrestrial > Soil > Grasslands ... | reverse complement strand
GGTGCTGAGACCTAAGAAGCAAAGTGGTTTTATTGTGCGCTTCGGAGTTTGACTTAGCTAATCACGCATAATCTCAATGCCCGCTTCGCTGCAGTAGTGCCCCTCTTCTTGTGGTCGATTAGCCAGCCACAACTCGCGACAGTGGATTCGCACAGTATCAAGATAATCGTCGGCTATGCTTACGGAGGTGAAATCATCCGAGCTCGGAGAATAACTTGTCGTAAATCTCTTGTGTGCGCGCCACTACTCCCCAATATTCATCGTGGCTTATGTGGACAAAAAATTATTGGAATTAGAAACGATATAAGCATCCGAACCGAAGACGAAGCAGGGCACTAGAAACGCGCTGAGGTCAACCGTTTGGCGCGGAGGCCCCTGAGTCCTGGCATTTTGCGAGGGATTCGCAGAGTGCGCGCACGCGATTCTCATTCGTGCTTTGCAGATTGGCGTCCGGGTTCTAGCGTCGCCGGAGCAGCATTTGATCGATCAAACGAAAACAAATTCGATCTACAACGTATACGTACGCGGCTACCACAAAAATAAAAAACAGCACGGTCATTGTTGTGGAACGGACCTCTCGCCAGGCAGGCCAACTAATGTCCTTCATCTCCCGCCTGACTTCGGCGAGAAATGTTCGCATAGCTGCAAACCATTGTGCCGTCTTTGGACTTTCAGAATTGCCTTGATACAAGGAAACACCACTCCTTTTCAGGCCCGACTACTCGGGCCGGTTAGCCGGCGGGATGGAGCTAGAGCCTCACGGTCCCGGAAAGACCGGGGGCACGACTGTCGACAAGGAGTAACTAAGCAGGAGGGGCGCGGCCGTAAGACGCGGCTAAGAAGGGCTCACTAGTCGAAAAAACGCTTCCTAGCAGAACCCAGTCAGACTTCGTCTCTGCCGGTATAACAAGGCAGAAAAAGAGCACCGGAAAAGAAAACGTTACGTGGTCAAAGCCGCAAGCAGGAATCGGAAGTAGAAATGCGAAAAGAATCGCGGACGCTAGTAAAATTGCCACCAAGGAGGCAATTGCGCCCCGCGATTCGCAAAACAGTTGGAAACTCTTCAGCATCGGCTCGAAGATACATATCTTACATGGTCTTTACGCTCACGTCTTTGCCTGGCTGACTTGCCCATCTGATTAACGCGGACAAGTGCAATCATCTCTTTTCAATCGACCGACCATGTGCCCGGCGTGGCGAGTTCGATCAAATGACGGTCCGGGTCTCGAAAGTAGAGGCTCCAGCCTCCCAATTTCCACGTTCGCGTCTCTTCTACCGCGATTCCTCTTGTTTGGAGCCACGACTCCCAGTTGGCCAATTCGGACGATGGGATAGCAAACGCGACGTGTAATTCGCCGTCCCCGTCGTGAGGCGATTGGATCGCGCGCGAAGCTCGCTTCTTGAACAGCAGCAGCACCTGGCGTGTACGCGCGTGCATGGGACCCGGTTCGCGAGCGGCCACGAGAACGCGTTTGCGCCACATAGCCATGGCCATATCCCGACAAAGGCGTCTCAGAAAAAACTCGAACGCGAGTGGAAACAACGGAGGTAGCATTCCTAGCGCAACAGCCGCTAGTGAATGAGGAGGAAGAATGTCGTTACGAGATCTGGCATTCGCCGGCCGAACACTGCGAAAGAGTCCCGTCTTCGCACTCACTGCCGCAGTAACCATTGCCCTGGGCGTCGGCGCGAGCACCGCCATCTTCAGCGTCACCAACGCCGTGCTGCTGCGTCCACTTCCGTATCAAAATCCCCATGAGCTCGTGATCGTCCCCACCGACATGCGCAATCGCGGCGTCAAGGACTTCCCCTTTTCCAACGCAAATTTTATCGATTTGCGCGAAGCCACTAAAAACGAATTCCAAGGCCTGGCGGGTGTCTTCACGTTCCCCTTCACGTTAACCGGCGAGGACGGCATGCCGGAACGAGTCCACATGGGCTTCGTGACGACGAACTACTTCCAACTAGTAGGGGCGAGGATTGCGTTCGGCCGCGATTTCTCCGACGAGGACGGACAACCGCAGCCACCCCCGCCGGCGCCAGGGACTCAATTGGCAACGCCCCCCCAGCGCCTGCCGATTATGGCGATCATTAGTTACGAATACTTCCAGCGCCGGTTCGGCTCGAATCCGGCTGTACTCGGCCAATCCTTAAACAAGGGGAAGCCCTTTAGTCCGCGAATCGTCGGAGTCCTCGCGCCGCACTTTCAGATCTACTTCCCGCACTCCGCAGATTTGGAAGCCGCGCCCGAGATCTGGATTGCTAATCGCCTCGGTTACGACGCCGCGCAACGAAATTCGGTTTCGATGCGCGTGATCGGCAGATTGAAACCAGGAGTGACGATCGGACGCGCTCAAGCTGCCGCTGATCAAGTCGCCGCAGAGGCGCGGAAAAACTTCATGATCGAGAACACCGCGGGCTACGCAATCCGCGTGGAGCCTATGCGGCAGCATCTCGTCTCCGAAGTCCGCCCTGCAATTCTCGCGCTGATGGGGGCCGTCATTTTTCTTTTGCTTATTGCCTGCGCCAATGTGGCTAACCTCTTGTTGGTGCGAGCTTCTTTGCGCCAACGCGAACTTGCAATTCGCTCCGCTATCGGCGCCGGCTGGTGGGACCTGGCCAGCCAGATCCTTTCCGAGGCGTTGCTGCTCGCGACCATCGGGGCCTTAGGCGGTCTCGGCATAGCCTGGGTCGGAATTCACGAACTGCTGGCCATCGCTCCAGCGCATCTCCCACGCCTCGATACGATCCGAATTGATTCCACTGTGCTGATCTTCACTGTAATCTCGAGCCTGGTGGCCGCCGCAATCTTCGGCATGGCGCCGGCGTGGCGCGCTGCCCGTCCAGACGTAATGGTCGTTCTACGCGGCACCAGCCGCAGCGAAGGCCTCGCCAGCGGCGGTTTCTCGCGCAAGATCGTCGTCGGCCTCGAAGTCGCTCTCGCTTACGTACTTCTCATCGGCTCGGGACTTATGGTCCGCACCTTTCTCGAATTGCAGCGCATCGATCCCGGGTTCAATCCTCATGGCCTACTCACGTTTCAGGTTCAGTCCGATCGGTTTCTCCAGAAGCCGGAAGAACGAGCCGTCGCTATTCGCCAGCTCGAAGACCGCCTGCGCGCCATCCCCGGCGTTCAAAGCGCGACCGCCGCAAATCCATTTCCGCTCACTGGTGGCTTCAGCCCGATTCGTTGGGGCACCGAAGAAGCGCTCGCCGACGCGAGCAAATACAAGGCAGTCGATCCCCTAATCGTGCTTCCCGGCTACTTCGAAACCATGGGCACATCTCTGATCGAGGGCCGTACCTATAACGACCAAGACAACCAGCCAGGTCGCACCGATGTCGTTGTTGATAAAATTTTGGCCGATCGTGCGTATCCAAGTCAATCGGCCGTCGGCAAGCGCATTCTTATCCGCATTCAAACGCCCGAACCCGTATGGGTCGACATCATCGGCGTGGTCGCCCACGAGCGCGGTGTATCGTTGAGCGAGCCTGGGCGCGAGCAAGTTTATCTTACCGATGCGTACGTTGGCTCCGGAGCCATCGATCACTGGGCTCTCCGAACTGGAACCGACCCATCGAAATACGCGAACGACGTTCGCGCTGCAATCAAGGCATTCGACTCGCACCTCCTGATCACCGACATGCAGCCCATGGACGCCGTAATGGAAAAGGCAGAAGCCGGCACGCGATTTACGTTACTCCTCATCGGAGTGTTCGCGGTAATCGCAGCGTTGCTCGCCGCCGTCGGACTCTACGGCGTGCTTGCGACCATCGTGCGACAGCGTACCGCGGAAATCGGCATTCGCATGGCCTTGGGTGCTCAGCCCGGCAACATTTTCCAACTGGTTGTCGGCCAGGGACTGCGTCTTACTGCCATTGGCATCGCCGCCGGTCTGATTGCAGCTTTCGTCCTCACCCGCGGGATGACGACGATGCTAGTTGGCGTTAAGGCGACCGACCCCGCAACCTATACCACCATGTCGCTATTGTTCTTCATCGTCGCAGCCACGGCATCCTGGCTACCCGCATGGCGGGCGGCAGGTCTGGACCCCACCGCCGCTCTTCGCGAGGAGTGATAGTCCTCGGTTTTAGGGATAACCGCAGTGCCGTTGAATTCAGGACCCGACTTACGCAACGTGTTTCACTCCTCGAACCTTGTGCACGACAACAAAACAAAAACGGAGTAACTACGGTTGGCACGCGTCGCCGCGAGGATCGTCGGCAGTTTTCGCTGTGCCCGTGCTTGCGAGTGGCAGCGGAGCGACCTTGTACTTTTCAAGCCTCGCGTTCACGACCGGGAGCGCGTGCGTCTGCAGCGCACGCCATTCGGCCAGATGCTTTGTAAGTCCGCTGCAGGACTCCTTGATGGCCGATTGCGCGGCGCCGGACGGAGCCGCGTCGCCGCTTTCAACCATGAACGCCACGCGTGCGAGATCGCGATTGATCGGCCCGATCCCCGGTGACGCGGGCGAGCCGTCCTGGATGGCGTCGGCTTGCATCTCGAGATCTCTTATCGCGTCCGCCGCATCTTTGGCTTGCGCGTCGGATGCGAGCTTCTTCTTGCGCTCCGTAATTTCCTTGTGCAGCGCGGACAGCTCGCTGAACGCGTCGTAGCTGGACTTCAATCCCGCTTCGATCTTCATGGTTGTTTCGAATTGCCAGTCAAGGTCTGCTTGCGAAACGTGGACGCGCGGATCGAGTGTGATCGCGAGCGGCTGCGTAAGTTTTTGATCACCGACCGTGAGCACAACCTTATACTCGCCCGGAACTGCCAGCGGACCGAGCGTCTGCTCGCGCGGGGTGTCGCCGGCGATGGCGTGGCCCGAGAGCGTGTATTCCACAAAATTGAGCGTATTCCCAAAGTAGCTGTATTGCAGCGTGGGAGGGGGATCGTAGTGCAGGTCCCATACGAATCGATTGAGTCCCGCATTCTTCGGAATGCCTACGAGCGGGGCGAACCAATAGTCGGGAACGTTCTTGATCGTTTTGTCGGGTGCGGGCGGCTTGCTCGAAAAACGGCGGACGCGTTTTCCTACGGCGTCACGGATTTCAAGCGAGATGGCCGACGGGGGCGGTGATTTCAAATAGTAATAAATCATCGCGCCGTCGGGAGGATTTTGTCCCGTGGGAACCTCAGGAGGCAGCGGGGTTTCCTGGTCGTTGTCCCAGCGAACGCGAACAGCCATTGCGGGCCGCAGCAGATAGGCATTGGAACTTGCGATTTGCGTGGTGGCCTGCCGCAACGGAGAGAGATCGTCAAGCACCCAAAGAGCGCGGCCGAACGTGGCGACAACGAGGTCAATATCGTGCACGGCCAAATCGCGAACGGCTGACGTGGGAAGATTCAGTTGCAGCGATTGCCAGTGATCGCCGTCGTCGAATGAAACGTATACGGCATTCTCTGTACCCGCATAAAGAAGGCCTTTGCGCTGGGGATCTTCGCGTACCACGCGCGCGATCCGGCCGGGTTCGAGTCCTTTCGTAATTTTCTGCCAGGAATTTCCGCCGTCACGAGTGCGATAAATGTAAGGCGTCGAATCGCGATTATTGATCACCGCAACAAATGCGGTATACGCGTCGAAGTGGGACGGCTCGATGATGCTCACCATCGTTTCGGGTTTCAGATCTGGCGGCGAAACGTTCTGCCAGGTAATACCGGCGTCTGGAGTTATTTGGATGATCCCGTTGCCGGTCCCGGCCCAGATCAGGGCGGGAGCGATGGGCGAAGGCGCGAGTGCGGTGAGCGCCATGCGTCCACGTGGAGCTTGCTCCTGCGCAGCGTCCTTTTCACGCTCATTGGTGCCGTAACCCGAAGACTCGTCTTGCAGTTCGTGTCTACCGGAGTTACCGCCCTCGGGTTTCATTGGCGTGCCAGGGCGAGCAGTGAGATCGGGACTGATGCGCTGCCAAGTATCGCCGTTATTGGTTGTCTTCATCACGTATTGCGTGCCAAAGTAAAGCGCGCGCGGGTTCTGCGGCGAGAAAACCAGCGGCGGCATTTGCGACGTGTGGTCCTGGTTGCCGCGAACGAAGACGTGCACAATCTGTCCAGTGGTCTTGTCGAAGCGCACCACGCTGCCGTACCACCCGCCCGAGTAAACAATATTCGAGTTCAGGGGATCGGGCGCGATGTAGCAGAACTCGAACCCACCAATCGAAAACCAATCGCGAAAACTGATCTCGCCGTAATCGCTGCGGCTGGGTACGGCGGCGGTGCCGCTATCCTGCTGTGGCGCGTAGGCAACGTACGGGAATTGATTGTCGGTGATGACGTGATAGAACTGCCCCGTCGGCTGGTTGTACCACGAACTCCACGTCTTCCCTCCGTCGACGCTAATCGTTGCGCCCTGATCGACTCCTAGAATCATGCGGTTCGTATTCTGCGGATCCATCCACAGGACGTGATAGTCGTCGCCGCCCGGTGCTCCTTTGAAAGCGGCGAATGTCTGGCCTCCGTCGGTCGAGCGATAGGTGGAAGTCTGCATCACGTGTACGATGTCGGGGTTGCGCGGATCAACGTACACGCGGCTGATGTAACCGCTTCCGATGATGCGCGGGTCGCTTGTGATTTTGCGCCACGTGTCGCCTGCATCGTCCGAACGAAAAAGTCCTTGCCCGGTGATCGCGAACACTCGCCGGCCGCGCATGCCTGGAGCGATTGCCAGTCCGATGCGATCGAGGGGCTCGGAGGGCAGACCCTTGCCTGCAACTTGGCTCCAGGTGGAGCCTTCATCCGTCGATCTATAGATCCATCCGTCTTGTTTATTTTTATCGTCGGGATTGGAGGAAGGGTCGGGTGGATGCCACATCGCGGCAAAGATTTCTCTCGGATTACCGGGATCCGCGCACATATCGGCGATGCCATCGAGTGCGTCTTTCGAAAGGGTGCGCGTCCAAGTCTTGCCGCCGTTAACGGATTTAAAAACTCCATGTTCCGGGGGTTCGGATGAGACGCTGGTCACGGCACGCACGAGAACGCCGACGATCACGATTTCGGGGTTGCGCGGATCCACCACAATCGAACTAATGTAGTATGCCTTCTCGAGTCCAATGTGCGTCCACGTGGCGCCTGTGTCACTAGATTTGTACACGCCGTTACCGCGCGTCTGCTCGCCGGTTCCGACGTAAATAATGTTGGGATTCGAGGGCGCGAGCGCAACAGCACCGATGGATGCGACGTGCTGATCATCGAAGATCGGATTCCAAACGCGTCCGCCATCGGTCGTCTTCCAAACTCCGCCTCCAGGTGTGCCCATGTAATAGACCGTGGGATCGCCGGAAATCCCGGCGACGGCCGTGACACGGCCACCACGGTAAGGACCGATGAGACGCCAGCGCATCGCAGAGTACAGACTCGGGTCGATGGTCTGCGAATCTTGTTGCGCGAACGAAGGCGCGCTCGAAAATTGGATAATGCCGACGAGTGCGAACGAAATCAAACAGCGCCGAGCAGTGGTCACACTGACCTCCAGCGAAACGGAAAAGTTTATCACTGTCAGCGGCAATTATTTTGACTGCAATCTCCGATTCAGATCTGTGGCGTGTGCATCGTATGCTTCTCATGCCCTGGACATAAGGAATTTGCAACGAGAGTAAGTCTCATTGACACAGCGTGAATAAGCCAAGTCCACACTTGCGCGGCCGTTCGCCATACGTCTTCGCCAACCCGCGCGCCGTATTCGCCAGGGCCGTTTCGTGCACTCACCAGTCCGGCCCGCGCCCGGATTACCGTCAGATGAATCTGCGCTTTCGCACTGCCATGCCGGACCGGGCCCAACAGCCGGGGATCGATTCTTGCCAGCTGCGCCGGTGTCTGCGCATCGATGCGCTTATCCTTTCGCCTGCTATCCCCGATTAAGCGTAGCTTCCGTGCATGCGCGACGATCACTTCGTGCCCAGCTCGGTTAACAGCGGCGGACCCCAGGGCAATGCGTTGCGGTCTCCGGGGCGATGCGACTCCGTAGCACCCTTTCAACTGCGCGCTTTATCCAAGACGCGGTTGAACGGCAAGCGATCTCCCAGATCCAGACCAATCGTGAGCTAACGCACTTTGAAAATTCCAGTTCTCTTTGCCCGAATAGTGGTAATCTTCCGCATTGCCGGTCTCCTTTTCATTGTGCCTTGAGCACGTCGAACATTGGGAGCGTATCGCATCCCGCGGAGACCGGCCTCTCCCATCTGATAAACGCCGTATCAGCCGTATCACAGGTACATGTGGAATCCGCCACGAAAGCTGGCCGGACGCTTGTCCGATTGTGCGACTCGGGAGTTAAGGACATCATGAGATAGAATCGTGCCTAAATGCATGTTCGTATTCTAATGCGGCACAGAGGGACGCTCCTTCTCGGGAGCGCTTTTCTTGGCCATTTCATTGGTCGGTCGTCTCGTACATTGGAATCAGCGACCTGATCTTCTTTCAGTTTCTGGCGGTTCCTCTGGCGAGTCTTGTCACGAGCCTGGTGCTAGCGGTAACGCGCAGGTCTAAAGAGGCGATACTCACCTCTGATCGGGTTTTTCACTGGTCGACACTGAGCCATTCAGCTTCTCCAATTTCGCTAACTGCTCCCGCGCCTGATCTGCGTCTTTGGCATGCGGTGCTACCGCCAAATAAGTTTGCATCTCCGCGATCGCAAGGGCGTAGTTGTTTTTCCGGGCAAAGATTTCCGCCAGTAAGAGATGCAACTGCGGAAAATGATTGCGCAGGTCTAGGTGTTCCGCCTGGAGACCCCTCTTTTCAGCGTCTTCGATCTGGTTGAGCTTGTAATTTGCCACCGCGTTATAGAAATAGGCGTCGGCGTAATTCAAGGGATCGAGATCCAGGATGTAACCAGTGACGGCGGCGTGATTCAAGGGATCGAGGTCCAGGATGTGACCAGTAAGATTAAGGACCTCGGCCCAATTTCCTGTCTGGTAGGCCATTGAAGCGAGTGACAGATAAGGCTGCAGGAACCTGGTATCGATAGTCGTGGCTTGGGTATACGCTTGGCGAGCCGCGTCCTTCTGGTTTTCTTTCTGTAAAACGGTACCCAACCGAAACCAGGCGTTCGCGGAACTGGGGTAGAGCGCCACTGCAGTTTCAAAATACTTGCGTGCATCGGCAAGTTTGCCGTTCCTCTCAGCCTGGAGGCCTTTCTCGTAAGCTCTTCTGGCATCTTTCGGTGCTTTGTAGGGGGTGGCGCTCAGCGTCATGCCTTCAATCTTTGTCCCTCTCTGCACCACGATAACGCCTACGTCAACGCTACTGCCGAAGGCATCGAGGTCCAGAAGGCTGATGACACCGGAGTGAAAACCCGAGGCCGAGGCCCGTAGCTCACAATTCGTCAACTCATGTCGTGAGATTCCCATGAACGAATCCTTGCTAGCCACGGCAAATGGTGAAGTCGGGTCGGCGCTAGCTTCAGGAAAAGAATTGGCCCTCGATCCCAATGGCATGCTGAAATCGCCGTGAGGGGATGCATACACCTTTTGACGCAGTCTGTTGTTGCAAACCCGCTCAACCAACACATCGTTTGGAACAGGTGAGCCGTCGTGGGTTGCAACGCGTCCCCGGAGAAACATCACAAGATCCTCTCTCGGTTGACTTGGTTCCGAACTCGGGGGAGAGGGAGTCGCCGGACGGCTTGGGGGTGCGGAAGGCGGCGGCGCTGGAGCCGGGGGCTTCTGCGCCACTGTGTCTGGTACCAGAAGTGCCATTGCGATCGCCGGCACGACGAAAATGCGTTTGCGGTGGCTCATAGATCGATGCCTAGCGAAAGCATCTGAGGCCAAAATCCTAGGGTGCATGTCAGTTCAAGTCAAGGCTCCCGACTCCTCCCGACTCGAATAACGGCATAGCCTGATGTTGTGGTGCTTCGGCGCGCTTTCGTAGGACAACTCTGAACAGTCTTCGGCAATTCCGGAATGGACGCTTGTGCGGGGCCACAAAGCCTCCTAGTGCCGGACACATAAATCGTGGAATCTGTCGCGAAAAACTGGCAAGGCACATAGTGTCGCTAACCAGTATATTCAACCACGCCGCGAGCATGCGCGACGGTTGTACAATGTGTCCGACTTTTTCCAGACCGAGGCCTACATCCGGCGCGTTCACGTCGGGATTGATGCTGATCTGTCATCCTTCGCGCGGCGTTCCAGTGCCGCAGTAGCCATGCTGCGTTCGGTTCACTAAAATTCTTGCTAACGCCCGACGCTACCGGAAAGGTGGGTCGTTTGAATTTAGGTCATTTAGGTTGCTGGTTGTTGGCTTTGCAAGCCTAGCCGTTGTATCCTCGGGGCCTTCGTTTGCGGAGTCCTCGACCGTCGAGAGTGCATCAATGGGCGGCCTAGACAAATTGACCAAAGCTGTAAAGCGACGTGACATAGATCAAGTCAAGACAATTCTGGACGAAGACGGCGAACTGGTGCATGTGCGCGACGAAGCGGGCGCAACAGTTCTTCACTATGCGACACTTGATGGGCTTCGCGAAATCGTCCAACTGTTGCTCGACAGAGGCGCAGATATCAACAGTTTAGACAGCCAGTTCGGTGCTACCCCAACCGGTTGGGCAATCGAGTATTTGCGGGAGAGGGGCGGCTATCTTGCCATTGAGCTACAAGACCTTGCTTATGCCATTGAGCTTGGGGATGCCAGGTGGGTAGCGCGATTTCTGGAACGCTTTCCTACACTTCGCCAAGGCAGAGATATAAACGGAAAGCCGTTTCGACAATTGGCGGAAGAGTTGGGCAACCGAGAAGTTAGGGCCCTCTTTCGATTGCCTTGTGAAGCTGGAAGTTGACCTGCCGCTAACAACAAAACAAGTTCGCTGCTGCTCCGTGTGATTCCAATTCTTTGGGTCCTGATTTATCGGACGCGCGTTTTCACCGAAACGTAAAATTGGGCAGGATGCTCCGTGCGCGGTCGATAAATCCGTGTGAACGTGGCCGTCCGGTTTGCGGCGGAGGCGGTCAGTATGCAAATTCAATCGTGGGAAGACAAGATTTCGCATCAACCTTTGTTCGTTGTCGCGCGCGGAATCGGCCTGCTTGTGGGCGCCCACAAACACAGCTTCGTTCGATGAAAGCGTCTCCCCCAGCGCGTACCAGATCGGCAACTTCAAGGACGGGCCGGTTCATCTACTCGTCCTGGAGCATCAACTTGTGGAGATGGGGCACGGGAATCTCCCGGTGACCCACACTTAATCTCATGTCGTTGCTCCGCCAAGAACGAGATCACAGGCCAGCTTTTGGTTGATAACGTGAATCGCTTTCAAGCGTTCGCCCCTCATCTCGCGGCGCATCCACGCTCCCTAAAGCCACGTCGCGCCGGCGCCCTTGGTTTTTATAGAGGCGGGCGCTTGCCTATGATCTTAATGGCGAATCGCTCACCGGGGACGCACTTCTCGCTGTTCGGACGAGCGATCTGGAATTCGTGTGTCGAGCTCTTTTGGTTGGAAGCTCAGGTTGAAGTTGCACGTGTCTCCGAAGATCAGGGCATTGCTTTGGCAAAGGCCGGCGATCTCCTCCCGCGTCGGTCGGTTGTGTGTGTCGACCCAACCGAGGAGGGCCTGGAAGGAAGCCAGTTCTTCCGAGAAGGTGAATTGGCAGTGCCCGCCGGCATCGACATAGTTCTGCTGGAGGTTGCGAAGCCGGTGTGCGTCCTCGACCGTTTGGCGATACGTGTTTTCCTGTTCCACGAAGACGACGGGGTCGCCGATGGTATGCGCTGTCAGCGTGGGTATGCCGATGTGCCCGTTAGGGTCATAGGCGCTTTCGAGGAACTCCTCAGCCGCATCACTTGCGCCAGCTCGGAAGACACCCTGGTTTAGGGCCGCGTCATCAGTGGATCCGGAGTAATGCACACCGAGGTTGGTGACCGGGCTCAGTCCGTGGGTCCTCACCAAGACCAACTCCTGCAGGCCGAACGTATTACCCACTACATCGGCGAGAAAGGCGCTTTCAGGAATCTTCGTGACCCCGAGAATATTGGCCAAGTTCTGCGTCTGTTGGGGCGTGCGCATGACCGACGGCTGGAGCACGCCAGTGCATTCATTGACGCGCGCAGCCACATCATTCGGTGTAAGCGTATTGTTCGGTGCGAGACCAAAATACAGCGGGTACTGCGGCTCGTTGGCGCGAGGCAGGTTCTGGCAATAATACTGATAGATCGCGCGCCGGTCGAAAGCACCATCCCAGTGGCGGCTCGCGCCAGCCACTACACCACAAACCAGCAACGCAC
>Ga0209376_1004425_pt1 | contig 12214 bp, 13 predicted proteins | sample GraSoiAngelo_134_FD_185891 | JGI IMG/M metagenome (GOLD analysis project Ga0209376, IMG submission 185891) | Grasslands soil microbial communities from the Angelo Coastal Reserve, California, USA - 14_0929_05_30cm (SPAdes) (version 2) | ecosystem: Environmental > Terrestrial > Soil > Grasslands ... | reverse complement strand
CTCTGATCCGCCAGGCAGCTCCCGATCCCGCGACGGCGGCCACGCTCATCAACTATACGCGCGTTGGCCCGGATCGCCTGGGGCGTCCGCGAGGCGGCCTCCCGCCCTCCACCGGCACCCTCGCTGAGCTGCAGTACGAGCAGGATGTCGAGCTGCCAGGCTCGAACATTGCGCCCTATTTCAACCAGCGGCGGATCGACAACCTGGAGCCGCTCACGCCGCACGAGATGCCGGTGCCGGCGAAACAGCTGGCTGCGCTGAACCTGCCCACGTATACGTGGGGCGGCGCGAGCAATCCGCCCAACAGCAGCCCCACAGCGGCGGCCGCCAGCTCAGTCGCGAGCGCGCGGAACGCGCAGCAGGTTTGGACGGACGTGCAGGGGCAGGCGCGTGCGCGGGCACAACTGAACGCCATTCTGCACCGTCGCCGTTAGCCCGGCGCGGGGCCCGGTCGGTCGAGGTCACAAGGCGGGCCCGCGGCCTCGCTTGCAAACACAACGGCCAGCGCCGACTGACGCTGGCCGTGCGGGATTACGAATCGAGAGCTCTACCACTGAGCTACGGTGGCGGTAGGCTCCTAACCTAGCGTAGGGCTGCGCGATGCGGTACTGTGACTTTCGCCTCCGAGCAGCTGGCGCTAGGTTCTGCGCTATGTGGCGCATTGAGCGCCTGGTCCTCTGCACCCTCGTGGTCGCTGCGTTGAGCTGTGGTGGAGACGGTTCCACCGGACCCGACGCGGTGGCATCCGTCAGTATCTCCGTCGTGGGTGACACCGTGCTGCTCCCAACCCAGACGACGCTGCTTGTCGGGTTGCCCCACGACTCCCACGGCAGGATCCTCCCCGATCGCACCATCGATTGGAGCAGCTCCAACCCGGGCGTCGCTACGATCGCCCAGACCGGCTGGGTCACGGCCGTCAGCCCCGGGGACGTCATCCTGGCGGCCGTAAGCGAGGGCAAGGGCGCCACGATACACCTGGTCGTACGCCCGATCCCGGTTGCGTCGGTGACAATCACCGTTCAGGGCGACACCGTCATCGAAGATGGGACGACCCGGTGGCTAATTGCCACCGCGCTGGATTCCGTCGGGGACACACTGGCGGGGAGACCGTTCACCTGGTCTAGCTCGAACACTGCGGTGGCCACGGTGACGCCCTACGGGGTCGTGCGAGGTGTGTGGGTTGGCAGCGTCAGCATCAGTGCGACCACAGGAGGCCGATCGGGCACCGTCGTCTTGCGTGTGGTGCCGCGTCCCGTCGCATCTGTGACGGCGAATACAAGCGGATTCGATGCCCTCTACCCTCAGGGCTCGCTCGCGCTGGGCGTGACCCTCCAAGCCGCAAACGGCGATACGCTGGATTCCTCGCACCGGCCGGTGACGTGGAACAGCTCGAACCCCGCCGTGGCGACGGTGGATGCCACCGGCATGGTCACGGGTGTGAGCGCCGGCCCGGTGACAATCAGCGCGAGTCGCGAGGGTCACACCGGCTCCGTGAACCTCACCGTCCTTCCCGCCCCGACACCGAACTGGGCCGCAGCGACCGATTGGGTGACTTTCCAGGGCAATGCCGAGCGCACCGGCCGCGTCGCCGCGAGCGCCGACCCGCGCACGTTCCGCGCGCGGTGGACCAAGGTGGTGGTCGCGGGAGCGCCGCTCAGCCCGGCCGTGGCGAGCGACGGGCGCGTGTTCGTGGCGACGGAAACCTATTTTGGAACAGAGATCCTCACCGCGCTCGACGCCGGGACGGGGCAATCGCTCTGGACCCAGAACTTCGGCTCCATACACGGAGTCCATCAACCGGCGGTGGGCAACGGGCGCGTGTACGTCACGACCAGCGGCCAGGGCGACTCGTTCCTCTACGCCTTCGATGCTGCGACCGGGTCCCGCGCGTTTCGTTCCGCCTACGGCAACCAATGGGAACGGTACTACGCGCCTATCGTGACCCCGGATGCGGTGTATCTCGCGGGCGGCTACTACGGTGGCATGTATCGATTCAACGCCGTCACCGGAGAGAACGTCTGGTTCTTCCAGACCAACCAGTATGACTTGTGGACGCCGGCACTCAGGGACACGGTCGTCTACACGTACACCGGTTCGTACGCGCCGAAGATCACGGCCAATAGCGCCACCACGGGCGCCCTGCTGTATGAAATCCCCGATTCGAGTTTCAACTGGAACGGCTGGAGCATGAACACCGCGCCGGTACTCGGCGCCACCAACGACATTCTCGCGACGCAGGCCAACCGCTTGGTCGCTTTCGATCTGTCGACCCGTACAGTCCGCTGGGAGCGCATCGATCAGTTCAGAGGGATGGTATCCGTTGCGGACGGCGCGCTGTACGTGGTGAACGGCGACCTCGTCGAGGCCCGTTCGGAGACAAGCGGCGCACTCCTCTGGAGCTGGCAGGTCCCGGCAGGAGCTGGCACTCTCGGCGCGACGCTCGCCCTCACGAACAATCTCCTCCTCGCCGCCACCGAGTCTCGCACCTACGCGCTCGACCTCCAGGGGCGGACGGCGGTGTGGAGCTATCCGGCCGGCGGAAGGCTTTCGATCAGCAGCCAGGGAACGCTGTACATCGCTCAGGCCAACGGCACGCTGAGCGCGATCGCGATGCAGTAGGGTTCTCCAAAACACGGGCACGATCGGCTGCGAGTCCATGAGCACGCCACGACGCGCTCGAGACCGACTTTACGTCGCCCCGCCGATCGAGCCGATGCTCGCCAAGCTGGAGGAGGCCCTTCCCCAGGAGGGGAGGTTCCTGTTCGAGCCGCGCTCATGGTGGGGTGTGCCGCCGAGCGCCGTGAGCTCACCTACATCGAGGGCTCCGATCCAGTACACAACCCGACCGTCGATACCGCTACAGCCGCAGGGTTTCGATCAGCGCCGCGAGGGCCGCTGGTAGCTGCCGTTGCCGGGGGTAGTAAAGGAAGAAGCCGGGGAACGGCGGGCACCAATCCTCGAGCACGCGCACCAGTGCCCCGCTCGCGAGGTGCGGCGCCCCGTGCTCCTCCGACATAAAGGCCAGACCCACGCCATCGATCGCGGCACGGATCATCACCTCTACGTCATCGACGATCAGCGGCCCGTTCACCGCGACGGTGAGGGACTGCTTGCCCTTGTCGAACTCCCACCGATACACGCCCGCGGATCCGTGTCGAAAGTTGATGCAGCGGTGGCTTGTCAGGTCACGCGGGTGTACCGGCTTCTCGTGCGACTCGAAGTAGCGGGGCGAACCCACGATGGCCGGCCGGTGGTCCTTGGATACGCGGAACGTGATCATGTCCCGTTCGATGAATTCCCCTAAATGAATCCCAGCGTCGAAACCCGCGGCGACGATGTCGATACGGCTCTCGTCGGTCGTCACGTCGAGCACGACGTCCGGATACGCGCGCGCAAATTGGCCCAGCTTCGGTGCGAGCACCGTGGTCGCGGCAATGGGCGACACTATTAAACGCACGCGTCCCGCCGGCCGGTCACGAAAGCCCTTAATCACGTCCACAGCGCCCCGAATGTCGCCGAGCGCCGGGCGCAGACGCGCGATGAGCTGCTCTCCCGCAGGGGTCGGGGCAACGCTGCGCGTCGTGCGCGCGAGCAGGCGTACGCCAAACCGCTCTTCCAGCCCCCGCATCGCGTGGCTGACCGCAGAGGTAGACACCCCAAGGCGTTTCGCCGCCCGGGTAAAGCTCCGTTCCTCCGCCACTGCAAGGAACGCCGATAGAACGCTCAACTCGTCGCGCACCATTTGTGAATAATACTCACAAACCCTTCTCGATTTTTCCGGCTACTCCGGCGCGCACGGCGCTGTTACGATTGGCCTCGCAGGACGGGCGGGAACACGGATCCAGGAGGAACCATGGCTCACAAGGCTGCGAAGAAGGTTTGGTTCATTACCGGTGCCGGCCGTGGCATGGGCGTCGATTTCGCCAAGGCCGCCCTGGCCGCAGGCCACACGGTCGTGGCCACCGGCCGGGACAGCAACGCCGTGGCCAAGGCCGTGGGAAGGTCGGACAACTTGCTGGTCGTCACGCTGGACGTCACCAGCCGCACCGATGCCGAGGCGGCCGTGCGGGCCGCTGTCAACCGGTTCGGCCGCATCGACGTGCTGGTCAACAATGCGGGCAACTTCTTTGCCGGCTACTTCGAGGACCTGACGCCGGAGCAGATAGACCGGCAGTTGGGGACGCTCCTCATCGGCCCGATGAATGTCACCCGCGCAGTCCTGCCGGTCATGCGCAAGCAGCGCGCCGGTCACATTATCTCGATCTCGTCGACCGCCGGCCTCGTCGGGTTTGCCTTCTGTTCGGCATATGCCGCCGCGAAGTTCGGCCTCGAGGGCTGGATGGAGTCGCTGCAGCAAGAGGTTGCGCCGTTCGGCATCACCACCACGATCGTCAACCCGGGGTTCTTCCGCACCGAGCTCCTGGAGCCGGCGTCCGTGACCTACGCCGAGCCGTCCATCGAGGACTACGCCGACCGGACGGCGGAGCAGCTGAAGTGGTGGCAGGCACAGAGCGGCCAGCAAGGCGGAGACCCGGCGAAGCTCGCGCGGGCGCTGGTCGCGATCGCCAGCGAGCAGCCGCCGCCGCGCCGCTTCATCGCCGGCGCCGATGCCATCGGCCTCGCTGAGCAGAAGATCGCTGACCTCCAGGCGCAGATCGCGGCCTACCGCGAGCTCTCGACCTCTCTCGCCTTCGACATGGCCTCGCTCAAGGAGCCCGCATGAAACTCCTCACGGCAGCGGCAGGGTCGCTTTTCGTGCTCGCTTCGCCATCCGCCCGCCCAGAGGAGGCCACCGCCGAATTAACGCAAGGTTCCCAGACAATGATCATCACGCGAAGTGGCTCGCAGCCTTCCAGCACGGGATCAGCTCAATACTTCACGGGCTCGGTACGCATCGACCCCCTGTTCCAGGCGAAAGACCCGTCACGCGCGTCTGGCGCCCGCGTGACCTTCGAGCCCGGCGCACGAACGGCATGGCACACCCACCCACTGGGCCAGACCCTCATCGTCACGGCCGGATCCGGATGGGTGCAGCAATGGGGTGGTCAAGTCGAAGAAATCCGGCCGGGCGATGTTGTCTGGATCCCGCCGGGTCAGAAGCACTGGCATGGAGCCACAGCAGCCACAGGCGTGACCCATATCGCCATTCAGGAACAGCTCGACGGGAAGGTCGTCGAGTGGCTGGAACAGGTCAGCGACGAACAATATCGGGGGCGCTGAAAATGCCTCACGTCATCGTGAAGCTCTGGCCCGGAAAATCCGAACAGCAGAAGAGGCGACTCGCCGAGGCAATCACGCAAGACGTCATGAAGGTCTTGAATTACGGAGACGAGTCCGTCTCGGTCGCATTCGAAGAGGTCTCGGCCGCGGACTGGGCCGAGAGGGTCTATAAACCCGACATCGTTGAGACCTCGGCGAAGCTGTATAAGAAGCCGGGGTACACGATGTGAATACGAAGAGGTAAAACCCGATGCGCGCAACTGTGCTGTACGGCGCCGGAGACGTCCGCGTCGAGAACGTCCCCGACGCCGGCCTGATCGAGCCCACAGACGCGCTCGTCGCCGTCAGCCGTGCCTGCATCTGCGGCAGCGATCTCTGGCCGTACAAGCTGATGAAGCCGGGCGAGCCGCCGCGGCGCATGGGCCACGAGGCGATCGGCGTCGTCGAGGCCGTCGGCTCGGGCGTCCGCACCCTGAAGGTCGGCGACGTCGTCGTGATGCCGTTCGCCTACTCCGACGGCACCTGCGCGTTCTGCCACGAGGGCCTGCACACGTCGTGCGTCCACGGGGGGTTCTTCGGCACGGTCGAGCTCCCCGGAGCACAGGCCGAAGCGCTGCGCATCCCGCTGGCGGATGGGACGCTCTTCGCCCTGCCCGTCAGGGCGGACGATGCGCTGATGGCGTCGCTGCTCACCCTCTCAGATGTGATGGGAACGGGCCATCATGCGGCCCGCGCCGCCAAGGTCGGCCGCGGCAAGACCGCGGCCGTCATCGGTGACGGCGCCGTCGGCCTCTGCGCCGTGATCGCCGCCCGGCGTCTCGGCGCCGAGCGGATCACCATCCTGGCCCGCCATCCCGACCGGATCGCCCTGGCGAAAGAGTTCGGCGCAACAGACGTGGTAAGCGAGCGCGGCGAGAGCGCGATCGAGCGCGTGCGTGAGCTGACCGGCGGCTTGGGCGTCCACTCCGTCCTCGAGTGCGTCGGCACTGAGGAAGCGATGCGTACCGCGATTGGGATTGCCCGTGCCGGTGGCGCCGTCGGCCGCGTCGGCGTCCCGCACTACGAGGCGATCCCCGGCTCGGAGCCGGCGTTCTACAACAATCTCACGATCGGCGGCGGGCCGGCCCCGGTACGAGCGTACATGCAAGAGCTGCTTCCCGATGTGCTCGAGGGCAAGATCGAGCCTGGCCGGGTGTTCGATCGGGTCATCGGACTGGATGAGGTTCCCGATGGCTACCGCGCCATGAACGAGCGCGACGCAATCAAGGTGATGGTGAAGCCCTAAGGAGACAACATGCAGAAACGCAAATTGGGAACGCGTGGTCTGGAAGTCTCGGCCCTCGGGCTCGGCTGCATGGGGATGAGCCAGAGCTACGGTGTCCCGCCCGACAAGCAGGCGATGATCTCGTTCATCCGCACGGCCGTTGAACGCGGCGTCACATTCTTCGATACGGCCGAAATCTACGGTCCGTACACCAACGAAGAGCTCGTTGGCGAAGCGTTGGCGCCGGTGCGCGCTCAGGTGGTGATCGCCACGAAGTTCGGGGTCGGACGTGATGCCGGCGGGCAGCAGGTCCAGGACAGCCGCCCAGAGCGCATCAAGCAGAGCATCGAGGGTTCGCTGAAACGACTCCGGACCGACGTCATCGATCTGTATTATCAGCACCGTGTCGACCCGAACGTCCCGATCGAGGACGTGGCGGGCACGGTCAAGGAATTGATTGCGCAAGGCAAGGTGAAGCACTTCGGCATGTCCGAAGCCGGCGTGGGCACGATCCGCCGCGCCCACGCCGTCCAGCAGGTCACCGCGGTCCAGAGCGAGTACTCCCTGTGGTGGCGGCGCCCTGAAGAAGAGCTGCTGCCAACCCTCGAGGAGCTCGGCATCGGATTCGTGCCATTCAGTCCCCTCGGCAAGGGCTTCCTGACCGGCACGATCGACGAGAAGACGACGTTTGTGAGCTCCGACTTCCGGAACATCGTGCCGCGCTTCACGCCCGAGGCTCGCAAAGCGAATCAGGCCATCGTAGATGTCCTGCGGAGGATTGCGGAAAAGAAACGGGCGACACCGGCGCAGATCGCCCTCGCGTGGCTGCTGGCCCAGAAGCCGTGGATGGTCCCCATCCCGGGTACCACCAAACTGGCACGCCTGGAAGAGAACATCGGCGCCGCGGCAATCCGGCTGACGCCCGATGATCGCCGCGAAATCGAAACGGCCGCCTCGCAGATCACCATCCAGGGCGCGCGCTACCCCGAAGCACTGGAGAAACGGACGGGTCTCTGAAATGCGAGTCGGCATCCTGGGTTCAGGATTGATGGGCGGCAAGCTCGGAACGATCTGGGCGCGAGCCGGACATGAGGTGGTATTCAGCTACGCGCGAAGTGAGCAGAAGCTGGCGAAGCTCGCGCGGGAGGCTAAAGGGAAAGCGCGGGCGGGCACGCCGGGTGAAGCCGCCCGCGAAACAGACGCGCTCTTGCTTGCCGTGCACTGGTCCCGAGTCGACGCCGTCCTGAAACAGGCAGGCGACGTGTCGGGCAAGGTCATCGTCACCTGCTCGCTCCCGATGAATGCCGACGATACCGACCTCGTGATCGCTCACACCTCATCGGGCGCCGAGGCATTGGCCAAGAAGGTTCCGAAGGCTCGGGTCGTCTCCGCCTTCGGTACTGTGCCGAGCGAAGTGCTGTTTGGCGTGTTCGCAGCCAAGCGCAAGGCCAGCCGACCGAGTCTGGTATACTGCGGTGACAACGAGAGCTCCAAAGCCGTGGCGGCCGAGCTGATCCGAGACGTGGGCTTCGATCCGGTGGACGCCGGGCCCTTGCGGATCGCCCGTTACACGGAGCCGTTCACGCTCCTAATCGCACGACTCGCGTACGAGGGGGATGAAGGGCCGGAGCTCGCCTACCGCTTCGAGCGGTTCGGGAGGAAGTAGGTGGCTGAAGGCTCAGAAAGCGAGTACTATCCGCGCTCGTCCCCACTCCCGAGGAGCCGGCCATGGCGGGCGCGTCGCTCAAGAACCAGCAGCGGATCATCGCCAACCAAAACACGATTGTTCGCAATCAGGGCAAGATTCTGCGCGATCTCCAGGCCATGCTGAAGAACCAGAAGAAGATCCTGACGAATCAGAGTAGGATCCTCGCGAAATAGCTTTTCTCCGCAGCGACATCGAGCGCGGCAAGGAGCACGGGCGCGGATTGGCGGGTACGCCGTGCGATTTGCCCAACAAGACGGGGCGAACTAGTTTCCGGTCCTCATGGCAAGCACCGCTTTCACCCACCCGCAAGCCCAGCCTCGGGGAGCCCACTCGTTCTTCGGGAAGCTCAATGGCCCGTGGCACAAGCGGGCCCTGCAGACGTTCATGATCATCGTCATCGCGCATTGGGCCGAGCATATGGTGCAGGCGTATCAGGTGTACGTGCTGAAGTGGCCGGTGCACCAGGCGCGCGGTGTCCTGGGTCAGGCGTTCCCCTGGCTCGTACACTCCGAGGTGCTGCACTACAGCTACGCCCTGATCATGCTGGTCGGCATTTGGACGTTGTTGCCGGGCTTTGTGGGGCGGTCGCGGGCGTGGTGGCTCGCGGCGCTCGTGATCCAGTTCTGGCATCACATCGAGCACGCGCTGCTGCAGGGTCAGGTGATCGCCGGCCGGGCGCTGTTCGGGTCCCCGGTTCCCACGAGCATCGTGCAGCTGTGGTTTCCGCGGCTCGAGCTGCACCTGTTCTACAACACGGTGGTGTTCATCCCGATGATGGTGGCGATGTACTACCACGTGTTCCCAGGCGCCCCCGACGCCGCGCGGATGCGGTGCAGCTGCGCGCTCCATCCGCACGCGGCGGCGAGCTGACTACGCCCTTCAAGCGGCCTCCGTAACACGGACAGGAAGGACCATCGCGTTCACCCGCTGGAAGATCAGACGACGTGTCGATACCGACCCCGCTCGCTCGTCGTGTAGGAGAGCCGGGCAGGAGCCCGGCACCAAACCCGAAACCAAGAGGGAACGAGCCATGCGATTCCTTTCAATAGTGAAAGCGGCCGAGAACCAGGGGTCTCCGCCCCAGGCGCTCCTGGACGCCATCGCCAGGCTCACCGAGGACTCCCTCAGGGATGGCTCGCTGGTCCAGACCGGAGGACTCGGGGCGACGACGACCGGCGCACGCGTCCGCATCGCCGGGGGGAAGATCACCGTGACCGATGGACCCTTCGCCGAGGCCAAGGAGGTCGTGGGCGGCTATGCCGTGCTCGAGGCCAAGTCGCGAGACGAGGCGCTCGCCGCCGCCCGGACCTTTATGCGCCTGCACCAGCAGCACTGGCCGGGGTGGCAAGGCGAGTGCGAGATTCGAGAGCTGTGTTTCCTCGCGCCGTGAAGGGATTTACGGGGGTGAGGCCGCGGGGAGCACCAGCGCCGCACAGAAGGCGCTGAACACCGCCTCCGACCAGTGCCCGCGGCAGCGGTCGATCTGCGCGAACGCCGCCGGCCGCGAGAACGCCGGGCGGTAGGGGCGCGTGGTGGTGAGAGCGTCGTACACGTCCACGATGCCCACGATCTGCGCCGACACCGGGATCTCGTCGCCGCGCAGGCGGTCGGGATAGCCGGTCCCGTCGTAGCGCTCGTGGTGCCAGCGGATGACGGGCTTGATATCCCACGGGAACTCGACCTTCGCGAGCAGCTCGATCCCCCAGATCGGATGCATCTGGACCACCTCGAGCTCGTCGCGTGTCAGCGGGCCGGGCTTGCTCAGGATCTCGTGCGGGACGCGGACCTTCCCGAGATCGTGCAGATAGGCGCCTAACCGGACCGTCGTCTGCGCGTGCCCGTCCAGCCCCAGCGCGCGTGCGACGGCTACGCCCAGCCGCGCCACGCGCTCGCAGTGGCCGAAGGTGTAGGTGTCGGCGGACTCGAGGGACTGGCCCCACTCGCGCACCACCGCGAGATAGGTGGCCTCGAGGTCGGCCATCTTGCCGGCAACGTGGACCAGGTGGGTGCGAGCATCGAGCCGCCCAAACAGGCGGTGCGCGGCGTTCAGCAGGCTGAGCGCCTCCTGGTTCCGGCCCATCGCCTGATACAGCAGGGCGAGTTCGCGCGACGCTTCCGCCTCGTTCAACACCGACCCCGCACCCACCGCCAGCTCGATCGCCGATTTGAGCCGCGACTCAGCGAGCCCCGGCCGGCCCGTTTCGCGGTAGATCATCCCGAGGACGCGATACGCGTCGGCCTTGGCGCTACCCACGCCCAATTGATCGAACACGGCTAGCGCGGCCTCGGCATCGTGCCGGGCATCCTCGTAGCGCTCACGGGCGACGTGCACCTTGGCATGGTTCACCAGGCACAGGCCCCCGAGGTAGGCGTCGCCCGCGCGCTCGGCGATCTCGTGGCTCCGCCGGAAGTAGTGTTCCGCTTCGTCGAACCGCTCGCGGTCCGCGCTCGCCATGCCGAGGTTGTGGTAGGCGATCGCGCGCCCGTGCTCGTCGTTCGACTCGCGGTAGGCCTGCAGGGAGCGCCCGTAGCGCGCCAGCGCTTCGTCGAGGTCGCCCTGAATGTTCGCGAGGATACCTAGGTTCTGCTCGGCGCGGGCGCAGAGCCCGCGGCTATGCCCGCCCAGCTCCAGCGCGCGCAGGAAATGGCGGCGCGCGTCGGCGACGGCGTCGGTCTCCAGGTCGATCCCGCCGAGCGTGTTGAGCGCTTCCGCCGCCAGGAGGTCGTTCCCGGTGGCGTGCGCCACGGTGTAACTGGCGTGGCAGAGGCGGCGCGCCTCGTCCGACTCGTTGCGATGGTGGCGGATCACCGCGAGGCGGCGCAGCGCTTCGGCGAGCACCGCGGGCTCCCCCGCGCCCTCGGCCGCCGCGATCGCCGCCTCGTACGACGCGATGGCGTCCGAGACGCGAGCGGCGCGCTCCTGCGCGCGGGCGTCGTGGAGCAGCTCCGCCGCGGGGTGCACCGGCGTGCGGCGACCGGCTTGCATCGGACTGGTATGCAGCGTCGCGGTCATCCTGACGTCACCAGGCGATGGCGTAGTTGGAGAAGTGGTTCAGCTTCCCGGTGACGTTTTTTGCGAAGAGGTTATCCAGCGACAGCAGGTAGCTCAGAATGTTCAGCGCGTCGTCGGTGTACGCGATCCGTTTCGGCAGGATCTTGCCCAAAAGGCCGCAATTCGCGTAGCTCATCGTGAGGGTGGCGGACCGCTGGAACACGAGGCCCTCGGGCTGGAACCGCACGCGGTTCACCTTGTCCGACGGGGCCGTCGCCGTGATGGTGACCGGCGCGGCGAGCGCGCCTGCCGGGATCGCCAGCGCGTGCGGGCCTATTCTGATCACCCCGCCAGCCGGGCCGACCGTTTGCGTGGCCGTCGCCGTCGGCATCGGTGTGCAGCCGAGCAGGCCTGTGGCCTGCAGGAGCGAGCCGATCAGGCTGGCTTGCGGCGGCGGGACGGGGCCGAGCGGGGGCTCACCGCAGCCCAGCAGCGCGGCCGCTGCGATGACCAGCGCGGCCCGCCTGAGACGTGTGACGTTCATGGTTGTGCCCTCCGGGATGAAGAAGCCATCGTAGCCTCCAAGGCATCCAACTTTGCGATCTCTGCCGTCGCGCCCAGGCGGTCGAACGTCACACGAGCCGCCTGTGCCATCACTGTTGCCGCGGGGCGATCGCCTATGCGGTGCAGCAGGCTCGCGAGATCACGCTGGGCGCTCGCCACGAGCAGTGGCCGGTCGTGCTTCGTCGCGCGTGCGATGACGGCACGGAGCATCTCTTCGGCGTCGTGCAACCTCCCCGCAAGGCCCAGGGCCACGGCGAGGATTCGCAAGTCCTCCGTCTCGAGGACGCCGTCGTTCCGCTCACGGTGGATCGTCAGCGCTTCCTGGGCTTCTCGGATGGCAAGCTCGGGCTCACCCTGAGCGAGCCGGATCTCGGCCCGTCCCGCCAGCGCCTGGGCCTTGAATCCGCGGTCGTTCAGCCACTCGGCGTCGCGCACCGCCGCGTCGGCGGCCTCGAGGGCGTGGTCC
>Ga0209376_1004419_pt1 | contig 12225 bp, 12 predicted proteins | sample GraSoiAngelo_134_FD_185891 | JGI IMG/M metagenome (GOLD analysis project Ga0209376, IMG submission 185891) | Grasslands soil microbial communities from the Angelo Coastal Reserve, California, USA - 14_0929_05_30cm (SPAdes) (version 2) | ecosystem: Environmental > Terrestrial > Soil > Grasslands ... | reverse complement strand
TGCCAGCGGCGCGGGTGATCGCCGCGTGCGCGCGCCGGTTCACCTTGACAAGGGGGGACCCCGACACTAACGTCGCTGGGCACGACCTCACCGGACGCTCCTGACGGCCCTCAAATAAACCGCCGTCGCCCCCGTCGAATGAAGGCGTAGCCGCATGTCGAATGCTCTCAAGACGACGCTTCTGCTCGGTCTGCTGACCGGGCTCCTGATGTGGGTCGGCCAGCTCGTCGGCGGCATGCAGGGCATGACGCTGATGCTCGTCTTCGCGATCGTGATGAACCTCGGCAGCTACTGGTTCTCCGACCGGATCGTGCTCGCGGCCTACGGTGCCCGCGCACTGTCCGAGCAGGACGCGCCCGACCTCTTCCGCGTCGTGCGTGAGCTGGCGGCGGGCGCGCACATGCCGATGCCGCGCGTCTACTTGATCCCGAGCGAGTCGCCGAACGCCTTCGCCACCGGCCGGAGCCCCGAGCACGCGGCGGTGGCGGTGACCGAGGGCATCATGCGCCTCCTCACCCTGGACGAGCTGCGCGGCGTGCTCGCGCACGAGCTCTCCCACGTACGCAACCGCGACACGCTGATCAGCGCCATCGCCGCCACCCTGGCGGGCGTGGTGCTGATGATCGCCCGCATGGCGGAGTGGGCCGCGCTCTTCGGTGGGCTCCGCCGCGACGAGCGGGAGGAAGGCGGGGGAGCGCTCGGCTTCATCTTCCTCGTCGTCCTGGCGCCGCTCGCGGCCATGCTGATCCAGCTCGCCATCTCGCGCGCGCGCGAGTACCAGGCGGACGCGAGCGGCGCCCAGCTCTCCCACGCGCCGCGCTCGCTCGCGTCGGCGCTCGAGAAGATCGGGGCCGTGTCCGGCCGCATCCCGCTGTCCGCGGGGCCGGCCACGGCGCATCTCTGGATCGTGAACCCGCTGCGCGGCAATTGGCTCGCCCGCTTGTTCAGCACTCATCCCCCCATCGAGGAGCGCGTCCGGCGGCTGCGCGCGATGGCGTACTGATCCGTTCCGGCGGCCGGGGACATTTTCATGGCCGAAGACAAGGAGGAGCGACGCGGCTTCCAGGTGAGGGACCGCCGGCGGTTCTCCGACAGCGGAGAGGCGCGCGCCGACCTCGCGGAGGAGGTGCCCGCGCCGCCACCCGAGGCGGCCCCCGAGAGCGCCGCGCCGGGCGCGGAGCGTGCCGATGAGCCGGTCACGTTCTCGACCTTCGTCCTCGGCCTCAGCACGCAGGCGCTCCTCCACCTGGGGGAGATCCCGAACCCGATGACGCGCGCCCTCGAGCGCGACCTCGTGGCGGCCAAGCACGTGATCGACATCCTCGGCATTCTCCGCGAGAAGACCAGAAGCAACCTCGAGCCGGGTGAAGAGTCACTCCTCGACTCGGTGCTCTACGATCTGCGCATGCGCTACGTGGAGCTGGTGCGAGGTGGCACGAAGGAGGAGAGATGACTCCGCGTACGGGCCGCCTCGCGATGGTGGCGGTGGCGCTGATCGGCTTCGCGGCCGGCGTGGTCCTGAGCGCACGCCTCGATCTGTTCCCGCCGAGCGAGGCGATCAGCATCTTCGGTGGCGCCGAGAAGCCGAGCGGCGGGGGCACGGGGACGCCCGCCCCGTCGGTCAACCTTCCGGACTTCGCCGGGCTGGCCGAGCACGTGGCCCCCTCGGTGGTGAACATCTCGAGCACCCAGGAGGTGAAGGGCGGGCCCCTCGCGCCGGGCGGCCCCGGGGGCGGCCCCGGGGGCGGCGAGGACGACCCCTTCCACGACTTCTTCGGACCCTTCGAGCGCTTCTTCGACCCGCCGCGGCGGATGCCCTACAAGGCGAAGAGCCTCGGCTCCGGCTTCGTGATCGACCCGGCGGGCTACATCCTCACCAACAATCACGTGGTGGAGAACGCCGAAGAGATCGTCGTCAAGCTGCCCACCGGCAAGGAGTTCAAGGCCAAGGTCGTGGGCCGCGACGCGAAGACCGACATCGCGCTCATCGAGATTCACGGCGCGTCGGATCTCGTGCCCGTCCTCCTCGGCGACTCCGACGAGCTCAAGGTCGGCCAATGGGTGGTCGCGATCGGCAACCCGTTCGGCCTCGAGAACACCGTGACCGCGGGGATCGTGAGCGCCATGGGGCGCCACATCAACCAGGGGCCGTACGACAACTTCATCCAGACCGACGCCGCCATCAACCCGGGGAACTCGGGCGGTCCGCTCTTGAACACCAGGGGCGAGGTGGTCGGCATCAACACCGCCATCTTCAGCCGCGGCGGGGGCAACATCGGCATCGGCTTCGCCATCCCGATCAGCCTCGCCAAGGAGATCGTGCCGCAGCTCAAGTCGAAGGGGCACGTCACGCGGGGCTGGCTCGGCGTGATGATCCAGAAGGTGACGCCCGACATCGCCGAGTCGCTCGGGCTCTCCGAGCCCAAGGGGGCGCTGGTGTCCGACGTGGTGAAGGACGGCCCCGCCGAGGCCGCCGGCATCAAGCAGGGCGACGTGATCGTCGAGTACGACGGCAAGCCGGTGAGCGACTCGGCAGAGCTGCCGCTCCTGGTGGCGCGCACGCCGGTCGGCAAGACGGTCAAGCTGAAGGCGATCCGCGGTAAGGGGACGGAGACCTTCAGCATCAAGATCCAGGAGCTCAAGGAAGAGGAGACCGCGGAGCGCGCCACCGGCACGGCCGAGGACCTGGGCCTCGCCGTGCAGACGCTCACCCCCGACTTGGCCGAGAACCTGGGCGTCGACCGGAACCTGAAGGGAGTGGTCGTCACCCAGGTCGAACCGGGCGGGCCGGCGGCGGATGCGGGCCTGCGGCGCGGCGACGTGATCCTCGAGGTGAACCGCCAGGCGGTGAAGGACGCGGACGCCTACAAGAAGGCGCTCAAGGCCGGCGGCAAGGGCAAGAGCCTCCTCTTCCTCGTGCGGCGCGGCGACAACACGATCTTCCTCGCAGTGAAGCCGTCGAGCTAGGGTGATCGTCCTCGGGATCGAGAGCTCGTGCGACGACTCGGCGGCGGCGGTGCTGCGTGAGGGCGAGCTCGCAGCCTCGGTCGTATCCTCGCAGGACGCCGTGCACGGGCCCTACGGCGGCGTCGTCCCCGAGCTCGCCTCGCGCCACCACATCCGCAACCTCCTCCCGGTCATCGACGCCGCCCTGGCGCGCGCGGGGGCCGACCTCGGGCAGGTCGGGGGCATCGCGGTCACGCGCGGCCCGGGGCTGGTCGGCTCGCTCCTCGTGGGCCTCACGGTCGCCAAGGGCATCGCGCAACGCCGCCGCCTGCCGCTGGTCGGCGTGAACCACCTCGAGGGCCATCTGCTTGCCGTGAACCTCGAGCGCCCGCCGGCCGATCCGCTCCCCTTCCCGTTCCTGGGGCTCATCGTGTCGGGCGGCCACACGGGCCTCTACCTGGCGTCCTCGGCCGGGGCCTACGCCTGCCTCGGGCGGACGCGCGACGACGCGGTGGGGGAGGCCTTCGACAAGGCGGCGAAGCTGCTCGGCCTGGGCTACCCGGGCGGACCGGTCATCGACCGCCTGGCGCGCGAGGGCGATCCGCAGGCGATCCGCTTCCCGCGCGCCACGCTCAAGCGCGGCCGCTTCGACTTCAGCTTCAGCGGCTTCAAGACCGCGCTGCGCGAGTACCTGAGCCAGCACCCCGAGGCGGCCGAGGCGCTGCCCGACGTGGCCGCGAGCCTGCAGGAGGCGCTGGTCGACATGCTGGTCGACACGACGGCGGAGGCGCTCGCCGCGACCGGTGTGGAGCGCCTCGTGGTCGCGGGTGGCGTGGCGGCGAACCGCCGGCTCCGCGCCTGCATGAGCGAGGCGGCAGCCGCCCTGGGTGTCGAGGTCTTCTTCCCCCGGCCCGCGCTCTGCACCGACAACGCCGCCATGATCGCGCTTGCCGGCGCGCCGCGGCTCGCGGCCGGTGCGTCCGACGGCCTCGACCTGAACGCCGAGGCCGACCTCGCCTTCGGCAGCCGCTGGAGCGCGTGAGCGTGAGCGAAGGACATCGCTGATGGGGGCGCGCCGGGAGGCGCGCGAGGCGCTGGCCGCCGCCGGGCTCCGCCCGCGCAAGCGCTGGGGCCAGCACTTCCTGTGCGACCCGGCCGTCGCGCGGCGGATCGTCGACACCGCGGAGCTCGGGCCCCGCTCGGTCGTGCTCGAGATCGGTCCCGGGCTGGGCGCGCTCACCGACGAGCTGGCGGCGCGGGCCGGGCGTCTCTACCTGGTGGAGATCGACCCCGGGCTCGCGACGCGCCTGGCGGTGCACCACGCGGACAACCCGCGCGTGCGCGTGCTCGCGGGCGACGTCCTCGCACTGCCGCTCGCGGAGATCGTGCGTGAGCCGTCGGTCACGGTGGTGGCGAACCTGCCCTACAACATCGCGACGCCGGTCCTCTTCCGCCTCCTCGATCTGCGCGCTCGCTTTCCGCGCGCCGTGGTCATGCTCCAGCGCGAGATGGCGGCGCGCCTCGCCGCCCGCGCGGGGAGCGGCGACTACGGGGTCACCTCGGTCCTGGTGCAGGCCTTCTCGGAGGTACGCGTCGCCTTCGGCGTGTCGCGCCGGAGCTTCCTGCCGCGCCCGGACGTCGATTCGGCGCTCGTCGACATCCGCTGGAGCGTCGGCCCGCGCGCGGATGTGGGCGACGTCGAGCTCTTCCGCGCGGTGGTGCGCGCCGCCTTCGGGCAGCGGCGGAAGATGCTGCGCAACGCGCTCGCTCGGCTGGCCGCGCAGCGGGGCCTGGCGGCCGAGGCAGTGTTCGCTCGCGCCGCCATCGTCCCCACCGCGCGCGCCGAGACGCTCGACCTGGGGGCCTTCGCGCGCCTTGCGCGCGCCTTCGCGTAGGAGTCTGTCGGGGTAATCATGGTGAGCGAGGCGAACGAGCCGGGGAGCGAGAGCGGCAAGCGCAGCGACGACCGACGAGGTGCGGCGCGCGGGACGCGCGCCGGGAGTTGGTCGCCGCAGGAGGGAGGAGCGAGCAACCATTGGGCAGCGCGGCTGCCGCCGCGCTCCCCCGGATCGTTCGCCGCAGCCGCCATGATTACCCTGACAGCCTCCTAGTCGTGCCCGAGCTGCCCGAGGTCGAGACCGTCGTGCGCTGCCTCGCTCCCGAGGTGACGGGGCGGCGGGTGCTCGGCGTCTCGGTGCGCGAGACGCGCCTCCGCGGTGGCGTGGCGCCCGACTTCGCCGAGCGCCTGGCTGGCCGTCGCATCGAGGGCCTCGCCCGGCGCGGAAAGTACCTCCTCGCCCCGCTCGACGACGGCCGCCTCTGGCTCGTGCACCTCGGCATGACCGGCCGCCTCACGCTGGCCCCGCCCGGGCGCGCCGACGAGCGGCACGATCATGTCGTGGTCCGGCTCGACGACGGGCGCGTGCTCACCTTCAACGACGCGCGGCGCTTCGGCCGCGTGGCGGTGATCGAGCGGGCGGGGCTCGCGGCCGAGACGGGCGCCGGGATCGACCCGCTCGATCGCGGCTTCACTGCCGCCGCGCTCTTTGCGCTCACGCGCGGCCGGCGCACGTCGATCAAGGCGCTGCTCATGGACCAGCGCCGGGTCGCGGGCCTCGGCAACATCTACGTGAACGAGCTCCTCTTCCGCGCCGGCATCCGCCCGGGCCGGCGGGCGTTACGCCTCCGGCGCGAGGAGTGCGCGCGCCTGGTGCGCGCGACCCGCGCCGTGCTCGAGGAGGCGATCCGGCGCGGCGGCTCGTCGATCTCCGACTACCGCGACGGCCTCGGCCGCCCGGGCTGGTTCCAGCTCCGCCATCGTGTCTACGACCGCGCCGGCGAGCCGTGCCGGCGCTGCCGGGGGCCGATCCGCGCGCGGGTGATCGTCGGGCGGTCGAGCTTCTACTGCCCGCGGTGCCAGGCGTAGGGCGCCCCGCTCACTGCCACTCGCAGCGGTAGCGGTTCCGCACGTGCGCTTCGGCCCGCCGGTACGCCTCCTGGCGCAGGGGATTGTCCCGGGGCTGGCCCGCGAGCGCGCTGCCGATCTCCGCCACCGCCGCCCGATCGATCGCGTCGGCGCGCACGTGCGCGCAGAGCCACTCCTGGTCGTAGGTGCCGAGCCGTCGCCAGCCGCCGGAGGGCGGGTTCATGAGCAGCACCCAGCCGGCCAGCACGACCGTCTTCGCGCGGCGGGTCACGATCGTGGTGTCGGCCGATCCTGAGCACGACTTGAGCCGCCAGGGGCACTGGCAAAAGATCCGATCTTTGCCAGGCCGCGATCGCGGGACACCGACAGCGAGCCCGTTCAGTTCGTAACGACCCGCTGCCGCGGCGAACGGACGTCGAGCAGGTCGCGCAGCCCGTCGCCCACCAGCTGCAGGGCGAGCACGGTCGCCGCGAGCGCGATCCCCGGCCAGACCACCACGTGCGGCGCGACCAGGAGGAACGGCCGCCCCTCGTCGATCATGGCACCCCACGAGGCGAGCGGCGGCGGCGCGCCGAGCCCCAGGAAGGACAGGCTCGACTCGGCGACGATCGCGCCCGCCATGCCGAAGGTCGCCTGCACGAGGAGGATGGGTGCGGCGAGCGGTAGCAGGTGGCGCGCGACGATGCGGCCCGGCCCCGCGCCGAGCGCCTGCGCCGCCTGCACGAACTCGCGCTGCCGGAGCGCCGCCACCTCGGCGCGCGCCAGGCGCGCGTAGCCCGTCCAGCCGAGCAGGCTGAGCGCCAGGACGACGTTCCCGAGGCTCGGCCCGAGGACGGCGGCGAGCGCGATGGCGAGCAGCAGCCCCGGGAAGGCGAGGAGCACGTCGATCACGCGCGCCACTGCCTCGTCGAACCACCCGCCGAGGTAGCCGGCAGCGGCGCCGAGCGTCACGCCGACGAGCAGCGAGAGCGCGACCACGGCCGCGCCCACGGCGAGCGAGATGCGCGCGCCGTGGAGCACGCGCGCCAGCACGTCGCGCCCGAGGCTGTCCTGGCCGAGCGCGTGCCCGGCGTGTGGTGCGGCGAGCCGCGCGGCGAGATCCGTCGCGTAGGGATCCGGGACGAGGAGCGGCGCGACAGCGCCCGCCAGCGCGAGCAGCAGGAGCACCGCCGCCCCCGCGGCCACCGCGCCGAGGCCCCTAGCGCGCATCACGGAGGCGCGGGTCGATCGCGCGGTGGAGCAGGTCCGTCGCGGTGTTGACGCCGACGTAGGTGAGGCCGATCGCCAGCACGCAGCCCTGGACGAGCGGGTAGTCGCGCGCGTCGATCGCCTGCACGAGGAGCCGCCCGAGCCCGGGCCAGGCGAAGATGGTCTCCGTGATGATCGCCCCGGCGAGCAGGGCCCCGGCCTGGAGGCCGGCCACGGTGGTGACGGGGAGCAGCGCGTTGCGGAGCGCGTGTACCGCGATCACGCGCCGCTCGGGGGCGCCCTTGGCGCGGGCGCTGCGCACGTAGTCCTCCCCCAGCGCCCCGATCATGCTCGCGCGCACCAGCCGGACGAGGACGGCGAGCATGCCGAGCCCGAGGGTGGTGGCAGGGAGGACGAGGTGGGCAAGTCCCCCACGGCCCGACACCGGGAGCCACCCGAGACGGAGCGAGAAGAGCAGGATCAGGAGCGGGCCGAGCCAGAAGCCGGGCAGGCAGGCGCCGGCGAGGCTCGCCAGGCGCGCGATGCGGTCGACGGCTGATCCGGGTCGGAGCGCCGCGGCCACGCCGAGGGGCAGTGCCAGGCCGAGCGCGAGGACGAACGCCGCGCCCGCGAGCTCGAGCGTGGCGGGGTAGCGGCCGGCGACGGCGCGGGCGACCGAGGTGCGGAATGCAATCGATTGCCCCAGGTCCCCGCGCGCCGCGCGGAGGAGGAAGCGGGCGTACTGCGCCGGGAGCGGGCGGTCGAGGCCCAGGTCGCGGCGCAGCGCCGCCACGTCCGCGGGCGCCGCGGACTCGCCGAGCATGATCTCCACCGGGTCGCCGGGCACGAGGTGCAGGAAGGCGAAGACGAGCGTCACCACACCGAGGAGCGTCGGTACGAGGAGCACGAGGCGACGGGCGCCGAGCGAGCCGGTCATTCCGTGTTCAAATCCTCTGGGGGCCCGTCCGCTGCTCGCGCGCTCCGCGCGCTCTGCTGCTCCGATGCCCCCAGACCAACCCCCGCGCGGCTCCCGCCGCGCGCAGCTTGAGCGCTCTCGCGCTCGGCCTCCTTCTCTGGGGGCTCCTCCGGTACTTGCGCGGCTTCGCCGGCCTCCATCCACGCGCGCGCGAGGCCGTGGAGGTCGCCGTCGGGCGACGGTTCGAAGCCCCGCAGCCGCTGGCTCTGCACCACGATGCGGTCCTCCCACCAGAGCGGCACGACGGGCAGGTCGCGCGCGGCGCGGCGCTGGATGCGCGCGTAGATGGCGCGCCGCCGCCCGGGGTCGAGCTCCCGCCGCCCGCTCTCCATCAGCCGATCCATGACCGGGCTCGCGTAGCCCCCGCGGTTGTAGCCCGCGGGCGGGCGCATGGTCGAATGGAAGGCCAGATAGTAGAGGTCGGGATCGCCGATGCCGACCCAGGCGAGGGCGCAGAGCTGGAAGTTGCCGCTCCGGACGTCGGCGAAGAGCGTGCCCCACTCGTAGGTGCGCACCTCGAGGGCGATCCCGATCTGGGCGAGCGCGGCCTGGATCGCCTCGGCGAGTCGGCGTCGCTCGGGCTGGTTCGAGGTCTTGTAGACGAGCCGGAAGCGGGGCAGGGGCCCGGGGCCGTCGGGATCCGGGTAGCCGGCGCGCTCGAGAAGCCGCCGCGCCCGTGCCGGGTCGTGGCGGTGGGTGCGCGCCGGGGCGTACGCCCAGTGCTCGGGCGCCAGGAGCCCGCTCGCCGGCCGCGCCGCGCCGCCGAGAATGAAGCGCACGACCGCGTCCCGGTCGAGGGCGAGCGCGATCGCCTCGCGCACCCGGCGCTGGGCGAGGCGCGGATCGCGGAGGTTGAGCGCCAGGTAATCGAAGCTGCTCCCGGGGCCCCGCCGGACGACCAGGTGCGGGAAGCGCGCGAGCCAGTCCACCATCTCCGGCTCGGGCGCATCCTCGATCAGCTGGACCCCGCCGCGCTTCAGCTCGAGCACCCGCACCACCTCGTCGGGCACGATGCGCACGACGAGCGGATCGAGCCGGGGTGGGCCGCCGGGGTAGCCCGGGTTCGGCTCGAGCACGATCCGCTCCCCTCGCTCGGCCCGGACGACACGGAAGGGGCCCGCTCCCACGGTGACCTCGCCCGGGTCGCGGGCCCGGGCTGCGGGCAGGATGCCGAGGCCGGTCGCGTCGAGGAAGGGCGCGAAGGGCTCGCGCAGGTGCATCACGACCGTCGTGGGGTCGCGCGCGTCGATCGACGACAGCACCGCAAGTGCCGCGCGCTTGGGCGAGGCGAGTGCGGGGTCGAGGACGGCGAGGTAGGTCGCACGAACGTCGTTCGCCTCGACCGGCGCACCGTCGGCGAAGTGAAAGTCGGAGCGCAGGTGGAACACGATCGTAAGCGGATCGGGCACTTCCCACGACGCGGCCAGCTCGGGACGCCGCCTGGCGGCCGCGTCGGGTTGCGTGAGAGCGACATGGAGAAGGTCGGCCAGGCGGGCGGCGTTGGCGTCCACCCCGAAGCGCGGATCGAGGCTCTGTGGGTCGCTTTGCAGTGCGAGGACGAGGCCCGCGGGTGGCACCGGCGCCTCGCCGCAGGCGGCGGCAAGCGTCGCGCAGAGCACCGCGAGGGCCGCCAGAGCCCTTCCGCGATTGACTCGCTTCGGAAGCGGCTGGTACGATGCCTCTGCGGGAGTCGATGCAGACTCGAGGACGGGTGGAGGAGGCGGAGGAGTCCATGCAGATAGGTGCTCTTTTTCTAGCAACGTTGCTCGCCACCCTGGCCCCGGCCGCCGGCGTCCGCGCCGCGGAGGCCGAGGCCGCCGCCGATGTACGTCAGGCGAGCCTCTTCCCGCGCCCCGCGGAGCTGGAGCCGCAGATCCGCTTCTGGCGCGCCGTCTTCACCCAGTACTCCGCGCACCAGGTGGTTCTGCACGACGCGGTCCACCTCGACAAGGTCTACAAGGTCCTCGACTTCCGCTCCCGCCTCGATGACGGCTTCAGCGACGGCGAGCTCGCGGGCCTCGAGCGCATCGAGACCGACGTCGAGCTCGACCGGCTGCGGGCGACGCTGCTCCGCCTCCACGCCCTCGGCCCGCACCCGGAGTCGCTCACCGCGGAGGAGCGCGCGGTCTATGACCTGTGGGCCGACGACCCCGCGCCCGATCGTTTCCTGGCCGCCGCGGACGACAAGCGGCTGCACGGCCAGCGCGGCCTCCGCGAGCGTTTCGCCGGGGGCATCCGCGCCTCGCGCCCCTACTTCCCCGAGATGGAGCGCATCTTCCGCGAGGAGGACCTCCCGGTCGAGCTCGTGCGCCTCCCGCTCATCGAGTCGTGCTTCGACCTGCGGGCGTACTCCAAGGCCGGCGCCGCCGGCGTCTGGCAGTTCATGCCCAAGACCGGCCGGCTCTTCATGCGCGTCGACAACCTGGTCGACGAGCGGCGCGATCCCATCTCCTCGACCCGCGCCGCCGCGCGCTTCCTGGCGCGCGTGCACGACATGCTCGACACCTGGCCGCTCACGATCACCGCGTACAACCACGGCCCCCAGGGCGTGGCGCGCGCCGTCTCCGAGGTCGGCACGACCGACATCGCCACCATCGTGCGCGACTACCACGGCAAGGCCTTCGGCTTCGCGTCCCGGAACTTCTACGTCGAGTTCCTGGCCGCGCTCGAGGTGGAGCGCGACGTCAAGACGTACTTCGGCGACCTGTCCGATGAGCCGCCGCTCCGCTTGCGCGAGCGGCGCCTCGAGCGCCCGCTCGGCATCGAGGCGGCGGCCCGGCTCACGCGCACCGGTCGCAGCCAGCTGGCGAGCCTGAACCCGGCCCTCTCGACGCTGGTGGTGAGCGGCCGCCGGCCGATCCCCTCCGGCTACCGGCTGCGCCTCCCGGAGTCCGCGGGCAGCAGCTTCGAGAACCGGCTCGCGGAGTTCTCGGCCGAGCAGCGCGTGACGAGCAGTGTATCGCCGCGCCCGCTGCGCGTGGCCGCGGCGGCGAAGGGACGGGTCCGCCCGGCGGTGCTCAGCTACCGCGTGCGGCGCGCCCAGACGGTCTCGCACACCGCGAAGAAGCACAAGGTGAGCGCCCCGAGCCACCGGCCCGGCAAGAAGACCAGGCATCGCCCCCGGCAGAACCTGAAGATCCGGACCGAGAGCGCCGCGTAGACGGGCGCATCCCCGAGACCCCGGGTGCCGCCGCCGCGACGTCCGCAGGCCCGCGAGCGCCCGCGGCTTGCGGGGGGGGCGCCCCGGGCGCGCGTTTCCGCGGCTTTTCGCATCTGGTACGATCCCCGGCCGGATGCGGACCCATCCGGTGTTTCTGCGTCTCGAAGGCCGGCGCTGCGTTGTCGTCGGGGGAGACCCGCCGGCGGTCGCCAAGGCGAAGGCGTGCGTCGAGGCCGGCGCCGAGGTCACCGTGGTCGCGCCCGAGGCCGGCGCCGACCTGGCCGGCGTCCGGCACGTCGCACGTACGTACCGGCCGGGCGACCTGGCCGGCGCCTTCCTGGCCTATGCCTCGACGCGCGATCCGGAGCTGATCCGCCGGCTCGCCGACGAGGCCGAGCGCGAGCGCGTCCTGCTGAACGTGATCGACGTGCCCGGGGCGTGCACGTTCATCGCGCCCGCCGTCGTTCGGCGCGGCGAGCTCCAGATCGCCATCGGGACGGGCGGGGCGAGCCCGGGCCTGGCCGCGCGCCTGCGCGGCGAGCTCGAGGCGCAGGTCGGACCCGAGTACGCGCCCTTCGTCGCCATCCTGGGCGGCGTGCGCGCCGCGCTCGCGCGCGACCCGGCGCGCGCCGAGGTGGTGCAGAAGCTCCTCGGCTCGCCGCTCCTCGAGCTCCTGCGCCAGGGGCGGCGCGCAGAGATCGACGCGCTCCTCGCCGGCGTGGCGGGCGACGACTGCACGCTCGCGCGGCTCGGCGTCGCCCTCGGAGGGGAGACCTGAGGGATGGAGCTCGGGCTTCTGCGCCTCGCGATCGCGCTCTACCTCGCCGGCACGGTGGCGGCGCTGGTCGGCATCGCGGTCCGCCAGGACCTGCCGCGCACGCTCCTGCCGCGGCTTCTGTGGGCGGGTTTCGTCGCGCACGGGCTCTCCATCGCCGGGCGCTCGTGGACGGCCGGGCACCTGGCGGTCACCACCTTCGACGAGGCGCTCTCCTTCCTGGCGCTCCTCCTGATGGCCGTGTTCCTGGTGGT